>WNGD01000760.1_pt1 | contig 44954 bp, 38 predicted proteins | sample 5400671 | NCBI WGS metagenome assembly WNGD01 (sample SAMN13153369, study PRJNA577476) | soil metagenome | isolation source: 40 cm soil or saprolite under grassland replicate 2 | place: USA:California | collected 2016-06-15 | reverse complement strand
CGACCTGTTGCGGTTGGGACGGGCGGCCGCGGTCGAGCGGCGCGCGTGGGACCGTGCGCTGGAACTCGTTCCGGAGCTTCGGCTTCAGCGCTCCGCCGCAGGCTTCGACGTTGCTCGCGCCCCCCTGTCCCGCTATGATGAGGCATTGTCGGCTGCGTTGTTGCGGGCCGCCGCGCGGCGAGTAGGGCTGGTGCTGGGCACCCATCGGGCGCGGCGGCTGCTGGCCCTCGCGGACCGGCCATCGGGGCGCCGCCTCGCGCTCGGCGCCGGATGGGTGGCCGAAGTCGCGTTCGATCGGCTGCGGGTGTACCGGGGCTCGCCGGGCGCGGCGAGCCCGGTCGTGGCGAGCCGGCAGAAGGGCAGCGCGCTGTTCGGCGGCTTTCGCGTGGAGTGGGCGCCCGGGCCCGCGCCGGCGCGGTTGCCGCGCTCGGACTGGACGACGTGGATCGCCGGATCGAGCTGGGAGGTGCGCGCGTTGCGCCCGGGCGATCGGCTGGTGCCGGTGGGAGGCGTGGGGCATCGGCCCGTGCGGCGGTTGCTGATGGAGGCACGCGTGCCGCGCAGCTCGCGGGCGAGCTACCCGGTCGTCGCCCGCGGCGAAACCATTCTCTGGGTTCCCGGAATCTGCCGGAGCGCAGCCGACCTCCCGCGGCCCGGAACTCGGGCGGTGCGGTTGCATGTTACCGAGTGCAGCGAGCCTCAGACAGACGGGCGGGCGTAAGCTCGCCGGCATCGTGTTCGACGAGGAGACGATCGCGCGGCGGGTGCGGGAGCTGGGCCGCGAGATTACGGCGGCCTATCCCGACGGCGAGCTGGTCGTGCTCGGGTTGCTCAAGGGGAGCTTCATCTTTCTGAGCGATCTGGTGCGGCGTCTCGAGCGCCCGCTGCAGGTGGATTTCCTGGTCGCCGCGAGCTACGGCGCCGCTACCATCTCGAGTGGTGACGTCCGGATGCTGTACGATCCGGAGACCGAGCTCCGGGGTAAGCATATCCTGCTGGTCGAGGACATCGTCGATACCGGGAAGACGCTGAACCGACTGGTGACGCTACTGCGGGAGCGGGACCCGCAGAGTCTGGAGATTTGCGCGTTGCTGCACAAGCATCTGGCCCAGCACCTCGTGCTCGAGCCGAAGTTCGTCGGGTTCGACGCACCGCGGTCGTTCCTCGTCGGCTACGGGCTCGATCACGCCGAGAACTTCCGGCACCTGCCCTACATCGCGAGCCTCGCCTAAATGCCGAACCGCGTTCCGCCACCGCGCGAGTTCAACTGGGCCCGCACGCTCCGCACGTTGTCGTTCTGGGCGCTCCTGATCGTGGGCTCCATCGCGCTGGTGCAGTTCGCGTCGAGCCGCCGCCAGGAAGCGGTGGAGATCTCCTACACCCAGTTCACCGAGCAGCTCGACGGCGGGAACGTCGCCGCGGTCGAGATCACCGAGCGGCAGCAGATCAAGGGCGACTTCAAGCACGCCGTCGCGGTCGGGCGGCGCTCGGCGGAGCATTTCACGACCCTGCTGCCGTTCGAGGCCCGCTCCGAGTGGGTGCAGACGCTCCAGCAGAAGGGCGTGGACGTGCGGGCGCGGGAGGAGAAGCAGTCGTTCGGCGTCTTCCTCTTCAGCTTCCTGCCGTACCTGTTCATCCTCGGCCTCATCATTTTCATGCTGCGGCAGATGCAGCAGGGTGGGAACCGGGCGTTCGCCTTCGGCAAATCCAAGGCCAAGCTGCTCTCGGGCGACACCCCGAAGATCACGTTCGCCGACGTGGCGGGGTGCGACGAGGCGAAGCAGGAGCTCGAGGAGATCATCGACTTCCTCAAGGATCCCCAAAAATTTCAGCGCCTGGGCGGCCGGCTTCCCAAAGGCGCCCTCTTGGTCGGGCCGCCCGGCACGGGCAAGACGCTGCTGGCGAAAGCCGTGGCGGGCGAGGCGGGGCGGCCGTTCTTCTCGATGTCGGGATCGGACTTCGTGGAGATGTTCGTGGGGGTGGGCGCCTCACGGGTGCGCGACCTGTTCGAGCAGGGCAAGGCCCACGCGCCCTGCATCATCTTCATCGACGAGATCGACGCCGTCGGGCGCCACCGCGGCGCGGGGCTCGGCGGGGGGCACGACGAGCGCGAGCAGACGCTGAATCAGCTGCTCGTCGAAATGGACGGCTTCGAGTCGAACGACGGCGTGATCCTGCTCGCCGCCACCAACCGGCCGGACATCCTCGACCCCGCGCTGCTGCGCCCGGGCCGATTCGACCGGCAGATCGTGGTGGACATGCCCGACGTGAAGGGCCGGGAGCAGATCCTGCGGGTCCACACCCGCAAGATTCCGCTCGGGACCGGTGTGAACCTGGAGCGCATCGCCAAGGGAACGCCGGGTCTGTCCGGCGCCGAGCTGTCGAACATCGTCAACGAGGCGGCCCTCCTCGCCGCCCGCCGCAACAAGGGCGCCGTGGACATGAACGACCTCGAGGACGCCAAGGACAAGGTGATGCTCGGCCTCGAGCGCAAGAGCATGGTGCTCTCGGACGAGGAGCGCCGTCTCACGGCGTATCACGAGGCAGGCCACGCGCTCGTCAGCCTCAAGGTCCCCGGTCTCGACCCGCTCCATAAGGTCACGATCGTGCCGCGCGGGCGAGCGCTCGGCATCACCTTCTCGCTCCCGGAAGAGGACCGGCACAACTACACCAAGCAGTACATCGTCGGCCGGCTCGCGATGGCGTACGGCGGCCGGGTGGCGGAGGAGCTCGTGTTCGGGCCCGAGAAAGTCACCACCGGCGCCGCGCAGGACATCCAGCAGGCGACCGAAATGGCGCGGCGCATGGTGACGCAGTTCGGCATGAGCGACGTCGTCGGCCCGATCGCCGTGGGCGATCGCGAGGCCGAGATCTTCCTCGGCCGCGAGGTGGTGCAGCGGCGCGAGATCTCCGATCGCACCGCCGAGATCGTGGATACGGAGCTCAAGCGCATCCTCTCCGAGGCGTACGAGCGCGCGCGCACCATCGTCGCCGGCCATCGCGCGGCGCTCGACCGGCTGGCGAGCGCGCTGCTCGAGCGCGAGACGCTCGATCGCGAGGAGGTGGAGCTGGTGGTCGCCGGCCGGCCGCTGCCGCCGGTGGTCCCGCCGCCCGCGCCCGCGACGCCGCAGCCGGCGTCCGACGGCGCCACGAAAGAAAAGACCCCCGCCCGCGGTCCCGTGCTGGGGAGCCCGCCGCCCGAGCCCGCCGGAGCGTGAAGGTCACCGCGCTCGCCGCCCACACTCCCGAGGCGGTGCGCGCGGCGCTCGTGGCCCGCGGCTGGGACGCCCAGCCCGCGTGGTTCGCCGCCACCGGCATGCAGCCCCTGGTCGTTCTCCTCGAAGACATCTCCGACGCCGAACGCGAAGCGCTGGTGCACTGGGGCGTGAAGGCGGGCGCCGACGTGCTCACGGGCGCCGGGTGGGCGCTGGTGGGTGCCGCGGCGAGCCGGCTCGCCCCGCTGGCGCGGCCCGATCGTGTGCCCGCCGGCCTCGAGCGCCTCAGTCCCGACTTGGGCCGCCTGCTCGCGGCGCACGCGGAGCCGCCGCCGGCGTGGGAGATCGCCGGCCAGCGGCTGGCGCTCGACCATCCCGTCATCGTCGGCATCATCAACGTCACACCCGATTCGTTCTCGGACGGCGGGCGGTTCGTCGCGGTCGATCGCGCCATCGCCCAGGCGGAGCGGCTCATGGCCGACGGCTGCGAGCTGCTCGACGTGGGCGGTGAATCCACGCGGCCCGGGGCGACGCCGGTCTCGGTGGACGACGAGATCGCCCGGGTCGTGCCGGTGATCGAGCAGCTGGCGCGGCGCCGGCTCGGTCCGATCTCGGTCGATACGCGCAAGGCGCCGGTGGCGCGCGCCGCCATCGCGGCCGGGGCCGCGGTCGTGAACGATGTCGCGGGTCTCGCCTTCGACCCCGAGCTCACCCCCGTCGTGGCGGAGGCGGGCGTGGGCGTGATCCTCATGCACATGCGCGGCACCCCCGATACCATGGACTCGCTCGCCAGCTATCGGCACGTGGCGGCCGAGGTCGCCGCCGAGCTCGGCCAGACCGCGGCGCGGGCGGAGCTGGGCGGCGTGGAGCGCGAGCGCATCGTCGTCGATCCCGGCTTCGGGTTCGCCAAGCGTCCGGAGCAGAACTTCCGGCTGCTCGACGAGCTGGCAAGCGTGGTCGCGTTGGGCTATCCTGTAGCGGTCGGACCGTCGCGCAAGCGGTTCCTGGGGCACGCCACCGGCCGACCGGTGGAGGATCGGGACCGAGCGACGGCCGTCGCGTGCGCCCTCGCGTGGGAGCGGGGGGCGCGGGTGTTTCGGGTCCACGACGCCGCCGTCGCGCGTGAAGCGCTGCTGGTGGCGTGTGCCACCACGAGCTCACGGTGAACTTCGAAGCCTACCGCTTCCTCATCCCGCGCTTCTGGCCGGACGTCGTCGAGATCGTCCTGGTCGCGTTCGTCATCTACCGCTTCCTGCTGTTCCTCGTGGGCACCCGGGCGATGCAGATCGTGGTGGGCGTGATGATCCTCTCGGTCGCGTACTTCGCCGCGCTGCTCGCCAAGTTCCAGATGATCAGTTTCCTGTTGAGCGTCGTCTTCACCTACGGCGCGTTCGCGGCCGTGGTCGTGTTCCAGCCCGAGCTGCGCAACGCGCTGGCGCGACTCGGCCAGTCGCGCCTGATGCGCCGCTTCTCGCAGGGCGATCGCCAGTCGGTGGCCGAGGAGATCGCCGAAGCGATGGACCGACTGGCGCGGGGTGGGACGGGGGCGATCGTGGCGGTCGAAGGCGACATCGGGCTCGAGGAGTTCATCTCCTCGGGCGTGCCGATGGAAGCGAAGGTGTCGGCGGACCTGCTCACCACCATCTTCACGCCGTACTCGCCGCTGCACGATGGAGCGGTGCTGGTGCGCGGCGACCGCATCATCGGCGCGGGGTGCGTGCTGCCGCTCACCCAGTTCAAGGTCGCCGACAAGTCGCTCGGCACGCGCCACCGCGCCGCGCTGGGGTTGTCGGAGGAGACCGACGCCACCGTGTTCGTCGTGTCGGAGGAGACGTCCACCATCTCGGTGGCGAGCCACGGCCTGCTGCACCGCCACCTCACGCCGCAACAGGTGCGGGACCTCCTGTCGGGAGCGATCTCGCATCTGGAAGGCGGCGAGCGCATCACCGCGCCGGCCAGCTAACCCCACACCGCGCTGCACCTTCCCCGCACCCCCGATTGTTTCGGCTGGGGTGCGGCGCTAGCTTCCGCGGTTATGAATTTTGGGGCCCTGCCCGAGCGGCTGGCCCACGTGCGGGCCGAAATCGCGCGGCGGCAGGCGGTGGCCGGCTGGACGCATCCGGTGACGATCGTCGCCGTCACCAAGGGCTTCGGGCTGGACGCGGTCGCGGCGGCGCGCGCGGCAGGCCTCACCGACCTGGGCGAAAACCGGGTGCAGGAGGCGCTCGAGAAACTCGACGCGCCGGCCGGACGCGGCGCGAGCTGGCACCTGATCGGGCACCTCCAGCGCAACAAGGCGAAGCACGTCCCCGGGCGGTTCGCGCTGGTGCATTCGCTCGACTCGCTCGCCCTCGCGGTGGAGCTGGACAAGCGCGCCGCGGCCTTGGGAGGGGGGGCGCGGGTGCGCGTGCTGTTGCAGGTGAACGTGGCAGGCGAAGAACAGAAGAGCGGCTGCCCGCCAGCGGAGGCGCCGGCGCTGGCGCAGCGGGTGGCGGCTCTGCCGCACCTCGCGCTCGAGGGGCTCATGACGATCGCGCCGTTCACTGAGGACGAGGCGCTGCAGCGGCGCACGTTCCATGGCCTCCGGTCGCTGCGCGACGCACTGAAGGAGGATGGGCTATGGCTGGCGACGCTCTCGATGGGGATGTCCGCCGACTACGGTATAGCGGTCGAGGAGGGGGCAACGGCGATCCGCTTGGGTACCGTCCTGTTCGGGCCGAGGGCGACGGCGGCGGATCGGGAGGCGCCGGAGGCGGAGTGAGCGAAAGCGCGTTCCATCTCACGCCGCTCGACGTGCGGAAGCAGGAGTTTCGCAAGAGCCTGCGCGGCTACGAGCCGGTGGGGGTCGAGGACTTTCGTGTCCGCGTGGCGGACGAGCTGGAGCGCATCCTGCGCGAGAAGTCGGTGCTGGAAGAACGGGTGGCGGCGCTGGGCGAGCAACTGCGCGCCTACCGGGAGCGCGAGCGTGCGATGAACGAAGCGCTGGTGGCGGCGCAGCAGCTGCGTGAGGCCACGCACGTGGCGGCGCAGCGGGAGGCGCAGGTGGTGCTGCGTGAGGCCGAGGCGGAAGCGCGGCGGGTGCTCGACGCGGCGGGTGCGGCCAAGGCCGACGTGGAGCGCCAAGCCGCCGAGGTGCAGCGGCAGTACCAGCAGTACGTGGGAGGATTCCGGGCGCTGCTGGAGCGCCAGCTCGCCGAGCTCCGGGCGCTGGACGGCCAGCACGGCGGATGATCGACGCGGCGCTCCGCGCCGTCCGCGCGCGGACGAGGCTCGTCCCCGACATCGCGATCATCCTGGGCACCGGTCTCGGAGGGCTGGCGGAAGAGGTGAGCGTGGAAACGCGGATCCCCTACGGGGAGATTCCCGGGTTCCCGCTGTCCACGGTGGAGAGTCACGCGGGCCAGCTGCTCGTCGGTTCGCTGTCGGGGAAGCGCGTGGTCGCGATGCAGGGACGGTTCCACCGCTACGAAGGCTACACGCTGGCGCAGATCGCCTTCCCGGTCCGCGTGCTGCAGGCGTTGGGGGCGACCACGCTGGTGGTGTCGAACGCGTGCGGCGGTATGCATCCCCTGTGGAGCCCCGGCGACCTGATGCTCATCGCGGATCACATCAACCTGCTCGGCGACAACCCGCTCGTCGGCCCGAACGACGACCGGCTCGGCCCGCGGTTTCCGGACATGTCGGAGCCGTACGACGCGGGGCTGCGCGCGCTGGCGCGCGCGGTCGCATTGGCGCACGGCATCACGCTGCGCGAAGGGGTCTACGTCGCCGTGGCGGGTCCGAACCTGGAGACGCGCGCCGAGTACCGCATGCTGCGTGCCATCGGAGCGGACGTGGTCGGGATGAGCACCGTACCGGAGGTGATCACCGCCCGTCACATGGGCATGCGCGTGCTGGGCGTGTCGATCATCACGGACCAGTGCCTGCCGGACGCGCTGGCGCCGGCGTCGGTGGAGCAGATCATCGCGGTGGCCCGCGCGGCGGAGCCGCGGCTCACGGCGCTGATCCGCGGCGTGCTGGAGCGGCTCAACTGATGTATCCGATCTTCGATCCCAAGCTGTCGGTCGACGCGCTCGAGAAGCAGCTGCTCGCCACGTGGAAGCACGAGCGGCTGTTCGAGAAGACGCGCGAGGCGATGCGCTACGGGCCGCCGTTCGTGTTCTTCGAAGGCCCCCCCACCGCGAACGGCCGGCCGGGGATCCACCACGTCTTCGCCCGCACCATCAAGGACATGGTGTGCCGGTACCACACGATGCTCGGCCAGGCCGTGACCCGGATTGCCGGCTGGGATACGCACGGGCTGCCGGTCGAGATCGAGGTCGAGAAGACCCTCGGGATCTCGGGCAAGAAGCAGATCGAAGCCTACGGCATCGAGAAGTTCAACAAGCTGTGCCGGGAGAGCGTGTTCACCTACAAAACCGACTGGGAGTCGCTGTCGGAGCGGATCGCCTACTGGCTCGACTACGAGCATCCGTACATCACCTACACCAACGACTACATCGAGACGGTGTGGTGGCTGCTCAAGCGGCTGCACGAGAAGGCGCTCTTGTACCGCGGGCACAAGGTGCTGCCGTACTGCCCGCGCTGCGGCACCGCGCTCTCGTCGCACGAGCTGGCCCTGGGCTACGACAAGGTCCAGACGAATTCGGTGTACGTGACGTTCCCGCTGGCGAGCGATCCGAAGCGCGAGCTCGTCATCTGGACCACGACGCCCTGGACGCTGCTGTCGAACGTTGCCGTGGCCGTGCATCCGGACCTGGAGTACGGCGAATACGAAGCGAACGGCGTCCGCTACATCGTCGCGGCGGCGCGCGCCGGCGACGTGCACGTGGGGGCTAAGCCGCTCGCCGCCTGGCCGCGCGTCGCGGGCTACCGGGGGCGCGAGCTGGTCGGCCAGAAGTACGTACCGCCGTTCGACGTGGTGCCGCTGCCGCAGGAGGGGCAGCGCGCCGTGGTCGTAGCGGGCGGCTTCGTGTCGGCCGACGAGGGCACGGGGCTCGTCCACATGGCCCCCGCCTTCGGCGCGGACGACTACACGGCGGCGCAGCAGTACGGTCTCGCGTTCGTGAACCCGGTCGCGGCCGACGGGACCTTTCAGGGCACGCGCTGGGAGGAGATCAACGGCCGGCTCGTCACCGACAAGGAGACGAACCGCCTGATCATCGAGCGCTTGAAGCACGAGGGCCGCTGGCTGGAGACTCGGGCCCTCGAGCACCAGTATCCGTTCTGCTGGCGCTGCGATTCGGCTCTCATCTATTACGCCCGCAGCTCGTGGTTCGTGCGCACCACGGCGGTCAAGGCGCGGATGCTCGAGGTGAACGCGCAGGTGGGGTGGCACCCGCCCGAGGTCGGCAGCGGGCGCTTCGGCGAGTGGCTCGAGAACAACGTCGACTGGGCGCTGTCGCGCGACCGGTACTGGGGCACGCCGCTGAACGTGTGGGAGTGCGAGGCCGAGCGGGAGCACCGCGAGGTGATCGGCTCGTATGCCGAGCTGGCGGAGCGAGTGGGGAAACCGCTGCCCGGCGGCTTCGATCCCCACAAGCCGCACATCGACGGGTACGTATGGCCGTGCCGCCAGTGCGGCGGTACGATGCGGCGGGTCCCCGAGGTGATCGACGCCTGGTTCGATTCGGGCGCGATGCCGTACGGGCAGTGGCACTACCCGTTCGAGCACCAGGCGGACTTCAAGGCGCACTTCCCGGCGGACTTCATCTGCGAGGGAGTGGACCAGACACGCGGCTGGTTCTACTCGCTGCTCGCGATCGGCGTCGCCGTGCTCGATGCGCCCGTCTACAAGAACGTGATCGTGAACGGTCTGGTGCTCGACGCGCAAGGCCAGAAGATGTCGAAGACCCGCGGCAACGTGGTGAACCCGTGGCAGGTGATCGAGCAGGTCGGGGCGGATGCGGTGCGGCTCTACCTGCTGGGGCAGAGCCAGGTGTCCGCGGAGAAGCGCTTCGACCGGCGCCAGATCCCGGAAGTGGCGGGGGGCTTCCTGAACACGCTGCGGCACTCCTACAAGTTCTTCGCGGACTATGCCGGAGACTGGACGCCGGAGCGGGGGGCACCGCCCGCGGCCGAGCGATCGCTTGCCGACCGCTGGGTGCTGGCCCGGCTCGACGAGGTGGTCGCCCTAGTGCGCGACGCCTGGAACGCCTACGACGTGACGGCGGGGACTCGGGCGATCATGGACTTCGTGTCGGACGATCTCTCCAACTGGTACGTCCGCACCAACCGGCCGCGCTTCTGGGCGCCGGACCGGGCGGCGGATGAAGCGGCGCTGCGCACCCTATACGACGTGCTGCTGACGACGGCCCGCCTGCTCGCGCCCGCCGCCCCGTTCGTCGCGGACTGGCTGCACCGGGCCCTGGTGGGAACCTCCGTGCACCTCGCCTCGTTTCCGTCCGACCAGGGACGCCGCGAGCCCGAGCTGCTCGGTGCCATGGGGGCGATCCGCAAGCTGGCGTCGCTGGCGCGCGCGGCGCGGGAAACGAAGCAGCTGCACGTACGCCAGCCGGTCGCGCGGCTGCAGGTTGCGGTGCCGGCGGGGGTGAAGGGCCGGGCGTTCGCGGAGCTGCTCGACGTGCTCAAGGACGAGGTCAACGCCAAGGACGTGGAGGTCGTGACGTCCGACCACGAGCTCGTCAACCTCAAGGGAAAGCCCGACTTCCGAAGCCTGGGAAAGCGCTTCGGGAAAGACACTCCTCGCGCCGCGGCGGCCGTGTCCCAGCTCACCGCGGAAGCGCTCCAACTGCTCGAACATGGGGACCCCGTGCGGGCCGGGGAATTCGAGTTCCAGCCCGCGGATGTGACGTTGACGCGTGAGGTGGTGAGCGATTGGGCGGTGCAGGCCGACGGGCCGTACGTCGCCGCGATCGATCCCCGGCTCACCACGGATTTGGTTCAGGAGGGCCTGGCCCGGGAGCTCGTCAACCGGGTGCAGCGGCTGCGCAAGGATGCGGGGTATCAGTACACCACTCGTATCGAGCTGAGCGTCGCGGGACCGGACGACGTGGTCGCTGCGATCGCGACGTTCCAGGGCTACGTCGAGGGGGAGACCTTGGCGCGCAAGACGGTGCTCGGCGCCGTCCTCGACGAGGCGGATGTGACCAGTGAAGTCGACATCGAAGGACGCCGCGTGGTAATCGCGCTTCGGCGTCACGACGGACGAAAGGGCGGAACCCGATAATGCCGACGAAATCCAAACCGAAGGCGTCCAAGGGCGGGCTGAACAAGAAGCAGCTCGCCCACCTCGAGAAGCGACTGCTGGAGGAGCGGCAGCGCGTGATGAAGGAGCTCGGCCATTATGGCGAGTCCTTCAACTCGAGCCTCCAAGCGTCCGACGGCGACCTCTCGAGCTACTCGTTCCACATGGCCGACCAGGGTACCGATGCGATGGAGCGCGAGAAGGCGTTCCTGTTCGCGTCCCAGGAAGGCCGCTACCTTTGGCACGTGAACCAGGCGCTGCGTCGCCTCTACCAGACGCCCGAGCGGTTCGGGCGCTGCGAGCAGTGCGGCGAGGACATCGGATTCGATCGCCTCGATGCCCTGCCGCACGCCCGGCTGTGCATCAAGTGCAAGGCGAAGGAGGAAGATGGTAAGCGGCGCTGACCGCCGGCTCTTTTGGGGGACGGCCGCGGCGGTGGTGATCGCCGACGTGGTCACCAAGCTACTGGCCGAGTCGTTGCTGGCCCGCCACCTCCCCGTGCCGGTACTGGGCGATTACGTGCAGCTGCGACTCGTCTACAACCAGTGCGCCGCGTTCGGACTGTGCCTCGGTGCGTACTCGCGCTGGATCTTCTTCGGGCTCGCCATCGCGGCGCTGTTCGTGCTCCGCTCCATGGTGCGCTCGGCTCGGCCGGGGGATCGGTTCCGCATCTTCTCGCTCGCGCTGGTGTGCGCCGGCGCGGTCGGCAACGTCGTCGACCGGCTGCGCAGCGCCCAGGGCGTCGTGGACTTCGTGGACGTCGGGATCGGCTCGGCACGCTGGCCCACCTTCAACGTCGCCGACTCGGCGATCACCGTGGGGGCGATCGCCCTGGCGGTCTCGCTCTGGCTCGAGGGCCGGGCGCAGGAGCGGGCGAAGGAGGCCAGGGCGGCCGAGCCCTGATGGCCGCCATTACATTCTGCGTCGTCGCCCCCGAAACCGAGCGGCTCGACCGCTTCGTGGCCGATCAGCTCGCGTTGTCCCGCACCGTCGCCGCCCGCCTCATCGCCGATAAACGCGTCACCCGTGACGGAACGCCGCTCCGCGCCTCGGCGCGGCTGGAGCGTGGGGCCGTGGTGAGCGTCGAGCTCCCCGCCGAGGAGCCGCCGCGCAGCTACGCCCCCGCGGCCACGCATCCGGAGCTGAGCTTCGTGTTCGAAGACGAGCACCTCGCCGTGCTCGACAAGCCGGCGGGTCTCGTAGTCCACCCCGGCCCGGGCCACTGGGACGACACGTTGGTGAACGTGCTGGTGGAGCGGGGCACGACGCTGTCTCAGGGCGCGACCCAGGGGCGTCCGGGGATCGTGCATCGGCTCGACCGCGATACCTCGGGACTGTTGCTCGTGGCGAAGACGGACCGCGCGCACCAGCGGCTCGCGCGCCTGATCGAGCAGCGCAAGGTGGAGCGCGTCTACGCGGCCCTCACCTGGGGGCATCTCGCCACCAGCCCCGTCGACATCGAGGCCCCGATCATGCGGCACCCCAAGGACCGCAAGCGAATGACCGTGCTGGCGGGTGGGCGGCACGCCGTGACCCATGCCGCCCGGGTGGCGCGCTTCGCCCTGACCGACCTGTTGCGCCTCACGCTCGGCACCGGACGTACGCATCAGATCCGCGTGCACCTGGCGTACGTCGGCCATCCCGTCGTGGGCGACCCCGAGTACGCGCACGGTGGCAGTCGACGCGTCACCCCGTCGGAGCGGCAGGCGGCAGAGCAGCTCGAAGCACTCGCGCCGCGCCAGCTGCTGCACGCCGCCCGCTTGGCGTTCGACCATCCGATTACCGGCGCGCGGGTGAGCGTGCGCTCCGAATGGCCCGCCGACTTGGCACCCGCGCTGGCCCGCGCGGCCGCTGACCCGACTTTGCTTGCTCAACGCAACCCCTTGCAGTATCTTGGCTTCTTCGCATCGGATGAGTGACGCCGGGGTCGTTCGCCTGCTCGTGTTCCGTGTGGGCGGGCTCCTGTGTGCCGCCGAGGCGGAGCGGGTGCGCGAGATCCTGCCGCGGCTCGCGACGACCCGGATCCCCGGGGCGTCGTCGGCGGTGGCCGGTCTCGTCAACGTGCGCGGCACCCTGGTGACGGTGGTGGAGGGTTGGCGGGCGCTCCGCCAGCCGGAACCGCCCGCGTCCAACGGGACCCAGGGCGGCACGACCGTGCTCCTCGAGGTCGGCGGGGGGAGGAAGGTCCTGGGCTTCACGGTGGACGAGGTCGTCGACCTCCTCGCGGCCGACGCCGCGACGCTCGAGCGCCGGGCGGCACTGCCCGGCGTCGATCCGACGCTGGTGCGCGCCGTCGGGCGCCGCGCCGGCCAACTCTTCGTGGTTCTCGATATCGACGCGCTTCTGACCCCCATCTTGTCTTCCTAGGGAGGGTGTGTGAGTCACACTGTCCTCGTCTGCGACGACGCCATTTTCATGCGGACGATGATCTCGGACATCCTGGCGCAGGCCGGCTTCGAGATCGTGGGTGAGGCCGAGACCGGGTCGCAGGCGGTGGAGAAGTACAAGCAGCTCAGGCCCGACCTCGTCACGATGGATATCGTGATGCCCGACATGGGCGGGATCGACGCCGTGCGCGAGATCGTGAAACACGATCCGGACGCGAAAGTCCTGATGTGCAGCGCCATGGGGCAGCAGGCGCTGGTGGTGGAGGCGATCCAGGCGGGCGCGAAGGATTTTGTCGTCAAGCCGTTCCAGCCCTCGCGCGTGCTCGAAGCCGTCCAGCGCGTCCTGGGCTGAGCATGGACCTGTCGCAATACGCCGAGCTGTTCCTGGCCGAGAGTCGGGAGCACTTGAGCGCCTGTAACCAGCTGCTGCTCGAGTGGGAGCGGAACCCCGCCGGCCTGACGCCGGTGAGCGGGCTGTTCCGCGCGGTGCACACGGTGAAGGGGATGGCGGCGACGATGGGCTACGCCCGCGTCACCGACCTCGCCCATCGGATGGAGAATCTGCTCGACGTGCAGCGCCGGGGCGCGCATCCCGCGACCGACGAGCTGCTGCAGCTGTTGTTCCGGGCGCGCGACGCCCTGGAACGCGCCGTCGAGCTGTCGGTGGTGGGCCGCGAGCGCGAGCTCGACGTGGCCGCGATCGTCGCCGACCTGGAACAGGCGGCGGCGCGCATGGCGCCGGCTCGGCCTGGTGAGCGCGAGCGCCCCACGCCGCTCCCCGCGCCGCCGTCGGCGGAGCCCGAGCCGGAAGCGGCGGGCCGCCTGGTGCAGGTGACGCTGCGCCCGGAGGCGCCGCTCAAGGGCGGCCGAGCGACGCTCGTGCTCAAGCGCGCGCAGGCGCTGGGCGCGGTCCACGCGGTGACGCCGCCGGTGACGGCGTTCGAGGCCGACGAGTTCGACGGGCGGTTCAGCTTCCGGCTCGATGCGGCGGCCGCCGCGGAACAGATCGAGGCCGCGCTCAAGGCCGCCGGCGACGTCGCCCACGTGACGGTGGGCGGCGTCGAGGCGCCCGGGCCCGCGCTCGAGGCCGGCGCCGCGGCACCCGGCGACGCAGGCGCGCCCGGGGGCGGGGGCGGCCCCAGCCGCCACATCCGGGTCGACTTGCGGCGGCTGGACGGTCTCATGGATCTGATCGGGGAGCTGATCACGGTGCGTGGGCGACTGAATCAGCTCGCGGCCGAGCGGCGGGATCCGGCGGTCGACGATGTCGCCATCCAGGTGTCACGTCTCTCGGCCGACTTGCAGGCGGAGATCCTCCAGGCGCGGATGACGCCGGTGTGGCAGGTGTTCGACCGGTTTCCGCGGCTGGTGCGCGACGTGGCGCGGGAGCTCGGCAAGCAGGTGGCGTTCCGGGTCGAGGGCAAGGAGATCGAGCTCGACCGCGCCATCCTGGACGAGCTCGGCGATCCGCTGATGCACCTGCTGCGCAACGCCGTGGACCACGGCATCGAGCCGCCGGCCGAGCGCCGCCGCCGCGGCAAGCCGCCCGAAGGCGAAGTCGTGCTGACGGCGCTGCGCGAGCGCGCCAGCGTGACGATCACGGTCGCGGACGACGGCCGCGGCGTCGACCGGCGCCGCATCCTGGAGCGGGCGCAGCGCGAGGGAATGGTGGACACGCACGCGGATGCGTTGACCGACGAGCAGCTGCTGCGTGTGCTCGCCCGTCCCGGCTTCTCCACGGCGGAGGCGGTGACCAGCGTGTCGGGGCGGGGTGTGGGGATCGACGTCGCCATGACCCGGATCCGGGCGCTCGGCGGTACGATCGACATCCGCTCCGAGCTGGGGAAGGGCACGACGTTCGTGCTGCGGCTCCCGGTGACGCTCGCGATCGTGCGCGCCATCATGGCGAGCGTCGGGCCGGAGCGCTACGCCCTGCCGCTCACGTACGTGGCCGAGACGGTCGAGCTCGGCACGGTGACGACGACCATGGTCGAGGGCCGGGAGGCGATCGTGCTGCGAGACCACGTGGTGCCGCTGGTGCATCTGCGGCGGCTGTTCGGCGTCACCGGCGACCGGGCGCCCGCTCGGGCACCGATCATCGTGCTCGAGCTGGGGGACCGGCGCGCGGGCGTCGTCGTGGACGGGATGCTGGGGCAGCAGGAGATCGTGGTGAAGGGATTCGACGCGCCGCAAGGCACGCTCCCCGTGTTCAGCGGGGCGACCATCATGGGCGACGGGATCCCGGCGTTGATTCTGGACGCCGGCGGGCTCGTGTAGGGAGGGGCGATGGAGGACGTGCGGGACCTGAAGGCGCTGCAGATCGACGCCTTGCGCGAGGTGGCCAACATCGGCGCGGGACACGCGGCGACGGCGCTGTCGCAGCTCACCAACCGCCGCATCATGATCAGCGTCCCCCAGATCAACATCGCGCGCCTGGAGGAGGTGCCGGACCTGCTGGGCGATCCCCAGGAGGTCGTGGCCGCCGTGCTGATGCACATGCTGGGCGACCTCACCGGTCGGACGCTGCTGCTGTTCCCCGAACCCGTGGCACGCAAGCTGTGCGACATGCTGCTGCGCCGGCCCTCGGGGACGACCACGGTGTTCGATGCGCTGGAGCAGTCCTGCCTCAAGGAGGCCGGCAACATCCTGTCGGGCGCGTACATGAACGCGCTCTCGGACTTCATGGGCATGCTGCTGCTCCCGTCGGTGCCGAGCCTCGTGGTGGATCTGTCGGCCGCGGTGCTGACGACCACCTATCTGAACTTCGGGCACGAGCGCGATTTCGTGTTCTGCGTCGAGACCGAGTTCACGATCGACTCGCCGGAGGGGCTGCGGGGCCACTTCCTGCTGCTCCCCGATCTGGCGTCGCTCAAGGCCATCTTTGACGCCATCCGCCTGACCTGACCCGTGACGGCGCCGGCGCTTTCGGAACGCGACCTCGCCGTTCTCCGATCCTTCGCCCGCCGGATCGATCCCTCCGACGCGGGCGCGCACAACAACCTCGGCGTCCTGTACTACCAGAAGGGGCTGGTCGAGGACGCGATCGCCGCGTTCACGCGCGCGCTCGAGCTCGACCCGAAGATGCAGGTCGCCCAGCGCAACCTCGAGATCGCCTACCATGACACGGGCTACTACGATCAGCGCGTGGCCCAGCTGCGGGAGCGGCTGCGCCAGGCCCCCGACGACCGCGAGTCTCGCTGGGAGCTGGGGCGCGCCTACGCGATCCTGGGGCAATCCGAAGAAGCGATCGAGGAGTTCGAGCAGCTCGTCGCGCAGAAATCGAATGACGTCGCCGCCATCATCCAGCTCGGGCTCGCCGAGAAAGCCCGCGGGCGCCCCGAGGCCGCGACCGAGTGGTTCCTGCGCGCCCGGGAGCTCGAGCCCGACTCGAGCGTGGTGCAGTTCTACCTGGGCGAGATCTATTACAATCGGGGCCTGAACGCCGACGCCCTCGCCGCGCTGGAGCGCGCCGTGCAGCTGAACCCCGACAACGCGAACGCCCATTACCTGATGGCGTTCGTGCTCGGCGACCTGGGCCGCCATCAGGACGCCCGCGCCGCCTCGAAGCGGGCCATCCAGCTCAATCCGCCGCTCGCCCGGGCCCAGACCAATCTCTCGCTCGAGCGCTACAACGCCGAGCGCAAGAGCCAGCAGCAGCGGGCGCGCCAGGCGCCCGAGCCACAGGTCGTCGAGGGCAACGCGCTCGCGCATTACAACCTGGGGCTGGCGTTCCGCCAGAAGGGGTACTACAACGAGGCGCTGAAGGAGTACCGCCTGGCCCTCGAGCGCGGCGAAGACCGCCGCCTCACCCTGCAGGCGATGGCGGAGGTGCACCTTCTCAAGCGCGACTTCGCCGCCGCGCTCGAGCTGTACGAGACGCAGCTGCGGGAGGTCCCCGACTCGCCCAAGCTGTGGAACGAGCGGGGCGTCGTGCTGCACCAGGCCGGCCGCCCCGACGACGCCCTTGCCTCTTACCGCCAGGCGGTCGAGATCGACCGCGAGTACGCGCTTTCGTGGAACAACCTCGGCGTGCTGCAGGCGCACCAGGGCGACCCCGAAGCCGCCATCGAATCATTCCGCACCGGGCTCCAGTTGCAGGGGGCGTTCAGCTCGGCGCGGCTGAATCTCGCGCTGCTGTTGTATCAGCTGCGCCGCTTCCAGCTCTCGCTCGAGGCATATCGCCAGGTGCTGCAGACCGAGCCGGCGTCGGCCGCCGCCTGGAACGGCATCGGCCTCGTGCTGGTGGAGCTGAAGCGCTTCCCGGACGCGCGCAACGCGTTCGTGCGCGCGGTCGAAGCGGACCCCGAGCACGCCGGGGCGCATTACAACCTCAGCTTCACGTTGTCGAACCTGGGCGACTTCGACGGCGCGCTGCGCGCGACCAAGCGGGCGCTCGAGCTCGACCCGTACTACGTCTCGCAGAAATTCGCGCTCACGATCGACCTGCAATACGAGCGCGCGACGATCGGCATCGCGCCCGAGATCTCCGCCGACGTCACGGCGGACACGATCGGTGAGGACTTCGCGTTCGACCAGCGGCTGGTCGATAACATCTTCCAGGAGCTCGCCCCCGCCCCCGCGGCCGAACCGCCGGTCGCGAAGTCCGCGGACGACCCGCTGGCGCTGGCGCGCGACTACGTGAGCAAGGGGTTGATGGACGTCGCGGCCGCCGAGGCGGTGCGCGCGGTGCAGCGCGGCGCGGATCGGGGCGACGCGGCGGTGCTCCTGGGGGACATCTTCGCCCGGCGGGGCCTGCACGGCGAGGCCCTGGATCGCTACCGTGAGGCGCGCGCGCTCGCCCCCCAGCGTGCCGACGCGCTGCGGGGCGAAGTGAAGGCGCTGTTCGCGCTGGGCGGGGCCCGGGCCCAGGAGGCGCGCGGGCTCGCCGAGCAGCTGCTCGCGCTCACCCCCGACGATGTCGAAGCGCTGGTGGCGGTGGCGAAGGGGCGGGCCGCGGCCGGGGATGCGGCGGGCGCGCTCACCGTGCTGCAGCAGGCGCAGACGCGCGCGCCGGCCCGCGCCGACCTCCGCAAGCTGCAGGGCGACGTGGCCCTGAAGATCGGCGACAAGAGCGGCGCGCTCGCGGCCTACCGGGCGGCGCTCGAGCTCGATCGCGGCTACGTGCAGGTGTGGCTCGACCTGGGCCGGCTGCATGAAGACAAAGAAGAGTGGGCCGACGCGCAGGCGGCGTACGAGCGCGCACTCGAGGCCCTGCCTACGTTCAACGAGGCGGCGCTGGCGCTGGCCGACCTGCTGCGCCGCAGCGGGCGCCCGCGGGCGGCCGTGGTGCGCCTCGCCGAGATGCTGGAGCAGGATCCGTACGACCTGCCCGCCCTGCTGCTGCTCGGGCGCGCGCTGCTCGACGACAAGCGCGACGAGCAGGCGCTCGAAGCGTTCCGCCGCGCGCTCAAGTTCGATCCGGATCAGGTCGAAGCCCTGTTCCAGCTGGGCGTGGTCCTGGCCCGGCTGCATCGCTACGGCGAAGCCGTGCAGGCGTGGGAGAAAGTCACGCGGCTCGACCCGAGCGGGCCGTTCGCGCAGCGCGCTCGCGTGCACGCGCGCACCGCGCTCGACCTGCAGCACATCTTCACGTCGGACGCGGCCTAGCCCATGGCGATCGAGGGACCGCTTCGCGAGCTCGGCATCCACGACGTCTTCCAGCTGCTCGACCTGAGCCGCAAGACGGGCGTGCTGCGTGTCACCTCCGAGCTGCGTCACAACGCGGGCACGGTGTATTTCGACGGCGGCACCATCATCTTCGCGGAGATCCGCTCGAACCCGCACCGGCTGGGCGCCCTGCTGCTGCGCACCGGCAAGATCACCGAGGCCGACCTGGAGCGCGGGCGCGACATGCAGGAGCGTCAGGGCGACAAGCGCCGGATCGGCGAGATCCTGGTGGCGCTCGGCGCCATCACGCCGCGCGAGCTCGAGCGCCAGGTCCGCTTCCAGATCGAGGAGGTCGTGTTCGAGCTGATGAGCTGGCGCGAAGGGTACTTCTCGTTCACCGAGGGCCCGCTCACGGACATGGCGACGGAAGCGACCGTGCGCATCCCGACCGAAGCGCTGCTCATGGAAGGGGCGCGCCGCATCGACGAGTGGTCGCGGATCGAGGGCCGCATTCCGCATCTGGGCGTCGTGCCGACGCTCGCGGCGCCCGCGGGGAGCGAGCAGGGCGGGCTCGACCTGCTGCCGCCGGAGTGGGAGATGCTGGCGATGGTGGACGGCCAGCGCGATCTGCGCACCATCGCCTCGGAGCTGGGGCGCTCGGATTTCGAGGTGGCGAAGACCCTGTTCGGGCTCGAGAGCGCCGGGCTCGTGGCACTGGTCGACCCCGGCACCGTGAAACGCGAGCGCAGCACGATCACGTCCGATCTGGCCGAGCTCGTGGCGCGGGCCGAAGACGCGCTCGAGCGCCGGGAGCTCGAGCCGGCGCGCGCGCTCGCGGAGCAGGCGGCCGGTGTCCACCCGCACGATCCCACGGTGCACCTGCTGCTCGGGCGGATCGACCTCGCGGCCGGGCGCCCCGCCGCGGGGGTGGACGAGCTGCGGCGGGCGCTGCGGCTCGACCCGCTGCTCGTCGCGGCGCACCGCTGTCTCGGCTACGCGCTCGTCGCCACGGGGCGCTTCGCCGAAGCGGTGGAGCAGTGGGATCAGTGGGAGCGGCTCGCCGCGCGCTCGGAGGTCGAGCTGGCGCAGCTCGACGACGTGCGCCGCGCGAAGACGGCGGCCCAAACCTTGGGCGGCGCGGGAGCGGGGCTGCATGGCTGACGAGATCAAGGCGCTCTCCTCCCAGCTCGCCCAGGATCCGGACAGCCTGGTGTTCCTGCGGCTGGGGGAGCTGCTGCGCCAGAAGGGCCAGTTCGACGCGGCGCACCGCGTCGCACTCACCGGGCTCGAGCGGCACCCGCACCTCGCGGACGCGCACGACCTGTACGCGCGCATCCTCGCCGACAAGCGCGACTACGAGCGCGCCTTCGACGAATGGGACATGACGCTGCGCATCGCGCCCCACCACGTCGGGGCGCTGAAGGGGCTCGCGTTCCTGTATTTCAAGGTAGGAGACGTCGGCCAGGCAGTCTCCCACCTCGAGGCGGCCCGGCAGCACGCGCCCGACGACCCCGGGGTCGCCCAGGCGCTGGCGCTGGCGCAGGGGGGCGGGTCCGGCGCGGCGCGCGCGGCCGCGGCCGCGGCCGACGAGCTCGCGCCCGCCGCCGCCGCCACGGCGCCGCTCGAGGAGGCGCGCGTCTTCGCGGGGCTCGAGGGCGCCCAGGAGGGCCTGCTGCTGCTCGACGCCAAGGGCCAGGTGCTGGGCGGCGCCCTGAAGGATCGGCAGGGTCGGGACGTGACCGACGCCGTGGCCGCCTACCTGGCGGGTGTGTCACACGAGGCGACCCGCACCGCGAAGCTGCTCGGGCTGGGGCGCTGGACCGGGGTCGCGGCCGAGGGGCAGCATGGTCACGTGCACCTCACCCCGCCGGCCGGGGACGCGTTGCTGTTGGTGGTGCGCGATCGCGCGGTGCCGATGGGCCGGCTCGCGATCATCGCCCAGCGCGCCGCCGGGGCGGCGCGCCGCTGGCTGGAGCAGCAGGCATGACGGCCGCCCCGGCGTACGGCCCGGCGCTGGACCTGATCACGCGCGTGCGCGGCGTGCGCGGGGCGATGCTCGTGTCCGGGGACGACGGGATCGTCGTGGCCGAGCAGCTGATGGAGGGGATCAAGGGCGCCGCCGTGGCGGCGCTGGCGTCGAGTCTCGCGGCCCGGCTGCGGCGCGCCATGGAAGCCGCGGGCGTCGGCGCGAGTCTGTTCTGGCACCTGCAGTGCGACCAGGGCGGGCTGCTCGTGGTACCGGCGCCGTCCGGCGTCCTCATCGTCGCGGTGGCGGAGCCGGATGTGAACGTCGGACTGGTGCGCCTGGAGCTGCTGCGGGCGGCGGAGGCCGTCGGATGACGACGCGCGCCGTCGAGGCCTGGACCCTCGAGCCGCTGGTCGCGTTCGTGAAGGAAGCGAGCGCACGGCTCGTGCTGGTCATGACGTCGGCGGGCCAGGTGATGGCCCAGCACGGTTTCTCCCGTGCCCTAGACGTGATGTCGGCCGCGGCGCTGGGCGCGGCGATCATGGCATCGACCGACGAAATCGCGCGGCAGCTGGCGCAGCCGCCGTTCGCGGCGCTGAACCATCAGGGAGAACGGCACGGGATCTTCCTCGGCGCCGTGACCACGGGGCGGGGCAAGCTCGTGGTGCTCGTCGTCTACGACCTCGACGTTTCGTCGTTCGGCCTGGTGCAGTTATTCTTTGAGCAGCTCACGGCGGAGCTGCGGGCCGCGAGCCCCAAGGAAGGCGTGTCGAAACAGGTGTTGGCGGCGGACTTCGAGCGAGAGCTGAGCGACAGCCTGAACACGCTCTTCGGGAGATAGGCCGTGTCCCTGGTCAACTTCACGACCCGCGAGATCACCTGCAAGATCGTCTACTACGGGCCCGGCCGCTCGGGGAAGACGACCAACCTGCACTACATTTACGCCCGCGTGCCCGACTCGCGCCGCGGGCGCATGGTCTCGCTCGCCACGCAGACCGACCGCACGCTGTTCTTCGACTTCCTGCCGATCGACCTCGGTCAAATCTCCGGGTTCAACACCCGGTTCCAGCTCTACACCGTCCCCGGCCAGGTGTACTACAACGCCACCCGCCGCCTCGTGCTGCAGGGCGCCGACGGCGTGGTGTTCGTGGCCGACAGTCAGGCGCGCCAGCTCGACGAGAACCTGGAGAGCCTGCAGAACCTTCAGAGCAACCTGCTCGAGCACGGTGTGGACATCCGCACCATGCCGCTCGTCATGCAATACAACAAACAGGATCTGCCGCGCGAGCTGATCCTCTCCACTGCCGACCTGGACGACGCCCTCAACTTTCGCAGCGTGCAGAGCTTCAGCGCCGACGCGCTGCACGGCGTCGGCGTGTTCGAGACGCTGAAGGGGGTTTCGGAGATGGTGCTGAAGCGGCTCGCCGCCGGGAGCACCGCGTGACCACGGCGCTCAACACCAAATACACCTTCGAGACGTTCGTAGTCGGGACGGCGAACCGGCTCGCCGTTACGGCCGGCCGTACGGTCGCCGAGAACCCGGGCTCGGCCTACAACCCGCTCTTCATTTATAGCGGCTCCGGCCTCGGGAAAACGCACCTCCTCATGGCCATCGGCCAGGCGGCCAAGGCGCTCGCGCCCACCTTGAACGTCGAATACCTGACCCTGGACGAGTACGTGGAGGCGTTCCACGCCGCTATCGCGGCGGGGCAGGGCGATGCGTTCCGCCGCCGCTTCCAGAACGTGGACGTGCTGCTCGTGGACGACGTGCAGTTCCTCTCGAACCGCAAGGAGATGCAGTCCGAGCTGTTGCGACTCACCGAGGCGCTGCAGGGCGCAGGGCACCAGATCGTGCTCACCAGCGACCGGCCGCCGCCCGAGATCGCCGACCTGGATGAGCGCCTGATCTCGCGGCTCTCGGGCGGTCTGGTAGTGGACGTGGGCGTGCCCGACTACGAGACCCGCGTCGCGATCCTGCGTCGCAAGGCCGAAGAGCGGGGCACGACCTTCCAGCCGGGCGTGCTCGAGACGGTGGCGGATCTCGAGTTCGCCAACGTGCGCGAGCTGATGGGCGCGCTCAACCGGCTGGTGGCGTTCCAGGCGGTGAACGACCAGCCGATCAACGCCGAGGCGGCGAAGCAGCTGCTGGGTGCGGCGGCGGCGGCGGCCCGGGCGGCGGCGCCTGTAGCCCCGGGCCAAAGCGCTGGGCCCAAGTCCGGCGACGAGTTCGGTGCCTTTCTGGCGGACGTCACCGTGACCGTGGGGAAGGCGGTCGAGGCATGGCGGGCGCGGGTGGCGGAGGCGATCCTGCGGTGGGAGGGGGAGGGCTATCGCACGCGTCGCCTCGAGCGCCTGCTCGAGCAGGAAACGCCGGCGGCCGTGGACGAGGAGATCGCCTCGTTCGCCACGGACGTCGAGCGACTCAAGGCGCTCGCGGCCGAAGTCGGGCAGCTCGACCCGCAGGCGGCGGGCGAGAGCGTGTTCCGCGATCCCGAGCGCATGCGCGAAGCCGAAGACGCCGCGGCGCAGATGCGCGCGGGCGTCGCTCCGCCCCCAGGACCCTCGGGCGCCTTCCCGCTCGCCCTGTACGCGGTCGGGCCGTCCAACGAGGTCGCGGTGAGCGCGGTGCGCGCCGTGCTCGAGCACCCCGGCAAGAAGTACAACCCGCTGGTGCTCGTGGGCAAGAGCGGGCTGGGGAAGACCCATCTGTTGAACGCGCTCGGCGGGGAGCTGGCGCGCCGCAACGGCGCCATCGTGGCGTGCCTTTCGACCCAGGCGTTCATCGACGAGTTGATCGCGGCGATCGACGGCAACCGGGTGGACTGGTGGCGCGCGCGCTACCGCCGTGCCACCGCGCTGCTGCTCGACGACATCCATCTGATCGCGGGGAAGGAGCGGACGCAGGAGGAGTTGTTCAACCTCTTCAACCTGCTGCAGGACCGGGAGCGGCAGCTCGTCTTCACCGCGCCGGCCCACCCGAACACGTTGTCCGGGATCGAGGCGCGCGTCGTCTCGCGTCTCGAGGGCGGGCTGGTCGCCGAGCTCAAGGAGCCGGACCGCACGGTGAAACGGACCGTGCTCGAGCGGCTGCTGACGGGACAGAACGTGACCGCCGAGCCCGCGCTGCTCGATTACCTGGCCGATCGTCCCGCCGACTCGGTGCGCACGCTCGTCGGGGTGGCGCAGCGCGTGGTGGGCGCGGCGGTGGCGGAGGACGTGCCGCTCACCGCCGGGCTGGCGCGCGAGGTGCTGGAGGGCCAGTCGCCCCGCGAGGCGCAGCGCGCCGGCGGCTTCCGCACCACCGGAATGGTGGTGTCGAGCCTGGGCGGCATCAAGAGCCGCGAAAAGATGGTGTGGGACTGGCCCGAAGTCACCGACCGCCTGATCGAGGAGCTGCGCTGATGGCCATCAAGGGCTCGCTCAAGGAAGCCTCGCTCCCGGACGTGCTGCAGCTGCTCGCGCTGGGCCAGAAGACCGGGTGCCTGTCGATCGCCGACCGGTCGAACTTCGGCTACATCTACTTCGAGAAGGGCCGCATCTGCTACGCCTCGATCGTCAACCGGCGCGACCGGCTGGGGGACATCCTGGTGAAGCACGCCAGGATCACCGATGAGCAGCTCGCGGCCGCGATCCACAAACAGTCCACGGCGCGCGGCAAGAAGCTCGGCGAGATCCTGGTAGGGATGAGCGTCATCTCGCAGACCGATCTGGAGCGCTACATGCGCGTCCAGATCGAAGAGTCGGTGTACTACCTGTTCACCTGGACCCAGGGGACGTTCAACTTCGAGGCCGACGTCCGGCCCGATCAGCAGGACTTCCAGGTGTCGATCAACCCCGAGTCGCTGCTGCTCGAAGGCGCCCGCCGGGTGGATGAGTGGAGCCTGATCGAGAAGAAGATCCCGTCGTTCGATCTGATCTTCCTGCTCGACAAGGATCGTCTGGCGATCAGCGAGGCGGCGCTCACCGACACGCAGCAGCGCATGCTGCCGCTGCTCGACGGGTCGCGCGACGTGCATCACGTCATCGAAGACTCGGGGCTCGGGGAGTTCGAGATCGGGAAGGCGCTGTATGGGCTGATCACGGCGGGCTTCGTGCACCGCGCGGGGCGCACGGCCTCGGCGGCCGATCAGCAGATCACGGATGCACGCGTCGAGGAGCACCGCAACCTCGGCGTGGCCTTCTACAAGACGGGCATGCTGGACGAGGCGACGCGCGAATTCCGGCGGGTGGCGGAGCTGCGTCCCGGCGAGGCGCATGCGCACTTCTACATCGGGCTCGTGGCGTTGAAGCAGGCGCGCTGGCGCGAGGCGATGGAGGCGCTGCGCCTCGCGGCCGAGCGCGGCGGGAGCCGGCCGGCCGTGCTGCACAACCTCGGGTTCGCGTTCGAGCAGCTGGGCCGGCTGGACGAGGCGGAAGCCGCGTATGCCGAAGCGGCGGCCCGGGCCCGCACCGACGCCAAGGTGTACCTCGGCTGGGGCATCGTCGCCTTGAAGCGGGGGGATTACGCCGGCGCCGCGGGCCGGCTCGACCGGGCGCGTGAGCTGTTCGGCCAGCTGGCGCCGCCGGGGTGGTACTGGGCGCGCGCCCTCACGGCCGCGTGCGCCGGCGAGTTCGAGCTGGCCGAGGACCTGGCCGAGGAGGGCGTGGAGGCGTACCCGTCGCACGCGCCGCTCGCCAACAACCTCGCCGTGCTGAAGGAGCTGGCGGGCGACCTGCCGACGGCGGAGGAGCTGGTGCGCGACGCGCGCAAGAACGAGCCGTCGCTGCCCCAGCTCTCCAAGAACCTGGGGGACCTCGCCTATCGCGGCTCGCGCTACGACGAGGCCTGGGACGCCTTCAACCGGGCCGTCGAGCTCGCCCCCGACCTCGGGGACGACGTGTATTTCAAGCTCGGCAACATCGCGTACAAGCGGAACGACCGCGAGCTGGCGGCGCAGCTGTGGCGCAAGGCGCTCGAGATCAACCCGAAGCACGAGCTCGTCAAGGCCAATCTGGACACCTTGAGCGCGTTGTCGTGACGGCGGAGCCGGACGAGCGCGCCTTCAAGGCGCTCACCCAGCAGATCTCGCGGGCGCGTGGGCTGGCCTGCGGCTCCTACAAAGACCGCTGTCTCAGGCGGCGCATCGCGGTGCGGATGCGCGCGCGCGGCGTGCACACCTACGACGAGTACCGCCGGGTGCTCGACACCGACCCGCACGAGTACGACCTGCTGCTCGACGCCCTCACCATCAACGTCACGAAGTTCTTTCGCAACCTGGAGACGTGGCAGGCGCTGGCGCCGCGCCTCGCGGCGCTGTGGACCGAGCGCGCGGGGCAGGTCCGCGTCTGGTCGGCCGGGTGCGCCTCCGGGGAGGAGCCGTACACGGTCGCGGTCGCCCTGGCGGAAGCCGCCCGGCAGCGCGGGCAGGAGACGCTGCTCGAGCGGGTGCGCGTGGACGCGACCGACATCGACCGCGCCAGCCTCGAGCGCACCCGCGCCGCGGCCTTCCCGGAGGCGGCGTTCAGCGAGATGCCGCCCGAGCTGACCCGCCGCTACTTCACCGCCGAGCCGCCGCGCCATCCCCTCCCGGCGCTGCAGCGCATCGTGCGCGTGCACAAGCACGATCTCACCAGCCAGCCGCCCCCTGCGCCCCCGTACGACCTCATCGTGTGCCGCAACGTCGTGATCTATTTCGATCGGCCGCTGCAGGAGCGGTTGTTCGAGACGTTCACGGACGCGCTCGCCCCCGGCGGGATCCTGGTGCTCGGCAAGGTGGAGACCCTGTTCGGACCGGCGCGACAGCGGCTCGTGCTGGAGGAGCCGCGTGAGCGGATCTACCGCCGGGCCCGGTCCGGATGAGTGCGGCTGCGCCGCGGGTGACGATCGTCAAGGTCGCGGAATGGGCGGCGGCGCGGGCCGACGGCGTGATCGTGACGCTCGGGCTCGGATCCTGCGTGGCGATCATGCTGCACGATCCCCAGGCGCACGCGGGCGCCATGGCCCACGTGCTGCTCCCCTCCAAGAGTCTCGCGCGCGACGCCACCAATCCGGCCAAGTTCCCCGAGACCGCGGTGCCGTTTCTGATCGAGCACTTGAAGGCGCTCGGCGCCGATCCCCGGCGCCTCGTCGCGAAGCTGGCGGGCGGGGCGAGCATGTTCGCCCAGCTGATGACGCCGGGGTCGATTCAAATGGGCGAGCGCAACATCGTCGCGTCGCGCAACGCGCTACGCGCCGCCGCCATCCCCGTCGCGCGTGAGGCCGTGGGCGGCGACAAGGGCCGGTCGATCCGGTTTCACGTCGCCGACGGGCGCGTCGAGATCCGCTCGGTGGGGGCCGATGCCGTCGTCATCTGATGCGCGGCCGAGCGTGCTGGTGGTCGACGACAGCGCATTGATGCGCCGGGTGCTGTGCGACGTCCTGGGGGGAGAGAGCAATACCGGGGCCGAGTTTCGCATCGTCGCGACGGCGCGCGACGGTTTCGACGCGGTCCGCAAGGTGCACCAGCACGACCCCGATGTCGTCACCATGGACCTGGAGATGCCGGAGCTCGACGGCCTGGGCGCGATCGGGTACATCATGTCGGAGGCGCCCCGGCCCATCGTGGTCGTGAGCGCCCACGCGGGCCCCGGCACCGGGGCGGCGATTCGGGCGCTCGAGCTCGGCGCCGTCGAGATCGTCGCGAAGCCCGAGGAGGCGAACCGCGCGGCGCTCGAGCGGATGGGGCCCGACCTGCGGGCCGCGGTGCGCCGCGCGCTCGCCGCGGACGTGTCGCACGTGCAGGTGATGGCCCGCCCGCCCGTCGCCGCGCGCCGCCCGCTCGATGCAGGGCTGCGCGCGCGCGCCCGGATCGCGGTCGCCATCGCGGCGTCGACCGGCGGCCCGCGGGCGCTCGCCGAAGTGGTGCCCCGCCTCCCGGCCGGCCGCGGCGCGGCGGTGCTCGTGGTGCAGCACATGCCGCCCAATTTCACCCGCTCGCTGGCCGAGCGGCTCGACTCGATGAGCGCGCTGCACGTGGTGGAGGCCGATCACGGCGCGCCCGTCGTCGCCGACACGGCATACGTGGCCCCGGGCGATTATCATATGCGGGTGGTGCCCGCGCCCGACGGTCCGATGATCGCGCTCGACCAGGAGCCCGCCGTGTGGGGCGTGCGACCGGCTGCGGACCCGCTGTTCCGCTCCGTGGCGCAGCTGTTCGGCCCCCGTGCCGTGGGCGTCGTGCTCACCGGCATGGGACGCGACGGCGCCGAAGGGGTGCGCGCCATCCGCGCGGCCGGGGGCGGCGGGATCGCGCAGGACCGCGAGTCGGCGGTGATCGCGGGGATGCCGGCGGCGGCGGCGGCAGGCGGCGTGGACGCGGTGCTGCCGCTCGGCCGGATCGCCGAGCGGATCGACCAGGAGCTGGTGGCGCGGGGAGGGGACACCCCGTGAGCCGCGGCTACTTGCTCGTCCGCGTCGACGGCAAGCAATACGGCCTGCCGCTCGGGCGGGTGCTCGAGGTGGGCGACCTGGGCGAGGTGCTCGACGTGCCGCGCGCCCTGGCGGCGGTGCGGGGCGTCACGCCGCTGCGTGGTCGCCTGGTGCCGCTCATTCATCTGGGCGCGCTGTTAGGCGAGCGTACGCCGCCGGCCGATCGCGGCCGCACCGCCGTGCTGGTGGAGCTGGGGGCGGGGGAGGGAGTGCGGCAGGTGGCGCTGGAGGTCGACGATGCCGACGACGTGGTGCGGGAAGCGGCACTGCCGGTGCCGCGCGGCGAGTCGCTGCCGTGGGCCGCGGGCGTCGCCCGCCGCAAAGGGACGCTCGTGCCGATCCTCGATCTGGACGCGCTGGGAGACCGTATCACATGAGCGCCGACGACGACGTCCAGCTCGTCACCTTCAAGGTGGCGGGCCAGGACTTCGCCTTCAACATCTTTCAGGTGGAGCGCATCCTGCGCTACGAGGCGCCCGCGCCGCTGCCCAAGGCCCCGGATTTTCTCGAAGGCGTGCTGCGGTATCAGGGGGGTGCGGTCCCGCTGGTCGACCTGCGTAAGCGGCTCGGCGCGCCGGCGCCGCACCGTGAAGAAACGCGCACCGTCATCCTGGAATGGGAGGGCGGGAAGCTGGGCGTGGTGGTGGACGCGGTCACGGAGGTGCTGCAAGTCGCGGCGAGCGAGGTCACGGCCCCGCCGAACATCGTGAAAGGGCTCGCCGCCGAGTACATCACGGGGATCGTGGTGAAGGACGGGCGGACGGTCATCGCGCTCAACACGGCGCGGCTGCTCAACTCCAAGGAGAAGCTCGCCATCGACGGCGCGATCAAGGAGACCGCGAAGCCCTGATGGTCGATTCCCCGGTTCGCGCCCTGCGGGCGGAGTACGATGCGATCGCGCGCCGGCTCGACACGACGGCCGGCGGGCCCGAGCGTGAGGTGCTGAAGCGCGAGATCATCGCGTTCTTCAAACAGGTCGACTCGCTCATCGGCGAGTTGAGCGAGCTGAAGGAAGAGATCCGCAAGCTCGTCGACCGCTACAAGCAGCTCGCGCCGCCGGCGGCGGAGGCGTCGGCTCCCGAGTTCACGGGCACGCGGCCCGCGGTGCACGCCGACCACATCGGCGCCTCGACCTTCATCGAGAAGGGGTGGAGCCTCATCTCGCTCGGTGACCACGCGGGCGCGATCCAGGCGCTTCAGAAGGCCCTGAAGCTGTCGCCCGGCGAGACCCAGGCCGAGTCGCTGCTCGGCTGGGCGCAAATGCTGCACGAGGAGTACGACGACGCCCTGGGAACCTTCCAAAAGGTACTCATGAAGGAGCCGGCGAATTCGCTCGCGCGCATCAATGTCGGCTACATCTGTCTCAAGAAGCGGATCTTCGGGGAGGCGATCGAGCATCTGTCCAAGGCGATCCGGCTCGACAACGACAAGAAGGCGACGTTGTACGCCCACTTCTACCTGGGACTCGTGTACCTGCAGCGAGACATGTACGAGGACGCCCAGAACTTTCTGGAGAAGGCGCTCAAGCTCGGGCCTAACCTGATCGAGGCCCATTACGAGCTGGGCCGCGCCTACTGGTTCTCGGGCGACCGGGCGCGGGCGCAGCAGACGTGGGAGGACGGCTTCAAGGCGAACAAGTTCAATCCCTGGGGCAAGAAGTGCCAGGAGACGCTCGCGCTGGTGCAGCAGGGGCAGGAGCCGCCGCGCACCTGACGCTGCTGCTGCTGCTCGCCCAGGGTCCCGGCCCCGGCGCGGTGCTCGTCGGTCGCGTGACGGCGGTGGCGTGGCCGGCGCAGCAGGGCCTGGCCGCGGCGCTGGCGGAGGCCGCTGATCGCGCGCCGCCGTTTCCGGGCATCGGCCCGCTCCCCCCCCGTCCCATTCGTGTGATCCTCGCGCCGACCCGCGCGCGGTTCGACTCGCTCACCCGGGGGCGCCTCCCGCGCTGGAGCGAGGGGGCCGCGTTCCCCGAGGCCGGCACCGTGGTGCTCCTGACCGACGGTCCGCACGATCGCTTGACCGGCGCTTTGCGCCACGAGCTCGCCCACGTGGCGCTGCGCTGGCGCGTGCGACGCATGCTGCCCCTGTGGTTCGAGGAAGGCTATGCTGCCGTCGCGGCGGGCGAGTGGGACCGGCTGGACGCGCTCCGGCTCAACTGGCAGCTGGCACGGGGCGTGCACATGGACCTGGACGAGCTCGATCGCGCCCTGCGCGGCGATCGCAGCGACGCGGAGACCGCCTACGGCCTCGCGACCACCGCCGTCCTGTTGCTCGACCGCTGGGGTGACGGCCGCGGCGGCCGGGGACTCGCGTCCTTGATCGACAACCTCGCGCGCGAGCCGACGTTCGATGCGGCGTTGCGCGCCACCTACCACGTGACGGAGGGCGACTTCGAATCACGCTGGCAGCGGGACGTGGCGCAGCGGTACGGCTGGGTCTCGTGGGCCATGGCGGCGGGCGCGTTCTGGGCGGCCACGGGGCTGGTCCTCGTGTGGCTCGTGCGGGTGCGGCGGCGGCGCGATCGGGAGCGGAAGGCGCTGCTGGACGAGGGGTGGGCGGCGTCGGATCCGGACGGCCCAACTGCTTGACGAGCTTGGAATTGCCGCGTAAACTGTCGGCCTTATGCCCGACCACAGTTTGGCCCGCTCGCGTCTGCACTTCGGACCGAGGAACTGGTTGTTTCTCGCAGCGGGGGTCGTATCGCTCGCGGCCGGGTACGTGTTGTTGGCTGGCGGGTCGACCACCGCCGCGCCGATTCTGCTGGTTCTCGGCTACTGCGTTTTCTTCCCGGTAGGCCTCGCCCTTTAGGGCCCGCGGTGCGACGGGCGAATAGCTCAGTCGGTTCAGAGCGCCTGCCTTACACGCAGGAGGCCGGGGGTTCGAATCCCTCTTCGCCCACTGGGGTACCAGACTGCAACGTGAGAGGACATCGCGCGTGAGAATCCTGCGACTGGTGGCCGGCCTCGTGCTCGGCGGGGCGGGCGCCGCGACGGCGCAGCTCGCCATCCAGCAGCCGACCGAGAAACTGCTCCTGCTGCCGCTCGCCGTGAAGACGCCCGCGGACTCAGGCGCCAGCATCGCGACGATGGACGCGGCGCGCGCCCGGCTGGAGCAGCTCGCGAAGTACAAGGTCCTCGTGATTCCCAAGGCCAAGCTGTGCGACGCCCTGAAGGCGTCGGACTTCGCCTGCGACGTGCTGTTGGACGACGCGCAGGCCCTGCTGCTGGCCCGGTTCCTCAATGTCAACGCCTACACCATCGGCACGCTGGAGCGGAGCAGCGGGCTGGTCGCGCACATCCGGGTGCGGGACATCGGCTCGTCGGGGTACGCGGCGCTGTTCACGGTCTCGAGCGGCAACCCCGCCACCGCCGCGGCGCTGGGCGAGGCGATCGCCCAGAAGCTGAACGCGATCGTGCGCGCGGGCGAGCAGGTGCGCGACTGCAACGATCTGCGCCAAAAGAGCCAGTTTGCCAAGGCGCTCGAGGCGGCGCGCAAGGCCCTGGCAACCGAGCCGAATCTGCCCGGCGCGCATCTATGCGTGGCGACCGTATACGAGGCGCAGCGGATGCCGGTGGACAGCCAGCTCGCCGCGTACCACCGCGCGGCCGCGCTCGACTCGCTCAACGGGACCGCGTGGGAGAACATCGCCCGGCTGTATCAACAGAAGGGCGATACGCTCAAGGCGATCGACGCGTACATCCATGAGCTGCACGGGGAGCCCCAGAACACCCCGCTGCGCCTCGGCATCGCCGAGCTGCTGCGGCTGCAGAAGCAATACCAGCAGGCCGTGAACCTGCTCGACGAGGGCCTTGCCCGCAACGCGGCCGACCAGAAGATCGCGGACTTGAAGCTGCGAATCTGCCTCGAGGGCGAGCTGTGGCGATGCGTGGTAGACGGATTCGTGCAGCAGCTCAAGAACGACAGCACGCGGCAGGCGGACTCGTCGTTCCTCAAGTCCGCGATCGGCGCGGCGCAGCAGATCTCGGACACCGAGCACCTGCTGCTGTTTGCGCACACTGCGACGCGGCACTTCCCCAAGCACGCGCCGTTCTGGGAGGCGCTGGGCGCCGCGTTCGACTTGAAGGGCCAGCGCGACTCGTCGGTGTGGGCCTACAAGCAGGCGTTCGCCATCGACCCCAACCGCTATAACACGGCCTTGCTCATCGCCAAGACGATCGTGGAGGGGACGGTGTACGACACGGCGCACGCACCGCCCAAGTCCGACAGCGTGATCTTGAAGGCCTATCGGAACGCCTTCGCCGACAAGCTGGACAGCGCTCGCGCCTACGTCACGAAAGCGCTCGCGTCGCCCGACTCGAACCTGCGGGTGAGCGCCGCCGTGATTCTCCTCCAGGGCGGCCAGAAGATCGCGCAGACGCAGGCGTACGACCGCGCGTATCCGTGGCTCGACCAGGCGCTACAGCTTGTACCTCCCCGCTCGCCCGCCGACACGCTCGGCCCTCGCCAACAGATCCGCGTGAACGCGAGCTTCTGGTACGGAGTGTCCTCGGTGACCCCGCTCTTCTCCCAGTATAGCACGATGGTGAAGTCGAAGGACTGTGGCGAGGCGAAGCGGATCAACGACTGGCTCACCCGCACTAAGGACGCGCTCGTCCTCGGTGCTCGCGTGCATCCTCCGACCGCGAACACCATGCTCCAGAACGTTACCAAGCTCGAGGCGATCATGCCGCAGGTGAAGAAGCAATTCAAGTGCAGGAATTTCTGAGGCATTGAATTGACTTCCGCGCTTCCCTATATTGCGACCTTCCGTCGCAGGGGGCTGTAGCTCAGCTGGTTAGAGTGCCGGTCTGTCACACCGGAGGTCGCGGGTTCGAGCCCCGTCAGCCCCGCCTGAACCCGCCCCGCGGGACGACGCACCAGGCCCCGCCTGCCACGGCAGGCGGGGCTTTCGTTTTTTCCGGGAGTGCGCCGACGTCCGACTATCATGTCCCGGTCCTCGCGGCGGCGGTGCGGAGTTGGGCGGAAGGCGGCCGCCGCGCCGTGGACGCGACGGTGGGCGGCGGGGGCCACGCCGCGCTGTTGCGGGAGCTCGGCGCGGACGTGCTGGCCGTCGACCGGGATCCCGATGCGATCGCGGCTGCGCGTACCAGGCTCGGCGAGGATGGCATTCGCTACTCGACCGGACCGTTCGGGTCGGCCAAGGTGCTCGGCACCGTGGCGGCATTTCGCCCCGACCGCATCCTGCTCGACCTCGGCGTGTCGTCCCACCAACTCGATACCGCCGAGCGCGGGTTTACCTTTCGTCCCGGGGCGCCGCTCGACATGCGGATGGCCGGAGGGCGGGGCCTGACGGCGGCAGACCTGCTGAACACCTGGCCGGTCGAGCGGCTGGCGCAAGGCTTCGCGGAGCTGGCCGACGAGCGGCGGGCGAAGCGGCTCGCTCAGGTGATCGTGAAGCGGCGGGGCAACGCGCCGTTCGTCACGAGTGACGACCTCGTGAACGCGATCCGCGAGGCACTGGGCCCGCGCTCGGGGCCGCCGGACTTCGCGCGCCTGTTTCAGGCGCTTCGCATCGTGGTGAATCAGGAGCTCGAGCAGCTCGAGCTGGGGCTGCCGGCGCTGCGGGCGGCACTCGTCCCCGGCGGCCGGATGGCCGTCATCACGTACCATTCAGGTGAGGATCGCATCGTCAAGCACACATTTCGCGAGTGGGGCAGGCGGTGCGTCTGTCCGCCGGGGCAACCGGTGTGCACGTGCCGGGGGCGTCCGCTCGGCCGGGTGCTGACGAAGCGCCCGGTGCGCCCGGGGGCCGCCGAGGTGCGCGCGAATCCGCGCGCCCGCTCCGCGCTGCTGCGCGCGTTCGAGGTGGCGCATGAGGCCTAAGGGCCGCCACTGGGTCGCCGTGTGGCTCGTGGCGTTCCTCGCCGTGACCTGGCTGGTGTACGCTCGGCAGACCGCCGCGATCCACGACGCGCGCGAGCTCATCGAGATCCGTGCCCGCCGCGCCAACCTCGAGGGCCACCAGGCCGAGCTCGAGCGCCGGGTCCGCGCCGAGCAGAGCCGGGCGGTGCTGGTGCCGCGCGCCCAGGCGAAGCTCGGCCTCCACCTGCCGGCCGACAGCGAGATCATCCTGATTCCGCTGCCGGGGCCGGGGAGCGGGCCTCCCTAGCGATGGCGAAGCCGGCGGTGCGCCTCGAGTTCGTGGAGCGCGGCGTGTTCGTCGCCCTGGCGCTGCTCGTGGTGCGCGCGGCCCAGGTGCAGCTGCTGGAGGGTCGTCGCTGGGCGGAGGCGGCGCAGGCGCAGCGCACCGAGCGGATCGTGCTGCAGGCGCGCCGCGGCACGCTGAGCGATCGGCACGGCACCCCGCTCGCGCTCACCCAGGAGACGTACCACGTCGGCGTCGCGCCCAACGAGCTGCGGGATGCGGCGCGCGACGGCGCTCTGATCGCCCGCCAGCTGGGCCTCACCGCCCGCGGCTGGCAGGAGGCGCTGCACAAGCGGTACTCCTATTTCGCGGGCCCGTTCAGCGCGCTCGAAGTGCGGCCGCTGCGGAGCGTCCGGGGCGTGCACCTCGAGCCCGTCGTGAACCGGTTCTATCCCGCCCCCGAGCTCGCCCGCGCGACGATCGGTCGCGTGGGCGACGACGGGTACGGGGCGTCGGGGATGGAGAAGACGCTCGATTCCTTGCTGGCGGGGCGCTCCGGCTCGGCCGTGGTGTTGAAGGATCGCGCCGGGCGCGAGTACGAGTCGCCCGCGCGCGTGATCGCCCAGCCTGTGGCGGGGCACGACGTGGTGCTGACGCTGGACGCCGAGCTGCAGGAGATCGCGCAGCGCGCGCTCGACGATGCGCTGCGACGCATGGACGCCGACGGCGGCGACGTCGTGATGCTCGATCCCGCCACGTGCGAGGTGCTGGCGATCGCCTCGCGGCAGCGGGACGGGACGGCGCGGCCGAGCGCGTTCATCGACACGTTCGAGCCGGGGTCGGTCGCGAAGATCTTCGCCGCGGCGGCGCTGCTGGCGCTCAAGCGGGTGCGCCCGGGCGAGCACGTGTCGGGCGAAGACGGGATCTACCGCCTCCCGGGACGCACGATCACCGACGAGGACCCGCAGCCGACGCTCACGCTGGCCGACGCGATCCGCGTGGTGGGGCGGTTGCGCCCGCCGTCCGAGTGGACCCGCCCGAGCGCCGCCAGCCTGGCCATCGGGTACGAGCTGTCGGTGACGCCGATCCAGCTGACGGTCGCGTACGCCGCGCTGGCGAACGGCGGACTGCTGCTGCAGCCGACGCTGATCCGCGAAGTGCGCAGTCCGGAGGGCCCGGTGCTGTACCGCCACGAGCCGGAGCCGGTGCGTCGCGCGGTGTCGCCCGAGATCGCGGCGGCGCTGCGCGACCTGCTGCGCGGGGTGGTGGAGCGCGGCACCGGCGCCGAGGCGGCGCTCACCAACTTTCCGGTCGCGGCGAAGACCGGAACGACGCGCCGCGTGGTGAACGGCCACTACGCCGCGGGGCAGTACACCGCATCGTTTGCGGCGTTGTTCCCGGCCGACAAGCCGCAGCTCGTGCTGGTGGTGAAGATCGACAATCCGCACAAGGGGAGCCATTTCGCAGCGCAGACCGCGGCCCCCGTGACGCGTTCCATGCTCGAGCAGGCCCTGGCGGCGCGCACCGTCGCGCTCGACCGGGCCCGGCTCTCGACGGCCGCCCGGCCCGCGGCGGCGGTGCCGCTCGAGGACGACGGCGGCGTCGTTCCCTACGTCGTCCCCTGGCCGTACCAGCCGGATTCGGTGGGCGAGCGGCGGCGGCAGACGGTGCCCGACGTGACCGGTCTCCGTCTGCGGGAAGCCGTGCGGGCGCTTCACCGGCGCGGCTTTCGCGTGGCCTTGAAGGGGTGGGGGACCGCCGAGCACACGTGGCCGGCGGCGGGGGACAGCGCCGCCACCGGGGCCACGGTCACGCTGTTCGCCGAGCCCGTGAACCCCGCCGCGGTCGGCACGCTCGCGCGCCGGCGGGCGAAGCGATGAGCCGCCTCCCCGATATCGTGAGCGCGCTCGAGCGGGGTGGCCTGCTGGTCGGGACGCCGGACCTGCACACCTGGCCCGACATCACCGGGCTCACCGCCGACAGCCGCCGCATCGCGCCGGGGATGCTGTACTGCGCCGTCCGGGGCTCGACGCAGGACGGGCATCAGTTCGTCGCGGCCGCGCGGGAGCGCGGCGCCGTTGCCGCGCTGGTCGAGCACGAGCAGCCGGTCGAGTTGCCGCAGGTCCTGGTGCGCGACGGCCGCCGCGCCGCCGCCGTCGCCGCCGAGACGTGGTTCGGGCGGCCGGCGGCGCGGCTCGACCTGGTGGGCGTCACCGGGACGAGTGGCAAGACGACCTCAGTGCTGCTGGCGCGCCACGTGTTGTCGGCGCTCGAGCCGATGGGCTCGATCGGCACGCTGGGCGCGTTCGACCCGGAGGGCGCGCCGGTGCCGAGCGAAGCCGGCAATTTGACCACGCCCGGGCCGATCGACCTGCAGGCGACGCTGGCGGCGCTGGTGGCGCGCGGCGCGCGCGGCGCCGCGATGGAAGTCTCGTCGCACAGCCTCGACCAGGGGCGGGTGGAGGGCCTGGTGTTCCGGACAGCGGTCTTCACCAACCTGACGCGTGAACACCTCGACTACCATCACACCCTGGAAGACTATTTCAAGGCGAAAGCCAAGCTCGCCGGTTACCTCGCGCCCACCGGCCTCGAGGTCGTCAACGCCGACGATCCCGCCTGGCTGCGCCTGCCGCACCGCCATCGCCGCGTGACGTTCGGCGAGCACGAGGGCAGCGACGTCTCGGCCCGCAAGGTCGCGGTCGACGGAACCGGCGCCCGCTTCGATCTGATCACCCCGACGGGGAGCGCGGCGGCGCGGCTCCCCCTGCTGGGCCGGTTCAACGTCACCAACGCGCTCGGCGTGGCTGCGTGTGCCTGGGGGATGGGCGTGCCGGTCGAGGCGATCGTGGAGCGGCTCGCCACCGCGCCGCAGGTACCCGGACGGATGGAGCGCATCGCGGAGCGGCCGTGTACGATCCTGCGCGACTATTCCCACAAGCCGGATGCGCTCGAGCGCGCGCTCGAGAGCGTGCGATCTCTCACCCGGGGCCGGATCATCCTGGTGTTCGGCGCCGGGGGCGACCGGGATCGGGGCAAGCGCGCCCCGATGGGGGAGATCGCCGTGCGGCTCGCCGACGTGGCGATCGTCACGTCGGACAACCCGCGCACCGAGGACCCCGAGCGCATCCTCGACGAGGTCGAGAGCGGGATGCAAGGGAAGCCTCACCACCGCCGCACCGACCGCCGCGCAGCGATCGCGCTGGCGCTCGAGCTCGCCCGCCCGGACGACACCGTCGTGCTCGCCGGGAAGGGGCACGAGACCTACCAGATCATCGGGACGGAGAAGCAGCCGTTCGACGAGCGGGCGATCGTGCGGGAGCTGGGGGCGGAATGATTGCGGATTGCGGATTGCGGATTGCGGATCGTGCAGTTTGGGGGTCGGTCGCGTGACGTGGACCGCCGCCCAAGTGGCGGCCGCTCTGGAGATTCCCGTCACTCACCCAGGCGAGTATGGCCGCGTCTCCACGGACACGCGCCAGATCGGCGCCGGTGATCTCTTCGTCGCCCTCAAAGGCGACCGGTTCGACGCGCACGACTTTCTCGCCGACGCGCGGGCGAAAGGCGCGGCAGCGGCCGTGGTGCGGCGGGGCACGCCGCGCGTGGACGGGCTGCCGGTGTTCGAGGTGGCGGACACGCTCGCGGCGCTCGGGCTGCTGGCGCGCGCGCGCCGCCGCCGGCTGCCGCGCGGCAATCCCGTGGTCGCCATCACCGGCTCGAGCGGCAAGACCGGCACCAAGGAGATGATTCGGGCGGTGCTCGCCACGCGCTACCGCACCCACGCGACCAGCGGGAACTTGAACAACCTCGTGGGCGTGCCGCTCACCATTCTCGCCGCGCCCGAGGACACCGAGGCCCTGGTGGTCGAGGCCGGGGCGAGCGTGCCGGGGGAGATCGCCCGGTTGCGGGACGTGATCGAGCCGACGATCGCGGCGATCACGAACGTCGGCTACGCGCACGTTGAGGGATTCGGCTCCCTCGCGGGCGTGCTGCGCGAGAAGCTGGCGCTGGTGGAGGGCGCCGGCGTCGCGGTCGTGGGCACCGACCCGCCGGAGCTCGCCCGCGAGGCGCGGCGCCGTACCCGCACGGTCGTCGCGGGAACGGGGAGCGAGGCGGACGTGCGTCCCGAAGCGGCCGATCTGGACGACGCGGGGCACCCGCGGATCACATGGGGGGGAGGTCACGCGGTCACGCTCTCGGTGCTGGGGTTCCACCAGATCGAGAACGCGCTGCTCGCGCTCGCGGTCGGTCGCGAGGCGGGGGTGGACCCCGGGCGCGCCGTGGCGGCGCTCGCCGGGGTGCAGATCCCTGGCGGGCGCGGCACGGCGCTCGAGCGCGGCGGGCTGACGATCCTGGACGACACGTACAACGCCAACCCGGCGTCGCTCGCCTGGGCGGTGCGGTTCGCGCACTGGCTGGCGGGGCGGCGCGGGCGGCCGCTGGTAGTGGTGGTGGGCTCGATGTTGGAGCTGGGCGACGAGAGTGACAGATTGCATGCGGCCGCGGCCCGGGAGATCGCGGCGCTCGCGCCGGCGTTGATCGGCGCGGTGGGGGCGTTCGTGCCGGCATTCGCGCCGCTCTCCGGCACGCTGGGGCCGCGTCTCGTCACGGCGTCCGACGCCGCGGCGCTGGGCCCGAAGCTCGCGGCTGCGCTCCGGGGCGACGAGATCGTGCTGCTCAAGGCGTCGCGCGGCGTCGCCTTGGAGCGGGTGCTGCCGTTTCTCACCGGACGGCCTCGAGACTAAAGGAGGGGGTGGCGTGCTCTATCACCTGCTGGCGCCGCTCGCGAAGCAGCACATTCTGTTCAATCTCTTCAACTACATCACCTTTCGCGCCGCGGGCGCGACGGTGACGGCGCTGGTGCTCGCCTTCGTGTTGGGACCGGGGATCATCCGGCTGCTGCGCGATCGGCACGTCGGCCAGGTGATTCGCGCCGAGGGGCCCGCCAGCCATGCCGGCAAACGGGGCACGCCGACGATGGGCGGGCTCATCATCCTGCTGGCGACCGTAGCGCCGACGCTGTTGTGGGCGCGGCTCGACACCCGCTACGCGGTCGTCGCGGTCGCGGCGATGCTGTGGATGGGCGCGATCGGCTTTCTCGACGACTACTTGAAGATCGTGCGCGGCAAATCGCAGGGGCTGGTGGCGCGCTGGAAGCTGATCGGCCAGATCTCGTTCGGGCTGGCGCTCGGCCTGTTTCTCCTCTCGTCGCCCCTCGCGCCGAATCTGCCGCCGACGTCCACCCAGCTGCCCGTGTTCAAGTACCAGCTGATCGTGTTCTGGCCCGCGACCTACGTGCTGTTCGTCACGCTGGTGGTCACGGGCAGCTCGAACGCCGTGAACCTGACCGACGGGCTCGACGGCCTCGCGACCGGGCTGACGGCGATCGCGGCGGGCGCGTTCGCGATCTTCGCGTACGTGTTCGGCCGGTTCGACTGGACCAAGTACGTGGGGGTCTACTTCCTCCCCGGCGCGGGCGAGCTGACGGTGTTCTGCGGCGCGCTGGCCGGCGCGGCGCTCGGGTTTCTCTGGTTCAACGCCCACCCCGCCCAGGTGTTCATGGGCGACACCGGCGCACTGGCGATCGGCGGCGCCTTCGGCACGGTCGCCATCCTGCTCAAAGCGGAGTTTCTGCTGCTCATCGTGGGCGGCGTGTTCGCTGCGGAGACGGTCTCGGTGATGCTGCAGACGAGCGTGTACCGCTGGCACAAGACGCGCCGGGGCAAGGAGTACGCGGACGCGCACCGCGTCTTCCGGATGGCGCCGCTGCATCACCACTTCGAGAAGCTCGGCTGGGCGGAGCCGCAGGTCGTGATGCGGTTCTACATCATGGGCGTGTTGTGCGCCGCGATCGCGCTCGCGACCCTGAAGGTGCGATGATCCCCGACGCGTGGCGCCGGGACGGGAGCGTCGTGGCGGTGGTGGGATTGGGAAAGAGCGGCGTCGCGGCCACGAAGCTGCTCGCCCGAGAGGGGGCGCGGGTGTACGCCAGCGACGCCTCGGACCACCCGTACGGCGGCGCCGCGGTGGCGGAGCTGCGCGGGCTCGCCGGCGTGGAGGTCGACGTCGGGCGCCACGACCTCGCGAAGATCCGGTCGGCCGCGGGCGTGGTCGTTTCGCCCGGCGTGCCCCCGGACGCGGCGCCGCTCGCCGCCGCCCGCGAGGCGGGCGTCCCTGTCGTGTCGGAGATCGATCTCGGGTTTCGCGCGCTGGTGGGGTCGGGGACGCGCTGCATCGCGATCACCGGCACGAACGGCAAGACGACTACCACGGCGCTCGTGGCGCACCTGTTACGCGGAGCGGGGCTTCAGGCCGAAGCGGCCGGGAACATCGGGCGCCCGCTCACGGACATCGCGGTGACGGGCGATCGGTACCAGTGGCTCGCGGTGGAAGTCTCGTCGTTCCAGCTGCACGACAGCCCGCACTTCGCGCCGGAGATCGGCATCCTGACGAACCTCGCGCCGGACCACCTGGACCGCTACTCGTCCGTGGATGCCTACTACCACGACAAGCAGCTGCTCTTCAGCAACGCGCGACCGCGCGACGTGTGGGTGCTGAACGGTGACGACCCGGCCGCCCTCGAGCTCCCGGGCCCCGCGCCCGGGCGACGGGTGCTGTTCTCGCTGCGGCGGCCGGCCGATGGCTGGTACGACCCGGCGGCGCGGCGGCTGCGTCTGGCGGAGGGCGAGCTGGTGCCGCGCGACGAGCTGCCGCTGCTGGGGGATCACAACGTGGCCAACGCGCTCGCTGCGGCGCTCGCCGTGCGGGAAGCGGGCGTGGCGCTGGGGGCGATCGCCCAGGGGCTGCGCTCGTTTCGCGCGCTGCCGCATCGGCTGGAGCCGGTGCGGGAGGTAGGCGGGGTGCTGTGGATCAACGACTCCAAAGCGACCAACATCGCGTCGACTGTGGTGGCCGTGGAGGCGATGGACCGGCCGTTCGTGCTGCTGCTCGGCGGGCGGCACAAAGGGGAGCCGTACACGCGCCTGGCGCCGCTGCTCGCGGGGAAATGCCGGCTGGTGATCGCGTTCGGCGAAGCCGGGGCGATCGTTGCCCAGGATCTCGAGGGCAAGGTGCCGCTCGTGCGCGGCACGACGTTCGCGGATGTCGTGGCCCGCGCCCGGCGCGCCGCCCAGCGGGGGGATGTGGTCCTGCTGTCTCCCGCGTGCTCGAGCTACGACATGTTCAAGAACTACGAGGAGCGGGGGGCGCTATTCCGACAACTCGTGGAGCAGATGTGAGCGGATGACCGACCGTCGCTGGGAGACGCGACTGCTCGCGCTGCTCGCGGCCGTGCTGGTGGTGTTCGGCCTCACGGCGGTGTACGGCGCGTCGAGCCTGCTGACCACCGCCGGCGGACAGGTCGGCTCGGCGTTCGCGCTGCGCCAGGCGCTCGGCGCCCTGGTGGGCGGGGTCGCCGCGACGCTGCTGGCGCGCTCGGACTATCGGCGGTGGCGGCGCTACGCCTGGCCGGTGCTGGGCGCCGCGACGGTGCTGCTCGTCATCCCGCTGCTGCCGTTCACGCACCGCGTCGCGCCCACGCTCAACGGGGCGCGCCGCTGGGTGGACCTCGGGTTCGTCACGCTGCAGCCATCCGAGCTCGCCAAGTTCGCGGTGGTCGTCTGGACCGCGATGCTGGCTGCGAAGAAGGGCGAGCAGATCCGCACGTTCCGGAACGGCCTGCTGCCCTTCCTCGTAATCCTCGCGCCGCTGGTCGGGTTGATCTTCCTCGAGCCGAACCTCTCGATGGCGTTGCTGGTGGCGATCCTCGCCGGCGTGGTGCTCTTCACTGCGGGCGCGCGCATCGGGCACTTCCTGCTCGTGGCGGTCGTCGCGGCGCCGCTGGTGTTCGGCGGCATCATGACGGCGCAGTATCGGGTCGCGCGGGTACTCACCTTTCTCAACCCGGGCGCCGCGCCCGAGGAGGCGACCTGGCAGGTGAAGCAGTCGCTCGTCGGCATTGGAGCGGGGCGGCTGTTCGGTGTGGGTCTGGGGCAGGGGCAGCAGAAGCTCGGCTATCTCCCCTACGCCTACTCCGACTTCATCTTTTCGACGATCGGCGAGGAGTGGGGGTTCATCGGCGTGCTGGTCATCCTCGCCCTGTTCGGCACGTTCGTGTGGCTCGGCTTCCGGATCGCGCGCTCCGCGGGCGATCCCTTCGGGCAGCTGCTCGCGGTCGGGCTCACCGCGCTGATCGGCGTCACCGCGGCGCTCCACATCGGCGTGAGCTTGGCGCTGCTGCCGGCGACGGGGATCACGTTGCCGTTCATCTCGTACGGACGCTCGAGTCTGCTCGTCGCGCTCGTCGCGACCGGCGTGCTGATCAGCGTGGGGCAGGGGCGGCGCAGGACGGACGGGGCGGCGTGATGCAAGCCCATTGCGGATTGCGGATTGCCAATTGCGGATTGCGGATTTCGGATTGCGGATTTGAAGGGGCGGGTTCGATCGGCGGTGTAAGGTTCGCGCCTCGACGACGATCCGGTCCAATCCGCAATCCGCAATCCGCAATCCACAATTGAGTTCGCGATGAAGGTTCTGCTCGCCGGCGGCGGCACCGGCGGCCATCTCATCCCCGCCCTCGCGCTGGCGCAGGCGCTGCGCGACGCCGAGCCGAGCGTCGAGTTGCTGCTCGTCGGCGCCAGGCGTGGCATCGAGGCCGAGCTGTTACCGCGTCAGCCGTTCCGCCATCGCCTCCTGTCGATCGAGCCGATCTATCGGCGCGCCTGGTGGCGCAACGCGCGCTGGCTGTGGCTCGCGCCCCGCGTGTGGCGCGACGTGGGTCGGCTGCTGCGCGAGGAGCGGCCGGCGATCGTCATCGGGACCGGCGGCTACGCCGCGGGGCCGATCGTGCTGCGCGCGCAGCGCGCCGGTATCCCCACTGCGCTGGTCGAGGAGAACGCGTTCCCCGGACTCACCACCCGGTGGCTGGCGCGCGGCGCGCGCCAGGTGCACCTCGGGTTTCCCGAAGCGCGCGAGCGGCTGTCACCCGGTGCCCGCACCGAGGTGTTCACGCTCGGCAACCCAGTGCGACCGTCCGAGCCGGGCGATCCGCGCGCCGCACGCCGGTCGCTGGGGCTCGATCCCGACCGCCCCACCGTGCTCGTGTTCGGCGGGAGCCAGGGCGCGCAGGCGCTCAACTACGCCGTCGCGGCCGCGCTGGAGCGCCGCCTGCTCGCTGCTAACGTCGTGTGGGGCACCGGTGCCGCGCACGCGGCGGCGCTGGCGCGCTACGCCGTCCCGGAGCGCGTGGTGGTGCGCGGCTTCTTCGATTCGATGACCGAGCCGTACCGCGCAGCCGATCTCGTCGTGTCGCGCGCCGGCGCGATGACTGTGGCGGAGCTGTGCGCCTGGGGGAAGCCGAGCATCCTGGTGCCGCTGCCGACGTCCGCGGCGAATCACCAGACCCACAACGCCAGCGCCCTCGCGGCGGCCGGCGCCGCGCTGCACCTCGCCGAGCGCGATCTCACGGCGCACGCGCTCGGCCAAGTGATCGGCCAACTGCTCGGTGACCCCGCGCGGCTCGCGTCGCTCGCCGAGCGGGCGCGGGCCCGGGGGCACCCCAATGCCTCCCGGGAGATCGTGTCGAGAATTTTGACACTGGTCGCCCGATAGGGGATGGTCTCTTTCGCAAGTTTCGTAGATTCGATATATTAGCCCCTCACTAATGAACCTGTTTGCAATGGCGGATCCCCGCCCGATCCACTTCATGGGGATCGCCGGAGCAGGGATGAGCGGCTTGGCGCTTCTCGCCAGGCAGCAAGGCGTCACGATAACTGGTTGTGATACCGACCCCTCGGGAGCGGCCGATTTGGCAGCCTTGGGGGTGGAAATATGGCGGGGACACGGTCCCGAGCACGTGGCTGGCGCTCGAGCGCTCGTGGTCACCGCAGCGGTAGCCGGCGATCACCCGGAGCTGGAGCGAGCACGCGCCCTGGGGGTTCCGGTGGTACGGCGGGCCGACGCCCTAGGTCAGGCCGTCGCCGGTGGGTTGGTGGTGGCGGTCGCCGGGACGCACGGCAAGACCACCACGACGGTGATGGTCACGGAGGCGCTGGCGGCCGCCGGGCGAAATCCTACGGGACTCGCCGGCGGCCGTGTCGCTGGGTGGGGTGGGAACGCGCGGCTCGGCGGGAGCGAGTTGTACGTGGTCGAGGCGGACGAGTACGACCGCGCCTTCCTCTCGCTCGCGCCCACGGTCGCCGTGGTGAACAACGTCGAGGCCGACCACCTCGAGTGCTACGGCGGCAGCGTGGCCGCGCTGGAGCAGGCGTTTGCCGAGTTCGCGGGGCGGGCGCGCCGGGTGATCGCGGGGGCGGACGACGCGGGCGCGACCCGGGTCGCGGCGGGGTTGACGACGCCGGTGTGGCGCGTGGGCCTCGCGGCGGACGCGGACGTGCGCATCGCGACTCCCGAGCTGGGCGAGCGGGGCTCGGCCGCGCGAATCGAGCTGCCGGGCGGGGGAGAGGCGGTGCGTCTCGGGCTGCAGGTGCCGGGGCTGCACAACCTGAGAAACGCGGCGGCGGCGCTCGCCGTGGCACTGGAGCTGGGAGTCGATCTCGAGCGCTGCGTCACGGCGCTCGAACGCTTTACCGGTGTGGCGCGGCGGTTCGAGCGCGTGGGCGAGGCGCGTGGCGTGACGATCGTGGACGACTACGCGCATCACCCCACGGAGGTGCTGGCGACGCTGGCGGCGGCGCGCCAGACGTTTCCGCGGCGGCGCGTGGTGGCGGTGTTCCAACCGCACCTGTTTTCGCGCACCGCGCTGCACGGCGAAGCGCTCGGCCGGGCGCTCGCGAGCGCCGACGTCGTGGTGGTGGCGCCGATCTACGGGGCGCGCGAGCAGCCGCTCCCGGGCATCACCGCCGATCTGGTGGCGCAGGGGGCGGCGCGCGCCGGAGCGGCGACGGTGGCCGTGCGGGACCGCGCGGCCCTGGTCGACTCGGTGGCGGAACGACTGCGGCCAGGCGATGTGGTGTTCACGCTCGGGGCGGGGGACGTGACCCGCGTTGGGCCCGAGTTGCTCCGGCA
>WNGD01000409.1_pt1 | contig 44982 bp, 42 predicted proteins | sample 5400671 | NCBI WGS metagenome assembly WNGD01 (sample SAMN13153369, study PRJNA577476) | soil metagenome | isolation source: 40 cm soil or saprolite under grassland replicate 2 | place: USA:California | collected 2016-06-15 | reverse complement strand
GAACCCGCTCCGCCGCGCCACGACCACAGTATTCGACGACCGGCGGCCGGTCCCTTCAACTTACCGACCGAACTTCCGGACGGCTGTACTAGCACCAAGCCAGAGGCCGCACTCGGCCGCCGCGCAGGCTGGCAGCCTGGGCAAGGTCGAGGGTGGACTCTGGCGCCGCGTGATAGCGGGCGAGAAGCGGGCTTTCATTGCTGGAAGGAGCACTAGCCACCGCTTGCGGTGCCGCCGCCAGGACGCGCAGGCCGCGGCGTCGCTTGCGATGCCGCATCGAGGCGGTGCCGGCTTTGCCGGCGCGGCCGACTGCTTCGCGCGCGTCCGTCTGCACTGACCGGTCGACCCGCTCGAAGTCATCCGAAACGCATCTAGGATCGGCGCATGGAGCCCGAACGGATCGTGGCGGAGCTCTGGCCCGGCCGCACCATCGAGATCGAGCCGCTCGGCGGCGGGATCACGAACAGCAACTTCAAGGTCATGGTCGACGGAGACGGCTTCGTCCTGCGGATCGGCGGCCGCGACACGGAGCTGCTCGGGATCGACCGGGCCGCCGAGCACGAGGCGTCGGTCAGCGCCGCCCGCCTCGGGATCGGACCGCCGGTCGTCGCCTTCCTCGACGGCTGTCTCGTCACCCGCTTCGTCCCGGGGGAGAACGGCCGTTCCGATCCGCAGGACGTCGGAGCCCTGCTGCGGAGGCTCCACGACGGCCCGGCGCTGCGCTCCTCCTTCGACTCCTTCCGCGTCGTCGAGGCGTACGCGTCGACCGCGCTCGGCCGCGGAGTCGCCCCGCCGGCAGCATACGAGCGCGCCCGCGAGACCGCCAGGCGGATCGAGGCGCGCCGCGGCCGCCCGCAGCTGCGGCCCTGTCACAACGACCTGCTCGCACCCAACTTCGTCCACGACGGCGAGCGGCTCTGGCTCGTCGACTGGGAGTACGCAGGCATGGGCGATCCGTACTTCGACCTTGCCAACTACGCGGTCAACAACGGCCTCGACGAGCAGGGCGAGCGCACGCTGCTCGAGAGCTACGGCGCCCGCGACCTGGCCGCCCTCGTCCTGATGCGGTTCATGTCCGATTTCCGCGAGGCGATGTGGGGCGTCATTCAACAGGCGATCTCGGAGCTCGACTTCGACTTCCGAGCCTACGCCCAGGAGCATTTCGAGCGGCTCGAGCGGACGGCTTCCGAGCAGCGCTTCCAGGAGGCATTGACACCTCCGTAGCGAACGTGGGTCAATCGGCTTTCCCGAACGAGGAGGGCGCTCGATGGACCTTCGTGACGAGACGCCGCGCGAAGCCGCGCGGGACGAGGCGGATCTCGCTCGCTTCGGTTACAAGCAGGAGCTGAGGCGCAGCCTCGGAGTCTTCAGCTCGTTCGCCGTCGCGTTCAGCTACATCTCGCCCTCGACCGGGATCTTCACGCTGTTCGCGCTCGGCCTGTCGACGATCGGCGGCGTCTTCATCTGGAGTTGGCCGATCGTGGCCCTTGGGCAGCTCTGCGTCGCGCTCGGGTTCGCCGAGCTCTCCAGCCACTCTCCGGTCGCCGGATCGGTCTTCCAGTGGACGAAATACCTCGCCGGGAAGACGTACTCGTGGTTCGCCGGCTGGATCTACCTGTTCGCGGGCATCCTCACCGTCACCGCGGTCTGCGTGACGCTGCCGCTCGCCCTGATTCCCGCCTGCAACAACATGGGCTGGGACATCGCGAACACCCTCCACAACCAGCGGATCTTCGCGATCGTGACGCTCTGCATGATCACGGTCATGAGCATCTTCGGCGTCAAGCTCGTCGCGCTCGTCAACAACACGGGCGTCCTCTTCGAGATCCTCGGGATGGTCGTGTTCGCGTTCGTCCTGGCGCTCTTCCACCATCACCAGAGCGGCGCGGTCGTCTTCCACGGGGCGGCCAGAGCCTGACGTTCGGGACGTTTTTGGTCGCGATGTTCATGTCGCTCTTCGTGATCTACGGCTTCGACACGGCCGGCACGCTGGCCGAGGAGACCCGTGACCCGCGCCGCGAGGCGCCGAAGGCGATCATCGGCTCGATCGTCGGCGCGTTCCTGATCGGCGCCGTCTTCCTGTTCGCGATGCTGCTCGCGATCCCGAACCTCGGAGACGCGATCAAGAACGGCTTCGGGCCCGCCCAGATCATCGACGCGAACTTCGGCAACGCGTTCTCGACCGTGTTCCTGCTCGTCGTCGCGGCGGCGATTTTCGTCTGCTGCCTCGCGATCGAGACCTCGACGATCCGTCTCTGCTTCGGCATGTCCCGGGACGACCGCCTGCCCGGGTCGCGCTGGCTCGCCAAGGTGCATCCGAGGCTGCCTACGCCGATCGGCTCGTGCCTGGCGATCGGGGCTGCTCGCGTTCATCCCGATGCTCCAGTACGCGGGAGCCGGAATCATCGGGATCGCTGCGACCGGGATGATCTACCTGAGCTACTTCGTCGGCAACACGGCGCTGCTGCGGGCGCGCCTGCGCGGCTGGCCGAAGACGAGGGCGCCGTTCTCGCTTGGGCGGTTCGGCCTGCCGCTGAACCTGCTCGCCCTCGCCTGGGGCGGCGGCATGCTGATCAACTTCGCCTGGCCGCGGGCGGCGACGAATCCGCGCCCGATCGAGTTGCCCGGGACGCTCAACTTCCACTGGCACTGGCTGAACGGGAAGCCCGTGCTCTGGACGGTGCTCGTCGTAATCCTGCTCGTCGGCGGGATCTACTACGCGCTCGTCCAGCGTACGAAGCCGGCGCACCTGGAGGCGCCCGAGGGCGAGCTGGCGGAGGCGCCCGCCGCGACGACGCCGATCTAGTGGCGGAGGGGGAGGCGTCCTAGTCCGCGAAGGCATCGAGATCGACCTGCGCGGCTTCAGCTTCCTCGGCGGCGGCAACGTGAGTGGGGGCAGCGGCGCGCGGCGCGCCGGCCTCCCGGTCGTGCGGATCCGCGCCCACAGCATCCTCTGCGGTCCGGACGTGAAGACGCGGACGACGCAGGAGGCGCTGCGGGACGGCGTGCGCAGATAGTGCGGGAGCGCGCGCGGGCTGTCGTGGTGGGCGGCGGGGTCGGCGGCTGCTCGATCCTCTACTGGCTGACGCAGCTCGGCTGGGACGACGTCGTCCTCTGCGAGCGCGCCGACCTGACGAGCGGCTCGACGTTCCACTCGGCCGGCCTCGTCGGTCAGCTGCGCGGTTCGCTGTCGCTGACCCGGATGATGATGTGGTCGGTCGACCTCTACCGATCCCTCGGCGCCGAGGTCGGGCTCGAGACCGGCTGGCACGAGGTCGGGTCGCTGCGGCTCGCATCCTCGCAGGAGCGGATGGAGGAGCTCGCGCGCCAGGCCGGCTGGGCGAAGACGTTCGGCCTCGAGCTCGAGCTGATCTCGGCGCGGGAGGCGCAGGAGCACTTCCCGCCGATGTCGACCGAGGGCGTGCTCGGCGCCGCGTACCTGCCCACGGACGGCTACATCGACCCGAGCCAGCTGACGTTCGCGCTTGCCGAGGGCGCGCGGCGGGGCGGGGCCGAGATCGCGACGAACACGCGCGTCACGGGCATCCGGGTCGAGCGCGGGCAGGTGACGGGAGTCGACACCGAGAGGGGCGCGGTCGAGACCGAGCTCGTGGTCAACGCAGGCGGGATGTATGCGCACGAGCTCGGGGCGCTGGCGGGCGTCGACGTCCCGCTCGTCCCGTTCGCGCACGAGTACCTGATCACGAAGCCGGCCGGCCTGCCGCTCGACCTGCCGACGATGCGCGATCCGTCGCTCCTCGTCTACTTCCGCGGCGAGTCGGGCGGGCTCGTGATGGGCGGCTACGAGCGCCACTCCGCGCCGTGGGGGCTCGACGGGATTCCGGCCGACTTCAACGGGCGGCTGCTGGCCGAGGACTGGCCGCGCTTCGAGGAGCTGATGGAGAACGCGCTCGTCCGCGTGCCGTCGCTCGGCGAGATGGAGGTCGTGCGTCTCGTCAACGGCCCTGAGGCGTTCACCCCGGACGGCGAGTTCATCCTCGGCCCGACGCGGGTGCGCGGCTTCTGGGTCGCAGCGGGCTTCTGCGCGCATGGGCTCGCGGGCGCCGGCGGGATGGGCCGGCTCGTTGCCGAGTGGCTCACGGACGGCCTGCCGTCGCTGGACGTGTGGGAGATGGACTCGCGCCGCTTCGGGCGCCACTACGCGTCGCGCGAATACACGCTCGCCCGGACGCGCGAGGTGTACGAGACGTACTACGACGTCAAGTATCCCGGCCACGAGCGGAAGGCGGGGCGGCCGCTGCGGCTCTCGCCGGCCTATCCGCGCCTGGCCGAGCTCGGCGCCTCGTTCGGCGAGAAGTCGGGGTGGGAGCGTGCGAACTGGTTCGAGCCGAATGCGGTGCACGGGGACGAGTCGCTGCGCCCGCGCGGCTGGGCGGGACGGCTCTGGTCGCCGGCGATCGGCGCCGAGCACCGCGCGTGCCGCGAGGCGGCTGCGCTCTTCGACGAGTCGTCGTTTGCGAAGATCGACGTCGCCGGGCCGGGCGCGGCCGCCTTTCTCGAGCGGCTCTGCGACAACCGCGTCGCGCGCGAGGTCGGCGCGATCACCTACACGCAGATGCTGAACGCGCGCGGCGGCGTCGAGTGCGACTTCACGGTCACGCGCGTCGAGGAGGAGCGTTTCCGCATCGTCACCGGCACCGCCTTCGGCCAGCACGACCTCGCGTGGATCCGCTCGCACCTGTCCGGCGACGGCTCGGTCTCGGTGGACGACGTCACGTCGCGCTTCGCCTGCCTCGGGCTGTGGGGTCCGCGGGCGCGCGAGATCCTGCAGCCGCTGACGGCGACGCCGCTCGACTTCCCGTACATGCGCGCGCGCGAGCTCGCGGTCGGGCCGGTGCCGTGCCTCGCGCTCCGGGTCACGTACGTGGGCGAGCTCGGCTGGGAGCTCTACTGTCCGACGGAGTTCGGCCTGCGGCTGTGGGACACGCTCTGGGAGGCGGGGCGTGAGCACGGCCTCGTCGCCGGCGGCTACAAGGCGATCGACTCGCTGCGGCTCGAGAAGGGCTACCGCGTCTGGGGCGTCGACGTCACCCCCGACGAGACGCCGTACGAGGCCGGGCTCGGCTTCGCGGTCGCCCTCGACAAGGAGGAGTTCCTCGGCCGCGAGGCGCTGCTGGACGCGACCGAGCCCGAGCGGCGACTCGCGTGTCTCGTTCTCGCCGATCCGCACGCCGTCGCGCTCGGATCGGAGCCCGTGCGCGTGGACAGCCGCCTAGCCGGCCGGGTGACGAGCGGCGGCTACGGCTACACCGTCGAGCGCTCGATCGCCTACGCGTACCTCCCGGCCGACGACGTCCGCGTCGGCGGCCCCGTCGAGGTCGAGATCTTCGGCGAATGGATCCCCGGCAACCTCGCCGCCGAGCCCTTGTGGGACCCAACCGGCGCGCGTCTCCGCACCTGACCCCCAAATAACACTGTGTTACATGGAACTTAAGGTGGCGGGATGATCCTGGCGATCGACCAGGGCACGACCGGGACGACATGCCTCGTCGTCGACGAGGAGCTGCACGTCCGCGGGCGCGGATACGCGGAGCTGGCGCCGCGGTTTCCGCGGCCCGGATGGGTCGAGCACGATCCGGAGGAGATCTGGGACACCGTGCTCGCCGCCGCCGAGCAGGCGCTCGGCGGGATCGAGCGCCAGGCGCTGCGGGCGATCGGGATCACGAACCAGCGCGAGACGACGGTGCTCTGGGAGCGGGCGAGCGGCCGGCCGGTGCACAACGCGATCGTGTGGCAGGACCGCCGTACGGCCGCCCGCTGCCGCGAGCTTCCGCAGGGGCTGCTCCGGGAGCGCACCGGCCTCGTCGCCGATCCGTACTTCTCGGCGACGAAGCTCGAGTGGCTGCTGCGGGAGCGCGGAGGCGAAGCACGCGGGCTCGCGTTCGGCACCGTGGACTCCTGGCTCGTCTGGAAGCTCACCGGCGGCCGCGTCCATATCACCGACGAGACCAACGCGTCGCGGACGTTGCTCGTCTCGCTCGAGACGCTCGACTGGGACGACGAGCTGCTCGACCTCTTCGCCGTGCCGCGCGAGCTGCTCCCCGAGATCCGCCCGTCGAGCGGCGTCGTGGGGGAGACCAACGCCTTCGGCCCGACGCTGCCGATCGCGGGAATCGCCGGCGACCAGCAGGCGGCCCTCTTCGCGGCCGGCGGCGCGAAGTCGACCTACGGCACCGGCAGCTTCGTGCTCGTCGAGACGGACGAGCCGGCGCCGCACGGCCTGCTGCGCACCGCCGCCGCGCGCACCACGGGCGAGCGGCCGCGGTACGCGCTCGAGGGCTCCGTCTTCGTCACCGGAGCGGCGCTGCAGTGGCTGCGCGACGGCCTCGGGCTTCTCCCCGACGCGCCGGCGAGCGAGGAGAGCGCGGTCTCGCTCGACTCGAACGGCGGCGTCTACTTCGTCCCTGCGCTCGCGGGCCTCGGCTCGCCGCACTGGGCCCCCGACGCGCGCGGCCTGATCGCCGGACTCACGCGCGGAACGACGCGCGCGCACCTCGTCCGCGCCGCGCTCGAGGCGACGGCCTACCAGACGCGCGATGTGCTCGAGGCGATGCCGCGGCTCGAGCTTCTGCGCGCCGACGGCGGCATGACCGCGAACGGCTTCCTGATGCAGTTCCAGGCCGACCTGCTCGGGATCCCCGTCGAGGTCGCCGCGGAGCGGGAGCAGACGGCCCTCGGCGCCGCGCTGCTCGCCGGCCTCGCGACTGATGTCTGGCCCGAGCCGCGGCCGTCCCCGGCCGGGACGCGGTACGAGCCGCACCTCGCCGCCGAGGAGGCGGAGCGCCTCTACGCCGGCTGGCGCGAGGCGCTCCGTCGCACGCTCAGCTGACTACTTGCCGAGCCACTTGTTGACCTTGGCCTTGTGCGCTGCGATCCACTTCTGGGCCGCCTTGTCCGGGTTCATGTGATCCCCGGCGATCATCTTGGCGACGGCGTTCTGATCCTTGTTCGTCCACTTCCAGCGCTTCAGCACGGCGACCGCGGGCGAGCCGCTCGCGGCGAACTTCTTGCTGAAGAGCTTCTCGAGCACGTAGGTCGGGTATTCGCAGGCATAGGCCTTCGGGTCGCCGCCTGCCTTCTCGTCGTCCTTGCAGCCGGCAAAGCGCTTCGGCAGCGCGATCCGGTCGAGCTTGTAGGTGGCGTTCAGCCACTGCGGGTCGTACCAGTAGAACAGCACCGGCTTGTGCTGCTTGTAGAGCTGGCTCCAGCGCGCCACCTGTGCGGGCTCCGCGCCGACGCTCACGAACTTGAGATTCAGCCCGAGTGCCTGGATCAGCTCCTTGTCCTTCTGCACGTAGGAAGGATCCCCGCCGAGGAACATCCCCTGGGAGCCGGACTCCGGGCTCTTGAACAGGCTCTCCTTGCCCTTGAGGCCCTTCCAGGTCTTGAACTCCGGGTGCTGCTTCATCAGGTAGTCGGGGATGTACCAGCCGATCACGCCCTTGACCCCGTTCGGCCCGACCAGGGCGACCGTCTTCTGCTGCTTGACGTACTGCTTGTACTGATCGGTGTGCTGCCAGTCCTCGAGCACCGCGTCGACCTTGCCGTCGGCCATCGCCTGGTAGACGGGGATCTCCGTGATCTGCGTGATCTTCACCTTGCAGCCGATGCTCTCCAGCACGTTCTTGGCCACATAGGTGTTGGCCGTGGAGCCGGCCCACGCCTGCTCGTTGAGCGTCACCGTCCCGCACGACGCCCCACTCTTGGCGCCTGCGCCGCCCACCGCCGCCAGCGCGGCGACGGCGGTCAGCGCGAGCACCGCCGTGAGCCCGAGCGTCCGACCTCCCCTCAGACGACCTGTCATTCCACCCTCCTTTTGCCTGCCTTCGGTCACTGGATCTTCAATCGAGGAGCTCCCGCCGCGCGCGGCGGTTGCCTTGCGTGACGCGGTCCAGCGCAATCCCGAGCGCGAGGATCGCGAGCGACGCCACGACGCCCTGCCCGAACTCGTTGCGTTGGAGCCCCTGGGCCACCTCGTAGCCCAGCGCTCCCGAGCCGACGAGACCGCCGATCACGACCACCGCGAGCACCATGATGATCCCCTGGTTGACCCCGAGCATGATTGCGTCGCGGGCCAGCGGAATCTTGACCTTCATGAGCATCTGCAAGCGCGTGGCGCCGAACGCGTGCGCAGCCTCGACCGCGTCGTGCGGGACGCCGCGGACGCCGCTCGCCACGAGCCGGATCACGACCGGGACGGCGTAGAGCACGGAGGCGACGACGCCCGGGACGCGCGATACCGGCATCAGGTAGATGAACGGGATGATGTAGACGAGCTGGGGCAGGGTCTGCAGTACGTCGTTGATCGGCCGGAGGATCTTGTTCACCGTTTCGCTCTCCGCCGCCCAGACGCCGAGCGCGACGCCGAAGACGATCGTCAGCAGCGTCGCCACGAGCACCTGGGAGAGGGTGTCCATGCCGTTCACCCACTCGCCGAAGAAGCCGACGAGCGCAAGCATCGCGAACGTGGTGAGCGCGGGCCGCAGACCGCTGAGCAGGAACGCGATCGCGACGAAGCCGGCGATCGTGACGGGCCAGGGCAGCTCGACGAAGAACGCCCGCAGCGGCTCGAGTCCGCGCTGCACGAGGAAGTTCCCGATCGGGTTCGTGATATGGAAGACCCAGGTCGAGGGGTTCTGGACGTAGTCGAGCGCGTTCTGCACGTGCGTGAGGAGCCAGCTCTGGGCCGTCCGGTACGAGTAGACGCCGTGCGCACCGAAGGCGTAGCCGAGCCCGACGGCGAGACCGACGCCGGCGGATGCCGCCAGCGTCTCGAGCCGCAACCGGTGCACCTTCGCCTCCGTCAGATGCCGGTGTGCGGGATCGGTGCGGTCGGCGATCGACTCGGTCGCGCGGTCGACCGCGATCGCCATGATCACGATCGCGGCCCCGCCGAGCAGCGCGAGCGCCGGATTGGAGTAGAGGCCGTTCGTGACGACGTTGCCGAGCCCTTCCCCGCCGATCAGGCCGGAGATCACGACCATCGACAGCGCGAACAGGATCGTCTGGTTGATCGCCAGCAGCAGCATCCGCCGCGCGAGCGGGAGCTGCACCTTCCCGAGCAGCTGCCAGCGCGTCGAGCCCATCGCCGCGGCCGCCTCGACCGTGTTCGTCGGGACGCCGCGGATCCCGAGCGCCGTGATCCGGATCGCCGGCGGGATCGCGTAGATCATCGTCGTCACGACCGCGGCGCCCGGCCCGACCGAGAAGAAGATCACGATCGGCATCAGGTAGGCGAACGCGGGCACGATCTGCATCGCGTCGAGCACCGGCGTCACGGCGCGCCGGAAGCGCTCCGATCGTCCTGCGAGGACGCCGAGCGGCATCCCGACGAGCAGCGAGAGGCCGACGGCCGCGAGCGTCAGCGCGAACGTCTGGACGCTCTCGAGCCAGAGCCCAAAGAGCGCGAAGGACGCGAACGCCGCGAGGACGCCGAGCGCCGCGCGCCGGCTGCCGAACCGGAGCACGACGAGCACGCCCAGCGCTGTCGTTCCGACCCAGGTCAGCTTCAGGAAGAACGACGTCAGCCACGAGACGAGGTCGTCGAGGAACGTGGCGAAGCCGTTGAAGATGGTGAAGAAGACGCTCGGATTCGCCTGGTTGCGGTGCGCGCTGAGCCAGTTCTGGAAGTTGTCGAGATAGCCCGTGAGCGAGTTCCAGACGAGCGCGGCCGGCCAGTGGAGATCGTTCTTCCAGCCGATGAAGGCGATGAGCATCGCCAGGACGATGAGCACGACCAGGCCGAAGCGGCCGCGCCACCAGGGACGCGGCGCCGGAGCGGGGCGCGCGACTGCTGCGTAATCGGTGGCCGTCGACATGCTCAGCGGCCCTCGGCGGCGATCGCGTTGAGGACGGCGACGCGGTCGACGACCCCCACGACGCGCCCGTTCTCGACCGCCCGCACCGGTCGCTCGCTCGCGGCGATGATCGGCACCGCGTCGCGGACCGGCGTCTTGACGTCGAGCGCGGGCCCGTCGTCTGCCTCGCCCGGCTCGGGGTCGCGCATGATCCAGTGGATGGTGAGAACCTGGCTGCGCGGGATGTCGCGGACGAAGTTCTCGACGTACTCGTCGGCGGGCGACCCGACGAGCTCCTCGGGCGTGCCGAGCTGCACGATCGCACCGTCGCGCATGATCGCGATCCGGTCGCCGAGCCGCAGCGCCTCGGGCAGATCGTGGGTGATGAAGACCATCGTCTTGCCGGTCTCGTGCTGGAGGCGGATCACCTCGTCCTGCATGTCGCGCCGGATCAGCGGGTCGAGCGCGCTGAACGGCTCGTCGTAGAGCATCACCTTCGGGTCGACGGCGAACGCCCGCGCGAGGCCGACGCGCTGCTGCATGCCGCCCGAGAGCTGGTCGGGGAACTGGTTCGCCGAGTCCTCGAGCCCGACCAGCGTCAGCACCTTGGCCGCCCGGGCGAGCCGCTCCGCCTTCGACATCCCCTGGATCTCGAGCCCGAATGCGACGTTGTCGATCACGCGCCGGTGCGCCAGCAGGCCGAAGTGCTGGAACACCATCGACGAGGTGTGCCGGCGGAGCTCGCGCAGCTCGGCGTGGTCGGCCGCGATCACGTCGCGGCCGGCGATGCTCACCCGGCCTGCGGTCGGCTCGATCAGGCGGATCAGGGTGCGCACGAGCGTCGACTTGCCCGAGCCCGAGAGGCCCATGACGACGAAGACCTCGCCCGGCCAGACCTCGAACGAGACGTCGCGGACGGCGGCCACGCATCCCGTCTTCGCACGCAGCTCGCGGCGCGGGAGCTCGGCGTCCTCTGTGCCGATCACCTTGTCGGCGTTCCGGCCGAAGATCTTCCAGACCTGCTCGACGCGGATCAGGGGCTCGCCGCTCCGATCCACGCGGCTCTCGGGCGGGGCGGGGGCGGCGAGCGTCGTCACCGGATCATCCTCCTCGGCTCAGAAAAGGCCAACAGTCCTTCCCTCGGCGTCGATGTCGACGTTGAAGGCGGCGGGGCTCGCGCTCAGGCCGGGCATCGTCTGCATGTCGCCGCAGAGCGCGACGAGCCAGCCGGCGCCCGTGTAGGCGCGGATGTCGCGGACCGTGACCGTGAACCCCGTCGGGGCGTTCGTCAGGTTTGCGTCGTGAGAGAGCGAAAGGTGTGTCTTGGCCATGCAGATCGGCAGCTTGTCGAAGCCAACTGCGTTGAACTGCTCAATCTTCTCTCGCGCGGTCTTCAAAAGGAAGATCCCGTCGGCACCGTAGACGCGGCGGGCGATCGCCTCGATCTTCCGCTCGATCGGCGCGTCGAGGGAATAGAGGTAGTCGAACCGAGACGGCTCGTCCGCCGCCGCCGCGGCCGCCTCGGCCAACGCTGCCGCGCCGTCGCCGCCCCGGGCGAAGCCGTCGTTGACCTCCGCCGCGTAGGCGCCGTGGGCCAGCGCGAGCTCCCGGACGAGCTCGATCTCGTCGCTGCTGTCGCCCGGAAAGCGGTTGACGGCGACGACCGCGTTCAGGCCGAACTCGCGCACGATCCCGAGGTGGCGCGCGAGGTTGGCCGCGCCGCGCTCGATCGCGTCGAGGCCGCCCTCGGGATCCTCGGCGTGATGCTTCAGCGCCTTCACCGTGGCGACGAGGACGACGGCGTTCGGCCGCAGCTCGCCGACGCGGCAGACGATGTTGAAGAACTTCTCCATTCCCATGTCCGACCCGAAGCCGCTCTCGGTGACGACGTAGTCGCCGAGCTTGAGGGCGACCCGGTCGGAGACGAGCGAGTTGTTGCCGTGGGCGATGTTCGCGAACGGGCCGCAGTGGACGAAGGCGGGCTGGCCCTCGAGCGTCTGCACGAGGTTCGGCTTGATCGTGTCCTTGAGCAGGACGGTCATCGCTCCGGCCGCGCGCAGCTGCTCGGCGGTGACCGGCTCACCCTCGAAGGTCGAGCCGACCGTGATCGCGCCCAGGCGCTGCCGCAGGTCCTGGAGGTCGCGGGCGACGGCGACGATGGCCATCACCTCGGAGGCGGCGGTGATGTCGAAGCCGGTCTGGCGGACGTAGCCGTTCGCCCGGCCGCCGAGGCCGATCGCAATGTCCCGCAGCGCACGGTCGTTGATGTCGACGCACCTCCTCCACGAGATCGAGAGCGGGTCGATGTTCAGCTCGTTCCCGTGCAGGATGTGCGCCTCGAGCATCGCCGCGAGCAGGTTGTTCGCGGCGCCGATGGCGTGGATGTCGCCGGTGAAATGGAGGTTCATGTCCTCCATCGGCACGACCTGGGTGAACCCGCCGCCCGCCGCGCCGCCCTTGATCCCGAAGACCGGGCCGAGCGAGGCCTCGCGGATGCACAGCACCGGATGCTTGCCGATGTGGCCGAGGCCCTGGGTGAGCGAGACCGAGGTCGTCGTCTTGCCCTCGCCGGCCTTCGTCGGGGTGATCGCGGTGACGTCGATCAGCTTCGCGTCGGCGCGCGCGGCGAGCCGGTCGAGCACCGAGAGGTCGATCTTCGCCTTGTAGCGGCCGTAGAGCTCGATCTCGTCCGGGAGCAGGCCCGCTTCTTCGGCAATGTCGCTGATCGGCCGGAGGACGGCGCTCTGCGCGATCTCGAGGGACGAGGGAATCTGCGTCGCCAAGGCGGGTTCCTTTCGCTCGGGGGCTCCACTAGACTCGCACCGGCGCGGGCCTCGGTCAAAGGAGGGCGATGCTCGTCGGCCTCGGCCACCTCGATCTCGTCTGCCGCGACCTGGCCCGCTCGCTGGCGTTCTACCGCGCCGTCTTCGGGCCGCTCGGCCTGTCGGAGCCGGCCCTCGTTCCGGGCGAGCGCGGCGAGGAGATCCACTATCTGCGCTTTCCGGAGCCCGGCTCGGGCTCGCTCGGCCTGCGGCAGGCATCCGGCCCCGAGGCGGTGCAGCCGTTCGAGCTCTACGGGCCTGGACTGCACCATCTCTCGCTCGTCGTCGAGTCCGAGGACGAGGTGGACGGCGTCCACGCCCGCGCAGACGCCGCGGGCGCCGCGATCCTGCACCCGCCCCGGCACTGGCCCGAGTACCACGAGCGGTACTACGCCGTGTTCTTTCTCGACCCGGACGGCTTCCGCCTCGAGGTCGCCGCGAGCCGCGACGCTCGTCTCTAGGCTCCGACGCAGAGCTCGCAGCTTGCGTCCGAAATGACCGGTCCGAGGTCCAGCGCCTTTCGTCCCAAGTAACACAGTGTTACTTGGGAGTCGGGCTTGACGCGGGGCACCGCCGACGGGTTCAATTCCCGTGGAACAGTCGTTCCACATCGTGGACGCATTGGCGACGCAGACCGGTACCCAGTCGATCGACCGCGCGGCGGCGCTCCTTGTTCGCGTCGTCGAGTCGGCGCGCCCGGTCGCCGTCGGCGAGCTCGCCGAAACGACCGGCCTGCCCAAGAGCACGACGTCGCGGCTGCTCGGCGCGCTCGAGCGGCAGGGTCTCGTCCAGCGCGTGGGCGAGCGCGGCCGCCTGCGGCCGGGGCCCGTGCTGCTGCGCTTCGCCCAGCGCGACGTCCCCGAGGCGAACCTCGTCGAGCTCTCGGCGCCGGCGCTCCGCCGCCTGGCCGAGGAGAGCGGCGAGACGATCAACCTCGGCGTTCCGGCTCCGCTCGGCGTCGAGCACCTCGCCCAGCAGGACAGCCGCCACTTCGTCGGCGGCACGAACTGGGTCGGCCGGCGCGTCCCGCACCACTCCACTGCGAACGGGAAGGTCTTCCTCGCCTACGGCGCGGCGCCCGTCCCCGAAGGCTTCGACCTGCGCGAGCTCGAGGGCGTGCGCGCCCGCGGCTACGCGACCGCCGTCGACGAGCTGGAACAGGGCCTCTCGGCGCTCGCCGCGCCGGTCCGCGGTCCCGGCGGCCACGTCGTCGCGGCCCTCAGCATCTCCGGCCCCACCCACCGCCTCACCACCGAGCGCATGGAGCGGCTCGCGTCCCTGCTCCTCGAGCAGGCCCGCCTCCTCTCCGTCCGGCTCGGTCACCACGACGTCGAGCGAGGAGCGGCATGACACACGACGAGATCCTCCAGGGCCTCTACGACAACACCCTCGTCGGCAACGCGCCCGAGGTGAAGGACCTGGTCAACGCAGGTCTCGAGGACGGGATGGACCCCGAGAAGATGCTCTACGACGCGCTGATCCCGTCGCTCGAGGAGGTCGGCGCCCGCTTCGAGCGCGGCGACTACTTCGTCCCCGAGATGCTGATCGCCGCGCGCGCGATGCAGGGCGCGCTCGACATCCTGCGACCGCTCCTCGCCGAGACGGGCGCGCAGCAGGTCGGCACGTTCGTGATGGGCACCGTCAAGGGCGACGTGCACGACATCGGCAAGAACCTCGTCAACATCATGCTCGAGGGTGCGGGCTTCCAGGTCTGGGACCTCGGCGTCAACGTCGCGCCCGAGAAGTTCGTCGAGCAGGTGCGGGAGCACAAGCCCGAGATCGTCGGCTTCTCGGCATTCCTGACGACGACGATGCCGATGTTCAAGGCGAACATCAACGCGCTCGAGAAGGCGGGCCTCCGCGACCAGGTGATCGTGATGGTCGGCGGCGCGCCGGTGACGCAGGAGTACGCGGACGCGGTCGGCGCCGACGGCTACGCGGCGGATGCGTCGACCGCCGTCCGGCTGGCCAAGGATCTGATCCAGCGCAAGCGTTCGGCCGTCCCCGCCTGATGGCCGGGCCGCGCGGACCGCTGGCGGCCGTCGAGTATGCCGTGAAGAAGCCGGTCTGGGGCTGCCAGATGTGCGGCCAGTGCGTCCTGCACTCGACGGGGATGACGTGCCCGATGAACTGCCCGAAGCAGCTTCGCAACGGGCCGTGCGGCGGCGTCCGGCCGAACGGCAACTGCGAGGTCAAGCCGGAGATGCGCTGCGTTTGGCTGAAGGCCTACGAGCGGGCCGAAAAGCTTCCGGTGTGGGGCGAGGAGATCCACGAGCTGCACCCGCCGGTCGACAACCGGCTCTGGGGCACCTCGTCCTGGCGCAACCTGCTGAGCGGCCGCGACAAGGAAACGCCGAAGGGGTGGAGTGTCGAGGCTTGAGGACCGGATCCGCGCCGGCGAGTTCGTGCTCACCGCCGAGCTGCTGACGATCAACACCGGCGGCCTGGAGGCGGTGCACGAGCGCTTCGCGCCGTTCGAGGACTACGTCGACGCCGTCAATGCGACCGACAACACGGCCGCGCATGCCCACGCCTCCCCGGTCGCCGTCGCGATCGCCCTCAAGCAGCTCGGGATGGAGCCCGTGATGCAGCTCGTCTGCCGCGACCGCAACCGGCTCGCGCTCGAGGCGGACATCGTCGGCGCGGCGCTGCACGGAATCGAGAACCTGTGCTGCCTGACCGGCGACGACGTCACCGCCGGCGACGAGCCGGAGGCCCGCCGCGTCTTCGACCTCGACTCGCCGCAGCTGCTCGCGACGGCGCGCGCGATCTCCGGGGGCCGCTACCTCTCGGGACGTCCGATCGACCCGGCGCCGCACCTCTTCCTCGGCGCGGTCGAGAACCCGGGCGCGCCGCCGTACGAGGCCCGCGTCGAGCGGGCGCTGAAGAAGGTGCGGGCCGGCGCCCGCTTCTTCCAGCTCCAGCTCTGCTTCGAGCGTCCGCGGCTCGAGCGCTTCATGGCCCGGGCCGTGTCGAGCGGCCTCGCCGCGGAGGCCGCGCTGATGCCGTCGATCTGCCTCGTCCGCTCGCCGTCCGCGCTGCGCTTCGTGGACGAGAAGGTGCCCGGGATCACCGTCCCGCACGAGCTGATCGAGCGCTGCGAGCGCGCGGACGATCCGGAAGCCGCGTGCTTCGAGCTCGGCGTCGAGCTCGCCACGCACGCGCTCGCGCTCCCCGGGGTCGCCGGGCTGCACCTGATCAGCTTCCGCCGCGAGGCCGGCATCGCGCGCCTGTGCCGGCGCCTCGGCATTCCGACCCGCGAGGAGAGAGAGGCCAGTGGATACCGTCATCCAATCGCGGTCTAGGACTGTCGTCATCGGCGCCGAGCAGCCCTTCTGCATCATCGGCGAGCGGATCAACCCGACCGGCCGCAAGTCCTTCCAGGCGCAGCTCCAGGCCGGCGACCTCTCCCAGCTCGAGATCGACGTGTCGGAGCAGCCGGCCGCCGACGTCCTCGACGTGAACGTCGGCGACCCGCTCGCCGACGAGATCGAGCTGATGCGCCAGGCGATCCCGCTCGTCCAGGGCCTGACGGAGGTGCCGCTCTGCATCGACTCCTCGGTGATCGAGGCGCTCGAGGCCGGCCTCGACGTGTACGAGGGCAAGGCACTCGTCAACTCGGTGACCGGCGAGGACGAGCGGCTCGAGGCGATCCTGCCGATCGTGGCGCGCCACGGCGCCGCCGTGATCGGACTCGCGAATGCGGAAGACATCCCGATGGAGCCGGAGCGGCGGCTCGAGGTCGCAAAGAAGATCGTCTCGGTGGCCGGCGACCACGGGATTCCGCCGGAGGACATCGTCATCGACCCTTTGGCGATGCCGGTCGGCGCCGAGCCGCGCGCGGTCACGCTCTTCGTCGAGACGGTCCGGCTGATCCGCGAAGGGCTCGGCGTCAACATGACGTGCGGCGCGTCGAACACGTCGTTCGGCCTGCCCGGGCGGCACACGCTCGGCGCGGCGTTCCTCGCGATCGCCCAGAGCCACGGGCTGACGAGCGCGATCATGGACGCGCGCAACAGGGAGACGGTCGAGGCCGTGCGCGCGACCGACTTCCTGCTCGGCCACGACGAGTGGGGGGCGCGCTGGATCGCGAACCACCGCGCGAAGCAGGCGGCGGCGCAGGCGTGAACACGCTACGCGTCCTAGTTACGTCGCGTGTGGTCACCAGAGTTGGCGGCCGGCTGCGCCGCGAGAGCTACCCAGGCTCGAGATGAACGCTGTCGAACCGCTCCCGCTCGAGACCCACCCGGAGCGGGTGCGCCTGCGCTTCGAGCAGGACGACGGCACGGTCAAAGAGGCCCGCGTCCCGATCGGGACGACGGTCTTCGACGCGGCGAGCTGGAACGGCGTCGCAATCGACTCGACCTGCGGCGGCCACGGCACTTGCAAGAAGTGCAAGGTGCGGGTCGCGTCCGGCGAGGCGCCGATCTCGGCGGTCGACCCCCGGGCCTTCTCGCCGGACGAGCTCCGTGCCGGCTGGCGGCTCGCGTGCCGGGCTCCCGCCGCAGAAGACTTCGTCGTCGAGGTGCCGCCGCTGCAGACGCGACCGAAGGCGGCGCTCGTCGGCGTCGGCCGCCACGTGATCCTCCGCCCGGCCGTGCAGAAGCGCTACCTCGAGTTGACCGAGCCGACGATGGAGGACCAGCTCTCCGACCTCGAGCGGGTGCTCGCCGCGATGGACGACGTCGAGCTGCGCGTCCCGCTCGACGTGGCCCGCACGATCGGCGGCACGCTTCGCGACTCCGGCTTCGCCGTGACCGCGGTCTTCGTCGACGACCTGCTGATCGACATCGAGCCGGGCGACACGACGACGCGCCGGTTCGCGCTCGCCTTCGACCTCGGCACGACCACCGTCGTCGCGAACCTGCTCGACCTCGAGACCGGCCAGCCCGCGGCGGTGCGCTCGATGCTGAACAAGCAGCAGCCGTTCGGGGCGGACGTGATCTCGCGGATCTCGGCGACGATGCTCGATCCCGACGCCCTCGGGGTCTTGTGCACTCGTGCGCACGAGACGTTGCAGGAGTTGACCGGGGAGGTGTGCGCGGAGGGAGGCGTCGAGCCGGGGGAGATCTACGAGATCGTCGTCACCGGCAACGTGACGATGATCCAGCTCGCGCTCGGGATCGATCCCGAGCCGCTCTCGATGGCGCCGTTCACGATCGTCGCGCGGCAGCTGCCGCCCGCGACCGCCGCCGACTTCGGCGTTCGCGTCCACCCACGCGCGCCGGCCGTCCTTTTCCCGGCGCTCGGCGCGTACGTCGGCGGCGACATCGTGGCCGGAGTGCTCGCGACCGGCCTGACGCTCGACAAGCGGCTGCGCCTCTTTATCGACGTCGGCACGAACTCCGAGATCTGCCTCGGCTCGAGCGCGAAGACGCTTGCGACGGCAGCCCCCGCCGGGCCCGCTTTCGAGGCGGCGCAGATCCGCTGCGGGATGCGCGCCGCCGAGGGCGCGATCGAGGGTGTCAAGATCGTGGACGGCAAGCTGGAGCTGCAAGTGATCGGCGACGTCGTGCCGGTCGGCATGTGCGGCTCGGGTCTCGTCGACGCCGTCGCCGAGCTCGTCGGCGCGGGCGTGCTCGACCACTCCGGCCGCTTCGTCCTCGACCCGCCCGTGCTCGTCGACCGGCTGGGGAAGATCGGCGAGGAGAACGTCTTCTACCTCAACGACGACGTCTATCTCTCGCAGCGCGACGTCCGCGAGCTCCAGTTCGCGAAGGCGTCGATCGCGACCGGCTGGAACATCCTCTGCCGCGAGCTCGGCATCGCCCCGGAGGACATCGCGCAGGTGCTGCTCGCCGGCTCGTTCGGCTCGTACCTCTCGCCGGCGAGCGCCGTCCGGATCGGCCTCGTGCCGCGGCTGCCGCTGACCCGCATCGTCTCGGCCGGGAACGTGGCCGGCGAGGGCGCAAAGATCGCCGCCCTGTCGGTGCAGGAGCGCGCCGCGGCGACCGCGATCCTGGACGAGGTCGACTACGTCGAGCTCTCGGGCCGCAGCGACTTCAACGACCTGTTCATCGACCAGCTCGCCTTTCCCGGATGAGAGTCGCCGTCGTCGCCTGTGGCGCGATCGCGCTCCACGTCAAGCAGATCGCCGCCCGCCGCGGCTGGGACGTCACGATCCACCCGCTGCCGCCGGAGCTGCACAACCGGCCGGAGCGGATTCCCGCAGCCGTCCGAGCCCAAGTAACAAAGTGTTACTTGGAGGCGGATCGGGTCCTGGTCGGGTACGCGGACTGCGGCACGCGCGGAGGGCTCGACGAATTCGAGCGGCTGCCGGGCGCCCATTGCTACGAGCTCTTCGGCCGCGACGAGGTGCACGAGGCGCTCGCGGAGGAGCCCGGGACGTACTTTCTCACCGACTTCCTCGTCAAGTCGTTCGACCGCTCGATCTGGCGGGCGCTCGGCCTCGACCGCTGGCCCGAGCTGCGCGACGACTACTTCCGCCACTACACGCGCGTCGTCTGGCTCGCCCAGGCGCCGACGCCCAAGCTGCGCGCGGGCGCCGAGCGCGCCGCGGCGAAGCTCGGCCTCCCACTCGAGGTGCGCGAGACCGGCGAGGACGGGCTGGAACGATCGCTGGAACGACTATTCGAGGAGGCCCCGTGCTCGTAAACGAACTGCCGCGCTACGAAATCCTCGACGAGGTGGCGCTGGAGGAGCTGGACCGCGGCTGGCGCCGCATCGTCAGCGAGCTCGGGATCGAGTTCCTCCACGAGGAGGCGGTCGACTGGTTCCGCAAGGCCGGGCAGGAGGTCGAGGGCGAGCTCGTCAGGTTCGACCCGGACTGGATCGCCGACCAGGTTGCCAAGGCTCCGAGTGAGTTCGAGCTGCAGGCGCGCAACCCGGAGCGCAGCGTGACGCTCGGCGGCAAGAACATGGTCTTCTCCGCGGTCTACGGCTGCCCGTTTGTGCGCGAGGGGCTCGAGCGGCGCGAGGCCACCTACGACGACTTCCAGAACCTGACCAGGCTCGCGCAGTCGTTCCCGCAGCTCGACTCGCCGGGCGGGACGATCTGCGAGCCAAACGACCGGCCGCTCGACTCGCGCCACCTCGACATGGTCTATGCGCTCCTGACGCTGTCGGACAAGCCGTTCATGGGCTCGGTCACCTCGGGTCCGAACGCGGCGGACACGATCGCGATGGCGGAGATGGTGTTCGGCCGGGAGTCGATGGAGGAGACGCCGGCGATCATCTCGCTCATCAACGTCAACTCGCCGCTGCGCTACGACGACCGCATGCTCTCGGCGCTGCTCGAGTATGCGAAGGCGAACCAGGCGCTGATCATCACACCCTTCCTGCTGATGGGCGCGATGTCGCCGGTGTCGGTCGTCGCGTCGCTCGCGCAGCAGGTCGCGGAGGCGCTCGCGGGGATCGCGCTCGTGCAGACGATCCGGCCCGGTTGCCCGGTCGTCTTCGGCTCGTTCCTCTCGAACACGGACATGCAGTCGGGCTCCCCGTCGTTCGGGACGCCGGAGTCGGCCGTCGGTCTCCTCTGCACCGGGCAGATCGCGCGGCGGCTGAACCTGCCCTTCCGCTCGGGCGGCGGGCTCACGTCCTCGCAGGTCGTCGACGCCCAGGCCGGGTACGAGGCGATGATGACGATGTGGCCGACGTTCCTCGCGGGGACGAACTTCGTCATGCACGCGGCGGGCTGGCTCGAGTCGGCCCTCGTCTCCTGCTACGAGAAGTTCGTCATGGACGTCGAGATCCTGCGCGAGCTGTACGAGGTCTTCAAGCCCCTTCGCGTCGACGAGGAGGCGCTCGCGTACTCGGCGCATCAGGAGGTGGGGCAGGGCGGTCACTTCCTCGGTGCGGTGCATACGCTCGAGCGGTTCCGCGAGTGCTTCTACCGGCCGATCCTCTCGTCGACCGAGAACTACGAGCGCTGGAAGAAGAAGGGCGGCAACGACGCGGCCGCACGCGCGACCGAGATCTGGCGCAAGACGCTCGAGGAGTACGAGCAGCCGCCGATGGACGAGGGCCTGCGGGACGAGCTGAAGGCCTACGTCGACCGGCGGCGGACCGAGCTCGGGGACTAACGGAAGACCACACAGAGGAGGACATCCGTGCCGCGGACGATCACCCCGTATCTCTTGTACGAGGATGCCGGCGCCGCGATCGAGTTCCTCGTCGAGGCCTTCGGGTTCACCGAACGGCTGCGCTTCACGGACGAGGACGGACGCGTCACGCACGCAGAGCTGTCGCTCGGCGACGGCTCGATCATGCTCGGCGCTCCCGGCGGCGACTTCCGCAGCCCGAAGCGGAGCGGACCCGCGCCGAGCGCGCTTGTCCACGTCTACGTCGAGGATGTCGATACGCACTTCGCGCACGCGCGCGATGCCGGCGCGACGATCCTCTCCGAGCCGGAAGACAAGCCGTACGGCGACCGCAGCTACGGCGTCGAGGATCCCGAGGGCCAGCACTGGTTCTTCTCCCAGCACGTCCGCGAGGTCGCGCCCGAGGAGTGGGCGCCCAGACGGCGCCGGCTAGAGGCTGATCACGACTGTCTTCGGCTCGGTGAACGTCTCCATCGCGTACCGCCCGCCGACGCGGCCGACGCCCGACTTGGCGCCCGCGCGGCCGCCGAACGGGAGGTGGCTCTCCCAGTAGTTCGTCGACTCGTTGACGTTCACCCAGCCCGCGCCGACGGCCTCGGCGAAACGCAGGCCGCGGGCGAGATCCCGCGTCCAGACCGCGACGAGCAGCCCGTACTGCGACGCGTTGGCGATCTGGAGCGCCTCCTCGTCGGAGCCGATCGTCGACACGGGGACGACGGGGCCGAACGTCTCCTCGCGCGCGACCTCCATCTCGTCCGTGACGCTGTCGAGGATGGTCGCCTCCCAGTAGAGGTTGGTCGGGAAGCCGCGGGCGCGCGAGCCGCCGGCGACGACCTCGGCGCCGCGGTCGACCGCGTCCGCGACGTGGCTGTCCATCTTCGCGGCGTTCGGCTCGTTGTTGATCGGGCCCATCGTCGTCGCCTCGTCGAAGGGATCGCCGAGCCGCACGCTGCGGGCGACGGCCTCGCGCAGCCGCTCGACGAACTCGTCGTGGACCGACTCGTGGACGAGGAAGCGCTCGCCCGCGGTGCAGCTCTGGCCGGCGCAGAGGAAGGCCGCCGCGATCGAGGCCTCGGCCGCGGCCGCGACGTCCGCGTCCTCGAGCACGACCATCGGGCCGTTGCCGCCCAGCTCGAGCAGCGTCGCCTTGCCCGCCGCGGCGCGGGCGACCTTGTCGCCGGTGGCGATCGAGCCGATGAAGCCGACGGCGTGCGTCCCCCGGCTCGCGGCGACCTCGTCGCCGACGACCGAGCCCGGGCCCGTGACCATGTTGAAGACACCGGCGGGAAGCTCCGCGTCGACGATGCACTCGGCGAGCTTCACCGCGCAGACGGACGTCGTCGACGCGGGCGTCCAGACGACGGCGTTCCCGGACGCGAGCGCGGGCGCGACGAGCTCGGCGGGCATCGTGTACGGCCAGTTCCACGGCGTGATCACGCCGACGACGCCGCGCGGGACGCGATAGGCGAGCACGCGCTTGCCCGCGTCCACGGACGGCGGCATCGAGCCCTCGAGCCGCGTCGCGTCCGCGGCCGCCATCCGCCAGTAGCCGACGAGCTCCTCGACCTCGCCGTAGGACTCGGCATGCAGCGGCTTCCCCTGGTCGAGCGTGAGCGTGCGGGCGAGCTCGTCGCGGCGCTCCTCGATCAGGTCGGCGACCCTGTTCATCGCCTCGGCCCGCTCGAACGCCGAACGGGCGGACCAGTCGCGCCACGCGGCGTTCGCCGCGGCGATCGCGCGCTGTGCGTCCTCCCGCGTCCCCTCCGGGACGGTGCCGATCGCCTCACCGGTTGCGGGGCTGGATGCCTCCATGCGGGCGCCCGAGGTCGACTCGCCCCACTCGCCTGCGACGTAGAAGCCGTAGTCCTGGGTCGCCGTACTCACCGGTGCCCCCGGCTGAACGCGTTGCGGTAGATCTCCTCGTAGCCCGCGACGTCGACCTCGCGCGGGTTGCCGATCGTCTGCGGGTCCTCGAAGGCGATCCTGGCCAGCATCGGGATCTCGTCCTCCGAGAAGCCGAGCCGGTCGAGGGGCGGGATGCCGACGTCGTCGGTCAGCCGGTAGAGCTCCTCGACGCCCGCGAGCGCCGCCTCGAGCGGCTCCATCCCGCCGGTGTCGACGCCGAGCGCCTGAGCGATCCGGGCGTAGCGCTCGGGCGCAGCCGGGGCGTTGTACTCGCACACCGGTCCGAGCACACGGGCGGTGAGCGCGCCGTGCGGACAGTCGTGGACGCCGCCGGCGGACTGGCTCATCGCGTGCGCCGCGCCGGCGCTCTCGGTCCCGTAGGCCATCCCCCCGAGCAGAGCCGCGTGCGCCATCTGCGTGCGCGCCTCGAGGTTCGAGCCGTCCTCGACGGCGGTGCGGAGCCACTGCGCGACGAGCTCCATCGCGTGCAGCGCGACCGCGTCGTTGAACGGCTGGTGGTAGTCGCACGTATAGCACTCGATCGCGTGCGAGAGCGCGTCCATCCCGGTCGCGGCCGTGACCGCGGGCGGCAAGCCGACGGTCAGCTCGGGATCGAGCAGCGCGACATGCGCGCCGATCAGCGGCGTGCCGCCGACGTTGAACTTGAGCTTGCGCTCGTGGTCGGTGATCACGGCCCATAGGGTCACCTCGCTGCCGGTTCCCGACGTCGTGGGGACGGCGACGAGCGGCGGGATCCGCTTCGTCAGCGGCGTGTGGTCGTACTCGTAGTCGGCGATCGAGCCGCCGTGGGCGACCTCGACGCCGACGGCCTTGGCCGTGTCCATCGACGAGCCGCCTCCGAAGGCGACGAGGCCGTCGCAGCCCTGCTCGCGATAGACGGCGCTCGCCCGGCCGACGAGCTCGATGTCGGGGTTCGGGTAGACGTCCGCGAAGAGGACGGCGTCGGGCAGGTGCTCGAGGGCCCGGTCTGCGAGGCCGATCTGCGCCACGCCCTTGTCGGTCACGAGCAGCGGCCGCCGCACGCCCAGCTCGCGCACGAGCTCGGCCAGGCGGCCGATCGCACCGAGGCCGTGGACGATGCGGGTCGGCACCTCGACGGCGCGAACCGTCTCCACCTGAACGCTCATTCACCCTCCTTCGAGCCGGTCGTAGTCCTCGTGCGATCCTACCCGGGTGGCGTACGGGGACCTGCCGGTCGTCGAGTTCCTGGCGGAGCTCGGCGCGCGCACGCCCGCTCCCGCGAGCGGCTCCGCCACCGCGCTCGCGGCCGCGATGGCGGCGGCCCTCGTCGAGCTCTCGGCGCGCTTCTCGGAGGACGGCGAGGCGCTCGCCCGGGCCGGTGAGCTGCGGGAGCGGCTCGTCGCGCTGGCGGACGAGGACGCCGAGGCCTACGCCGCGTTCATGCGGACGCGCAGCGACGAGGACCGCAGCCGCACGGTCGACGTTCCGCTCGCGATCGCGGAGGCCTCGGGGGAGACCGCGCGGCTCGCAACGGGGCTCGCCGAGCACGGCAAGCGCAGCGTCGCGGGCGACTCGCTCGCGGCGGCCGAGCTCGCGGCGGCGGCCGTGCGCGCGGCGGCGACGCTCGTCCAGCTCAACCTCCGCGGCGAGGCCGACGCGCGCGGCGCGCGGGCCCGCGAGCTCGCTCGTCAGACGGAGACGTGAATGCCGCAGCCGCCCCCGCGGTAGAGCTGGAACCGGCTCGGCGAGAGAATCCACGTCCAGCGCCCGTTCGCCGGGACGGCGTGGAAGGTGTGCACGACGACGACCGGATCTCGCAGCATCGGCGTCCGCACGACCGCACGGACGGTCACCGCCGTCCCGGCGACCGGCCGCGAGATCCCGGCGACCGAGACCGGGCCCGAGGCAACGCGCAGGATGCGCACCGCGACGAGCCGCCCCGGGAACGGCATCCGGCGCTCGCAGGCGACGTATTCGTAGCGGGGCACGAGCTGCTGGTGCAACGGATAGAGGCTCCGCCAGGCCTCGGCGTAGCGCCCCGCCGACTTGTCCTCGATCATCCGGACGAGGAAGCGGCCCGGATCGCCGGCCGCCCGCGCGCCGTGCGCCGTCGTCGCAGCCGGGGTAGCGAGGGCGGCGAGCAGAGCCACGGCCGCGACCCCGACCAGGCGGCGTTTCATGTTGTGGAAAACGTCCGGACGGCCCGGTGGGGTGCGGAACGGTTCGAAGTTGTAAGAACCCTTAACAGTGCTAGATGCTTGCGCGGATGAGCGAGCTTCCCTCCTCCGCGCGCGCCGTCGTGATCGGCGCCGGCATCGTCGGCAACAGCATGGTCTACCACCTCGCCAAGCAGGGGTGGACCGACCTCGTCCTGATCGAGAAGGGCACGCTGCCCAACCCGGGCGGCTCGACGGGGCACGCCTCCAACTTCATCTACCCGGTCGACCACTCGAAGGAGATGACCCGGCTCACGCAGGACAGCGCCAGCCAGTACGAGGAGCTCGGGGTCGCGGTCGCGCCGGGCGGGCTCGAGGTCGCGCGCACGAAGGCCCGGATGGAGGAGCTGAAGCGACGCGTGTCCTCGGCGACCGCGTGGGGCGAGCCGGGCTGCGAGCTGATCGACCCGGACCGGGTGGTGGAGCTCGTCCCCTTCGTGAGCAAGGACATCATCCTCGGTGCCTTCTACACGCCCCACGTGACGGTCGTCGACTCGCTGCGCGCGGGCACGCTGATGCGCGAGTACGCACAGGAGCACGGAGGGCTGACGATCGCCGCCGGAACCGAGGTCGTCGGCATCGACGTCGAGAACGGAGCGGTGCGGCGCGTGCGCACCGACAAGGGCGACGTCGAGGCGGAGGTCGTCATGATCGCCTGCGGCGTCTGGAGCCCGCGCATCGCGCGCATGGCCGGCGCGACGATCCCGCTCACGCCCGCGGTGCACCAGATGATCAGCGTCGGGCCGATCCCGCTGTTCGAGCAGACGCCGGGCGAGATCGCCTTCCCGATCGTCCGCGACGTCGACACGAACATGTACGAGCGCCAGAACGGGAGCGACATGGAGGTCGGCTCCTACGCCCACCGTACGATCATTGTCGAGCCTGACGACATCCCCTCGATCGAGGCCTCGGCGCTCTCGCCGACCGAGCTGCCGTTCACCGAGGAGGACTTCGACCCGCAGATGGAACAGGCGCTCGAGCTGATGCCCGAGATCCTCACCGTCGAGGGCGCGGGCATCCGGCACGCGATCAACGGCCTGCTCTCGCTGACCCCGGACGGGATGCCGCTGCTCGGCGAGACGGAGGTCAAGAATCTCTGGTCGGTCGCCGCGATCTGGATCAAGGAGGCGCCGGGGATCGCGAAGGCGGTGGCCGAGTGGCTGACGCACGGCTCCTCGGAGATCGACCTCCACTCGTCGGACGTCGCGCGCTTCTACGACCACCAGCGGACGAAGCGGCACATCGAGGCGCGCTCGGACGAGGGCTACAACCGCACCTACGGGATCGTCCACCCGATGGAGCAGTGGGAGTCGAACCGGCGCGTCCGCCTCTCGCCGTTCTACGCGCGCGAGGCGGAGCTCGGCGCGCGCTTCTTCGAGACGGCCGGCTGGGAGCGGCCGTGGTGGTACGAGTCGAACGCGCCGCTGCTCGAGGAGTACGGCGACCGCGTGATGCCGCGCGAGGGCGAGTGGGAGTCGCGTTGGTGGTCGCCGATCATCAACGCCGAGCATCTCGCGATGCGCGATCGCGTCGCAATGATCGACATCTCGGCGTTCGCGGTCTTCGACGTCGTCGGCGCCCGCGCGCTCGAGTACCTGCAGGGCGTCGCGCTCGCGGAGATGGACGTCCCCGTCGGGCGCGTCGTCTACACGCCGATCCTCAACGAGGAGGGTGGCTTCAAGGCCGACCTGACGATCATGCGGCTCGACGATGCGCACTTCCGGATCGTCACCGGCGGCGCCGACGGGCCGCGTGACAAACGCTGGTTCTGCGACCACCTGCCGGCCGACGGCTCGGCCGCGCTCGTCGAGACGACGTCGGCGTGGTGCACGGTCGGCGTGTGGGGGCCGTGCGCCCGCGACCTGCTCTCGTCGGTCACCTCGGACGACGTCTCGCACGAGGGCTTCCCGTTCGCCCGCTGGAGGTGGATCGAGGTCGGCCCGGTGCGAGCGATCGCGTCGCGGATCTCCTACGTCGGCGAGCTCGGCTGGGAGTTGTATGCGCCGATGGAGCAGGGACAGGCGCTCTGGGACGTGCTCTGGGAGGCGGGGCAGCCGCTGGGCGTCGTCCCCGCCGGGATCGGGGTCTACGGGACGACGGGGAGGATCGAGAAGGGCTACCGGCTCTACGGTGCCGAGCTCGAGTCCGAGTACAACGTCGTCGAGGCGGCGATGCAGCGGCCGACGGTCAAGGACGCCGACTTCGTCGGCAAGGAGGCCCACCTGCGCCAGCGCGACGACGAGCCCGCGGCGCTCCTTTGCACGCTGACCGTGGACGACAACACGTCCTCGTCGGGGGTGAAGCGGTACATGGTCGGCCGCGAGCCGATCCTGACCCCGGACGGGGGGCCGATCGCCGACGCGAAGGGCCGGCCGGCCTACGTCACGAGCGCGGGCTCCGGGCCGTCCGTCGGCAAGCACGTGCTGATGGCGTACCTACCGCCGCAGCACGCACGCGAGAGCGAGAAGCTGCTCGTCCAGTACATGGGCGAGCGCTACCCGGTCACGGTCGACGTCGCCGGCTCACGGCCGCTGTTCGATCCGGAGAACTCCCGGATCCGCCGCTGATGGACGTGCTCGTGTGCGTGAAGCGCGTGCCCGAGACGGGCGCCCGCATCTCGCTCACTGCCGACGAGCAGGAGATCGACACGTCCTTCCTCGGCTTCACGATCAGCCCGCACGAGGAGTGCGCGGTCGAGGAGGCGATCCGGATCGGCGCGGCGCACGGCGGTACGACGACGGTGCTGACGCTCGGCCCCGCGGCCGCCGCGGAGCAGCTGCGCAACGCGGTCGCGATGGGCATCGGCTCGGCGATCCTGCTCGAGACTGACGGCCGCGAGTGGGATCCGGCCGCCACGGCCGGCGCGATCGTCGAGGCCGTGGGCGACCGGGGCTTCGACCTGCTGCTGTTCGGCAACGAGGCCGCGGACACGGGCGACTACCAGGTCGCGGTGCGCGTCGCCGCGGCGCTCGATCTCCCGTGCGTGACCGGGGTGAAGGGGATCGACATCGCCGACGGGACGCTGACCGTTCGTCGGGAGGCCTCCGGCGGCTGGGAGATGTTCGAGCTGCCGCTGCCGGCCGTCCTCAGCGTCAAGGAGGGGATCAACCTGCCCCGGTATCCGTCGCTGCCCGGTCGGCTCCGCGCCAAGAAGCAGGAGCTCGAGCGGCTCGAGCCGGCCCGGCCGGACCCGGGTCTCGAGAAGGTGCGGCTGATCGTCCCGCAGGAGGAGGGAACGCCGGTGCAGATCCTCGGCAACGGCCCCGAGGCGGCGCCGCGCGTGGCGGAGCTGTTGCGGGAGCTCGGGGTCGCGCCGTGATCCTCGTCGTCGCCGAGCACGACCGCGGTGCGTTGAACGAGCTCTCGCTCGAGGCGATGTCGTTCGCGCGTGCGCTCGGCGGCCCCGTCGAGGCGGCGCTTGTCGGCGAGGAGGCGCGTCCGCTCGCCGCGGAGCTCGGCGCCGAGCGCGTGCACCTTGCCGTCCACGAGCGTCTCGACGACTACGCGCCGGAGGCGTGGGCGGCGAGCGTGGTCGCCCTGATCGAGAGTACGGAGCCGGAGGCCGTGCTCGCTGCGGGGAGCGATCGCGGCCACGAGGTGCTGGCGCACGCCGCGGCTCGGCTCGGCGTGCCGCTGGCGGCGAACTGCATCGCCGTGCAGCAGGGGGATCCGTACCTCGTCACGCGGCAGCGCTGGGGCGGCAGCCTCCTCGAGGAGGCGCGGCTCCACGGGTCGCCGAAGCTGCTGACCGTCGCGCCGCATGTCGTCGCCGCCGAGCCGGCGGGTGGGGTCGCGGCCGTGGTGGACGAGTTCACGCCGGAGCTCGTCGACAGAGACCTCAGGGTCCGCGTCGCACGCCGCGACGAGCCGCCCGCCGGGAAGGTCCAGCTCGGCGACGCGCGCGTCGTCGTCGGCGGCGGCCGCGGCGTGGGGAGCGCCGAGGGCTTCGCGGCGCTCGAGGAGCTGGCCGACGTGCTCGGGGGCGCGGTCGGCGGCTCGCGCGTCGTGACCAACCTCGGCTGGCGTCCGCACGCCGACCAGATCGGCCAGACCGGCGCGCGGATCGCGCCCGACCTCTACATCGCCTGCGGCGTCAGCGGGGCAATCCAGCACATGGTCGGCTGCAAGGGCGCGAAGCGGATCCTCGCGATCAACAAGGATCCACATGCTCCGATCGTCGCCCGGGCCGACTTCGCAGTGATCGGCGACCTGCAGGAGATCCTGCCGGCGATCGTCGCGCAGCTTCGCGGCTCCGGTTAGCACACGGGCCGCAGACCAGGGCCAGTCCCCGATGCGGGCGCAGATCCCCGCGCGGACCGGGTTGGCGAGGAGGTACTCGATGGCGTGGCGGAGGTGGCCTTCGCTCTCGATCACCCAGGCGGCGAAGCGGGCTCCGAACAGGTGGCGCGTGCGGCCGTGGCGGAGGTTGAAGCGCTGGGCATAGGAGCCGTTCAGGTATTGCATCCCTCGCGAGAGGCGCGGCTGCGTCGTCTCCAGGATCAGGTGGTAGTGGTTGCCCATCAGGCAGTAGGCGCGGACGGTCCAGCCGTAGCGGCGCACGGCCTTCGCGAGCAGCCGCAGGAACGCGAGCCGGTCGTGGTCGTCCAGGAAGATCGCGCTCCCGTTCACGCCGCGCGCGGTGACGTGGAAGAACCCGTCGGGGAGCGAAGTGCGCAAGATCCTCGGCATGAGCCGACCGTAGCGCCGCGAGCGCGCCCGGCGGCCCGATGGGGAAGGAACGGCACGCTTTCGTCACGCTCGACACGCCCCTTCGAGCCACGAATCAGGGTCTGACCCCGGCCCATGGCCGAACCAAGCGTGTCCGGCGCGGGCGCGGATCACGGGGGCATGGATCAGGGTCAGACCCTGGCCCGTGGCCGAACAGGCCGTGTCCGGCGGGGGCGTGGCTCGGGTCAGACCCTGGCCCGTGGCCGAACAGGCCGTGTCCGGCGGGGGCGTGGATCAGGGTCAGACCCTGGCCCGTGGCCGAACAGGCCGTGTCCGGCGGGGGCATGGATCAGGGTCAGACCCTGGGGCGTGGCTAAAGGGGCCGTGACCGGTTGGGGCTCGGCGGGTCGCTGGTCAGGTGCCGAGGCGGGCGCCGCTCTCGGGGTCGAAGAGGTGCGCCTCGTCGGCCACCGGGAGCAGGGCGACGCGCTCGCCGCGGCCGGGGGCCCGCTTCGTATCGGTCCGGGCGACGAGCTTCATCGGCTCGCCGCCTAACTCGGTGACGCAGAAGACGTAGGCGTCGGCGCCGAGCTCCTCGACGACCTGCACCTCCGCGGCGATGCCCTGCGACGCCAGCTCGAGCGACTCGGGCCGCAGCCCGAGCACGAGCGTCGGCCCGGGCGCACGCCGCCGCACCGCCTCCGGCAACGGCACGGAGACGTCGCCGAGCGCGACCGAGCCGTTGGAGCCGACGTGCACCGTGCAGAGGTTCATCGCCGGCGAGCCGATGAAGCCCGCGACGAACGTGTTCGCCGGATAGTCGTAGAGGACGCGAGGCGCTGCGCACTGCTGCAACCGGCCGTCCGCGAGCACCGCAACCCGGTTCCCGAGCGTCATCGCCTCGGCCTGGTCGTGCGTCACGTAGACAGTCGTGACGCCGAGCCGGGACTGGAGCGCGGCGATGTCGGCACGCATCTGGACGCGCAGCTTCGCGTCGAGGTTCGACAGCGGCTCATCCATCAAAAAGGCGCTCGGCTCGCGGATGATCGCCCGCCCCATGGCGACGCGCTGGCGCTGGCCGCCGGAGAGCTGGCCCGGCTTGCGCTCCAGGTAGTCCGCGAGCCCGAGCAGCCCGGCGACCTCGCGCACGCGCCGCTCGCGCTCGCTCCGCTTCACGCGGGCGATCTTCAGCGGGAAGCCGATGTTCGCGGCGACGGTCAGGTACGGATAGAGCGCGTAGTTCTGGAACACCATCGCGACGTCGCGGTCCTTCGGCGGCATGTCGGTGACGTCGCGGCCGCCGATCAGGACCGCGCCCGCGTCCACCTCCTCGAGTCCCGCGAGCATGCGGAGCGCGGTCGTCTTCCCCGACCCGGATGGGCCGACGAGCACCATGAACTCCCCGTCTGCGATCTCGAGGTCGAGCGCGTCGACGGCCGGCACCTCGGTGCCCGGATAGACCCGCGTCGTGCTCACGAAGCGAACCTCAGCCATGACCCGCCTCCGCGAGGGGCGGGGCGGCGAAGCCGCCGGCCGCGGCACTGAGCTCGCAGCGCAACCGCCGGCGAGCCCCGGCGCCCGCGCCGAGCTCGTCCAGTCCGAGCAGCGCCGCGCCGACGATCGGCGGCGAGTCGGCGACGCGCACGGAGATCCCCGGCCCGAGCGCCCGCAGTCCCGCCTCGATCTCGGCAAAGAGCCCGTGGTTCCCCGCCTGGAGCAGCCCGCCGCCGAGGACGACGTCGACGGGCTCTTGCGTCAGGTCGAGTCGCGCGAGCGCCGTCCGCGCGAGCGCGACGACCTCCTCCGCGAGCCGCCCGACGATCGAGGCCGCGACCGGGTCGTCGGCAGCCTCGGCGAGCACGACCGGAGCGAGCTCGATCACGCGGCGCTCCGCAATACGGCCGAGGTGGATCGCCTCCGCGAGCTCGAGCGGCGTCGTCAGGCCGAAGGCGGCGGGCACCGTGCGCTCGAGGCTCGTGCGCGGGCCGCGGCCGTCCTCGCTCCGCGCGGCCGCCGACACGGCGGCGAGACCGACGTCGTAGCCGCCGCCCCAGTCGCCCGTGATCGGGCCGAGCGCGGGGAAGCGCGCGTGGCGGCCGTCCGGGCCGACGCCGACGCAGTTGATCCCGGCTCCGCAGACGACCGCGATGCCCCAGCCGCGCTCCGTCCCCGCGCGCAGGACGGCGAAGGTGTCGTTGTCGACCGACGTTCGTCGCGACCACCCGCGCGCCTCGGCGCGCTCGCGAAGCTGTTCGACCTCGGCCGGGAAGTCGACGCCGGCGAGCAGCAGCTGCGCGACCTCGGCAGCCGGCCCCGGCCCGTGTTCGGGCGCGGCCCGCTCGAGCAAGCGCCCGAGCTCGTCGAGGCAGCCGTCGACGCCGATGTGGTGCGGTGAGCTGGCCGCGCCGCGCACGAGCGCCAGCACCTCTCCGCTCGCCCGGACGAGCGCGAGATCGGTCTTCGAGTTGCCGCCGTCGACGGCGAGCACGACGGGCTCGGTCATCGCCCCGTCCCCGTGGCCGCGCCGAGCAACGACTCGAGCAGCTGCTCGACCGGCTCGACCTGCCCGATCAGCGGATGAGCCAGCAGCGCCTTGCGCGCGACGACGGGATCGCGCGAGACGGCTGCCTCCGCGGTCAGCCGCTCGTAGGCGGCGACGTGCTGCACGAGGCCGAGCAGCTCGGGCGCGAGCCGCGGCTGCGGGAGCGGCGTCGCCCCGTCCCGGCCGACCCGCGCCGGCACCTCGACGACGTCGTCGTCGGCGAGACCGGCGAGCGTGCTCCCGTTCCGCATGTCGACGACGTGCACGCCGTCGCCCGACGTGAGCGAGCCGAGGAGGCCGACGGCCGCCTCGCTGTAGTACGCGCCGCCGCGCCGCTCGAGCAGCGCCGGCTTCTCGGCCAGGCCCGGGTCGCGGTACATGCGCAGCAGCTCCTGCTCGATTTCGGCGACAACGGCGGCACGGGGAAGGCCCGTGCGCTGCTCCTCGAGCACGCGGTCGTGGGCGTAGAAGTAGTGGAGGTAGTAGGACGGGAGCGCGCCGAGGTCGTCGAGCAGCGCCCGCGGAAGCTCGACCTCGTCTGCGAGCTCGTCGCCGCGCTCGGCGAGGAGCGCGGGGAGGACGTCGCGCCCGTCGAGCCGGACGGAGCGCACCCACGTCAGGTGGTTGAGCCCCACCTGGTCGACGAGCACGCGCTCCGGCTCCACGCCGAGCATCCGCCCGAGCAGGCGCTGGAAGCCGATCGCGACGTTGCACAGCCCGATCGCCCGGTGGCCCGCGTCGAGCAGCGCGCGCGTGACGATGCCGACCGGGTTCGTGAAGTCGACGATCCACGCGTCGGGCGCCGAACGCTCGCGCACCCGCTCGGCGATCTCCAGCACGACGGGAACCGTGCGCATCGCCTTCGCGAAGCCGCCCGCCCCGGTGGTCTCCTGGCCGATGCAGCCGCAGGCGAGCGGCACCGTCTCGTCCCGCAAACGAGCCTGCTGACCGCCGACGCGGATCTGGACGAGCACGAACTCGGCTCCGTCGAGGGACCGGTCGAGGTCCTCCGTCAGCGTCAACGCGCCCACGTAGCCCTGACGGTCGAGCATCCGTCGCGCGAGCCCGCCGACCACCTCGAGCCGCTCCGCGTCGATGTCGTGGAGCGCGAGCTCGCCGACGTCGAGACGCTGCAGGCCCGATACGAGCTCGGGCGTGTACGTCGATCCCGCTCCGACGACCGCGATCTTCATCCCTTCACCCCCGTCAGCGTGACGCCCTCGACGAACGCCTTCTGGGCGAGGAAGAAGAGCACGATCACGGGCGCCATCACGAGCAGCGTCGCCGCCATCGTCAGGTTCCACTGCACCTGGTGCAGGGAGCGGAACTCGGACAGCCCGATCGAGAGCACCCAGTGGTGCGGAGACTCGCCGACGTAGAGCAGCGGCAGGAAGAAGTCGTTGAACGTGTAGAGGAACGAGAACAGCGCCACCGCCGCGATCGCCGGCTTCGCGAGGCGCAGCACGACGGTCGTCAGGATCCGGAGCTCGCCGCAGCCGTCCACGCGGGCGGCGTCGAGGTACTCCTCGGGAATCGTGAGGAAGAACTGGCGCAGCAGGAAGATCGAGAACGCATCCCCGAGCCAGTTCGGGAGGATCACCGGCCAGAGCGTCCCGACGAGGTGCAGCTTCGCCCACATCACGTAGAGCGGCACGACCGAGACCTGCGGCGGCAGCATCAGCGCGACGAGCACGACCATGAAGGCGATGTCGCGGCCGCGCCAGCGGAGGCGCGCGAGCGCATAGGCGACCGGGATGCTCGAGACGAGGACGCCGATCGTGGCGAGGACCGAGTACTCCATCGTGTTCAGCGTCCAGCGCCAGAACGGCGCCGTCGAGAAGACCTCGGTGAAGTTGCTCCAGCGGAACGGATGCGGCCAGAGGTGTGCCGAGAGCGCCTGCTGGTTCGTCATCAGCGCCGTCAGCACGATGAACGCGAACGGGGCGAGGAAGGCGATCGCGGCCGCGATCAAGAGCGCGTGGTTCGCCACCGCGAGCAGCAGACGCCGCCGCCGGACGGCGCGCGGGGGACGCCGACGCACGAGCGGAGCGGCGACTGCGGCCGAGCTCATCGTCCCGCTCCCTGGTAGTGCACCCAGCGGCGCGAGTTGACGACGATCAGGAGCGTGACGGCGAACGCGACCGCGAGCAGCAGCATCGCCATCGCCGACGCGTAGCCCATCTGGAAGTCCGTGAACCCGTGCTGGTACAGCAGCAGCGGGTACATCAGCGTCGAGTCCTCTGGATAGCCGAGGTTGTTGACCGTGTCGCCCGCCTGCGAGGCCTGGCCGGCGGCGATGTTGCCCGCGACGTACGCCTGCGTGAAGTACTGCAGCCCCTGGATCACGCCGAGCACGACCGCGAACAGGATCACCGGGCTGATCGACGGCAGCGTCACCCAGCGCAGCCGCTGCAGCGGCCCGGCGCCGTCCAGCTCTGCCGACTCGTACAGCTGCCGCGGCACGTCGAGGACGGCCGCGAGGAAGATGATCATCGTGTTCCCGACGCCCCACAGGCCGAGCACGACGAGCGACGGCTTGGACCAGCTCGGCGACTGGAACCAGAGCGGCCCCTGGATGCCCAGGTGGCCGAGGAGGACGTTGACCGGCCCGTTCGCTGGGTTGAGCAGATAGACGAAGCCGAGAGTCGCCGCGACGGGGGGCGCGAGCGCCGGCAGGTAGAAGATCGTGCGGAAGAAGCCGACGCCCGCGCGCGCCCGCGCCAGCATGACGGCGATCCCGAACGCGAAGATCACCTGCAGCGGAACGGCGACCGCCATCATCCAGAGGGTGTTTCGAACCGCCGGCCAGACCTGCGGGTCGGTGTGCAGCAGGTAGCGGTAGTTCGCGAGCCCGACCCAGCGCGGCGGCGTGAGCAGGTCGTAGTGGTTGAGCGACAGGTACGCGCTCATCACGAGCGGGTAGCCGAAGAAGACCGAGAAGCCGACGATCCACGGGCTCATCAGGAGCAGGACGAGGCGGCGCCGCCGCCACGCCGCCCTGCTCCTGGCTCGCCCGCGATCGACCGCGGTCGCGGCCGCCGCGACGTTCGCCTCGGCAACGGGCGTCAGGCTCACGGCACTCCGGGGCCCTTCGCCTGCGCCACCTGCGCGTCGAGCTGAGAGTCGAGCTTCCGGAGCCCGCCGGCGAGGTCCTTGACCCGCCCGGCCTGCCACTTCGTGACGAAGTTCTGGACGAGGTTCGTGTACGCCGTCCCGGACGCGGTGATCGGCGAGGTGCTCGACTTCGGGTGCGCGAAGATCTTCAGGAACGTCGCGAAGTGCGCGTCCGGCACGATCTCCTTCGACGTGAGCGACGCCTTCGTGGTCGGGACGTTCCGGAGGCCGTTCGACAGCATCGCCAGCGCGTGGCTGTCGGTGGTCAGGTACCTGACGATCGCCCACGCCTGGTCCTCGTGCTTGCCGTTCTTCGGGATCCCGATGATCGTGCCGTTGATGTAGCCGGAGCCGTAAAGCTCCGGGTGAGCGTCGTCGACCGGCATCGGCGCCGTCCCGTACCGCAGGCCGGGATGCTCGTTGGCGATGAACGCGACGCGCCACTCGCCGTCGAGGTGCATCGCGAGCTTGCCGGTCTCGAATGCGTTCGACGCCGAGAACTCGTCGCCGAGCCCGGCCTGGAAGCGCACGAGCTTGTCGTAGCCGTACCAGTCGATCAGGCCCTTCTGCCACCGGAGCCACCTCGACCACGCGGGATCCTTCGACAGGATCGAATGACCCTTCGCGTCCTGCCACTTGCCGCCGAACGAGGTGATCCAGCGCTCGGGGACGTTCTCGTAGAAGCCGATGAACGGATCGAAGCCGGCGACCTTGATCGAACCGCCCGAGCTGCGCTGCGTGAGCTTCTTCGCGTCTGCAGTCAGCTCCGAGATCGTCTTCGGCGGCTTCGTGATCCCGGCTTTCTTGAACAGCACCTTGTTGTAGTAGAGCCCGTACGTGTCGGCGAGGAGCGGCAGCGCGCAGCGCTTCCCCTTGAACTGCGTGTAGTAGCGCGTCGCGGCCGGGAACATGCTCGGGCTGATGTGATCGGCCTGCAGCCGCGGCGTCAGGTCGATCCAGCCGCCGGTCCCGCAGTAGTTGCCGACGTTGTACGAGTTGAAGGAGCTGACGACGTCCGGCGCGGTGCCGGAGCGGATGGCGGCGACGATCTTGTTGTCGTTGATCCCGCCTACGACCTTGACCGTCACCTCCGGGTGCTTCTGGTCGTACTCGGCGACGACCTTCTTGAACGTCACCAGCTCGTGGCCGGCGCTCCAGCCGGCCCAGATCGTGAGCTGCGTCGCCTCGGCGTGACCGGAGCTCCGGGTCGCTGCCGCGCCGGTTGCGGCGAAGGTGAGCGTCGTCGTAAGGAGTACGAGTGCCGTTCCCATCCGTCTCATGGGATCCTCCTCGAGCCTCGAGCGGGCTGCCGCTCTCGTTAGTGAACCTTACGAGGCGACTCTACGCAGGTGCTTGCTGGAGAGTCAAGGTGCACAACCGCGTGGATGTGGGTTAGGGTTCCTGACAAGATGGCCGCGCTCCCGCCGCTGCTCAAGGATCTGAACGAGCGCACGGTGCTCGACGCGATCCGCACGAGCGCGCCGATCTCACGCGCGGAGATCTCGCGCCGGGCGGGAATCTCGAAGCCGACCGTCTCGCTCGCGCTCCAATCGCTCCTGGAGGCCGGGCTCGTGCGCGAGGCCGACGGGGATCCCGGCCGCCCGAGCTACGGCGCCGTCTTCTTCGAGCCCGTGCCGGACGCGGCGCTGGTGCTCGGCCTCGACCTCGGCGCCCGGTTCCTGCGCGGCGCGGTCTGCGATCTCACCGGGCGGATCCGCGCGCGGCAGGACGTCGAGCTCGCGACCGCCGAGGCGGCGACCGCGCTGGAGGCGGTCGACGGGCTTCGCGCCTCGCTCGTCCAGGCCACGGGCGTGCCGGACGAGCGGGTGGAGAGCGTCGTCGTCGGCGTCCCGGGGGCGGTCGCGGGAGAGGACGGCGCCATCCGGCTCGTCGCCAACGTGGCGGGGCTCGAGGGCCGCCGGTTCGGGGCCGACCTCCGCGAGCGCCTCGGGCGGCCGGTGACGCTGGAAAACGACATTAACCTCGCCGCGCTCGGCGAGCGGTGGGAGGGCGTCGCCCGCGGCATCGACGACTTCGTCTTCCTCTCCGTCGGTACGGGCCTCGGCGCGGGCGTCGTGCTCCGCGGTGAGCTCCAGCGCGGCCACAACGGCGCCGCCGGCGAGCTCGACTTCGTCCGGGCCGGACTGGACCAGGATCTCGATCCCTGCGCCGCGGCCGTCTCGCAGCTCGCGGTCGACCGCGGCCTGCCGCCGCCGCACGACCCGCCATCGATCTTCGCCGCCGCGCGCGCGGGCGACGCGCTCGCGCGTGCCGTCGTCGCCGAGGAGGCGCGGCGGATCGCGCTGCATGTCGTCCCGATCGCGGCCGTGACCGACGTTGCGCTCGTCGTCCTCGGCGGCGGCGTCGGCGCGAACGGCGACCTGCTGCTCGAGCCGGTGCGCAGGCTGCTCGCCGAGTGGCTGCTGTATCCGCCGCGCGTCGAGACGTCGAGCCTCGGCGAGGCGGCGGTGCTCACAGGCGCGCTCTCTGTCGGCCTGCGCTCGGCGCTCGACAGCGTCTTCGTCAACCGGCCGCGGCCGGCCCGCGCCTGACCTGTACCCTCGGCTCCCGTGAGCGTCGCTCGCCTCTGGCTCGCTCCCGTGGGGGAAACCATGTTTCCCCCACGAGCCCCCTTCTTGATGTACGACCGGGGGAACCTCCCGGTTCCCCCGGTCACGGCGCCCCCTCCCCCGCTCATGGGGCAGGTTGCCCCGTGAGCGACTTCGTCTTCACGATGGTCCGGGTCTCGAAGTTCTACGGCCCCGAGCGGAAGGTGCTCGACGACATCACGCTCGCGTTCCTGCCCGGCGCGAAGATCGGCGTGCTCGGCCCCAACGGCGCGGGGAAGTCGACGCTCCTGCGGATCATGGCCGGCGTCGAGGAGCCCTCGAGCGGGCGGGCCGATCTCGCCGCGGGCGCGACCGTCGGTTGGCTGCCGCAGGAGCCCGACCTCGACCCGGCCAAGGACGTGCGCGGCAACGTCGAGGACGGCGTCCGGTACCTGCGCGACCTGCTCGACCGCTTCAACGAGCTCTCGGCGCAGTTCGCCGATCCCGACGCCGACTACGACGTTCTGATCGAGGAGCAGGCGCGTGTGCAGGAGCAGATCGACCGTCACGACGCGTGGAGCCTCGACGCGACGCTCGATCGGGCGATGGACGCGCTGCGCCTGCCGGACGGCGATCGCGACGTGACCACGCTCTCCGGCGGCGAGCGGCGCCGCGTGGCCCTTGCACGGCTGCTGCTCTCGTCGCCCGCCCTGCTGCTGCTCGACGAGCCCACGAACCACCTCGACGCCGAGTCGGTCGCGTGGCTCGAGCGCTTCCTCGCCGATTATGCGGGCACCGTTGTCGCGGTCACGCACGACCGCTACTTCCTCGACAACGTCGCCGGCTGGATCCTCGAGCTCGACCGCGGCCGCGGCATCCCGTACGAGGGCAACTACTCCGGCTGGCTCGAGCAGAAGCAGGTGCGCCTCGCCCACGAGGAGAAGCAGGAGTCGGCGCGGCGGCGCGCGCTCGCCCGCGAGCTCGAGTGGGTGCGGTCGTCGCCGACTGCGCGCCACGCGAAGTCGAAGGCGCGCCTCGGCGCCTACGAGCGGCTGCTCGCCGAGGAGCAGAACGTCAAGCTCGACCGCGTCGAGATCCACATCCCGGCCGGGCCGCGGCTCGGCGGCCTGGTCGTCGAGGCTGAGGACGTTGCGAAGGGCTTCGGCGACCGGCTGCTCGTCGAGGACATGAGCTTCTCGCTCCCACCGGGCGGGATCGTCGGCGTCGTCGGCCCGAACGGCGCCGGCAAGACGACGCTCTTTCGGATGATCGCCGGCGAGGAACAGCCGGACGCCGGCGAGCTGCGGATCGGCGAGACGGTCGAGGTCGCCTACGTCGACCAGTCGCGCGCAGACCTCGCACCGCAGAACACCGTCTGGAAGGAGATCTCGGGCGGGCACGACACGATCGAGCTCGGGACGCGCGAGGTCAACTCGCGCCAGTACGTCTCGTGGTTCAACTTCAAGGGCGGCGACCAGCAGAAGCGTGTCGGCGACCTCTCGGGCGGCGAGCGGAACCGCGTCCACCTCGCCAAGCTGCTCCGCACAGGCGGGAACCTGCTGCTGCTCGACGAGCCGACGAACGACCTCGACGTCGACACCCTGCGGGCGCTCGAGGACGCGCTGCTCGACTTTGCCGGCTGCGCGGTCGTGATCTCGCACGATCGCTGGTTCCTCGACCGCGTCGCGACGCACATCCTCGCCTTCGAGGGCGACTCGCAGGTGACGTGGTTCGAGGGCAGCTGGGAGGAGTACGCCGGCTGGGTCCGCGAGACCCGCGGCGCCGAGGCCCTCGAGCCGCACCGGATCAAGTACAAGCCGCTTGTGCGTCCCTGACGGACGTCACTGCCAGATCGTGACGGCCTTCACTACCGGGCGCCCGGGGTCGGGTCGTACGGTGGAGGCATGGCAACCATCGAAGTTCACGAGCTTTCCAAGCGCTACGGCGAGCTCGGGGCCGTGCGGGAGATCAGCTTCGAGGTCGGCGAGCGCGAGGTCTTCTGCGTGGTCGGCCCGAACGGCGCAGGCAAGTCGACGACCGCGGAGATTCTCGAGGGCTACCGGTCGCGCAGCGGCGGCACCGTCTCGGTGCTCGGCCACGACCCCGATCGCGGCGAGCGGGCGCTGCGCGAGCGGGTCGGGATCGTGCTGCAGCAGTGCGGGATCCAGCCCGACCTGTCTGTCGCCGAGCTGCTCGAGATGTACGGCCGCTACTACCCGCGGCGGCGGCCGGTCGACGAGCTGATCGAGCTCGTCGAGCTCGACGCGAAGCGGGACACCCGCGTGAAGGCGCTCTCCGGCGGCCAGCGGCGCCGGCTCGATCTCGCGCTCGGGCTGGTCGGCGATCCCGACGTCCTCTTCCTCGACGAGCCGACGACCGGGTTCGACCCGTCGGCGCGCCGGCAGGCGTGGTCGATGATCCGCAACCTGTGCACGCTCGGGAAGACGGTCTTCCTGACGACGCACTTCATGGACGAGGCCCAGACGCTTGCCGACCGGGTCGCGGTCATGCGCGCCGGCGAGATCGTTGCCGCAGGCACCCCGGCCGAGATCGGTGGGCGCGGCGAGGCCCCGACCGAGATCCGCTTCGCGCTTCCGGACGGCGTCGGTCTTGCCGAGCTCCCGGAGCTCGGGGCGAACGTCTCGTCGAACGGCCGTGACGTGCTCCTCGTCGCAGACGGCGGCGTTGCGGCCGCGAACGCCATCACCGGCTGGGCGCTCGAGCGCGGTCTCGAGCTGCGCGGCTTCACCGTCGGCCAGCCGAGCCTGGAGGACATCTACCTGCGCCTGACCGAGGGCGCCGAGGAGGCGATCGCACGATGACGACGACGGCCGTCGAGCTGCCTCGCGTGCGCCGGCGCTCGCTCGCGGGCGACGTCGCGCTCGCAGGACGACAGGTGCTCTACGAGCAGCGCTCCTTCTGGCGCAACCGCGCCCGCGCGTTCTTCGCGTTCGCCCTCCCGCTCATGTTCCTCGTCATCTTCGCGAGCCTGAACAAGGGCAACAGGATCGACTCGCGCGGCGGGATCGCGGCCGACCTGTTCGTCGTCCCGGGCCTGCTGGCCTACGGCGTGATCATGGCCACGTTCACGAATCTCGCCACCGAGCTCGCAGCGTCGCGCGAGCTCGGCGTGCTGAAGCGGATGCGCGGTACGCCGCTGCCGCGGTGGGCCTTCCTCGGCGGCCGGATCGGCTCGGCTGTCCTGACCGCAGCGGCCGTGATCGCCGTCACGCTCGCGGTCGCCCGGCTCGCCTACAGCGTCCCGGTCCGGGCCGAGACGCTGCCGGGGCTCGTGCTCGCCCTCGTCGTCGGCACGGCGTGCTTCAGCGCGCTCGGGATCGGCGTCAACCGGCTGATCCCGAACGGGGACGCGGCGCCCGCCGTCGCAAACGGGCTGATCTTGCCCCTCACGTTCATCTCGGGCGTCTGGGGCGACTTCGGCGGCCTGCCGACGTGGCTGCACCGGATCGCCCAGGTCTTCCCGATCGAGCATCTCGCCAACTCGCTCCAGGTCGCGTTCGACCCGCGCACGGCCGGCCCGGGCATCGTCTGGGGGGACGTCCTCGCGCTCGCGGCGTGGGGCGCGGTCGGAGTCGTCGCCGGCGTTCGCTATTTGCAGCGGGAAAAGCTCCGCGATTGAGGCAGGATGTGAGCGTGGCACCAGGCGCGTGGCGGTTCGAATGGAGCGGCAGGGCCGCCCTGCTCGCGTTCCTGCTCTTCCTCTCGTTCCCGGTCCACGACCTGGCCAACGCGACGGTGGGGAGCGCGCACCGAGCGCTCATCCTCGCCGGGCTCGCGGCGTTCGTCGCCGCCTACGTGTCGCTGATGTGGGTGGGGGCGAAGCCGCTGGCGCGACGGCACGAGTGGACGCGCCTCGCGGCGCTCGTGGCGATCGCGCTCGCGATCGGGCTCGACAACACCGCGCAGTGGGCGACGCTCTTCATCTACGTCGCGGCGGTCGGCGGCTTCCGGGTGCCGCCGCCGTACGCAGTGCCGGCGATCCTGGCCAGCACGGGCCTCGCCACGGCCACGGGTGTCGCCGGCGGCTACGACTCCGGCGACACGGTCGCGATCTCGGTCTACGCGGTCGCCGTCGGCTTCATGCTGCTCTCGTTCTCCCGCCTGATGCACGCGAACGCGGAGCTGCGCGAGGCACGCGAGGAGATAGCGCGGCTCGCGGTGACCGAGGAGCGGCTGCGGTTCGCGCGCGACCTGCACGACCTGCTCGGCCACAGCCTCTCGCTGATCGCGCTCAAGAGCGAGCTCGCCGGGCGCCTGCTCGGACGCGAGCCCGATCGCGCGGCGACCGAGGTGGCCGAGATCAAGCAGATCTCGCGCGATGCTCTGACGGAGGTGCGCCAGGCCGTCGGCGGATACCGGCAGATGACGCTCGTCGACGAGCTCGCCGGCGCGCGCATGGCGCTCTCGGCGGCGGGTATCGAGGCCACCGTCGAGCGCGGACAGGTCGCGCTCCCACCCGAGACGGAATCGATCCTGGCGTGGGCGGTGCGCGAGGGGACGACGAACGTGATCCGCCACAGTGGCGCGCGCCGCTGCGAGATCCGGGTGAGCGCAGGCCTCGCGTCTGCCGACGTCGAGGTCGTCGACGACGGGAGCGGCGGCGAGGGGCGCAACGGCGACGGCAGCGGCCTCGCAGGGCTCGCCGAACGGGCACTGCAGCGGCGGGGCCGCGTCGAGGCGGGCCCACGGCCCGAGGGCGGCTTTCGCCTGCGCGTGACCGTGCCGACGGCGTGATCCGCGTCCTCATCGCCGAGGATCAGGCGATGGTGCGCGGCGCGCTCGCGAGCCTGCTCGCGCTCGAGGGCGACATCGACGTCGTCGCGGAGGTCGACCGCGCCGACGCCGTGCTCGACGCGGCGCGCTCAGCGCGGCCGGACATCGCGCTGCTCGACATCGAGATGCCCGGCGGCGACGGGCTGACCGCGGCGGAGGAGCTGCACCGCGAGCTGCCCGACTGCCGCGTTCTCATCCTGACGACCTTCGGACGCCCCGGCTACCTGCGTCGCGCGATGGCCGGCGGCGCGTCCGGCTTCCTGCTCAAGGACGCGCCCGCGAACGAGCTCGCGCGGGCGATCCGGCGGGCACTCACGGGCGAGCGGATCGTCGACCCCGGCCTCGCCGCCGCGGCGCTCAGCGAGGGCGAGAGCCCGCTGACCCCGCGCGAGCAGGAGGTGCTGGCCGCTGCGCGCCAGTACGCCACGGTCGCCGAGATCGCGGGCGCGATCCACCTCTCGCCCGGGACCGTCAGGAACTACCTGTCCTCGGCGATGCAGAAGCTCGGCGCCCGCACCCGCGCGGAGGCGGTGCGGCTCGCGGAGGAGAAGGGGTGGCTCTAGCAGGGGCGGAGGGACTCGAACCCCCGACCTACGGTTTTGGAGACCGCCGCTCTACCAACTGAGCTACGCCCCTGTGTCGAGGGAGGCATTGTATCGGCCGTTTCAGGGCACTCCGGGCGCATGACCGACAAGCCGATGGAGCAGATGGACCGCCCGCAGGAGGAGCGCGAGGCCGCCCAGGACGACCTCCTCGAAGAGCAAGAGGGGAAGGGCTACGGCGAGGACGAAGGCGAGCGCGAGGAGGCTCTCCCGGACGACGAGTAGCATCGCTGCGTGTCGCAGCGGCGGGCCCTCGGTACCCTCTTCACCGTCCTCACTCTGGCCTTCGTGGGCGTCGCGATCTGGGCCGCGGCGGGCGCGGGCGGTTCGGTACGGCGCTGGGTCGTGGCGTTTGCCGCCGCCGCGCTCGGCGCCTGGTTCGCTTCTCTCGCGTGGCCGCTCCTGCGCCGCCACTGAGGAAAACGCCCGCTCGCCCCGTATTCTCTAGACCGTGGCCAAGGCGGAGGACACCCAGAGCCTCTGGCTCAAGTACAAGAGGACCCGCGACCAGGGGATCCGTGACCGGCTGATCCTCACGTACGCGCCGCTCGTCAAGTACGTGGCCGGGCGGCTCGGGAGCGGCCTGCCGGCGCACGTGGACGAGGGCGACCTCACCTCCTACGGCCTGCTCGGCCTGATCGGCGCGATCGAGCGCTACGACCCCGAGCGCGACGTGAAGTTCGAGACGTATGCGATCGCCCGGATCAAGGGCGCGATCATCGACGAGCTGCGCGCGATGGACTGGGTGCCGCGCTCGGTGCGCTCGCGCGCGCGCGAGATCGAGCGGTCGATCGGCGAGCTCGAGCGCAAGCTCCACCGGGCACCGACCGACGAGGAGATCGCGGCCAAGGTCGGCATCTCCGTCGACGAGCTCGAAGAGAGCCTGAGCGAGATCTCGCGGTCGTCGATCGCCGCGCTGGACGAGCTGTGGACGGTCTCCTCTTCGGGCGGCGACCAGATCGCCCTGATCGACACGATCGAGGACACCGAGGCGCCCGACCCGCAGGCGTCGCTGTCGGAGACCGAGATGAAGGAGGCGATCGGCGAGGCGATCGCGCGCCTGCCCGAGCGCGAGAAGCTCGTCGTGACCCTCTACTACTACGAGGAGCTGACGCTGCGCGAGATCGGCGAGGTGCTGGGCGTGACCGAGTCCCGCGTCTCGCAGCTCCACACCAAGGCGATCCTCCGGCTCAAGGCTCGCCTGTCGGGCGGCGGCAGCCGCGCGGCCCTGGGGAGCTGAGCACGCCTTCCGCCACCTTCCCGGTTCGCGGCGATCCCCACTGAGCCGAGGGCACCTCGGGCGATAGCATCCGCGACGCAAACCGCGTCCTCAGGAGGGAATCAGCGTATGGCAGCCGAGCCGGGGAAGATCCGCAACGTGGCTGTCGTCGGCCACCGCGGAACGGGGAAGACGTCGCTCGTCGAGGCGATGCTGTTTCAGGCGGGCGCGACAAATCGCCTCGGCACCGTCGAGTCGGGCTCGACCGTCAGCGACTGGGACGAGGACGAGCAGAGACGCCAGATGTCCCTCGCCGCCACGATCTGCAACCTCGAGTGGCAGGGGCGGAAGATCAACCTGATCGACACGCCGGGCGACGCCGGCTTTCAGGGTGACGCGATCGCCGCGCTGCGTGTCGTCGAAGGCGCGCTCTTCGTCGTCAGCGCCGTGATGGGCGTCGAAGTCCAGACCACGCGCCAGTGGCACCGCGCCGAGGGCCACGGGCTGTCCCGCGTCCTGTTCGTGAACATGCTCGACCGGGAGCGCGCCGACTTCTTCCGGGTGCTCGAGGCGTTGCGCGCACAGCTGTCGGACAAGTGTGTCGCCGTCCATCTGCCGATCGGCGCCGAGCACGAGCTGACAGGGATCGTCGACCTCCTGCACATGACTGCGTACATGGACCCCGGCGGCC
>WNGD01000839.1_pt1 | contig 45100 bp, 39 predicted proteins | sample 5400671 | NCBI WGS metagenome assembly WNGD01 (sample SAMN13153369, study PRJNA577476) | soil metagenome | isolation source: 40 cm soil or saprolite under grassland replicate 2 | place: USA:California | collected 2016-06-15 | reverse complement strand
TTGCTAGCTTGGGCCGTTCCGACCGGAACCAACCAGGAAGGAGGTGAGCGCGCTGCTTGCACTCACCGACAACGCGGTTGAAGCCGTGAAGAACATCGTTTCGTCTTCGGACGAACCGTCGGAGACGAGCGGTCTAAGGGTGGTCGCCGAGCGGGCAGGGACGCAGGCAAGCCTCCAGCTCAGCGTCGTTCTGCTGCCCGCCGAAGACGACGAGGTGATCGAAGAGCACGGAGCCCGCGTCTTCCTCGAGCAGGAGGCGGCTTCCCTGCTCGAAGACAAAGTCCTCGATGCCACGGTCGAGCAGAACCAGGTCGCCTTCACGATCGCGGACCAGGTCGAGGAGTAGGCGGAGCGATTACGCAGCGCGGAGAGGTCGCCAGTATGAGCTGTATCGACCTCTCCGCGTTCCGACGTCTACTGGTGAAACGGCGGGAGCTAGCGGCCTCGGAGAGCGCGCACGGCGGCGTGATCAGCCGAACAGGACCCTAGGTCCGCTCGGGTTCAGGTTCCGGCACAGTGATGTCCGGCTCCTCGGGGAGCATGCCTGGCTCTGGCGGCGTCACACCCTCTTCCTCCGGCATCGTTCCCGGCTCCGCTGGCTTTGGCTCTGGAGGTTCGCGTTCTTGATCCGGGTCATAAGTCGACATTTGTGCCTCCCTCGATTTTTGAAGTGATCGGCGCTTACCCGCGCGTTCGGTTCGAGGAACACGGCTTCACTCCGCGAACGAGCGAGCCAAGCTATTCGGCTGCCTCGGACAGGGCGCGCCCGGTGGCGGCGCGATCGCGAAAGAGGGACGGAATCCAAGGCACGATGGGCACGTGCTGACGATCGCCCAGCTCGTCGGCACGTACGAGCGCTAGCCGGCGAGTAAGACCCTTGCACGCGGGTACATGATCCAAAGAGCGAAACGATGGAGGTAAGTGGGATGGCTTCTGCACGCCAGGTAGAGGCCGCGAAGAGAAACGTCAGGAAGGCACAGCAGGAGGCAACTCGGAAGCGCACGATCGCGCGGCTTCCGAAGAGCACGCGTAGTGAACTCGGCAAGCAGGCGGCTCAAGGCCGTCAGCGCGGGGGCGAGGCCGGCCGCGCGCTCGAGGATCGCAATCGTCAGCAGTTGTACGAGATCGCCAAGGACAAGGACATCCCCGGCCGCTCGAAGATGGGCAAGTGCGATCTGATCAAGGCGATCCGCAAGACGCGCTCGGCATGAGGCCGAACAGGCGCCGGCCCGCGCGCTGGGGGAAAGCCAGTGCGCTTTGCCCGCGTAAGATCGCGACCCACCGCCCACTCATCGGCGGGATGCCGTCGGGTAGAGCGCCCGTCGAGCTTCCGTCCACGTCTGAATTCCAGTAGCAACACGGGCCGCGGCCAAGCGGCGGCTTGGCCGGCGCGCCGAAACGAGCGATAATCGCCAGATGGTCGGCATGATGCGCGACCACTGGTGGTGGCCGTGGTGGGTCAGCTCGCTCATCGACGTTGCCGTGGTGCTCCTCGCGCTGGGCGTGTTTCTCCGTAGCTCGCGGCGCGTTGTACGCGCGTTAGCGGGTCTGTTCGTCCTCGCTGGTTTGATCGCCGCCGTCATGGCGCCGATCGTGATGACGGAGAAACCCGACGGCATGAAGAGCGAGACACCGATGATGCCGTGAAGCCACGAAAGCCGGAAAGGAAGGGGAACATGCGCTCATTTGGAGTCGTGACGGCGATAATCGGTGCCGTGGCTGCAGGCGTTTGCGGCGCCGTCGCCCAGGCCCAACCACCGTGGGGCCCGGAGACGCCTCCGTTCAACTTGGAGGTCATCCTTCGCGATGTCGCGGGCGGCCCGGGCTTTGGCCATGTCAAGTTCCGCCAGCCGAACGACGCGGACAAGATCGTCTACCTCGGCACGTGGGTGCGCGACGTGGCGCCGAACCACACCTACATCCTGCAGCGCGCGGCGGATACGAACCTCGACGGCAACTGCACCAGCACATCCTGGCTGAGCCTCGGGAAGGGGCTCGCGCCGCAGACGATCACGACCAACGAGAGAGGGACGGGCCGCGAGGACCTGTTTCGGAACCTTGCCGCCCTGGCGACGGGCTCGCAGTTCGACATCCAGTTCCGAGTGATCGATGCTGTGACATCCGCTCCGGTACTAGCGAGTGGCTGCTACCGGTTCACCGTCAGTCTCTGAGGGGGGATCCTTAGGACGGCGGCACGATAGTTAGCCCTCGGGCTGATAACCAACCTTAAGCGCCGCGCGAGGAAGCGCGGTGCCAAAAGCGGGAGGGACGGGACTCGAGCCCGCGCTTTACCCCCAGCATCCGCCTAAGACGCGAGCCGCTCAGGGAGTGACCGTGCTCAGCGCGACCGCGGTCGCCGCGACGATCGAACGGGCAATCTCGCCCGGCTTGAAGACCTCGGTCTCCCAGCCGAAAGGTGCGTGTGAGAAGTCCTGCGCGCGCTTGGGATCCGGGGAGACTTGCTCGTGCCAGACGAACCTCTCGACGCTCGTTGCGATTGTGCTCATACTCGGCCTCCTCCCGGGTGGATCCCGAATCTGCCCGCTGCGAGGAATGACGAACTGCAACGGCAAGCGCTCGCGAATCGCCTAGCTCGATCCCACGAAGTAGGAAATGGGCACTCCGATTTCAATCACTTCGTGCCGACAACCGAGCATCGGTACACCTCCGTCGTCGGAACGAGCGTGATTTGTCCGGCGGCAGCTGCGGCGAGGATCTGGTTGTCGGAGAAGAACTGCTGTGGCGGGATCGTCTTGAACACGATCTGCACTTCTTGCCAGAGCGGGTTGAAGCCGTCGCCCTGGATCGCGTCAAGCACGCTGGTGAACATGACCCCGGCCGCCTCGGCCTGATCGGACATGTAGATCGTGTTGATCGAGCTGTTGTGTGTGAGCAGCGAAGCCTCGCCGCCGCTCGGCTGTTGCTTGAAGTTGATGGTGAAGAGTTGGCCGTCGTAGTAGGCAGGCATGTCTCCCGCGGATCCGTTCGGACTCGCGGCAAGGGTTCCCGCTGGCAGCACCATCGCCGCCGCCAGGACGACCAGAGCGAGTGAGGCGCTTCGTTTCATCAGGACGCTCCTCTCGGTTGCCCTGCTCGCTGCCCCAAACAGCGATCCGAGTCCGCAGCTCCGAAACAGGGTGCGAGAGCTAGTGCTGCCCTCCGTAATCTCGGTCTAAACGCACGGACCGTCCTGGCCGTGCACCACCTTGGACCGACAAGCGAAACTGGCTCCCCGCCGCGAAAGGATCGGGGTCAGGTCTTGCAATCACACATCTGCCGCGCGGGCGACACGCGCGGCCGCGCTCACTGACGCTTGAATCCAGAAACCGTCGCAAGTCGTTACGGCCGCGACAGCGGCCGGACTTGCGACGGCTGAGCGGGAGGGACGGGACTCGAACCCGCGCTTTACCCAACAATCCGCCTACGAACGGAGCCGTCGAGGCGCTGGCCGAGGGACGGTTGACGAGTCCGTCGGCGAGTTGAGAGTTCCGGCGAGCGGCGCGACAATCGTTAGGTGACCAGTTGCGCCCACTGTGGGGCTACGCTCCCCGCGGACGCGCGCTTTTGCTCGGGTTGCGCCGCCCCCGTGGAGCGGAGGCCGGTGCAGTCTGAGGAGCGCAAGCTCGCGACGGTGCTCTTTGCTGACCTTGTCGGCTCGACCGCACTGGGCGGCTCGCAGGACCCTGAGCGCACGCGCGCCCTCCTCGACCGTTTTTACGACGCGATGGCGGCGGAGATCGAGAGCGCGGGCGGGACGGTAGAGAAGTTCATCGGTGACGCGGTAATGGCTGCGTTCGGGGCGCCGACGGCGCTAGAGGATCACGCTGAACGGGCACTGCACGCCGCGCTCGCGATGCAGCGGCGCCTCGCGGAGCTCTTCGGCGACCGGCTTGCGCTGCGTATCGGTGTGAACACCGGCGATGTGGTCGTCGGTCAGGCGCGTGAAGGCAGCTCTTTCGTCACGGGCGACGCTGTCAACGTGGGCGCTCGGCTCGAGCAGGCGGCGTCGGCGGGCGAAATCCTCGTCGGCGAGCGAACTGCCGCTGCTGTTCGGGGTGCGTTCGAGCTGGAGGAGCCTGTCACGATCGACGCGAAGGGCAAGCCGGACGGCGTCGTCTCGCGGCGGCTTGTGCGGGCGCTCTCGCTAATGCGCCCGCGCGGCGTCGGCGGCCTGCGCCAGGCGTTCGTCGGCCGTGACGACGAATTCGATGAGCTTCGCACCGCCTACGAGCGGGTCGCGCGCGACGAACAGCCACGACTCGTGATCATCGTCGGCGACGCCGGCGTCGGGAAGTCGCGGCTCGCGCGAGAGGTGTGGGCGTGGCTCGCCGCGCAGGAGCGGCAGCCCATCCAGCGCACCGGCCGCTGCCTCTCGTACGGGCACGGCACCGCGTACTGGCCACTAGCCGAGATCCTGCGCGAGCACTTCCGCATCCTCGACAATGATCCGCCGGCAGTTGTGGCCGAGCGGCTCGGCGACCGTCGCTATCTGGGCTTGACGCTCGGCCTCGACCCGGGCGAGGAATTGCACCCGCTCAGGGCGCGCGAGCGTCTACACGACGCCTGGGCGGAGTTTCTCGGCGAGCTCGTTCGTGAGCGTCCCGCGGTCGTGCTTGTCGAGGATCTGCACTGGGCCGATGAGGAGCTGCTTCAGCTTCTCGACTCGCTCGTGGCGCAGGCGGTGGGGCCGTTGCTCTTGCTCGGGACGGGGCGGCCGGAGCTGCTCGAGCGCCGGCCCGGCTGGTCGAGCCACGCGGTCGTGCTCGATGCGTTACCAGCCGCGGTCGCGGGCGAGTTGCTCGATGAACTACTCGGCGTCGAGCTGCCACCGTCGGTGCGGAACGCTGTGGTCGAGCGGGCGGAGGGCAACCCACTCTTCGTCGAGGAGTTGTTGGCCACGCTGATCGACCGCGACGTGCTCGCGCGCCGCGACGGCGTTTGGTCTTGCGCAGAGCTGCCCCCGGGATTCGAGGTGCCCGACACAGTGCAGGCGGTACTCGCCGCCCGCATCGACCTGCTGCCGCCAGCAGAGAAGGCGGCGCTGCAGGCGGCGGCGGTAATCGGCCGCGTCTTCTGGACCGGCCCGGTCTATGAGCTCGTCGGCGGCACGCCCGATTTCGAATTGCTCACCGATCGCGACTTCGTTCGCAGACGCCCCGGATCGTCGCTGCAGGGCGAGCGTGAGTATTCGATCAAGCATGCGCTCACGCGCGAGGTCGCTTATGGCGGCCTGCCGAAGGCTAAGCGGGCTCAGCTGCACGCAGGTTTCGCCCGCTGGCTCGAAGGCAGCGGCGAGAGGAGCGATGAGCATGCCGCGTTTCTCGCGCACCACTACGCCGAAGCGGTGCGGCCGGAAGACGTCGACCTCGCCTGGAGCGGAAACGAGCGGGAGCTAACAGAGCTGCGCGCGAAGGCCGTCGAATGGTCCAAACGCGCAGCGACGCTTTCGATCGGGCGCTATGAGATCGAAGATGGAATCGCGCTGTTGCACCGAGCTGCCGCCTTCGAATCCGACCCTGGGAAGCAGGCCGAGCTTTGGGTAGAGATCGGACGCGCGAACGCACTCAGATTCGACGGCGAGGCGTTCCGGGCGGCAATCGAGCAGGCAATAGACCTCATCGGCCCCTCGGCGGAGCTCTACACCGAGCTTGCGCTGCAGACAGCGCGCAGGTCCGGGATGTGGAAGCGACCACCCGATCGGAAGATCGTCGACGAATGGATCGATCGTGCGGTCGAGCTGGCCGAAGAAGGCTCGCCAACGCATGCGAGGGCGCTCGCCGCAGTTGCGCTCTGGCGGAAAGATGAGGCGGCCGCGCGTAGCGTGCACGCGATCGCACAACGGCTCGGCGACGTCGGCCTTCGCTCGAACGCGCTCGCGGCCCTGACCGACGTCGCATGGAGTGCCGGTGACCTCGAGCAGGCATCCACGTGGCTGGAGGAACGGCTCGAACTTCTTCCGAATCTCGTCGATCCCGATGACCGACATTTCGCGCTGATGACAGCCGTCTCACTCCACCTGGACGCCGGAAGACTCTCCAAGGCGAATCGGGCAAGCGAGTTGCTGCACGAAATGGTGCAGGGTTTGACACCCCATCACCGTCTGCATGGAATGCACGGGCTGCTCCTGATCGAGGTGATCGGCGGTCGTTGGGACAATCTCCAAGCCCTGACGCAGCAGGCCGAGCGTGCTGTGGAAGCGAACTCAGCGGCACCGTGCCCCTCTAACGCGTCGTGCCTCCTGTACTGCGCTTTGGCCAGCTTTCACTGCGGGCATGAGATCGAAGCCGATCGCCTCGAGGCCGAAGCCGAGGCGCGGATGTTGGATCCTTATCGCTACCTCTATTTGGGCTCAAAGCTCCGCCTCGCACTCGCCCGCGACGACGCAGCGGCGGTCGAGCGACTTGTCGATTCGGTCGAATTCACTCCTAGCGCGGGCGTGCGAGTGGCCGGAGTAGATCGTGTCCGTCTCGACGACGGGGTTGCAGCGTTCCTTGACGCGCTCGTCGCCCTCGGCGAACACGACCGGATCGAGGCGGAGGCTGGGCGCTGGGTGAACTCGCAGACATACGTCCAGCCGTTTGCGCTTCGGGCGCTTGCAGTGGCTCGCGAAGACGATCGACTTCTGGACGAAGCGACGGCCCGCTTTCGGGCGATCGGCCTTGGCTGGCGTGCCGACGAGGTACCGAAGCTCCACAAGCGCACGAGAACGTAAGAGCGTTGGACTCGACGCAAAGCGGGAGTAAAGAGCGGGAGCGACGGGGCTTCGACCCGTCAAAGACACCGCATCGCGATCCGGCCGTGACCCGGCGGCAGGTAGCTCGGCCGCCGTCGAGTAGCTCCTGAAGGCCGTGAGACGGCCGAGTCGACTACTTCCGGCGGACCTGCAGCGTGACCGTGGCCGTGCGCATGAGTGTTCCGGCGGTCCCGGAGATCGAAAGCGTGTACGTGCCCGTCTTGGTCGTCGTGGTGGTTCGCACGCTCAGGGTGGACGTCGTGGATGTCGGATTCGGCGAGAAGGACGCCGTGCCACCGATCGGCAGGCCGATTACGCTGAGCGTAACCGCGTCCGTGAAGCCGCCTGACGGAGCAATCGAAACCGCATAGGACGCTGTGCGTCCACGCACGATGGACTGACTGGCTGGTGCGGCACTAAGCGAGAAGTCGGGGCTAGGCGGTGGCGGCGGCTGGTTGACGACGAAGGTCACGCTCGTCGAATGTGTTGTTGCGCCTGCCGCCCCGGTGATGGTTAGCGGATATGTGCCGGCGGGAGTGGTGGAACTCGTCGCGAGGGTGAGCGTCGAGGAGTCCGCTGGGTTCGGCGCAAACGTTGCTGTTGTTCCAGCCGGGACGCCCGCGACGGAGAGAGTGACCGGATCGCTGAAGCCGCCCGTCCGGCTGACGGTGACGGAGTAGTCGGCGCTCCCGCCCTGGATCGCGGTCTGCGATGGCGGAGCCGCAGCGACCGAGAAGCCGGGTTGCGCTGCCGCGATCAGGGCCGCGACGTCCGAACGGATCGTGGGCAGCGTCGCGTAGAAGGCCCCGCCTGGGCACTCCGTCGCTGCGAGATCACGATGCCCCGCAACGTTCGGGAACGTCGCCTGCGTGCCGCTAACGGGATTCGTATAGAGCGTGCTTCCCTGGGGATCAATGCCGTGCGAGTCGTCGATCCAGGCGATCAGCCGCTCGAGTGCGTTGCGCGTAGCGGGCGTCGCGTCTTGGTTCGTCAGAGTTCCGAGGAGCGCGATGCCGACCGTCCCCGAGTTGTACCCCTGCGTGTGTGCTGCGGTAACCCCGTTCCCGCTCGCGTCCTCACCTGTCGGCGACTCGCCGGGAGCGTACGGTCGCGAGTAGCGGCCCTCGTAAATCCGGCCGGACTCGTCGATCACGAAGTTGTAGCCAATGTCGCCCCAGCCCTGCGTGACAGCGTGGTACTGGTAGATCGCCCGGATCGTCGCCGCCGGATCCGGATCGTTGTTCTGGGTCGCCGTGTGATGGACGATCACCTTCTGGATCGGATAGAACGCCGGCGGCCAAACCTCCTTTCCGGTGGCGTCGAAGCGCAACGACTCATCCGCACCCCAGCCGGAGCGTGGAATGACGCTCGGCTGGGCGACGCCCGACGAGGTCGTCGTCGCTCCCGTGTTGAGGCGCAATGCGCTCTGAGGGCGCGGCCATGCGAGCGGCGGACCGCGATCAAGAAAGGCGACCACTGTGACTCGTCGCAGCGGACGATCGGACCAGATGCGAACGAGCCGCGCCCCCTGGGCACGCATCACGGCGCCATAGGTCTCCCCGACGCGCGTGCCCTCGCCCACTTCGTCCAGGAGAACATGACGAGGTCTTCCGAACCGGTGTCCGTCACGGCTGAAGGCGATCCGAAGACGCGCCGACACACTGCCTCGCCAGTGCACAGCCACATTCGTCACGGAAAGCGGCAGCTTGACGGTTCGAACGTGCGCGACGGGCCGCGAGACCGAGACCATCAGGTCGGCTGCGAACGCGTTCGGCGTCCATGCAGCCGCGCCGAGCAGGACGACCACTACGAGGAGACGGCGGGAAAGCGGCGGCGGTCTCAAGGACACTAGGATTAGTAGCGCCCACTGCCGCTACGGTCAACGGCACACGCAGCGCCAGTCGGCCCTAGCAGACCGCAAGTCCCCTTGTGCGAGCGCGTCTCTCTTTCCAAGGCGAAACTCATACTAGGGGGTCTTGCAAGCCATGAAGAAGCTCGTCGTTCTGGCAATCGTCCTCCTGGCGGGCGCAGTTGCCTCCGCGCCTGCCGCGACCACGACGATGGCTATCACCCGCAACGGCTACGTGCCGAAGACGCTGACGATCGTGACCGGCGACTCGGTCGTCTTCGCCAACCAGGACACGGCCGCGCATCAGGTCGTGCTCAAGCCTACGACCGGATTCAGCTGCACCGCCGGCCTGGTGATCCAGCCGGGCCAGAGCTCCACGTGCACCTTCCGAACTGTGACGAACTACGCCGTGAGCGACCCGAACCACAAGACAGCTCCCTTCAAGGGAACGATCACGGTCAATGCCGGTCCGCCCGGCAGCGTGCTCTCGCTGACGGCCGCGCCGCGGCTCCTCCTGTACGGCGGACAGAGCACTCTGTCCGGCCGGCTCGCCACCGGGCAGGCGAACGAGAAGGTCGACCTCTTCGCTCAGGAGTGCGGCGCCGCCGCCTTCACGAAGCTCACGACGGTGACGACGACGACCGACGGCTCCTACACGTTCGCGGTGCAGCCGCGCAGGAACACGACGTATGAGTCGCGATTCCGGGTCCTGAAGAGCACGCAGGTGCTCGTCAAGGTGCGGCCGAAGGTCACCCTCCGCAAGCTCGCTCCGCGACGTTTCCGCGTCACGGTTCTTGCGGCCGATTCCCTGGCGGGGAAGTTCGTGCTCTTTCAGCGCTACAGCTTGGCGCAGAGGCGCTGGGTCAGGGTCCGTACCGTCGCGCTGGCGGTGGGCGGAACGCTGACGACGCCGATCAATCCGACGACCGTCTCGAAGGCGGTCTTCCGCTCGCGGATCAAGGCGCGGCTGCGCGTGCGTGCGCTCTTGACTCAGGCGCAGGCGGGCGGCTGCTTCGCCGGCTCCCCGAGCGCGACGATTCGCAGCTAATGGATCTCGAGAGCGCGGGCTTTCGCTAGCCCGCGCTCTCGAACCGACCGGGTGGGGCGTGAGGGACCACGCAACCTGCTCGATGCGCCGGCGGCTGCATGAGCCGCCGCGCGACGGCGCTCTGCCCGTTGGCGGTGGCCGGCTTGACGGCCGGCCCACCGCCTGTTCGGTGCCGCGTTAGCTCTCGCTGGCTGGGGCGGGCTCCGCTGTCGCGCGCGGCCGCCGGCGCGGCATAGCGGGGCTAGCGGTCTTCGTCGTTGTGTCTTGGGGCTTGTGGCCGGGCCACCAGAGCCGGTCACCGAGTAGGGCGGCGAGGCTGGGGACGAGGATGGGGGCCATTAGGACGGCGACGATGAGGATTCCGGCCGCGACCGCGAAGCCGGTCTGGGCGAGGAGGCTGACGCCGGCGAGCATGAGCGAGCCGAAGGTGCCGGCGAGGATCAGGCCGGCGGTGGCCGCGGTCGGGCCTGCGTGCTCGACGGCGAGCGCGGCGGCTCGGCGGCCGGTGGCGCCGTCGAGTGCTTCATCGCGGAGCCGTTTAGTGAGCAGGATGTTGTAGTCGGTGCCGACGGCGACGACGAAGATGTAGACGATCATCGGCAGCACCGAGGTGATGCCGGCGTGGCCTTCGACTTGCTGGAAGGCGAGGACGGAGGCGCCGATGGTGGCGAGGAAGCCGAGGCCGACGCCGACGAGAAGGACGGGCGGCGCGACAACACTCCGGAGCACGAAGCCGAGAATGAGCAGGATCAGGACCGCGGCGATCGGCAGGATCGTCTTGTAGTCGTGGTTTGAGGCGCTGCGGGTGTCGGCCGCCGTCATCGTCGTGCCGCCCACGAGGATCTGCTCGCCGGGTGCGGCGGCCGCGCGGGCGGCGTCGCGGACCGGCCCGGAGACAAGGTTGAGCGCGGTGGCTGAGGTCGGGTTCATGGCGAGGCTGACGTCGATCCGTGCCGCTGTGCCGGAGGGGTTGAGGGTGGCGGGTGCGACGGTGGCGACGCCGTGGACGTGCTCGAGGGCGTTGCGGAGCCGGTTGAGCTGGGCCGGCTGCAGCTTGCCGTTGCTGCTCAGGTAGACCTGGGTCGGGTTGACGGCGCCGGCGGGGAAGGCGGTCTTCAGCTGTGCTGCCGCCTTAGCCGCCTTCGTGTGCGCGGGCAGCTGGCCGGTGGTGTCGTAGCTGAGCTTGAGCGAGAGCGCGCCGGCTGCGAGTGCGAGCATGATCGCGCCGGAGACGATCGCGGTCAGCGCCGGCCGGCGGCCGATCAGTGCGCCGAGCCGCTTGAACACGCTCCCCTCGGCAGCGTACTGCCAGCGCTTCGAGGGCCAGAAGACGCGCGGGCCGATGAGCGAGAGCAGCGCCGGGATCAGCGTGAGGGCGGCGAGGATCATCACGGCGACCGCGATGATGAAGCTTGGGGCCATGCTCCTGAACGAGCCGAGGCGGGCAAACAGGAGGGCGGCCGTCGCTGCCATGACGACGAGGCCGGAAGAGGAGATCGTCTCGCCGACGCGGTGCACCGACAGTCGCACCGCGTCCTTCGATTCGTCGCCGGCGCGCAGCCGTTCGCGGTAGCGGAAGAGCAGGAAGAGGATGTAGTCGGTGCCGATGCCGAAGAGAACGACGATCAGCAGCGAGGTGAGCGACTCGTCGACGTGGAAGCCGATGCCGTTGGCAAGCACCGCGATCAGCGCGGTGGCGAGCGCGTAGACGAGCCCGACGGAGAGGATCGGCAGCAGTGCCGCGATCGGGCTGCGGAAGATCAGGCCGAGCAGCACGACGATCAGGAGGACGGTCACGCCGCCGACCAGCTTTCCGGCAGAGGTGTAGGTGCTGTTCGTGTCGGCGGTGATTGCGGCCTCACCGGTCAGCCCGGCCTGCAGGCCGCTGCTTTGCAGGAACGCGTCCGCTGCCTGGCGCAGCGGCTTGACGGCGTTCGAGACCCCCTTGTCCTGAGCGGGGGCGTTGAAGGCGACCTGGACGAGCTGCAGCTTTCCGTTGGGCGCGAGCTGCGCGTTCGATGTCGTTACCGAGTTCACGGCCGGGATCTGCGCCCGCGCGAGGTGCCGGGCGAGGGCCGCGGCCTTCTGTTCGTCGGCTGCGTCGAGCTTCGCGTTGTCGGTGCGCTTGACGACGTAGATCGCGGTCGCGCCGGCGCTCTTGGGGAAGGTGCGGTCGGCGAGCTTCTGCGCCTTCACCGACTCGGACGAGCTCGGCAGGAAACTCGCGCTGTTCGAGTTCGAGACCGAGGACAGGCTGGGGGCGAGCGGGACGATCACCGCCACCGCGGCGATCCAGACCGCGATCACCCGCCACGGGTGGGCGGTGACCATCTTTCCGAGCTGAGCGAACATCACATCCTCCTTGTCGTCTGACGTCGTCGCTTCTTAATGAGACGTTACTGTCTCACAGAGTGGCGAGCTTGTCAAGACGCCGCTATCCTTCGATGAGACACAATGTCCAAAACCGACCAGGAGCCAACCATGCCTGCCGCAACTCCCGCAGCCGCCTCACCCCGCTACGACCGCACCGCCGCCGCGATCCTCGACGCCGCCGCCCGCACGCTCGCCGACCGCGGCGGCAGCGCCAGCATGGCCGACGTCGCCGCCAACGCCGGCGTCAGCCGCGCCACCCTCTACCGCTACTACCCAAGCCGCGAGGCTTTGCTCCAGGCGCTCGCCGCCCAGGCGCTCACAGACGCCGGCAGCCGGATCGCCGACGCCGGCCTCGAGCGGTGTCCCGTCCCCGAAGCGATCGAGCGGATCGTGCGCGCGCTCCTCGCCGTCGGCGACCGCTACGTCGTGCTGTTGGGCGAGCAGGTCGAGCCCGACCCTGCCGAGGCCGAGCGCGTGGTCGGCGCCCCCCTCAAGGCCGTCTTCGCCCGCGGAATCGACCAGGGCATCCTGCGCGACGACCTCCCGCCCGAGGTCCTCCAAGAGCTGTTCGGTGGCCTGATCACCGCCGCCATCAAGCTCATCGGCGCGCGTCGGCTCGGACTCGAAGAAATCGCCGCCGCCACCACCGCCCTCTTCCTCGACGGCGCGCGGCCGGCCCGTGTCGGCACCGACGGACAGTGATGACTTGCCTGACACGCCGAACCTGAGCGTCGGTAGCACCTCGGTTTCGGTGTGTTCGTCAAGAGGCTCGCCCGCACAGGCGGCTGTGTACCTAATAGTGCGCGTGCGATTCGGCCAGCGTGAGCGCACCAAGCCAGGCCGAAAGCACAAGGCGCAGCTCGTGCCGGTCCATCTGACCTCCTCGTAGAACGGCGACGGCCCCGGATTGCCGGGGCCGTCAGTGCGAGCCGCACCTACCTCCCGGCGTCGACCATGTCAAACGGGATCGCGGAATCGTTAGCCGACAGTCGTGGGGGCGACTCGCGTCTGGCGCGCGTCCACGATCTGGAGACCGATGGTGTGCGCCTCGCGATGCCCGGTGACGGCTGCGACGAACGTCGCACGGTTGAGCGCGAACAGCCGGGAGTCGCGTGTGGCCGCGATGGTCGCGGTCCGTGGCACGTCGCGGAGGAGCGCGATTTCGCCGAAGTAGTCGTTCGCTCTCGCGACCGCCGGAAGGGATCCCGCATCGATCTCGAGCTCGCCGTCGCCCACGATGTAGAACCGATCTCCGATGTCGCCGGCGTTGATCAAGACCTCGCCCGCGGCGACCGAAACGGACGACAGTCCGGCGGCCAGTCGCTCCTTCACCGCGAGCGAGAGCGGGGCGAACATCGGCACTCGCTGGATCAGCTCCTGCTCCTCGGCCGGCGCGTTCGCATGGTCGATCTTCGCAAGGCGGCGGTGGTTTGCGAGCGCCAGCAACGGCAAGATCATCCCGGTGCCGATGAGCGCATTGCGCGGGCCGGCGGCGTCGACGACGCGTGCGGCAACGATCGAGCCGAGCGCAACGGCACCCATCGCCGCCCCCCACATCACGCCGAAGACGCTCGTCAACGTCTCCTCCGGAACGAGCCGCTGGAGGAGAGTGACGACCGCGACATCCTCGACGCTGTTCGCGAGGCCGACGATCGCCAGCAGGACGACTGCGCCCACGACGTTTGGTTCCGCCGCCATGAGCGTGATCGGAAGCCCCCAGAACACGAGCGCAATCGCGAACGACACGGCCAGCCGGCGACCCTTGAGCATCATCCCCGAGAACGCGCCGGCGATGCCGCCGACGCCGATCGCCGCCGTCAGGTAGCCCACCTCGGAATCGCTTCCGTGAAGGGTGTGGAAGACGACCACGACGACGAGCACGTTGAGGCAGCCCCTGACGAACGCCTGCGCGACAGCGAGCCAGATGAGCAGCCGAGCCGCCGGCGCGTCCGCGAGGGTCCGGAATCCCGTCATGATCGAGCGCGTAGCCGGCTTCCCTTTGCCGACGGTGCCGACGGGGAGGCGGCCTTGGACGCTGAAGCGGGCCAGCGCTGCAGCCGCAGCCAGCAGCGCGACGCCACCAGACAGGAAGACGACGCTGACATTCGCGACCGCGACGACGACGCCCGCGAGCACGGGGCCGGCGAGCGTCCCAAGACTTTCAACGGTCGAGGAGACACCGTTCGACGCGATCAGCTCATCCGGGGTGCGCGCGAGGGACGGAACCAACGCCTCCAACGCCGGTCTCATCAGCGTCGAGGAGATCCCGACGATGGCGGCCAACGCGAAGACGAGCTGCCGGTCGGCCGCGAGAGAGGCGACTGCCGATGCGATGAGTGCGCCGGCGCCGAGAAGCATCATCGCGCGGAGCAAGCGCTCAGGACGAAAACGGTCGCCGAGCGAGGCAGCGAACGGTCCCAGCAGCGCGGCCGGCGTCAGACGAACGAGGCCCGCGACGCCGACCGCCGAGGTTCCGCCGTGCTTGTACGCGAACACGCCGAGCGCGACGAAGTGCGCCCATTCGGCGGCGATCCCAGCGCCCCAGGCGAGCTGAACCTGCCGGATGCCCTTGTTCCGAAGAGCGGTCCGAAGCCCTGACAGCAGGGACCTCATGCTCCGCTGCAGTGCCCGCGGGCGACGATGCGGCCGCGGTCGGGGGCTGTCGCGACGTAGCTCCAGACCCGCTGCCACGCGGCCGAGGCGCCGCGGTTGCAGACCGACCAGAAGTCGTAGCTTCCGTAGGCGCGGTCACCGGCCGCGTTCAGCACGAGCGTTCCGGTCACGCCGCGGTAGCCGTGAGCGACGTCTGCGACGAACTGCCTCAGCCGTGCGACGTCGCCGACGCCTCCTGCGCGGGCTGCCGCCGTGACCGCCACCTGAAGGGCGTCGTATGCGGTGAGGGCGAACGCGTCCGGCTGGCGCCCGAGCTTCGCCTGAATGCGGCGCACCACCTTGCTCGCCCTGCGTGCGGCCGTGTCGTCGATGCCGAGGATCGGGCTCGGGTAACCGACCGCGGCTGCGAAGGAAGCAGCCTTCGCATCGGCGACGAGCCGTGGACTGAGCGCGACGCCGTCGCTTCCATACCAAGGGAGCGAACGGAGCAGTGGGTCGCTGCTCGCTGCGTCGAAGACATGCGCGACCTCGTCGAACCCCGCCAGGTAGACGGCGACTCGTGACGCACCCTGCGATCGCAGCGAAGCCACCTCTGTGTGCACCAAGCCGACGATCTGTCCGAAGCTGCTGACACGGGTGCCGTACGGGACCCCATTCGCGACGGCGCCGCCGGCGCGGCTGAAGCGCCTTCGCACAGAGTCGGCCAGGCCGGTGTTGCCCGCATCGCCGCGCCAGACCGGGACGATCCCGTCGATCCCGTCTCGCTGCAGCAGGGCAACCAGCGCCTCACTCTCACGTACGTCATCGGGAACAAGACGGAAGACGTTGTCACCGCGGATCGCGAGCGAGTGCGCGGTGCTGCCTTGACTGATGAGCAGGACGCCGAGCGAGTCGGCGGCGCGGCCCACGGCCCGCACCTCGGAGCTGGCCTCGGGGCCGATGACGATGCGCACGCCCTCGGCCGCGAACCGTCGAAGCGCTCTCAGCGAGGCGCCGGGGTCGCCGTGGACGTCGATGACCTGCAGCCGGACACGCGTCGCCGAACCTCCCCTGGCCAACCGCGTGTTGGCGTCGGCGATACCGACCCGCAGGGTGACCTCGCTCGCCCGTCCCAGCGAGGTCCAGCCGTCGCGCAGGTCGAGGAGGGCGCCGATCGTGAGCTCGTGCGCGGTCGCGGTGGTACGAGCGCCACCCGCGCCCGTCTGACCGACACACGTGACGAGGGCGAGCACCAGAACGAGCCCGGCGGCTCGTCGCCACTTGTGCAATCCGTTCGCAGTCCCGACAGCCAGGTCACGAAGCATCGAACGCCTCCTTCGTCAACTCGTCGTCTCGCCGAGGAGACCACGACGCGCTGACCTTTGGCGGACCTTTCGCTGACCTCTCGACGCTGCACCGCGAAAGGGCTAGCTTTGACAGCAGCGAGGCCGTGAGCTCCGAGATCGCTATCAGGTTGCTGGGACCGCTCGAGGTCGAGCTGGCCGGCCGGCGCGTGCGGTTCGAGGGCGTAAAGCAGCGCAAGCTGTTCATGGTGCTCGCGTTGCGCGCCCCCGACGCGGTCTCGGCCGACGAGCTGATGACCGTGCTCTGGGGCGACGAGCCGCCGGCGGGCGCTGCGCAGGCGTTGCAGAAGCAGATATCCCGTCTTCGGCGGCGGCTGGGCGAGGAGTCCCCGGTGAGCTACCGGCCCGCGGGCTACGCCCTGGAGATCGACCCGCGAACGATCGACGCCCGTCGTTTCGAAGGTCTGCTGGAAGACGCGCGGGTGGCGCTCGGGCGCGATGATCCGGAGCGAGCTGCGGCCAATCTCCGGACGGCGCTCGCCCTCTGGCGAGGGGAAGCGCTCGCCGATCATCGCTTCGACGAGTTCGCGCAACGCGAGATCGCTCGGCTCGAGGAGCTGCGGGTGGAGGCGATCGAGGAGCGGCTCGCGGCGGAGCTCGCCTGCGGGCGCGACGCCGATCTGGTCGGGGAGCTGCAGGCTCTGGTCGCCGAGCACCCTCTCCGCGAGCGTCTGCGCGCCCAGCTGATGGTGGCGCTGTACCGGACCGGTCGGCAGGCGGAGGCGCTCGAGGTGATGCGCGCGGGCCGCCGCCTGATGGTGGACGAGCTCGGCCTCGAGCCCGGGCCGGAGCTGCGGCAGCTCGAGCGCATGATTCTGGCGCAGGATCCGAATCTCTCGGCAGAACGGCACGTCACGGCGCTGGCGGCCCCGCTGCCTGCCCCTCCGAACGAGACGATCGGCCGCGGCGGCGAGCGCGCCGAGATCGCCGAGCTGTTGCTCGATCCCGAGGTTCGACTGGTCACGCTCGTCGGGCCGGGCGGCGTTGGCAAGACGCGCCTTGCGCTCGAGGCCGGACGGACCGTCGCCGAGGGCTTCCTGGGCGGCATCGCGTACGTCAACCTCGAAGGCGTCGAGGACGCGGCTGTGCTCGTGCCCGAGGCTGCGTCAGCGCTCGGAGTCGTTGCGGCGACCGCTGCCGAGCTCGGCGAGCAGCTCGGCCAGGCGACACGCGGCGCGCCGGCGTTGCTCGTCCTGGACGGTTTCGAACGCTTCCTCGACGACGCCGAGCACCTGGCGCAGCTGCTCGGGGCGGTTGCAAACTTGACCGTGCTCGCGACGAGCCGCGCGGCGCTGCGGCTGAGCGCAGAGCACGTCTACCGCGTCCAGCCCCTCGCGGCGCCGAACGCGGCCGCGTTGTTCCTCGCTCGCGCAAAGTCGACGCGCGCTGACGGCGAGATCGAGGACGACCGGGTGATCGTCGACGCCGTATGTGCCCGCCTGGACGGCCTGCCGCTGGCGATCGAGCTGGCGGCCGACCGTGCGCGGTTGCTGCCGCTGCCCGCGCTGCTCGCTCGTCTCGAGGATCGACTCGAGTTGCTCGCCGGCGGTCCGCGTGACCTGCCCGAACGTCAGCGGTCGCTCCGCGCGACACTCGAATGGTCATGGGAAGCGCTCGAGGAGCCGGAACGCGTCCTGCTGGGCCGGCTGACGGTGTTCGAGGGAGGCGCTTCGTTGGAGGCGGCCGAGGTCGTCTGCCACGGCGACGGCGACCTCGTCCCGAGCGTCGAGGCGCTGCTCATGTCGCTGCTCGACAAGACGTCGTTGTTACGCACTGACGCCGGACACGACGCGCAACCGCGGTTCGGGATGCTCGACACTGTGCGCGAGTTCGCGGCCGAGCGCGCCGCGGAGTCCGGCGATCGCGAACCCTTCGCGGACCGCCACGCCAAGTACTTCCTCGACTTCTGCGAGCACGCCGCCGAGCAGGCTGCGCGGACCGACCGGCGCGAGTGGCTCGACCGGCTTGCGCAGGAGCGCGGGAACATCCGTCTGGCAATCGAACGCCTGCTGCGGTCCGGCGCAACGGATGAGGCGCTTCGCATTGCGATCGCCTTCGCTCGTGCGTTGCCGTGGAATGCTCACGCACACGAAGTGCGTGGGTGGTTTGCGCAGGCGCTTGCCGCACCGGCGGGTCCGGCGGCTTCCCACCGCGCGGCCGCCTTGTACTGGGATGGAGTGCTCGCGATGTCGCAGGGGCTCTTCGGCCACGCGCGAGCTCAGCTGGACGCTGCGTTGACACTGGCTCGCGAGACAGACGACACGCGCGCCGAGGCCGCGGCGCTGGCCGCCCTCGGTCGGTGGGCGGTGCTGGTCGACGCCCAGGACGCGGCCGCGCTGTGCGACGCTGCCGTTGCCGCCGCGCGGGGCGTCGGCGAGGCGATCCTCGTCGCCGACGCGCTGTTGACCGAGGCCGGCGCGTGCGAGCGCGCCGCAGACTGGGGACGCGCCGACGAGCTGGCCGGGGACGCGCTCGCGCTCTACCGGGAGGCGGGCGACCCCTACGGTGCCGCGACCGCGCTCGCCGAACAGGGCTGGTATGCCATGGTTCACGGGCGGCTCGAGGAGTCCGAGCAGCGCCTGAGTGAGGCGCTCGAGCTACGACGGCGACATGGCGACGACCGCCGGCTCGTTGAGCCTCTGATCGACCACGCCTGGTTGATGCTGGCCCGCCGCGACGGGGCGCAGGGCCGGAGTGGCTTTCTCGACTGCCTCGCGCTCGCGCGCGAAGTTGGCGACCAGTTCAACGTCGCAGAAGGGCTCGCGGGCCTGTCCACTCTCGCGGCGACCGAGAGCGACTGGGCGCACGCTGCCCGGCTCGCAGGGGCATCGGCCGCCATTCACGGCCGGATCGGGGCACCTGCCTGGCAATCCGTGACCGCCATCCACGACCGTGCTCTCGCCGGCGCCCGCACTGCGCTCGGGGAGCGATACGCCGTGCACTTTGCAGAGGGTGAGCGGCAGACAGCTGAGGAGGCCGTCGCGGCCCTGGAGAGGGAGACGGAACAGACGCTCGCAACCGCCGTGCCCTAAGGCACCAGCTCGACGTCAGCGAGACGTCCGCAGAACGTCAGCGCGCCGTGGTCATCTAGACGCGTGGCACCGCTAGTTCTCGGCTCCGGTTGGGCGCGCGAACGGCTCGGGACGTCAATTCGTGCGTTCTCGGTAACCGTGCGGAACCGCGGCCTCCTGCGCGCCCAGCTGTCCTTCGCCGCCACTTGGACGGCAGAGGCCGCATTCACCGTCGCCATCGCCGTCGTCGCCTTCCGGGACGGCGGCGCCGCGGCAGTGGGGATCGTCGCCTTCGTCCGGATGGCTCCGTCGGCACTCGTAACGCCGTTCGGCACCGCGTTCGCGGATCGTTTTTCACGCGACCGTGTGCTGCTCTGGTCATGTCTTCTCCGCGCCGTCGCGACTGCAGCCGCGACCGTCGTGTTCGCGGTAGGCGGCCCGCACGTTGCGGTCTACGCCTTGGCTGTCGCCTCCACGGCAGCGTTTCGCCTGTTCCGCCCGACGCATACGGCCCTCCTGCCAGGATTGTGCGACACGCCCTTCGAGCTGAGGAGCGCGAACATCGTGCGCGGGCTGCTCGACTCCGTCAGCACGGTGCTCGGCCCGCTCGCGGCCGCGCTACTCCTCACCGTCAGCGGCCCGGCCGCGGTGTTCGTGACTAGCACGGTCTTGTCGGTCGTGTCGGGCCTGATTCTGTTCCGGTTGTCTTACGAGCCGCCTCCGCGTGGAGAGCTGCAGCCACTGCGGCAGATCTTGCCGGAGATGGTCGAAGGCTTCCGAGCGCTCGTCCGCCACCGCGACGCCGGTCTCTTGATCGGACTGGCGGTTGTGCAGTCGATGACCCAGGGCTTCCTGAACGTCTTCGTCGTCGTGCTCGCGCTCGAGCAGCTGAGGATGGGAGAGTCCGGGGTCGGCTTGCTGACAGCGGCCGTCGGCGCGGGCGCCGTCACGAGCTCATTGGGGGCTTCCATCTTCGTCACAGGCCGCCGCCTAGCGGTCCTGCAAGGGATCGGCGTCATGCTGTGGGGCGTGCCGCTTGTTCTGAGCGGAGCCCTCCCGTACGAGCCGGTGGTGCTTGCGTTGATGTGCGCAATTGGGATAGGTAACGCGCTCGTCGACATCGGTCTGCACACGCTGCCCGCGCGCCTTGTGCCGGAGGAGGTGCTCGCGCGGGTGTTCGGCGCGAAGGCAAGCTTGACGGCCTTGTCGAGCGCCGTCGGCGCGTTCGTCACTCCGTTCGCGATCGGCCTGCTTGGAGTGAGAAGTGCGCTCGTCGTGCTCGGGCTCATTGCTCCTGCAGTCGCGACCGTCGCGTGGCGGCGCCTGCACGCGATCGACACCGCAATCGCGCGGCGCGACCGCGAGATCGAGGTTCTCAACCGCGTCGCGATTTTCCGCCCGTTGCCGGTGCCGGCGATCGACAGCCTCGCGCTCCACCTGGACGACGTCCAGGTCGCTGCCGGCCACGATGTCGTCCTGCAGGGTGATCGCGGCGACTCCTTCTACGTGATCGCGGAAGGCAAGGCCGACGTGATCGGAGACGGGCGCGTGATCCGCGCGCTCGATTGCGGAGACGGCTTCGGCGAGATCGCCTTGCTGCAGGGGACGTTGCGCACGGCGACCGTGCGCGCACGGACCCCCCTGCGGCTCTACGGCCTCGATCACATCCACTTCGGTTCGACGGTCGGCGGCTACGGGTCGAGCGAACGCGCAGCGGATGCTGTAATCCGCGAGCGGCTCCGCGCCTTCGCTCCCGCTCAGTGATGGCCGCAGCCGTTCGCGCTTTGCCCCACAGGCCGAAGGAGGCGGGATGACAACGACGTCGCACCGAACGGAGACTCGAACCGAATCGACCGCCGCCGCGGCAACCGGTCGCACAACCGCGTCGCTGCGCATGTGGTCTTTAGCGGTTGCTCTTGCCCTGCTCTCACTGATACCGGCGTCTGGCGCCTCGGGAAGCCGCGCGGTGGGGTGCTCGGCGCCGCAGCGTGCGAATCCGACCACAACGGCGAGTCAGCTCGTGAACCGGTTCTTCGTCCTCCTCGAGCACAAGGATCACGCTGGGCTGCAGGGGTTTCTCTCGCCTGGGTTTCAGGTCCAGCGCGCCGATGGAAGCGGAGCCGCAAAGAAGGACTACCTCGCGAACCTGGCGACAATTAACCAGTTTCAGATCACCGAACTTCGCGCGACGCGCGCCGATGGGGCGCTCGTCGTGCGCTACCTCGCCCAGGTCGAGGGCGTCGTGAACGGAAAGCCTTACACGCCAGGACCCGCGCCGCGACTCTCGGTCTTCGTCTGGAACGGGAAGCGATGGCAACTTGCCGCGCACGCGAATTTCAATCCGCTCACCGGTTAGTTGCGTCCTGTCGCGCTGGGGTCGCGGCTACTTCGCGATCACGAACCTCTTCCGGGTGTCCACGCGGAGGATGCTGACCGGAACGCTGGCGCGGTATCCGGTCTTCGGATCGATCGTGATCGTTCCGGTAGCGCCGTGGTAGCCCTTCGTTCGTCGCAGCTCGCGTTCGACGGCGCCAAAGGCAGAGCTCTTCGCCCTGTCGATCGCGCCGAACAAGATCCTCGCCGAGTCGTAGGTGAAGGAGCCCCATACGCCAGGTGTCTTGCTGAACATCGCGCGATACTGGCGCACGTAGGCCCTCGCCGAGGGCATCTCGGTGGCCGCGGGCACGCCGCTGAAGACGCACCTCTGCGCCGCGGCGAGAGTCGTCTTCGCGAGGAAGCCGTTGTCGACGTTCGCGAGTCCCATCAGACAGCGTGGCGTGGGGCCGGCCGCGGTGAGTGCCTTCGCGATTTCGACTCCCTCCGGGAAATACGTACTGACGTACACGAGGTCAGGACCTGTCGCGACCGCATGTGCAACCTGGTCGACGTAGTAGCTGCTCGGGAGTCCCGCCTCAGCGGTCTCGCGGATCGACGTCCACGTGACGGAGGCGCCGTCCCGCGCGAGCGCGGCGCGCAGCCGGTTCGCCATTCCTTCTGTGAATGCACCATTCGGGGTGTCATCCACGAGCATCGCGACGTGCGTCGCCCCGATCCGTTTCACATACGACTCCTCGATCGGAGCGATTTGCGTGTTCATCGGTTGCACGGTCGCCCCAGCACCCGCCGTCTCGTCGCGGGAGGTCATCCAGAGCGGCAAGACATGCCGGCCCCGGTAAAGCGCGAGATTTGCCAGCCCGACGGACGAGTTGTACGGGCCGATCAGGAAGTGGATCCCCTTCGCGATGATACGCCGAGCGACCGCTCTCGCGTTCGCCGCGTCGCCTCGGTCGTCGGCCGGGAACAGCGCGACCTTGCGGCCATTCCAGAGACCGCCGTGCGCGTTCAACTGCCTTACACCAAGGCGGACGCCGCGAAGCTGGTCGAGGCCGTTTGCAGCCTGCTCCCCGGTCTGCGGCCCCTCGACGGCGATCAAGAGCGGCACAGTCGTCCGCGGGCGGGCGGAGCCGGCTCCAATGACGACGAGCGACAGACAGGTCGTGGGCACCAGCAGCCAGCGCACGCGCATCAGACCGACCATAGCGGGTCTTACCCTGCGCACTCCGCGGGCGTTTAACGCCGGGGCGCTGATCATCTGGGTTCACCTCAATGCGGTTGCCCGGGTTGGTGCAGGGCCACAGACTTCAGCACGTAACGTCTCGCGACCAGGGGAGGGCTTCATGAGACGTCTGATCCTGCTTGCGCTGGCACTTACTGCGGCAGTGCTGCTCATACCGACCGTCGCAGTGGCGGACAGCGCGACACATACGTATTTGCTCGTGATGGAGGAACCGAACTTCGGCGTGGCTGCGAACGGCGACCAAATTGCGGTCACGGTCACCGGTGAAGGTGAGTTTTCGGGTCATCCGAACGCCGTCGACGCCGCCGGCGAGTTCACCCACACCGACAGCAGTGGGAACGTTCTGGCCACCGGGACCTGGACGGCGACGGGGCTGATCAACTACCAGTCGTACGGGTGCGGCGAGGTGTTCGGTACGCCCCTTCCGCCGGACTTGTGCGGCGGGGCGGTGAAGATGAGCGTCACGCTGACGCCCAATGGAACGAGCCTGCAGTTGCGCGGAATCTTGACGGTCTTCTGCGTTATCGGCCCGCACGCGCCGCAGAGCGTCTTGGGGCCGCTGACCGAAGGTGTCACGCTCAACGTACCAGGCATCCAGAACTTCAATCACAGCAACGGCGGTGACAACCGCTACGTCCAGATCAGCTAGCTAGCTGATCTGCTGAACGACGCATTCGAGCGGATCCTCTTCCGGCTCGCCTAACGGGCCGGAGGAGGGATCCTGCTCGCGGCCGACGAACTGGCGCGTCGCCGCGAAAAGAAGCGCGGTGTCGAAAGCGGGAGCGACGGGACTCGAACGCGCGACCTCCGGCGTGACCGGTGTGACCGAAGCGTTTCAGCCGGCTTCGTCTAGCCGCCGAAACGGCTAGTTCATGCGGGTTTCGGCAAGTTCGCGAGAGCCGCATCTTTCGCGTCGTTGCACCCGGTCGTTTCCATCGCGTTTTCATCCATCCGAGGAAAACCTCGATCTTGCCTGCGGTGACAACACTGCTGCCCGTGCTGTCCACGCGAGAGTGGCGACCTCCGGTCGGCATCGGCGGTCGTCGAGAGCGGCCGAAAGCGGTTGTCCAGCGGCGGCTCGCTCCTGCGGCCCCGCGCCTACCCAGGCGATTGGGTAGGGCGCAAGGGTTCGGTCGGGGGTTTCCATTGGTTTCCAGTAGCCGGGCGGCTCCAGATGATCAAAACGAACAACCCCTTCCGCCGAGGTGTTCGCTGGAAGCTCCGGCGCATGAACGTCCCTGGCCCGCCGTCTCGTAAGGGCGGAGCGATGCCGTCCCTGCCGGCACCTGTCGCGCTAGTCCTGGAGCCAAGGAGGTGGCCCGCCGAGGGTGACCTCTTTCGTCTTGTCGTGCCATTCGAAGAGGGATCGGACGGAAGATGGTCTAGACGGTTCGGAGGGCGACGGTCCGGGGAGGCGGCGGCTCGGTTGGCGGGGTAGAGCCCGGCGAGGCCGCCGATGAGGACGGCGGCGCCGGCCCTCCCCAGATGCGATTGCGGGGATGGCGATGCTCCAGCCGCGGACGGTGGCAAGGCCGACGGTGATGCCGATACTTCGGCTCCGCCTTCACCAGCCGCGCCTTCCGCGCCGCCTCGGCGAGCTCGGCGTCGCCCACGGCGCGCCAGCTACCGGATCCCGAGAGCCAGGCCTTCATCGAGTCATGGTTTGGGAAGCTGACGGAGCGGCTCGTCTCGCGCTCCGAGTTCGAGACCCTCGACCAGGCGAGAACGGAGATCGCGTGATCCACTCCGCCCGGAGAAGCCCGGTCGCTCCCGTTCTAAGCTAGGTCGGTCCCGTTCCGACGGAAGGAAAGACTCGATGGCGACCACGTTCGAGCAGCGCCGAGAGCGCAAGGTCGTGACCGTGTTGTTCGCCGACCTCGTCGGTTTCACCGGGCGCGCCGAAGGGCTTGATCCCGAGGACGTCGAAGCGATCCTTAGGCCGTACCACGAGAAGCTGCGGAGCGAGCTCGAGCGTTTCGGGGGAACCGTCGAGAAGTTCATCGGCGACGCCGTGATGGCGTTGTTCGGGGCTCCCGTCGCACACGAGGACGATCCCGAGCGTGCCGTGCGCGCGGCGCTTGCGATCCGCGACTGGGCACGGGACAACGGCGCCGTGCAGGTGCGCATCGCCGTGAACACGGGCGAGGCACTGATCAACCTCGGTGCGCGTCCGGAGTCGGGCGAGGGGATGGCCGCCGGCGACGTCGTTAACACGACCGCTCGCCTCCAATCCGCGGCGCCGGTGAACGGGGTCCTCGTCGGCGAGTCGACGTATCGCGCTACACGTCACGCCATTGACTACCGCGACGCCGACCCTGTCGACGCAAAAGGAAAGACCGAGCCGGTGCGCGTGTGGCAGGCGGACGCCGCGCGCTCGCGCGTTACGACCGAAGCGGTATCGACCGCTTCACCGCTCGTCGGGCGTGGGCGGGAGCTTTCAGTCCTGAATGAGTTGCTGGTCCGTGTGCGCGAAGAGTCGTCGCCGCAACTCGTGACGCTCGTCGGGGTCCCAGGTATCGGCAAGTCGCGTCTCGTGCACGAGTTGATGCAAATCATCGAACACGCCGGGGTACTCACATATTGGCGTCGGGGTCGCTCGCTTCCGTACGGCGAGGCGGTCCCGCTCTGGGCGCTCTCCGAGATCGTGAAGGCTCAAGCTGGCATCCTCGAAAGCGACAGCGCGGAGGACGGCGAACGCAAACTCGCAGAGGCCGTTGTCCGTGTCGTCCCCGACGCCCGCGACGCCGCGTGGGTCGAGACCCACCTTCGCGCGCTTGCCGGTTTGACCTCACAGGACGAGACCGGCGGAGATCGCAGGAGTGAAGCGTTTGCGGCCTGGCGACGGTTCTTCGAAGGTATGGCCGAGCATAGGCCACTCGTGCTCGTCTTCGAAGATCTCCACTGGGCAGATGAGGAGCTGCTCGACTTCGTCGATTACCTCGTTGAGTGGGCCAGCGGCGTTCCGATTCTGATCGCCGCAACGGCGCGGCCCGAGCTCCTCGAGCGGCGTCCGACATGGGGCGGCGGCAAGCTCAACGCGACGACGCTTTCACTTGCAGCGTTGTCCGAGGCCGACACGAGTCGTCTGCTCGCAAGCTTGCTTGACCAGCCGCTTCTCGGAGCCGAGACGCAGCGGGAACTGCTCGCTCGCGCGGGTGGAAATCCGCTCTACGCCGAGCAGTACGCGCAGCTCTTGCTGGAAGGCCACGACACCGCCGATCTTCCAGTGCCGGAATCCGTGCAGGGAATCATCGCCGCACGGCTCGACCGGCTGCCGCATGCGGAGAAGGCGTTGCTCCAGTATGCGGCCGTTCTAGGCAAGGTCTTTTGGCTCGGCGGCGTCGTCGACGGTCGGGAGCGCCGCGACGCCGAGACAGTTCTTCATTCTCTCGATCGCAAGGGCTTCGTCCAGCGTGCGCGCACTTCTTCCGTCGCCGACGAGACGGAGTACACGTTCCTCCACCTACTCGTTCGGGACGTCGCGTACGGACAGATTCCGAGGCCGGACCGTGCCGAGAAGCATCGCCGTGCCGCGGAGTGGATTGAGTCGCTAGGACGACCCGAAGATCACGCGGAGACAATCGCGTACCACTATCGGTCGGCGCTCGCTTTGGCGCGGGCGAGCGGACAACCCACGGACGAGCTGGCGGAGCGTGCGCGCTTCGCTTTCCGAGAAGCCGGGGACCGTGCTGAGGCGCTGAACGCCTTTGACGCCGCTGCACGCTCGTACGAAGCCGCACTCGATCTCTGGCCCGCGGATCACCCTGATCGCCTGCATCTGCTGCTCTCCCTTGGGACGGCACTCGCGCTAGGCCGCGAATCCGGTGATCAAGAGCTTGCCGAAGCTGCGGAAGGTCTTGTCAAGGTCGGGGATCGCGAGCGCGCGGCACAGGCGGAGATACTCCTCGCCGATTCAGGGTGGCGTGCGGGCCATCGTGACTCTGCCTACGCGCATCTCGAACGAGCAGTGAACCTCGTAGAGGGGGTCCCTTCGTCCAAGGCAAAAGCTCGGGTCCTCAGCGAGGTCTCGCGGTATCACATGCTGGGAGACCGGGCAGGCGACGCGATGCAGATTGGTCGCGAGGCTCTGAAGATGGCAACCGAACTCGGTTTAGACGAGATCCGCTCACACGCGTTGAACAACATCGGCGTCGCTCGCGTTTCCCTCGGCGACACGAACGGTGTACAGGACCTCGAAGAGAGCATCGAGATCGCGAATCGAATCGGCTCCCCCGAAAGCCTGCGTGGTTACAACAACTTGTTTTCGTGCTACACGATCGTTGGAGACGTGGGTTCTGCCGCCAAGGCCGTTCGACGCGGTTTGCCCGTGGCAGACCGTTTCGGGAATACGGGCGCGACCGCGCGTTGGCTCCGCTTCGAGCGGCTGCACATCGCCTACTGGGAAGGTCACTGGGAGACAGCGGTTCAACTCATTGAGGAGACTCTGTCCGAGGTCGGTCCAACCCATGCACTCTCACGGTGGGCCTTCGAGGTACGAGGGCGTATCCGACTTGCGCGGGATGATGTCGTCGGCGCGGTGGAAGATACAAGAAGGAGCCTCGAGCTCGGCCGACCGGCGAAGGATCCGCAGACTTTCTTGCCAGCCTTGTCGTCTGCCGCCATGACCTTTCTCGAGGCCGGTCGTATAGGCGAGGCCGAAGAGCTTGCAAAGGAGCTACTCGCGCTTGGCGCGGTCGGGCAACGAATCCCCCATTACTCGTTTCAGTTCGACGTGGCCTGGGTTCTTGCCGGACTCGATCGGAGCAATGAATTAGCCGAGGCCACGCGGAAGACGGTGATCCGGACTCCCTGGATCGACGCGGCGGAAGCACTCGCGCATGGTGATTATGGTCGGGCCGCGGACCTATACGCGCGGAGCGGCACGCGCCCGCTCGAGGCGTACACGCGCCTTCGCGCGGCCGCGCAACTCGTCGCTGCCGGGCGACGTGCGGATGCAGATGAGCAGCTTCAGAAGGCGCTTGGGTTCTGGCGGTCGGTCGGCGCGAGGCGCTACGTCCGCCAAGGCGAGGCGTTGCTGGCGAAGACCGCCTAGAAGCTGGTGTCGGAGAGCGCAGCGTCGTGGGCAAAGTCCCGGACCTCGTCCTCGTCCCCGTCGTAGGCGCGCTGGTAGGTCGGATGCGGAGGTGGTTCCGTCAACCAGGCGAAACCGGCGTGAAAGCTCGCGTTTCCATATTCGTTCCATCGCTCGGCCCCGCGAAGCCGCATGGTTAAGCAAACACCGGCTCTCTCGCAGGAGGCCTGAAAGCTACCGTTTCCAAACGCGAAATCCGCTGTCGGACCAGACAACAGCAATCCCTATACGAGCGAAGCGCCGGCGCTTCAGGTATCAAGATGGTGGCGTGAACGTGTGGGCGAAGGAATGGACCGACGACCAGGCGGAAGGACGATCGCAACGTTTGGCCGACGGCAACGACCTCGGAGCGACGCTATACGAACTCTCGAAGGGCGGCGGAATCGCGTATCACTTTCACCACGGGAGCGAAGAACTTCTGATTGTGCTCAGCGGGCGACTGAAACTACGAACGCCCACGGGAACGCGTGATGCCGGGTCCGGCGAGGTCGTTCATTTTCCTGTCGGTCCGGAGGGCGCTCACGGGATCACGGACGAGGAAGAAGGCCGCAGCAGCAACCGTCTCGTTGGCCACCGCCGACCCTCTCTTTTTCGACCGGTGCCGACGCTAATACAGCGCCTGTCTGCAGTCAACGGGCGCCACGCGCGTTTGGCTCCTCGGCTCGTGCGCTCCTCAGCGATCAGCTCAAGCGGGCCGCCGAGCCTTCGCTGGTGCGAATGGAGGAGGATGGTCCCATCTCGCCCGCATGTTCGAGCGATGAGCACGAGCCGGCTGACGATCCGCTCGATCTTCGCGCTGTTTCATGTCGCCAATTGCACGAGGTCGATCCTTCTGCGAGCCTTGGGTCACCATGGAGCGCCGCCCAGAGGGCTCCGCGCCGGTCAAGATCGCCCTCACGCGCCCGCGGATAGTGGGTGATGAGGGAGATCGCACTATTGGTCGCCACTTGCCCCGCCTGGTGTCCCGATTGGTCCCGCGTGAGGCAGGAACCGGGTATTTAGTCGCAGGTCGGGACGACGATGAGCGTGGGATGCGTCAAGCTCTTGCAAAATGAGCGACACGCAGAGTAGGACTCGTCTTCGACACGACCGGGAGGCAGGTGGTCCCCGTGCCGCAAGATGAACAGCCGACTCCAGAGCAGGAGCGTCGCGAGTTCCAGGCGTTTCTGGGCCAGCATCACGGTCTCCTCAGCACGGTGCTGGACCATCGCGAGTGGTTTCCCACAGAGGGCGAGGGCATCGACTCGCTTCGCGACGCGTACCTCGAGTGCTGTGAGCAATTCGGTGTTGCACAGGGAGCGTTGAATTCAGGCGAGCACGACGAGGCCCTCCAGCGCGGAGGTCTCTCCGGCGCTGCGCGCCGACTGAAGATCGGCAGGTGGTTCGATCACCTCCGCGACTTCTACCGACGCCTTGGAAGGGAGGGCAACCCCAAAGGACCTCTAATGCGCGCCCTTCGGTGGGCAAATGTCATGTTGGGCAGCACGACCTTCGTCCCTGGTATCGGCTACATCCATGAGACCACCCAGGCAGTCGAAGCGCTGCTCGAGGAGGCGGCGCGAACCGCGGAGGATCAGTCTTGAACGGGCCAATTCGGCGCGCCTCGCCGGCGACTGTGATCTGTCGCCTCACCCCGCGTGCAACGGCTTCGCTGCCTTCGGCGTAGCCGGTAGCGGCGACGGCGCCATCGCCTGACCGCACTGATCGGAGCACCCGAGGTCGAGGCTGATCGCTATGACCTCCGAGGACTACTGATTCGAGCAATCGGCGGTCATCGTGGTCGCGGTGACCTCCGAGAACTACTGACTCGAGCAATCGGAGGTCAGACGTCAGCGTCGGCCGGATTTCGATCATTCACTCTGTACGCCACCCGGACGCAGTGGTGAGTCCGCGTGTGCGCTCGAATCCACGGCGACCGACCGGCGCGGGGGCTGCCTTCCCTGTGTTCGCGGCTCAGCTCAGGAAACAACCTCGAGGCTCGGCGGAGGCAATGGCCGTCTAGCACCGGCCGCCCAGAAGCGCGCGTTGATCGCAATGGCACCGGCAGGAAGGTCGCGCGGTATGAGCTTTGGGATGCCGTTCTCCCATTTACACCAGACGACCGAGAAGTCGCTGAAGTGCGCCGAGATGTGATCAACAGTGTCGAGATCTGCGCGTGGGAAGTCGTGGCCTAACACGAGGCCGCGCAGCGAATCGCGGATCGATACGAATTCAGGCACTGGCTCCGGACTGCGCAGAAGCCAGCGATACTCGCGCTCGTTCTCCCATTCGCGGCTCTTGCGGAAGAAGAGGGCTGGGTGCCACTTGGCAATGTGCTCTTCGATCGCGCCGTCAATGCCGAGACGCTCAACGTCGGCGTACAAAAGCGTGAAGGCGTCGATCTCGTCGGCGGGGGCATCGGCGTAGGTAACCGCGCCGGCGTACAACCTCCCCTTCGGGTGCAGCGTCCGTTTGACCGTTTCGCGCAGCCGTTCGCGGTCGAAGACGAGACAGACACCCGAGTGACCACCGCCGTAGTGCGCCCACAGCGCGGAGTGCGCATAGCCGCGGCCGAACTCACCGAACTGCTCGTTTCCCAGAAGCGGATCGTCGCAGGTGAACGAGATGATCTTCGACGTCGATTTCGCGAGTGCCGTCGCCTCGAGGTTGAGTGCGGCGAAATCCTGTGCCGACTGATTGCCGCCTTCGACGCTGAATAGCCAGTCTTTCGACTCACGTGGGTCGTTCATGTAGCGGAAGAGGCCTACGCGCAGCTCGCCGGTCGGCAGGATGCTCCCGAGCGCCGCTTGGCGGGTGGTGTAGTGGTAGAGGTAGCGGTTGGGATCTTCGAGATCGAACCACAGCGGCATTGCTCCGGCGTACCCCGGGTCGGTGAACGCTTCTGCTTGACGAAGACTGAGCGGAGCAACCGGAGGTCATTGCGCCCGGTTGCGTCTAGTTTCAAGCTGCCGTTTCCACGACCGTGGTGCGACGCATCGGCGAGAAATCGCATGGCTGACAGAGAAATCGGCCTTTCGTCGTTGCCCGCGCGGGCGACAGTTTCCACCGCGGGAATCTGCTGCCCGCCCAGACAACGACACATGCCGTTTTGCACGGGTTTTGACGGGAGCGACGGGACTCGAACCCGCGACCTCCGGCGTGACAGGTGTGCCCAAAGCGTTGCAGCGGGTTTCGCCTAGCCGCCAAGTCGGATAAATAACCCGTTTTCGGCAGGTTCGGTAGGCAGACGTTTTTCGCCTGGTTGCACCCGGTCGTTTCCATCTCGTTTCCAGGGGCGAACGCCGGCCCGACGCACCGGTGGTCGGATCAAGTTGGTGATCGACCTAGGTCGGCCGGTTGATGTCGAGTAGGAGGTCGCGGAGCTGGGCGAAGCGTCTCGGGCCGAGTTGTTGCGCCCAGGTGGTCTCCATCTCGCCGACCGCCTCGCGAATGACGCGGATGGCGGACTTGCCGCGTGGGGTGAGGGCCACGCGTTTGGAGCGGAGGTCATCGGGGTCCGGGCGTCGCTCGAGGTAGCCGAGGCGCTCGAGCTCGCCGAGCAGGTAGTTGAGCGCCTGCTTGCTGATCCGCAGCCGGGCGGCCAGCTCGGACGGCCTCGCACCCTGCGGTCCGGGGTATTGGAAGACGTTCAGGTATGCGGCGTCGAAGTCGGCGAAGCCGCGCTCGTGCAGCCGCTCGAGCATGTGCCGCTGCACCGCCTCCCAGGGCATGCGCAGGAGCGCGCCGATCAGCGGCGGCCCGAACGCTCCATCCTCTCCAGGCGCGTTCGTAAAGTGACTTGACGAGCTAGTCCCAGTCATGTATCGTCAAGTCACTTTACCAACCAGCACGAGGAGGAGCAAATGACGACGAGTACGCGCGAAGAGATCAAGGTCGGGCAGATGGCCATCCGGTTCGTGGTCGAGGGCGAGCAGTCAGCAGGGTCGGTCGCGGTCTTCGAGTTCGACGTCCCCGCCGGCGCGAAGGTGCCGGTCGCGCACAGCCACGACGGCTACGAGGAGACGATCTACGGGCTCGAAGGCGTCCTGGCCTGGACGCTCGAGGGCAAACAGACCGAGCTCGGTCCCGGCGAGGCGCTCTTCATCCCCCGCGGCGCGGTCCACCACTTCGACAACACACGCGACGTCGACGCGAAGGCGCTCGCGATCGTCACGCCCGGCATCCTCGGCCCCGACTTCTTCCGCGAAGTCGCCGCCATCCTCGACGCCGCTGCCGGCGGCCCGCCCGACCTCGCGGCGGTCGCAGCAGTGATGCGCCGCCACGGCCTCACCCCAGCGCCCTGACAGCTACCCCGCTGCGAGTAAGGACCGCTCATGTCCGTGATGACCATTCGCACCAACGGCCTGTCCAGTGACGCAAACGGGGACACCGCCGACCACCCGGCCGCAACACCGTTTGCGCATTCGAACGGGGAGCTCATTCAGTTCCCAGTGACGCCGACCGCGCCCAAGCAGCGCATCGTCGCTGTCGAGCTCCGGTCGCGCGACGGCGGCTCCTGGAACGCGATCGGCGGCGGTGCGACAGTCGCGGAGGCGATCGACTGGGCACGGGATGCTGCCCGGACGGTACGACCTGGGACGCAGTCATCTGGAACGAGCTCTATGGCGAGTAGAACGGACACGGCCGGACTGCCCGCCCAGCGGTACTTCGATTTCAGCGACGCGATGACCAACCCAGCAGCCGGGCAATGCATACCGGCGGCGTGATCGTCCCGATCACCGATGAGGAGGCGATCCTGCGGTGCGAGACGCGCGAGATCAGCATCCTCGTCGCGCGCGAGGAAATCACCATCACGGAGGCGCGGTACGCAGCGGGTGAACAGGTAGCCGGTCCGCACGTTCACCACCAGCACACCGACGCCTTCTACGTCCTCGAGGGCGAACTGACCTTCGAGCTCGGGCGCGAGCCCGAGACGCTCATCGTCTCCTCCGGCGGATTCGTCACCGCGCCGCCAGGGGTAGCCCACTCGTTCCGCAACGACAGCGACCGGCCCGCGCGCTGGCTCACCATCCACGCGCCCGACGGGGGCTTCGCGGCGTTCATGCGCGGCGCCCGCGAAGGCGTCGAGGTCGAGTGGGACATCTCCGCGACCCCTGCCGGAGGCGGCCTGCCGGCAAGCGAAGCGATCGTCAGCCCCGACGTCGGCGGCAAGCGCAGGGAGTCCGGGAATCGACTGTGCCGGCTCAGGTGCGCGCTACCCGACCTGTGCCTCGTCGAATCGCATCTCTGTGGACCGCATCCGGATCTGCCGTTTCACGATCAAGACCACCGGGTCGACTCGTTCTTCGTGATCGAAGCAGAGCTGGGGGCGATGCTCGCGGGGAGGAGGCAAACCGTCGGCCCAGGCACACTGCTCTCGCTCCCGCGCGGCGCGCAGCACACGCTCAACTCCTGCGGTGCCCGGGCGCGCGGATGCTGAACCTCCACACAACCGACGGCGGCTTCGCCGAGCACCCCCACTGCGTCTCGGATTGAACAGTCCGCGCGCGGAGCCGAGCGGGAGGTGAGCCGGCTCGGCCAGCGTTCGGGAAATGTCACCGGACGTGGCGGGGATTCCCGGTTTCAGCCGTACAGTTCAGCGGGTGGATGAGCAGTTGTCAGCGAGTGCTGAGCCGGCCCCCGATCGTGAGCGACTGCGCGACCAGCAGCACGCGGTTGGGAACGTGCTGCGCGCTGTCGCGCGAGGCGAGGGGTTGCAGCCGGTGCTCGACGAGATCGTCGATGCGGCTGTCAGGCTTTGCCACGGGGAGCATGGGCAGCTGTACCTGCGAGAGGGCGATGTCTTCCACGTCGTTTCCGAGAGCGGCGGTCAACGTGCGGCCTTGGAGTACGCGAGGAAGCATCCGCACTTACGGGATCGGACGAGCGTAGTCGGCAGGGTGGCGCTGTCAAACGATGTAGTCCAGATAGCTGACGTTCTCCGATCGTGCTTGAGAGGGAGCTGATCGGCGCCCTCTCGATCGGTCGCAACGTCCCCGGGCGGTTTGCGCAGGAGCAAGTCGAGCTGACGATGATGTTCGCCGACCAAGCGGCGGTGGCGATCGCAAACGCTCGGCTGCTCGAAGCGGTCGAGCGTCAACGCACGGAGCTTGCACGCTTTGTCTCACCCCAGGTCGCGGAGCTCGTCTCCTCGCCCGATGGTGAGCAACTTTTGGCGGGGCACCGCGCGTACATCACCTGCCTCTTCTGCGATGTCCGCAACTTCACGGCATTCGCGGAGACGGCAGCTCCCGAAGACCTCCTCGATGTGCTGCGCGAGTACCACACCGCGCTCGGGCAACTCATCCCGCGCTACCAGGGCACGCTCGAGCATTTCGCCGGAGACGGCGTGATGATCTTCTTCAACGATCCGCTGCCCGTCTCGAAGCACGAGCTGCAGGCCGTTCGGTTCGCGGTTGCGGTACGCGAGCGATTTGAGGAGTTGGCGACTGTGTGGCGAAAGCTTGGAAGTGAACTCGCCCTGGGTATTGGCATCGAGGCGGGACATACAACGCTCGGTCGGATCGGCTTTGAAGGCCGCTACGACTATGGAGCGCTCGGGCCCGTAACCAACCTTGCCTCCCGGCTCAGCACCCATGCTACGCCCAGGCAAGTCCTAATTGGGCCGCGTGTGTACGCGGCGGTCGAGGAGACCGTTGACGCCGTCCCTGTTGGTGAGCTGGACTTGAAGGGATTCGCGCGGCCGGTACCCGCCTTTGAGGTCCGAGGACTCCGAAGTGCCCGTTAGGTCAAGGCTCGGCTGAGCGACGCTTCAGGAATGTCTCCTGACGGCGGCCGGTGGGGACTTCTCCCCCAAGGAGTACTCACCGTGCGGACGGGCTGAGCGCCGATTCCGGGCGAGCCTTGGGACAGACCTGGGATGGCGCATGCACACGTCGAAGCTGCCCGCGGGGGGAATGGCGGGCGGCCGCACATCCACATTCGCCAGGAGGAGCGGTTCATCGTCCACGAGAGCACTTGGCGTCCGCCGCGGACGCGAGCGACTAAGCGTCGGCCCTTGAGGAGACGGTCGTATCCCGCCCAAGTGCGTGCATACCTTCAAGGCCGAGGCCAAGAGCACGTTCACGGTCGAGTTCCGGCGCGGCTCGGGGACGCGGCCGAGCCGGCGCATAAGCAAGTAGCAGCCGAAGATCAGCAGCGCGCCGATTCCAGCGACGACCGTTCCGCCGGCTGTCCGGTAGGCGTCCAGGTAACCGGGCGAAGCGGCACCGACAAGCAGCACCAGCGCGATCGGGCTCAGCGCAATGACGTCGACGCGAAGGCCCTCGCGGTCGTCACCCCCGGCATCCTCGGCCCCGACTACTTCCGCGAGGTTGCGGCCATCCTCGACGCCGCGGCCGGCGGCCCGCCGGATTTCGCCGCGCTCGGCGACGTCATGCGCAGACACGGACTCACCCCAGCGCCCTGATTGCGACCCTCCTGCTGTTAGGTTTCGAGCCGGCATCCAACGAGGGAGATGATGAGCAGCGAGCGACCGAGCACCAGCGTCACCGCCAACGTCGAGGACCTCCGCGATCGCCTGGCGGGGGAGGTCGTGCTACCGGGCGACGACGGCTGGGACACCGCCCGGCAGGCGTGGAACCTCTCCGTCGACCAGCGTCCGGTCGCGGTCGTCTTCCCCGAGGCCGCGGAGGACGTCGCCGCCGTCGTCGAGGTCGCCGGCGCGCACGGATTGCGGGTCGCGCCGCAGGGAACGGGTCACAGCGCCGCGCCAATGGGGCCGCTCGAGGGGACGATCCTGGTCAAGACCTCGCGCATGCGCGGCGTCGAGATCGACGCGCGGGCGAAGCAGGCCCGCGTCCGGGCCGGCGCGCTCTGGGGCGAGGTCGTGCCCGCTGCGGCCGAGCAGGGGCTGGCGGCGCTGGCGGGCTCGGCCAAGGACGTCGGCGTGGTCGGCTACACGCTCGGCGGTGGGATCGGCTGGCTCGCGCGCCGCCACGGCCTCGCGTGCAGCAGCGTCCTCGCCGTCGAGGCGGTGGCCGCGGACGGCCGGATCGTCCGCGCCGACGCCGACAGCGAGCAGGACCTGTACTGGGCCTTGCGCGGCGGCGGAGGCGGCTTCGCGGTCGTCACGGCGCTGGAGTTCGCGCTCTACCAGGTCGCAGAGGTGTACGCGGGTGCGCTGTTCTGGCCGCTGGAGCGGGCCGGAGAGGTCCTCCATACCTGGCGCGAGCTCGTTGCCGAGGCACCGCACGAGCTCACCTCCCTCGGCCGCCTTATGCAGTTCCCGCCGATTCCCGAGGTCCCCGAGCCGTTCCGCGGTCGTGCGTTCGCGCTCATCGAGGCCGCCTACTGTGGGTCGGAAGCCGACGGCGCGGCGCTGCTCCAGCCGCTGCGCGGGCTCGCCCCGGAGATGGACACGCTCGCCACGATCCCGCCGGACGGCCTGAGCGAGCTGCACATGGATCCGCCGCAGCCGGTTCCGAACGCAGGGGACGGCATGCTGCTCTCCGAGCTTCCCGCCGACGCGGTCGACGCGCTCGTCGGCATCGCCGGCGCAGGCTCCGGGTCGCCGCTCCTCTCGGTTGAGGTGCGTCACCTGGGCGGCGCGCTTGCGAGTGCCCCAACCTCGAACGGGGCGCTGTCCTCACTCGACGCGGGGTTCGCACTGTACGCGGTGGGCATCGCCATGGACGCGGATATGAAAGCCGCCCTGCAGGCCCACGCAGCCAGGGTGCAGGACGCGCTCGCACCATGGAGCGCCGGCCGGTCGTTCATGAACTTCACTGAGCGGCGCGCCGATCCGGGCGAGCTCTTCGATGCCGCCACCTACGCACGGCTCCGGAGGGTCAAGGCCGAGTACGACCCGAACGACGTGATCCGCGGCAACCACTCCATCCCGCCTGCCTGAGCGAGTGCACGGCCGGGAGACCCGCCATTTATGCGGGCTGTTCGGTCGATCCCGAAGTCGCCACCCAGGCGGCACTGATCGAGGCGTACTTCGTTACGGAGCCCAACGCGGTAGTTGCAACGCGTTTCGCCTGATTGCAGGCTGCGGTTTCCAAGAACATGCTGGCATCCGACGTCGCGAAACCGCATGGTTAAGCCAAAAACAACCGCGGCTACCTTGCCTGCAAAGGCGACGGTTTCCAAAGCGCGATAGTATTTCCTGCTCAGGCAACACAACATGCCTATTTGCAGGCATGTTACGGGAGCGACGGGACTCGAACCCGCGACCTCCGGCGTGACAGGCCGGCGTTCTAACCAACTGAACTACGCCCCCGAGGGCCGACCAGTCTACCTCGCATCCCACAGATCCGAAGCCGCGAGTAGCCTGCCGACCTAGTGAGCAAGGTTGATCTGATCGTCCTCGGCTTCCTCGCCCTCACGGCCTTCATCGGGTGGAAGAAGGGGCTGATCGCCAGCGCTCTGTCGCTCGCCGGCGTGGTCCTCGGAGCCTGGCTGGGATCGAGGCTTGCGCCCCAGCTGCTTCAGGAGGGGACTCATTCTCCGTATACGCCGCTCGCGGCTTTGGCCGGTGCTGCCGTCGGCGCAATCCTGCTCGAGACGATCGGAACGCTGGCAGGCTCCGCGCTCCGCTCGAAGGTCCGCAGGCGGAAGCTGAGCACATTCGACGCCACGGGCGGCCTAATCCTCGGAGCGCTTGCGGGCGTGGCGGTCATTTGGGTGCTCGGGGCGGTCGCGCTCCTGCTCCCAGGGCAGACAGACCTTCGGCGAAGCGCGCAGGGCTCCGCGTTGCTGCAACGGCTGAACAAGTTCATCCCGCCGACGGACGTCCTCAATGCGCTTGCGCGCATCGACCCGTTCCCGGCGATCACCGGCCCCTCCGCGCAGGTCGCTCCGCCCGACCCGCGCCTTGCCCATGCCGCGGGCGTCCGGGGGGCCGCGCCCAGCGTGGTGCGTGTGCTCGGAATGGCGTGCGGAGTCGGCGTCGAGGGCACCGGCTGGGTGGCGAGGTCGGGTCTGATCGTGACGGCGGCGCACGTCGTCGCAGGGCAGAGCGACACCGTCGTCGAGCTGCAATCCGGTGGGCGACTCTCGGCCGACGTCGTCAAGTTCGACCGTCGCAATGACATCGCGGTCTTGCGCGTGCGCGACCTCGGACTCCGGGCTCTACCGCTGGCCCACGCGAAGCCGGGCACGGCCGTCGCGGTGCTGGGCTTCCCGGATAACGGACCCTTCGCCGCGACGCCCGCACGCATCGGGCACACGTCGACGGTGCTCGCGGAGGATGCGTACGGGGCGGGACCCGTTACACGCGCCATCACGTCGTTGCGAGGACGCGTCAGGCACGGAGACTCGGGCGCGCCGGCGGTCGACGAGCACGGGGCTGTGCAGTCGACGATCTTCGCGGCCCGTCTCCGCTCCGTCAGTGGTTTCGGGGTCCCGGCCGAAGTCGTGCGCGCCGATCTCGATGCGGCAGGCCAGCCGGTTTCGACCGGCGACTGCGCTCCCTGAGTGGCGCTCACGATGGCGAAGCTCATTTACTCGGCGATCGCGTCGCTCGACGGCTACGTAGCCGACAAGGAGGGCAACTTCGACTGGGCTGCGCCGGACGAGGAAGTGCACAACTTCGTCAACGATCTCGAGCGGTCAGTGGGCACCTACCTCTACGGGCGCCGGATGTACGAGGTGATGTCCTACTGGGAGACAGCGCACACGCTTGCCGACCAACCTCCCTTCGAGCAGGACTTCGCGGAGATATGGCAGGGAGCTGACAAGATCGTTTACTCCAAGACGCTCGAGACGGTCTCCAGTGCCCGGACGCGGATCGAGCGTGACTTCGACCCCGAAGCGGTCCGGCAGATCAAAGCGCGCGCGGGACGTGCCATCTCCGTGGGCGGCCCGGACCTTGCCGCCCAGGCAATCAAGGCCGGGTTGGTCGACGAGCTCCAGCTGTTCGTCACGCCCATCCTGGTTGGAGGTGGCAAACAGTCCCTCCCCAACGATGTCCACGTGAACCTCGAACTCCTGGACGAACATCGTTTCGGCAGCGGCGTGGTTTACCTCCGCTACCGCATCTAGTCGTGGAGCAGCTCGAGCACGCGCAGCGGTCGCCGGAACGGCGCAACGAGATACACGCCCGCAGCGAGCTCGCGTGAGGCGGCGATCAACTCGCGTGCGTGGGCGAAACCGACCCCGGCGGCATCTGAGCCAGCTCGCTCGAGCTCATCCTGCAACGCTTGTGGCACGAGGATGCCCGGCACCTCGTTGTGCAAACGCAACGCGAGCCGGTGGCTCGTCAGCGGGAAGACCCCGACGAGAACCGGGATCGGCCACGTGCCGCCCAGTCGCTCGGCGAAGCGTTTGAGATACTCGGCGTCGAAGACGATCTGCGTCATTGCGAACTTGGCGCCCGCCTCCAGCTTCTTCTCGAAGCGTTCCAGCTCGACGTCCATGTCGTCGGGCGTCGGATTGACCGCGACCCCGGGGAAGAAGGACGTCGGCGCATCGATCGGGCGGCCGTTGAAGTCCTCGCCGCGGTTGAGGTTCGTCATCAGCTGGGTCAGTCCGATCGCGTCGATCTCGTACACGCCGCGCGCTCCCGGATAGTCACCGACCTCAGGGGGATCGCCGGTGATCGCCAGCACGTTGCGCACCCCTTCCGCGTGTGCACCCAGCAGCATCGACTCGAGACCCATCACCGACCAGTCCCGCGTCGTCAGATGCGGGATGGTCTCGATCTCGGCGCGACGCTCGATCGTCGCAGAGACCATCAGCGAGCTCATTCCAGCGCGAGCCGTGGCGTTGTCGTTGACGTCGACCCAGCCGACCCGTCCGGACTCCTTCAACGTGCTAGCGATGTCTAGTAGCCCTGTGCTGTTGCCGCCGAGCGGCGGATCGAGCTGGACGGAGACGACCCATTCTCCGGCTGCCAGCGCCCGCGAAAGGCCTGTCTCCTTCTGTTCCTCGCCGAGCGCGACGACCAACTCGGGCGCGTCGAACACCAGCGGCGTCCGTGGCTTGCGTTCGTCCTCGACCGCCGAGCGGATTGCAGCGATCTCTGCGGGCGTCGTGCCACAGCAGCCGCCGATCACCTTGGCGCCGAGATCGCGTGCGTGCGCCGCGAACTCCCCGAAGTACTCCGGCGTTGCGTGGGGGTAGATGACGCGGCCTCCTGTCAGGCTCGCGAGACCGACATTGGGAAGCGCCGCGAGCGGTTTGCCGTTCTTTCCCATCTGCTCGAGTGCGGCGAGCGCGGCGAGCAGGCCGGCGCCGTGATTGGCGCCGACTGCTGCGACGTCGAGCTCCATCAGACGTGCGGCTGCCTCGGCGGCGGTTACGCCTGCAAGTGTCTCTGCGCTCTCGTCGAAGGTCAGGAGCGCGACGATCGGCAGGCTCGACACGCTGCGGGTCGCCTCGATGGCGTCGACGGCTTCCTCCAGGTCGTAGAACGTCTCGATCATGAAGACGTCGACGCCGCGGCCGTCGAGAACGGCAGCCTGCTCGGCAAAGAGCTCGCGACGGACTCGAGAGGTCGCCGGCTCGCCGAGGGGGCCGATCGATCCGCCGATGAAGACGTCGCGACCCGTCGTCTCCCTGGCGTCGCGGGCGAGCTTGACGCCGGCGGAGTTGATCGCCTCCAGGTCGTCCTCGAGGAAGTGTTGTGAAAGCTTCCGCCGGTTCGCGCCAAAGGTGTTCGTCTCGATCAGCTCGGAGCCGGCGTTGATGAAGCTGACGTGGAGGGAAACGACGGCGTCGGGGGCGCGCAGGTTCGCCTCCTCGGGGCTGCGGAGCCGTGGGACCGCCGCAGAGAGCAGCGCGCCCATTCCTCCGTCGCCTACGATCACGGGCCCGCTTTCGAGGCGCTCTACGAAGCGGTTGCGGGTCTGGGTTTGCGCGGGCACTTCGTCTCCTTCCGAACTCGCTCGACACATCCATCCGGGCTCCCGCCCGGCCGGGTTTGGCACCTTGCCGCGAGGGCAGGTTGCCGAGGCTTCAAAGGGCCGGTTCCCTCAGCCTCTCTCGATGCGGAGCGGGACCTTGCCCGCTTCCAGTACGGAGTATAGGCAGGCGCCTGTCGAGACCCGTGTCCAGAAAACGCAAGAGGGGCCGCCGCCTGGCCCCTCCTGGGTCTCCTATGGAAGGAGATTTTCCGAGGTTGCCCCCGCCGCATCGGGGCCCGTCTCGGTGTGCTTTCTGACTATCGCGGGGAGGGGTCACTTGATCCATCACCCGTTCTCGGTTGACTGGCCCGGTTCACGGAAGATTCGCCCTACTTTGCGGCGCTAAAGGGGGAAGAACCTGATGCCGATGCCGGTTCTGACTCCAAGGCCAGGGACTGACGGCAATCACTCCTGCGGCCCGAGGAGTAGTGGCGGCGGCGGACGAGGACTCCGCCGCCACCTTCCTCTCTTGTGTGGTGGCCCGGGGCTGGTCTTGAATCGAATGGCAGAGGGGCGGCGGCGGACGAGGACTCCGCCGCCACCTTCCTCCCTATTCGTGGATGACGCGACCTTCCATGCCCCCGGCCACGGTGATCAGCTGGCCGGTGACGTGCCCGGAGAGGAGTGGCGATGCCAGGACGACCACCTGGTTTGCGACGTCCTCCGGCCGGGCGACCTTGCGGAGGGCCATCGTCCGGGAGATCCGGCGAACCTGTTCCTCCGAGACGTGGCCGCGGGTCATCGCCGACTCGGTCCATCCCGGCGCGACCGCGTTCACGCGCGCCAGCGGGCTCTTGCGGACGGCCTCGTTCTTCAGGCTGAGCATAAGGCCGCCCAGGATCGCGGACTTCGCGGCCGCGTAGTCCGCGTGGCCTGCCTCGCCGACGATTCCGGCGGTCGAGGCGACCAGGATCAGTGCACCGTCGCCGTCGAGTTGGCGGAGGAAGCCGCGCGCAGTCAGGAACGTTGCCGTCAGGTTCGCGTCGAGGGTGGCCCGCCAGCGTTCGAGCGGCAGCTCCCACACCGGCAGATCGGCCGCGGGCCATACGCCTGCGACTGCGGCGCAGACGTCGAGCTTCCCGGCCGCGGCGAACATGCGGTCGACCTCGTCCTCGCGGGTCAGGTCGGCGCCGACTAGGAGAGTCCCGCCGCCCAGTTCCGCGGCGAGCGCCTCGGCGCGCTCCTTGCCGCGGTGGAAGTGGACGACCACTTCGGCTCCTTCGACCGCGAAGGCGCGCGCGCACGCGGAGCCGATCCCACCTGAGGCTCCCGTCACGAGCACGCGCTTCCCTGCGAGTCCTGTTTCCATCTGTGGGATTCTCTCTCTTATGCGCGAGCAGACGACCTGGAGCACGCCGGCTCCCGTGGGAGCGACGCAGGCCGGCTGATGAAGGTCTTCATCGTCAGCGACATGGAAGGCGTCGCCGGGATCGTCAAGTGGCAGCAGACGGACGGGACGAAAGAGAAGCGCGCCTATCACGAAGGGCGCGAGCTCTATACCGAGGAGATCAATGCGGCCGTGCGCGGTGCGCGCACTGCCGGCGCGACCGAGATCGTCGTCATGGACTGCCACGGCGCGGGCGAGGAATGGACCTTCAACTCCCTCATTCCCGACAAGCTCGATCGCGGGTGCGAGTACGTCGTGCAGAACGACTGGACCGAGTACACCGAGCTGCTCGAGCAAGGATGCGACGCCGCTCTCTTCGTCGGCATGCACGCCAAGGCCGGCACGCCTGACGGCGTCCTGAGCCACACGGTCTCCGGACAGGCCTGGCGTGAGCTGAAGTTCAACGGCGTCTCGGTAGGCGAGACGGGGATCAACGCAGCGCTCTGTGGGCAGTGGGGCTGCCCCGTGCTTCTGGTCACGGGCGACCAGGCTGTGTGCCACGAGGCGGCGGAGTTGCTCGGATCGGGGCTGACCACGGTTGCCGTGAAGAAGGGTCTCGGTCGTTTCAGCGCGCGGCAGGTCCCGCCGTTGCGCGCGCGGGAGATGGTCGAGGACGGTGCGAGGCGTGCGCTACAGGATCTCTCCGCCGTGAAGCCCTACGACCCGGGCCGTCCCGCCGAGATCACGATCGAGTTCACGACGCCGGACCGGCTGGTCGAGTACCGTAATCGCCGTGGCACGGAGCAGGTCGACGACCACACCCTCGTCGTCCGCGGTGACGACTGGTGGTCGGCATGGTCGCAGTTCTACTTCTAGGTCTCTAGGCCGGAACGATCTCGAGCTCGTCCAGCAGGATGAAGTAGGCCTTCGCGAATGGCGACTCGCGTGTCCGTTCGCGCACTTCGTCCCAGTCGACCTGCTCGCGCAGCGCGCGTGCGAGCTCGAGCACGGTCGAGAAGTCGGGCTCTTGTTCCCTGATCGCGAGCAGTTTCTGTACGAGCACGTCCTCGAGTGCGGCCACCTTCATCCGCATCGCGTGGACTTCGAGGTCCTCGGCGCGTTCGAAGGTGCCGTCGTCGATCGGGCCGTCCTGAGCGTCGAAGATCAGGTCGATCAGGATGCCGTCGTCGTAGGCCTTCAAGAGCCAGCCTTCTGGCGGCGTCTCGGTGCGCATGCCTGCTCGCGCGAGCGTCTCCTGTGCCCGCTCCGCGTCCGGGGGCTTGACGAGGAAATCGACGTCGTGCTCCGTCTTGGGCGCGCCGCGCGCCCAGCAGGCGAGGCCTCCACCCAGGACGAAGGGCACGCCCGCCTCGTTGAGAGCGCCGCCGGCCTTCTTCATCGTGGCCAGGAGCCTCTCGAAGTCCGGTTCCTGGTTGTTGTTCACGTGGGGCGGTTTCCCATCCTGGCCGTACGTGGAACATGTACGCATGGTCAGGATTGCCGCCGCCGGGGACGTTCACGCGTCTGAGGCAACTCGCTCGCGGATCATGGATGCGTTCGCGGCCGTCGAGCATGAGGCGGACATCGTCCTCCTGGCCGGCGACCTGACGACACAAGGTGAACCTGAGCAGGCCGAGGTGTTGGCCGAAGCGACACGCGGGCTAACCGTGCCGGTCGTTGCCGTGCTCGGAAATCACGACCTCCACTCCGGCAATGGTCGGGAGATCTCGTCGATCCTTGGCGATGCCGGTCTCCACGTGCTCGATCGCGCCGCAATCCTGCTCGAGCTCGAAGGCCAGGAGGTCGGCGTCGTCGGGACGAAGGGGTTCGTCGGCGGTTTCAGCGGCTCGCAGCTGCCGGACTTTGGGGAGCCGTTGCTTCGTCGCGTGTACGTCGAGACGACGGAGGAGGTCGAGGCAATCCGTCACGGGCTGCAGGAGATTGCGCATTGTCCGATCCGCGTCGTGCTCCTTCACTACTCGCCCACATCCGACACATTGCACGGCGAGCCGGAGGGGATCTGGACGTACCTCGGCAGCGACCGTCTTGCCGCCCCGATCGCCGAGTACCGTCCCGACGTCGTCCTGCACGGACATGCCCATAGCGGCAGCTTCGAAGGGGCGATCGGCGGCGTACCGGTCTACAACGTCGCGGTGCACGTGACGGGGCGCGACTTCTACATCTTCGAGCTCGAGGGGCACGAAGTGGAAGTCGAAACTCGTGCGTGACTCGCTACAGGAACGTACCCGTGCCTGGCACCGGTACGCCTCCTACGAAGCCAGGCCCTGATCTATGAAGTCGCGATACAGCGAAATCGCCCGTCGCGGGTCGACGTCGAAGAGCGCCATGAGATCGCCGAGAGCAAGGTAGGGCGGAGCTTCGTCGAAGCCGGCCGAAGCGCGGTAGCTGCTCCAACGCCATTCCGCCGGGTCCTCGCACATGCCGGCGCGGACTGGATTCAGGACGACGTAGCGACAGGCTTCCTTGAGATGCTCGTCGGTGAGAATCTCGGTGCTGCCGAAGCGCTTGCCGAACAGGTGATCTTCGCGCTCGTGTCTCAGATTCGACCAGCGAGCGAAGCTCCCGTTCAGCTCGCAGATGCCCTGCGAAAGTCCGCCGTCGGGAATCGCAACGACCAGGTGGTAGTGCGTCGTCATCAGGCACCACGAGTAGAGGCGCCAGTTGTACTTTCTCTCGCTGCGATCGAGCATCATGAGGAAGACGTTGTAGTCGGTCGCATCGAGGAAGACGCGGCAGCGACTGTTGCCGCGCGTGCCGACGTGGAAGAAACCACCGGCGTAAGTGTTTCTAGGCGGACGGGGCATTTCGTCAGCATGCCGCCGGCGGGCCGCCAATTCGGCGTGATGCGCGATCGTTTTACGTTCTGTAACGGTTTCGTACCGGTGCCTGGCACGGGTACGCTCGCTGGATGCCAGTCGTGACCCGGATCTCGATTGCCCCTGTCAAGGCGTTGGGACTCGTTCATCCGGAGTCCGTGATGCTCGAACGTCACGGCGTTCCCGAGAACCGGCGCTTTCACATCGTCGACGCGGACGGGCGGCGGTTCAACCAACTACGCAACGGCGCACTGGTTCAGATCCGGCCCGAGTACGACGCCGACAACGAACGGCTCACGCTCCACTTTCCCGACGGGTCGGTTGCGGACGGCGAGGTCTCACTCGGAGAAGAGGTCACGACCGACTTCTACGGGGGCCGTCCGGTGGTGGGCAACTACGTCGAGGGCCCCTGGTCCGCGGCGCTTACGGATTGGGCCGGGCAGTCGCTT
>WNGD01000405.1_pt1 | contig 45134 bp, 35 predicted proteins | sample 5400671 | NCBI WGS metagenome assembly WNGD01 (sample SAMN13153369, study PRJNA577476) | soil metagenome | isolation source: 40 cm soil or saprolite under grassland replicate 2 | place: USA:California | collected 2016-06-15 | reverse complement strand
CAGGTACGAAAGTAGGAGTTAGTGATCCGGCGGTTCTGTATGGAAGGGCCGTCGCTCAACGGATAAAAGGTACGCCGGGGATAACAGGCTGATCCTGCCCAAGAGTTCACATCGACGGCAGGGTTTGGCACCTCGATGTCGGCTCATCGCATCCTGGGGCTGAAGAAGGTCCCAAGGGTTTGGCTGTTCGCCAATTAAAGCGGTACGTGAGCTGGGTTTAGAACGTCGCGAGACAGTTCGGTCCCTATCTGGTGTGGGCGGAGCAGGATTGAGGGAATCTGTCCTTAGTACGAGAGGACCGGGATGGATCCACCTCTAGTGTACGAGTTATGGCGCCAGCCGTAGCGCTCGGTAGCTAAGTGGAGCATGGATAAACGCTGAATGCATCTAAGCGTGAAGCCAGACCCAAGATTAATCCTGCCAGTGAGACTCCTCGTAGACCACGAGGTTAATAGGCTGGAAATGTAAGTGCAGTAATGTGCTCAGTTGACCAGTACTAATCAGTCCCTTGGCTTGACCATAAAATTTACTCAAGCAACATGCTTCGCGCTTGCGCGTTTTGAGATCGCAAATTTCAGATCTGAGATTTGAAATTCTAAGTCTCAAATTGCCTTGCCGGTCACTATTCGATTCTCTAAGCTCTCTTCTGAGATCTCAGATTTCAGATCTCAAATCTGAGATTGGAGCGCGTTTCGCGGCAGGCCTTGCCCGCCGTTTTGAAAAGTTCTTTTCAGGATCTGAAATTTGAGATCTCAGAATAGGTTTTCCGGTGATTTTGTCGGCAGGGTCACACCCGTTCCCATCCCGAACACGGAAGTTAAGCCTGCTGGAGCCGATGGTACTGCGCGGGTAACTGCGTGGGAGAGTAGGAAGTCGCCGGGATTATTTTACGAAGCCCGCTCGGTTTTATATTGAGCGGGCTTTTTTGACTTTGCGTTCCTAAGCGACTCTGATTTGGATTGTTCATAGGACGTATTCAAGTTTAGTTATGACGACAACGGCGTTTCTACTAGACTCCCAGTGCATCGCTGAAACGCGACCGGTCTTGGGAGCATACGATAGCAACGCAGCCTTTGTGATCGTGGACGAATTGCGCCGCTGATTGATGCCTCGTACCACCCAACTCCGAAAGCTCAACAGACTGGTATGGCTCTCCTTCAAAAGGCGTTGACAAATGAATTCGTTCCGGTTTCGACTTCGCATCTAGAGGGCTAAGCTTTACCCCGAACCCGTATACTTCAAGTTCGCGGCTAATGACGGTTGCCGCCGTCGACGGCGGTAAGTTGTGCCACTAGATTTGATGATTCAGCCGCTCTTTCCCTTTCGAAGTCACTCTGCGTTAGCCACTGCCCGGCATCGAGATGTTTCTTGATCTCGCTTTCCCACCGGTCTACGTTTTCGCGAAGCTCTCGAAACGGCGATGCCGACTCATATCGCATAGCGCAAGACTTCCGCCATTCGTCATTATCTTCGCGTACTATGATCAAAGTCCCACCATGTTTGTGGCTTAGCATTGTTCTCGCGATCGATGCATAGGAGAGAGATCGCGTCATAGAGCGGCCCATTATTTCGATGTCCTCAATACCAACGAAGCTCGGTCGTGTTCCGCCGACGTAGGCCCAGTCAAGTGGTGTTCGCAACTTATCGACAACTCCCGACCACGATCCTGACATGGCTAACTTGAATCCATTCTCCGGCGCCAACATCGAAAACAGTAACTGCCCGGGACTCGTTGCCGTAACTGTTATGTCCCAATACGAAATATCAACAAGTCCCCAGACTTCTAGATTGCCACTCTCGGAATACCACACCCCGATGCTTCTGGTAGTGTTGGTTAACACTGATGCAAGATCGCTGATTTGCTCTGGCGAGTAAATTTGAGGTTGGAGCAACAAATAATTTGATCCAAATTCATGCGGCGGACCGAAGCTAATGCGGAATGTGTGATACCGCCCTTCTTCAGGGCTCAGACTTGCCCAAAAAGCAGATGCTAGCAACGTCGAGATGTCGTCGCGAGTTACTCTGCTGTAAACGCTGATGCCCTCGACTAACTTTTCGTCGGATTTCAATTCGGCCAATGCTAAAGAAAAGCGGCTGAAGATTTGATCGGAGAAGTCCGGCGTAAGTGTAAAAGTCTGCTGCTGCATCATCGCGGTCAGGGACATTTAGCATTCTATGTTCAATTAGGTGAGCGGGAGAGACCCCGGGCAATTCACGCGGCAGGCGCCTTGTTTTGCTCCTGCGCTTCGATCCTGACTTGGTGGAGGAGCGCGTCGCTACTATCAATCCTCGAAGCGCTTTATTGACAGCTTCACAATTAGGAAATGCCTTTGCTACGTCCGGGTCGAGTACGACCACGTTCGTCGATTCGCGAATGCGCTTTGCATATTTGCCGCGCACGATTTCGCCAAAGTCAGATCGCTTGTATTCCGGAGGCCCCAATCGTTGAGGTCTGACTTAGCTTTCTTCATAGATTTCTTACGTCAACTTTTCAATCAACTCCATTTCCTTTTGCACAAGCTGATTGACAATCTCACCGACCTCTTTTCCATTCTTTCGCGCCAGGCGCTCCAGTTGCGCTTGAACCTTGGCGTCCAGATAAATCGGCAGACGTAACTCAGAGTTCTTGCGGAAGAACTTTCCTCGCACGCCTTTCGAAAAGTCGTATTCGCGTTTCATAGTGTTATTCTTTCTTGTATTGTTCGATCTCATTCTTCGTCGCCTTTCGCGCCGAGATCAAGCGAATCCGAGCGCTTGATTCTGTCTCTTCGTGGTAGCTATGGCAGACTACCAGCAATGTCCCTGTGCGATCCGGCCTAGGGTGATCCATCTATCCTCGGTCCGGCTGTGTTCTTCATCAACTTCCGACAAAGCCCTCGGATCTAGAAATATTGTAGCCGCGCGCTCGAAAGCTACTCGATGCTTGTTAAGGTTCTGCCGAGCCTTTCTGGGATCCCACTCAAATTGAAATTGGAATTGCTCGGCCACATCCGCATGATTACATGGAACAAACTATAGGCCAAGAGCAAGGCATAATAGAGGCATAGGCTACATGCCAAATCTTTTTCAGTCATTCAGCAGAGTCACACTCGTTCCCATCCAGAACACGGAAGTTAAGCCAGCTTCCACCCCAGCGGCGCTGCGCCACTGGGACCCGGTGCTGGAGCCGATGGTACTCGGGCGGGTCATCCCGATTGTTCGGAAGAGGAGTCGCCGGGTTCAAGCTCGAATGATTTTCGAGCGAGCTTTTTTGATCACAAGAGACTTGGATCTGGTTTTAGTCCCACCTTTGTAATCGGTGTCATCTTCGGAGGCACTGATCAATAGGCCGGCTTGCTTGAGTTTGGGGTTTTCGACCCAGGACTTTGCCGAGACGAACGAGACCTTATCGTAAACCAGCACGATGGTTCCCACGGGCAGCAGCTTGCTTATTTCACGAGCGGCGAACATCGGTATCCGAATACAGCCATGACTCGCCGGCTCGGTTGGGACGTTACGGCTACCGTGGATCGCCACGCCGCCGCTGATGTAATTGGCGTAATAAACCGATCCCAGCGAACCCGTCTGCCAGCCAACTTCCTTGTCATAAACAACGAACCTGCCGCGGGGTGTGTAAGCTACGCTGTTCTGACCTTCGTCAACAAATGCCTTGCCGTTGCCAGTCGATACGGGAAGAACTCTGACGCCACCTTCGTCGTTGACCATCAGCAGCACCTGACGATCCAGATCGACTTCAACGTGCTCATATCCAAGTTCCCTGGCTCTGGGCGGCGCGCTGGCGCGAATTGCCTCGAGCTCATCGAGAGTAAGCTGGCCGGTGATGGGGCGGCCCTCCCATTTCTGGAAGGCTATCAATGCCGACCGCGTCGCCGGATCAAACAGTCCATCGACCGCGCCTGTCCAGTAACCCTGGTCGGAAAGTAGGCGTTCGGCCTCTCTCGTTTGTGCCCGGGTCAGAGATGCGTTCTGCTTTCCGAACTGCTGTGCGTTCGCAATTGACGCGGTTGAAGTCAGAAATAAACAGATGGCAAGAAGAATTTTCATTCGGACTTTCCTCAAGCTCAGGTTACATGCGAATTTCGGGATTACACCACGATTACACTTGGGGGTCCAGATAGCTGCTCAGGGGAGGAATCGGAATACGGGTCTTCGGGAGAATGTTATCGGTAGTGGCACTTTGTATCAAGCCATGAGCGACTAACTTTTTTATCCGTAATTGAGCATGAAGTCAAGGATGTTGCAGAGAAAGTACTGGTTCAGTTTGGTAATTTGTTATGCTTTTGCCCCTTCCACAAAGTGGGGAGGGGTTGGGTTGGAGTAAAACAGCTTCGATCACCTCTCCTCTAACCCCTCTCCGCTTGCGGAGAGGGGAAAAGAATCTGCGTGCTGACGACTTCGTTGCCGGAAACTGAACCAGTATCGCAGAGCAGAGTCGCCTGGATTATTACCAGAAGCTCGCTCAGTGTTAAGCTGAGGGGCTGTCCCGTTTTCTCTGAGATGCTTTTTACCACTTCAAATCGTCAGCTGTTCTACCCCGCGCTGAGAAATGCCATCAAACGGGCGGCAGTAGTCTCAGTGCTTTTTCTTTCCCTTACCAGCTTCAATTGCCAGACAAGCCCCATCACAAATCTCTCCGGGGACAAGAATGCGGGAAAGGGAAATGTTCCGAAGTACGGTTACGAAGTAGTTAATACCTGGCCGCATGACACGAAGGCTTACACGCAGGGGCTGGTCTTTAATGATGGCAAATTGCTTGAGAGTACGGGGCGGGTGGGGAGATCGAGTTTGCGCCAGGTAGAGCTTGAGACGGGAAAAGTGTTGAAGAAGGTCGACGTACCCAGCCCGTATTTTGCAGAAGGCATAACGCTCCTGAAAGGTAAGATCTACCAGTTGACCTGGCAACATCAGCTGGGCTTCATCTATGACGCCTGGACCTTCGACAAGATTGGCCAGTTCAACTACCAGGGCGAAGGCTGGGGGCTCGCAAACGACCGCAAGTCGTTGATCTTGAGCGATGGCTCCAATCGAATACGATTTCTTGATCCCGAAAACTTTCAGGTGCGAAAAACGATCGCGGTCGTTGACGGCGGCCGTCCAGTTAACGAGATCAATGAGCTCGAATTTGTTCAAGGTGAAATCTATGCCAACATTTGGCACGAAGAGCGGATAGTCCGCATCGATGCGGAGACGGGACGAGTACTTGGCTGGATTGATTTGGCCGGGCTATTGTCGCGTAGTGAAGCCGGCGAGGAAGAGGCGGTGCTGAATGGCATCGCTTATGACGAAACCGGTGGCAGGCTTTTTGTCACTGGCAAACTCTGGCCGAAACTGTTTGAAATTCGACTGAAACGAAAATAACAACCGGGAACGAAATACTTATCTGGTCATAGGCTGAACTCGTCACAGAGTCCTGCTCCTGAATAGTTTTTCTGATGAGCTTCCAGACGTACTTCAAAGCTTCATCCTACGCGATGATTGTAATGGCCATGCTGGCCCTGGTTTTTGCCGGGGGGCTCAACCCCGCCCTCGCCCTTGTGTTTGCTGTGGCCGTAGTCCTGGCCTGGAATATTGAGGGTAAAAAATGGCAATTGTCTGAACGCGTTGGCCTGGTGATCGTGCTGCTATCTATTCCGTTGTTCTTTCTCGATTGGCAGTATCAGAAGGATATTGGCGACGCACGTGAGAAGTTAGGCGTCAATGCTCTCGCGCATCTGATTGTCTTTCTTTCGGCGATCAAGTTGCTACAGGTCAAGTCTGATCGCGACTGGGTGTTTCTTTATCTGATATCGTTTTTCGAAGTTCTTCTTGCCGCCGGTCTTAGCTTCAGTCCGAGTTTTCTCGCCACCCTTCTTCTCTATCTCTTCTGCGGACTGTCAACCACTATTGCTTTTGAGATCAGGAAAGCCAGGCGCGGCGTTGACCTGGCGGAAACCCGTCTTTTAATTCCACCTGATTCGAGGATTTTTAAGCGACTGGTTCGGACGGGGACCAGAAGAAATACAGAAGCCAATCGTCTGCCCTTAGTGGCCGTAGGCCTTCTGCTACTAATCTTCGTCCTGGCTTTGCCGCTTTTCCTGGTGGCTCCGCGCACCGGCTCGGCGATGATCTCAAGAAGGGGCGGAGGCCTCTCGAATTTCATTGGCTTCTCCGAAGACGTTTCGCTGGGGGCAATCGGTGAGCTTAAACAGAACGACGAAGTCGTCATGCGCGTGCGTCTGGAAGACCAGGACGTCGGGCGGGAACACGAACTCAAGTGGCGCGGCGTCGCCCTGGACGAGTTTACCGGGCGCAGCTGGAAGAAGTCCGCCGAGGCGCGACGTTCAGAGCAGAAAGTCAGCGACCATGGCTTCTTCCAACTGGGAACAACGGAGGCGCTTCACCGCCTCACCACCCAGACGGTCTTTCTGGAGCCGATTGATTCTGCGGTGCTCTTTGCGGCGCCCCGCGCAGTGGCAGTGCAGGGAGACTTCCCGTTTGTGCGGGTTGACGCCGAAAGTTCATTACAGTCCCGCCATCATGATTTCGACCGGATTATCTACAAAGTCTTTTCCGACTTCAGCGAGCCCGGGGTGGGCACGTTGCGAAACGACATGCGTCCTTACCCGGCATCCTTTACCCGCTACCTGCAGCTTCCGCCACGGTTCGATTCGCGCATAACAGATCTGGCGCACTCGATGATCGTGAGCGCCGACGCACGCAATCGTTACGATGCCGCGAAAGCAATAGAGTCACGGCTACGAAACGACTATGCCTATAGTCTGCAAATGAAAGCCGGCGGCCCTGACCCGCTCGCAGATTTTCTGTTCAACGTTCGGGCGGGCCATTGCGAATACTTTTCGACGGCAATGACCGTGATGCTGCGCACCCATGGTATCGCGGCGCGAGTCGTTAATGGGTTCCTGCCTGGCGAATATAACGAAGCCGCCGGTGCATTCACTGTTCGACAGAGCGATGCGCACTCGTGGGTTGAGGTCTATTTTCCTGAGACAAACTCCTGGGTCACGTTTGACCCGACGCCGGCCGCAGGCCGCATGGAGCCGGAGGCCTCCGGCCTGGCGGCGCAACTGGGCAAGTATGCGGAAGCGCTTGAGTTGATGTGGTTTCAATACGTGGTCGGTTACGACAAGCAGGAGCAACGCTCGCTGGCCACCTCATTACACAACACCGCGTTCCAGTACCAACATCTGCTGGCGGATGGGCTGAATAAGTCAAAGCAGATCGTTTCGCGCGTTTGGCGGAGCCCGCTGTTGGCTTTCTCTGGACTTGGCATTCTAGTTTTGGCGCTGCTGCTCCTCGTGCGCGTGAGACGTCGGGGCTGGCGGGGTTTGAAAATCTTAAAGAGACAAGAAGGCCCGCAACGCTCGGCGATTGAATTCTACGAGCGCCTGACAAGATTGCTCGCCAGGCGAGGCCTGCATCGTTCACCGGATCAAACGCCGCTGGAATTTGCGTCGGCGCTGGGCATCAATGAAGCTCGCGCGATCACGGAGGCCTATAATCGCGTGCGGTTTGGGGAAGAGAAGCTTAGCGCACACGAGCGAAGTCAGATTAAAGTTTTGCTCGCCAAGCTTGAAAATTGAGAATCCGAATGATTGATAAAGCCCGTTTGTTGATGAAGCTTAGCTTGCTGCTATTGCTCTTAACATGCTTTTCAGCGGTTATTTCAGCCCAGACCGTCGACCAAAAAAACAACCGGGAAATAATTCGAAAGGCGCGCGATTCTTATTACAGCCTTCGACGGCTCGGACTAAGTGAATTCCAGTCGGACATTGAGAATAATTGGCAGGTAACATTGGCCGATGTGATCAAAGCGAATCCGACGGGTGCAGAGGCGGGAATTAAACTGCTAAACGGCCTGCATTTCGCTATGGCGATGGATCAAGATGGTCAGGTTAAAGTTACGCATCGGTCCGATGCTCCCCCGGCGAACGATCAGCTTGCAGCAAGTTTTGATAAGATTTTCAGCGGAATGGAACAGGCAGTGTCCGGATTCTTTGGGACTTGGAACGCGTTCATGCTGTCATCGCCATTCCCGTCGCCGGATGCAACTTATCAACAGCAACACATCGGCGACGGCATACTGCTGACGTACAACGAGGGTAATTCTTCCATATCAACGACTATGAACAAGGAATTTGTTATTAGTGAAGTCAAGGTCGCTTCACCCGAATTCAATAGTTCGGTGCGCCCGCGATTTAGCAGGAATGAAAAGGGACTGATGCTGATGGGTTACGCAGGCGATTACGTTCCAAACAAGGGTCCTGGCAAAATTCATTTAGACGTCGACGTTGAATATCAGGAAATAAACGGTTTGCAGTTACCACGAAAGTTGCGAATGGCGAGCATCTTAGACGGAGCCTCTAATCAAATAGAATTATCGTTTCTGAACTATCAATTGAAGATGCGGCAGCGAGCAGGCAATTAAGCTATTAAGCATGAACAAAGTCGGATTCATCAGCCTCGGTTGCCCCAAGAACCTCGTCGATAGCGAGGTGATGATGGGCCAGCTCGCGCAAAGTGGTTATCAGATCACCGCTGACGCAAGTGAAGCGGACACGGTGGTGGTGAATACGTGTGGCTTCATTGACGCCGCAAAGAAGGAATCGATCGAAGCGATTCTGGAAGCGGGCCGCTTGAAGACTGAGGGCAAAGCGCAGCGACTTATCGTTGCCGGATGTTTAGTCGAGCGCTATCGCGATGAATTAAAAGTATCGATGCCCGAGGTCGATGCTTTCATCGGCACAAGTCAGATAAATGAGATCCTGACGGTATGTGATCCAAATATCAACACTCGCTCGCTACCCGTCCTGCCGCTCGGTAATCAGAGCGCCACCTACCTCTACGACGAATCGACGCCGCGCGTACTGGCCACGCCCGGCCACTATGCATTCATAAAGATCGCGGAAGGCTGTGATCGGCCCTGTGCCTTCTGCTTCATTCCGCAGATGCGCGGGCATTTTCGCAGCCGGCGTTTTGGCTCGATCGTTGCGGAGGCGCAGCAGCTGGCCGAGGAAGGTGTCAAGGAACTGATCCTGGTTGCGCAGGATTCGTCGCGGTATGGCGAAGATCTCGCCAAGCAGGACGCATTGGCTCATCTGCTGCGCGAGTTGTCGCACACGGACGGCATTGAATGGGTACGCGTGATGTACACCTACCCGACGCATATCAGCGACGGTTTCCTTAACGTGCTGGCTGAGGAGCCAAAGGCCGTTAAGTATTTGGACATCCCTTTGCAGCACGCTTCGCAAAGTGTTTTGAAACGAATGAAGCGCGGCGGCAATCGCGCCAGTCTCGAAAGATTGATCAAGAGGGTGCGCGCCCGCGTGCCGGGAATTGCAGTGCGCACAACATTCATCACCGGCTTCCCGGGAGAGACGGAAGAGGACTTTGAAGAGCTGATCACCTTTGTTCGCAATGTTGAATTCGACCGGGTTGGGGTGTTCACTTATTCTGACGAGAAAGGGACTTCGGCGTTTGAACTGGCAAACAAGGTCGATCCGAAGGTTGCAAAACAACGTCGCTCGCGTCTGATGAAAGAGCAGTCGCGCATTTCACGTCGCCGTAATAAAGCCAAGGTGGGCCAAACGGTGCGCGTGCTCTTCGAAGGCGAATCGAAAGAGAGCGATTTGCTGTGGCAGGGAAGAATGGAAACCCAAGCGCCGGACATCGACGGATGCGTTCTCATCAACGATGCGCCCGAAGAACTTGATCCGGAGCCGGGTGATTTGTTAGACGTGCTGATTACCGAGGCGCAGGAATACGACCTGGTTGGAAGGATTGTTGAGTAGAAACACGCGGCTTTGCCGCCTGATGTGCGGAAGGTCTCTGACCTTCCGATCGCGACCCTTTCTTATCTCGGGGCTTTGCCCCGAGGATCGGGCGTAGCCCAATGGGGTAAATCGGATCGCTACGGTGGGGCAAAGCCGCCACCGCACATCAGGCGGCAGAGCCGCGGCGAATCTGACAGGTGCAAGGCCTTCATCCACCAAGATGGTCATCAAGGAATCCAGCGACGAACTGAATCCACCGGTGGTAGTCGGTAGCGCGGCCGTGGCGGGACGCAAAGCGCGCACAGCAAAAGATTATCTTGCGCTCGCGATCGCGACTTGCGGCGTTGGTTACTTGCCGGTAGCGCCCGGTACCTGGGGGTCGCTCCTGGGCGTCGGCCTTTATATCGGGCTGGAACTTGTCACTGGGAGATTTATTCGCAGCTTCGCGGGGCCAAATAGCTTTCTGCTCTTTTCGCCGGCGTCCTTATTCATCGCCGTGGAGTTGTCGGTAATCACTGTGGTTACTCTCGTTGGTATCTGGGCCTCATCTCGGGCGGAAAAGCTTTTTGCGCGAAAAGATCCGGGAAAGGTCGTGGTCGATGAAGTTGCGGGGCAGCTAATTGCCCTCTTGCCGGTGCTTCCCAGATCCGATCCCGGATGGCTGACTATTCTGGTAGCTTTTTTGGCGTTTAGACTCTTCGATATCATCAAGCCGTACCCGGCGCGGCGACTGGAATCTCTCGAGGCAGGGTTAGGAATAATGGCCGACGATATTGTTGCCGGGGCGTACGCGGCGGTTGTTGCTTCGGTGTTTGTATTAGTCCGCGGTCTAATCTAAGGAGGGAAGGATGCAGGATCGTAAACAAGAAAACGAACCAAGGAAGGAACGGCAATCTGAAGCCACCAGTAATGAGACCTTGAGCGATTTAGAAGAGAGCGAGAAAGTTCGCGCTCCCAAACCGACGCGAACGGCCGCTGAGTCAGGTCCCCCCTCGCCGGATGGCACTTCAGACGAAGGCCGGAAAGATAACGACGGATCGGGACCCATGTAAGTATGGAGGATCAAGGCGGAGGGAAGAAGATTTTCCATTTGTCATTTGTCATGATGTGTCATTTCTCATTTTTCATTATCGTTCGTCACTAGAGCGTTCAGGGTTTACACCATCAGTGCAATGGCAAATGAAAAATGAAAAATGAAAATCTCCTCTTTCCTCTGCGCTAACCGGCTTTCTCGATCCTTCCGCCTTCATCCTTCACTCTTCCTCTTTGTCGTTGGGCCCTCTCCAATCCATCCTCGACGCCAGAAGAAGATCAGCATCCCGACAGCCACCACAATCATGATCACCCACACAGTGTAATATCCGTACCTAGAATGAAGCTCCGGCATGTTCTCGAAGTTCATTCCGTAAACTCCGGCGATAAAGGTCAGAGGCAGCATGATTGCGGAAAAGATCGTGAGCACCTTCATAATCTCGTTCAAGCGATTTGACACGACGGAAAGGTAGGCTTCCAGCGAGCCACTGATTAGATCGCGATAGCTCTCCGCCAGATCCGTCACCCGGACCAGATGGTCATAGATGTCGCGAAAGAAGGGAAGCACCGGTCCGGAGATAAGTTGAAACTGGCCATGGCTCATGCGATACAGAACCTCAAGTTGCTTTGAGGAGATGCGCCGCAATCGCAAGACGCTTCGCTTCAGCCCCAGAATTTCTTCGAGAATCTTGTCGTTGGGCCGGCGTAATGTGAAGATGTTGTCTTCCAACTCATTTATACGTTCATCGAAATCGTCCATCACCGGCAGGTAGTCATCGACGATGCTGTCAATGATTGCATGAAGCATAAATACAGCTCCGCGCTGGCAAGTAACCGGACTCGAGCGCACTGTCTGCTTCACCTTTTCGATACTGGCAAACTTTTCGTGATGATAAGTGACGACATAATTCCGTCCGAGAAAACCATCGAGCTCAATCGTATTGAACCGCTCGGGGCTGGCGTCAGTCCGTACCGCATGCACGATGAAATAGATGTAGTCGGGAAACTCTTCGACCTTGGGATGGTGGCGGTTGGCGCGGCAGTCCTCAACCGTAAGGGGATGAAAGTGGAAAACGTCCAGCAGCACCCGGTCGTCGTCGAGAGATGGGGCTTCCATATCAACCCAAATGACAGCCTTGTCGTGCTTCAGCAACTCCGGAAGCTGTTCGACAGTGAAACCCTCTTCCACTTCGTTTGAGCCGTCTCGATAAACGAAAATCTCCATGTCTTCTCCTAAGTTTAGAGTCCAGGCTCTTGCTTGTAAGGCTGCAGTACCGGACAACCTATAGGTTGAACTCTAAACCAGCGTACTCTCAACTCGACCCTTATTCGGCAGCCTGTTACCATACCACCTTCTTTGCCGACAATAATCAAATAATCCAGGACCGCTTTTTAATGTCCAATACGCAAATCAAAATACTTGTTGCCGATGAGGTCAGCGACAGCGGGCTTCAGCCCTTGCGCGACGCGGGTTTCCTTGTTGAGAAACGGACCGGCCTCAGTCCTTTGGAACTGGGCGAAGTGCTTCCCAGTTGCGCGGGATTAGTCGTTCGCAGCGAAACTAAAGTAACCGCAGACTTGATGGAAAGTGCTCCCAGGCTGCGCGTCGTTGGGCGCGCCGGCGTGGGTGTCGACAACATCGATGTGCCGGCGGCGACAGCGCGTGGCATTGTGGTGATGAACGCGCCGGACGGAAACACTATCACGACCGCTGAACATACGCTTGCGCTTTTGATTGCGTTAGCGCGGCGCGTGCCGCAAGCAAACATCAGCTTGAAGTCAGGCAAGTGGGACCGCAAGCGCTTCATCGGTGTGGAGCTTCAAGGAAAGACTCTTGGCATTATCGGCCTGGGGCGCATCGGTCGTGTGGTCGCCAGCCGCGCCGGTGCGTTCGGCATGCATATCATCGCCCACGATCCCTTTGTTGCTCCGGAACAGGCTCGCGATCTGGAGATCGAGCTGGCGCCGCTGGACGATGTTTTTGCGCGCGCCGATTTTCTTACAATTCACACGCCATCGACAGCGGAAACCCGTGGCTTCATCGATCAGAAAGCGTTTGCAAAGATGAAGCGAGGTATTCGTATCATCAACTGCGCGCGCGGGGAGCTGGTAGATGAACAGGCACTCTATGACGCCATCAAGTCGGACATTGTGGCGGGCGCGGCGCTGGATGTTTTTTCTACCGAGCCGCCGCCATCAGACAGTCCGCTGCTCGCGCTTGATGAAGTGATCGCGACGCCGCATCTGGGAGCCTCAACTGCCGAGGCCCAGGAAGGAGTGGCATTCACGGTGGCGGAACAAATGCGCGATTATCTTCTAACCGGAGCTTTGCGCGGCGCGGTAAATGTTCCAGCACTGGGAACAAAGGAACTCACCACGTTGCAGCCCTACATCGCTTTGGCGGAGAGCCTGGGGAGGTTTCAGGCGCAACTGGTCGATGAACCGGTCCGGGAAGTTCGGCTGGCATTTGCTGGAGAATTAGTAGACTTTGATGCAAATCCGGTAACGCGATCGTTTCTGGCGGGATTGCTTCGCGACGTCAGCGCTCGCGTGAATATTGTTAACGGCTTTCTGATCGCCGAAGAGCGCGGAATTACCGTTACCACAGCATATGTTCGGGCTGGCGATTCAGCCCCAGCGATCCACACGCGCATCATCACCAATAGTGGCGAGCAGGTAATTGCCGGTACGATCTTCGGATATGGCGGACAAGCGCGCGAGGGGCGCATTACGGAGATCAATGGGTTCCACATCGAAGCCGTGCCCCAGGGTCAAATGATTCTGATGCGTAATCGCGATGTGCCGGGCGTCATTGGTCGGGTGGGAACGATTCTAGGCGAGCGCGGCGTTAACATCGGCCACTTTCATCTGGGGCGGCGCGAGCGCGGCGGGGAAGCGATGGCTGTAGTGGAAATAGATGCGCCTCTCAAAAACGAAACACTCGACGAGTTGCGTTCACTGGAGCAGGTTATTTTCGCCCGCCAGATCGGACTTTAGACTCTCCGAGCAGCCACAGCCAGTCAAAGGACACCTGCTGGGCAGAGTTGGTTCTGGCAATGGGTTCCGGCAATGGGGTTCCGGAAATAATCGCGAGTTCACAACGCGGAGCAAAGGGCCACTCGATATGATCTCCCCTTCCGGCCAAACGCACAATAACGAGTTTGTCTCCGGTCTTCAGCCAGCCGATGATTCATCGACTCCAGAGATCGAGGCAGCGAAGCCGGCCCGGTCTCGCATTGATTCAATCGATCTGCTCCGCGGCATCGTGATGGTAATCATGATGCTGGATCACACGCGCGACTTTGTGCATTCCGGCGCGTTCAAGTTTGATCCCACCGACCTAACCAAGACAACGATAGCTGTCTTCTTCACGCGATGGATTACACATTATTGCGCGCCGGTGTTCGTGTTTCTGGCGGGAACAGGAGCCTACCTTCAGTTTGCTCGAGGTAAGAGCAAGAGCGAGCTGTCACGTTTTCTCGTCACCCGGGGACTGTGGTTAGTTGTGCTTGAGTTCACGGTGGTCCGTTTTGGAGTTTTATTCAATCCAGACTACAGATTTCTGGGAGTTATGCAGGTCATCTGGGTCATTGGCGTGTCGATGATTGTGCTGGCAGCGCTGATTCATTTGCCGGTTAAAGTGATTGCCGGATTTGGCATCGCGATGATCGCCCTGCACAACCTTCTCGATCGAATTCATCTGCAGGGATGGCAGGGACCCGGCAGCGCGGTGCCGAGTTTTGGCGCTAAGCTATGGTTTATCGCGCACCAGGCCTTCGAAGGATTTCCGGTCGCAGGTTTTCCCAGCCCCATCGTAGCCGTCATCTATCCATTAATTCCCTGGGTTGGAGTGATGGCTGCTGGCTATGCGTTCGGTGCTCTGTATCAGTGGGACGCGCGGAGGCGCCGGCGACTGTTGCTGATCATGGGAAGTGCGGCGACAATACTTTTCATCTTACTTCGAGCCATAAACCGCTATGGCGATCCATCACATTGGTCCCGGCAAGGCACTACTGCGTTTACGATTCTTTCATTTCTGAACACGACAAAGTATCCACCGTCATTGCTATTCTTACTGATGACGCTTGGGCCGGCGATTTTGGCGCTGGCATGGTTCGAACGACGCTCCACTGCACATGGATTTCAATCAGGGAATGCTTCAATGGAGCGGGTATCTGGCCAGCATGGGTTGTTTGAAAGGATTCGGAACTTCTTCGTCACATTCGGGCGCGTGCCGCTGTTTTTCTATATCCTGCAATGGTACACGGCGCACTTGATTGCGGTGGCCGCCGGGTTGATCGCAGGGCAGCCTGTTGGATGGCAATTTGCGAGCCCAATCGAAAAATTCAGTAATCCTCCGCCGCCTGGGGTCGGATTTCGTCTGTGGATTGTCTACGTCTGTTGGGCCCTTGGCGTGCTCTTGCTGTATCCGTTATGCAAGTGGTTTGCCGGAGTGAAGGCGCGAAGAAAAGTTTGGTGGCTGTCCTACTTGTAAGCGAACTCTTTTCGCGAGAACAGGAAACAAAAGCAGGAAGTTATCAAGGTGAAGCGCTGGACCCCGAAACGACGGCGGCCCAAGGCTGAAGAAGACCGTGAGCGTGGCCTCAAACTCAAAGAAGCCAGCCGGCTGAGTGGGTGTCTTAAGCTTTGAAGATCGGAAGGGTTAAGGCCCCTCGGAGTCGTAGTTACGCGAAGAGGACGAACGCGAAGGATAACTGCTGAAATTCAGCGGAGGGTCGTCTTTGCCAGCATCTGCACCATGAAGATCTCCCCCGCGAATGACGCCGGTTTCATCGAGATAGAATGACCGTCGCCCACTCATCGGGTAATCGACCGGGGTTACCACCACCGCAAACCCGTCAGACCTCAGGACGTCGCGCGGGGATACATCGATCCTGAATTTGTAACCAGAACGCGTGCCGGTAGCGAGTTCCGGCCTGATCAATTGAGCTTCGCCGAGTTCTTCCAGCGTGGCAAATTTTCCGTGAAGGCTTTGGAAAGTAGCTTCGCCGCCGTGGATCGTTCTTATCGCCTGAAGTGTAGCACCCTCATTCGCTGCTCTTCGCGAGGCAAGCAGGTTCGGAATCGCGATGGCGGCAATGATACCCACCGGCACGATCATAACCAGCGCAAGAATGTTAGTAACCAGTCCGGCTGTTGCCAAACCTTCTCCACCGTATTCAGAAGGATTTCGTTTTGCCTTATTCAGTGCAACAAGCGCCATGACTATCCCGATTACAGCGCCAAGGCCGAGAACACCGAAGGTGAAAAAGCCAAGTATGCCGATCACAAGCGAGCAAATGGCGAGCCCCTTTTTCAGATCTCCAGGATAGTGAAATGGCGCACTTGGACTGTATCCGTAAGCCTGAGGTTGGGGATTCTGGTAAGTGGGATCGGCTGAAACTGCCATTACCGCACCGCATTTCTTGCAGTATTCTGCGTCCGACCAGCCGACAAAACCGCATTGGGAACATTTTGCACTGTTCATGATTGAACTCCATCTGGACAGCAAAAAGGGTTTAGCTACCGAGTTTTGCGTGATTTAGGAACGAGAGGAAGGGTTTGAGTGGCTCTTATTGAGACTAAACCCGTCATGATGGGCTTGTGGATTATGGCGAGTTGTTCTCATCCAGGGACAACTCGCCATGACGAACTTCATAATACTGGGCGGAGTAGGGCCGGTCAACATTATTTTACCAGGGCAACTGAGGCAAGAATCCCCATGTATAGGCCGTTCCTCGCATACTGTGGGGTTCTGGCTGGACGCATAAGGACCCGGTTCCAAGAGCCTTAGTTGAACCGTCCCGCAAAGATGCTACTAATAAATCGCCGGGATCAACCTATGACTCTCGATACGTTTCACCCGCCCGCTCCTGGAATCAGTCCGCGGGCTTGCCCGGCAGCAGTGCCTCACAAGGGAGTGTCTGCGGGCCCTTCTCTGTGCAGACAGCAAACTTCGAGTTCGATCCTTCGTACATTGTTAGACCAGCGTACTCACCTCTGGCGCTGAGCACATAAAAGTTAATTCCAAAGTTTGGATTGCCGCGCGCGTTGAGCAGGCGCTTTTCGATCGTGTTAGCTTTGATTCGCTTAAGCGCTTCAATCCCCGCGTCCTTCGGATGCGCGCCGCGCCGCATCTCTTCCACGATTAAGAACGAGCAAAGATTGTAAAGATTCGCTTCGCCGCGCCCGGTTGAGCCGGCTGCGCCCACCGCGCCGTCAACATAGAGTCCAGCGCCGAGAATGGGAGAGTCTCCAAGCCGTCCGGGAATCTTCCAGGATAGTCCGCTGGTGGTAGTAACGCCGCAGATTTCGCCCTTGCTGTTGACTCCATCGCAATTGATCGTCCCGTACAAATGTTCCTGCTTGAGCAGGCCCTCCGCCAGCATTCCCAAAGTGGCGCGTCGGCCAGCTTCGGCGCGATCCTTTGGATTAGGATAGTGCGATGGATCGGTGCGACGCTTCCATTCCAGCCAGAGAGCACGAGAATGCTCCGTGTTCAAATCATCTTCAATCCTAAAACCCATGTTGTGGGCGAATGTCTGCGCGCCCTTCCCAACCAACAAGTGGTGGTCTGTGTTCTCCATTACCGCTTTGGCAACGAGGGACGGCGTTCGCACGCCTTCGAGCGCGCCCACCGCGCCGGCGCGTTTCTTCGGCCCGTGCATGCATGAAGAATCAAGTTGAACTACGCCGTCAGCGTTGGGCAAACCGCCATACCCGACACTGTCGTCCAGGGGATCGAGCTCCACTATATTCACGCCCGCTATCAGGGCGTCCAGAACGTCAGAGCCCTGCGTCATCATCGTGAAGGCCTTCTCGACACAAGTCACGTTGCCGCCGTTCTTGAAGTGATTTCCATTGGCGGAAGAGATAACGGCGGGGTTCACGCTGGCGGGAACAATAAACGATGGACCGCGCCCTTTCAGTGTGGTTGCATTTCGCACGGCGACGCCTGCTGCGGCGGTGCCGATCATGAAATCACGACGTTTCATATTTGGGGAGTCCTTTCTGTGCGACAGACGCCTGTGGTCCGTCGGGGCCTTCGGAACCAGACAGGCAGGAATGCCTGTCCTACTGTTCAGTCAATTACGAAGACAGTTTGTTCGGTCGCGCTTGTTTTGGCAATGCGGTCTATCGTGGTCACCCGCAAAACGTAACGGCCGGGTTGCAGGTCTGAAAGCGTAATCTCAGCTGCATAGGGCACTCGCGCGAGGTCCGAGCCTGCGTCTACCGCAACTTTGCGCAGCGGCGACGTGATGACTGGTTGGTTGTCACGAAGGACCTGCACCTGTACCGCGACGTCGGGGACCGCGACACCCGGAACCGATGCTGAATTCCCGTTTAAATCGGCCTGGTCCAAACCAGCGTTGATTCGACGCGCGGCGTTATAGACGAAAATCAGGAAACGGAGGCGTTCAGCGCGCGCAAAGCGATGGTCCACGCTAAGCTTCGCCTGCACCAGGGGATCTGCCTGACTAGCCCGCTCAGTGGCAGTGGCCGTTCTTCCTCCCAGGATTAGGCTGCTCAGGGCCATATTGCGCGAATTCAGATCCGGCACCTTAATCCATTGCCTGGCACCTCCAGCTCGTCCATTCGTCTCGTCGTGAACAGCAATGCGCACCTGGTAAAGCCCAGGCTTCAGCTTGAATTGGGCATTGTAAGAGAAATTGTCGGGTCGCGAAGCGTTCGCATCAGGAGACGTCGTCTTAATAGTCAGGCGGTTTTGAAAGCTGGCTGCCACCTTACCTTCCGTGTCATAGACGGCAGCAGCTATATCGATATTTGCAGTTGGCTTACCTTCGGACAAAGTGAAGGTTAGAGCGTCGGTTGGTACCTCAAGCGCGGCAGCCACCACGGATCCTGTGCGAACTGTGTCCAAAAAGTGCACGCCCAGAACTGTGGGAAGTGACTGGGCCGGGTAAACCGAAGTGATCGCAGCGCGCAACGCGTCGTTGGAATCACTTTCAGGCGAGCGTGGCAGTTTAGTCTTGTGTTTGGCCACCGGCAATGGGGCCTCTCTGTCCGGCACACCGCGTCGCAGTCTTACAACCAGATCCGGGCGACCAATAATGTTGACTTCAATCCGGCTGGATTTGCCGGCGCGTTGCTCCTCACTTTCGGGACGCCAGGCTATCAGATAATAGGAGGACGTCTCGTTTAGCGCGCGTTTGACTCCAGCGGAAAGATCGTTGCTATTGAAGAATGTCCTGCCTCCGGTGTCTCGGGCGAGGGCATTAAGGCCATCTCGTGAAGCGGAGAGTTCCCCCATCGTGGCAGCGTCCAGCCGCCCCGACGGATCGAAGGCAACCTCCGAACTGGCGTCCGCAAGACCTACGACCAATCCGCGCGCATCCATTGAGTAAATTACGACGCCAGCGCGAGCAGCAGCGCTGGTTATTCGTCTAAGCCGGTCCGGGCCGTCGGAGCCTGGATCAAGAAAGAAGCCATCCGAGATCACAAACAAAAGTTTGCGGCCCGATAATTCCCGCGAAGAGTTAATTAAGCCCTCCAGCGGCGACAGAGTATTGATAACAATATTGGAGGCCTCCGCCACGATCTGATGGGCCCGACTCCGCACCATCTCTTCCGCGCTTGATCGGGGTAAGCCGGGAAACTCCCTCAGCACCGCTGCCACGAAAAAATCGAATACGTCCTGATCGTTTTTGTCAATAAGAAGGGCCTGGTAGCTACTCATAGGCGGCCGTTCGAAGTCATGGATGGTTGCCCTGGACTTGAGTCGATCAACCGCCCTACGCAATACCTCCTTGTTGTCAGTGAGTTGCTGCAAGAATCCAATCTGGCCGCTGGAAGAGGTAACGGCCACCTCGTCGTTCTGGCCCATTTCCCGTTCGATGAACCGCAAGAGTAACGTCCTTGCCTGCATCGTGCTCGATGGCGAAAGATGGAGATCGTCAACATAGAAGAAAACTGTGCGGCCGCGATCCAGCGGAACGACTGTATCCTTCTTAGTTGGGGTTAACCCTGACGCCCCGCCGCGCGCCGCGGCAAGCTGTACTTCTTCATTTGCGCTACCGGACATTACCCGTTCGAAGAACAGAATTGTGCGCGCCTTCTTATCAACGCGCAGTTCGAACTGCTCCGGTTTTAACCCGTCATAGAACTTGCCCTGCTTATCAAAAACCATCAGGTCGGTTTGCACCAACTCTGTCCTGGTGCGAACCACTTCCTCTGACTGGTTAGCCGGAGGCGGAGATTTCTGTTGGGCCAACGTTGTGTGCGAGAGCAAGGTGCACAGCAGCCCGGCGGTAAACACTCCGGCTGAATGACGTATGGAAAGGACTTGCATTATGATTGCTCAATTCGTAAAAAGTGCCGCCTTAAGAAAAACTGGATAACAATCCGGGAAGTTCGGGGAGCTAGCTGCGAATGATATCATGCGCCGCAACTGAAAACCCTGGTTAGCCCATGCTCGTATCAAACGGTCGGTATCCTGGAACCGCATCGCTATGAAAAACAATACCCCTACATTGGCGCTAGAACGCGTCACCAAAAGCTTCGCCGAGTTTACGGCGGTAAAAGATCTGAGTCTGACGGTTAGAGCCGGCAGAATTTTTGGTCTTATCGGGCCAAATGGCGCCGGTAAGACCACGACTATTCGCATGATCGTCAACATCACCGCGCCCGATTCAGGCACGATCGAGTTGTTCGGCAAGCAAATCAATCCCTCGCTTCAGGACCGCATCGGCTATCTTCCGGAGGAACGCGGGCTTTACAAGAAGATGAAGATTGGCGAACAACTTAAGTTCTTCGCTGCGCTAAAGAATGTTCCCGGAGTTGAAGCTGAAAAGCTGGTTGTTCGTTGGTTAGAGAGGGTAGAACTCAGCGACTGGAAGAATAAGCGAGCCAAAGAGCTATCCAAGGGAATGCAGCAGAAAATACAGTTTATTGCCGCCGTCATGCACGATCCAGATCTCCTTATTCTTGATGAACCTTTTTCGGGGCTTGATCCTGTCAATGTCGAGCTCCTGAGGGATGTGGTACTTGAGTTAAAGGCCTCAGGCAAGACCATCATTTTCTCCACGCACCAGATGGAACTTGCTGAAAAGCTTTGCGACGACATCTGCATGATCAATAAGGCCCAGAAAGTACTCGACGGTAGCCTGCGCGAAGTGAAGCGCAGTTTTGGCCGCAACGCAGTGGCTTTGCGCCTTGAAGGTGGCGAGAGTGTCCTGGGCGATCGCGACCTGGTGGTGAGGATCGATCGTGACAGTGACGAGTTGGAAGCTTTACTTGCTCCTGGCGCGAGCGCGCAGGAACTGCTCCAGCGACTTGTCAGCTCGGGCGCTACCTTGACGAAGTTCGAGCTAGTGGAACCAAGCCTGAACGATATTTTCATCGAGAAGGTGAGGGAGGCGGCATGAAGAAGTTCCTGGCGGTTATCAAGCGTGAGTATGTACAGCGCGTGCGCAGCAAGATGTTTATCGTAGCCACGGTGCTTGGGCCGGTAATGCTGGTCCTGTTCACTGCGGTGCCGGCTTTGATTGCGGGTATAGACGCAGGCGGCCCCACGCGCATTGCGGTGGTGGACGAAAGCGGAAAAATGTTCGAGCGCTTTCACGAAGCATTGAATCGGAAAGAAGATGGCACGAATGAGGAAGACGCCAGGCGAAAAACGCCCGCCGAGACTGTGAACGCGAACCAACAGGACCGCCTGGCATCCGCCGGCGAGCTGAGGGGAAGTAATTTCAAGGTAGAACAGGCGCCTATGGAGGGCCGATCACTGGACGATGTAAAGCGGGAATTGAGCGGCCGAATCCGTAAGGGCCAACTTGATGTGTACGTGGTTCTGCCCCCAGATATCCTGCAAGCTGGCAAAGCCGAATACTACGGTCGCAACACCGGGGACGTATTTACCAGAGGCCGAATAGAAGATCGGTTGACCAGTGCGGTGCGAGATGAGCGATTGACGGAAAAAAACATCGCTCCCCAGGTCGTGCGGGAAATAAACCGTCCGGTAACTCTGAACGCCACCAGGATCAGCGAGAGCGGAGAAGAGAAGGATTCCGGCGCCGGCTTCTATCTGGTCTTCGGAATGGGCTTTGTCATTTATCTGACCGTCCTCATGTATGGCCAGGTCATTCTGGGGGCGGTGATAGAGGAAAAGGAAACACGCATCGCGGAAATACTTTTTTCGTCAATGCGCGCCTTTCCGTTAATGATGGGAAAATTGGTCGGCGTCTCTCTGGTCGCCCTGACCCAATTGGCCATCTGGGGACTCAGTTTTTTCGCGCTGGTGTACGGAGCAGGAAAACTCTCTGCCCGTGGGATGCCAATTTCGCTGCCGCACCTGCCGCCGGTATTCCTCTTGTACTTCATTCTTTTCTTTCTGCTGGGTTACTACATTTATTCGACGATCTACGCGCTGGTTGGCTCCATGGTAACTACTGCCCAGGAAGGAGGTCAGATGGCTCTGCCGGTGGTGCTCCTTCTGGTGATGGGTTTTTACTTCGCATTCCCGGTTATTCGCAGTCCAAACTCCTCGCTGGCTTTTTGGGTGTCGATGTTTCCTTTCTTCTCGCCGATTACCATGCTGGTGCGGATCGTCACTGAAACGCCTCCCGTCTGGCAGATCGTGCTTTCCCTCGCCATAGGGTTCGCGACGGTTGTACTTCTGACATGGCTGGCTGCGCGTATCTATCGCATTGGCATGCTGATGTATGGCAAACGCGCATCCATTCCCGAGGTCTGGCACTGGCTGCGGCAAGCGTGAAGGAATGCCGATAGAAATCGAAAAGAAATATCGCTTAACGAAGGCACAACGTAAAGCGGTGATAGAGCGCCTGGGTGAAATCGGCAACGTTTTACATGACGAAGAATTCGAAGAGAACACACTCTATCGCGGCGGAGTTCTCGACGTGCGAAATTGCGTATTGCGTCTGCGACGCGTCGGTGGCAAGGCCCTCCTGACTTACAAGGAACGTCTGCCCACTACCTCGCCAATCAAACACCAACAGGAAGACGAAACGGAAGTAGCCGACGCGGAAGCACTCGCCGCCATTCTGCACGTGCTTGGTTTCGAACCGGCGGTCGTCTACGAAAAGCGCCGCGCCGCCTGGCGAGTCGGAGATGCCGAAGTCGTTGTCGATGAGCTCTCGTTCGGTCTCTTCATGGAAATTGAAGGCAGCGAAAAAGAGATTGCGCGAGTGGAGACATTACTAGCTATCGACGAGCTGCAAGCTGAGATGGAAACTTACCCCCGCCTTACCCTGAAACATGGCCAGCGCAATGGGACCGTTGTCGAGGCCAGATTCTAGAGCTGGCCACCCAGCCCCGCCAAGGAAAAGAACCGACTCCGCTTCACAAAAAAGCGGCCTTGCTCCACTCGGGAACAAAGCCGCTTGATGGTAGCCCTTTAAACGGCCTTACATTCCCATGCCGCTCATGCCGCCCATACCGCCAGGCATTGCGGGACTTCCCTTGTCGTCTTCGGGAATCTCCGAAACCATTGCCTCGGTGGTTAGCATGAGGCCGGCGATCGACGCTGCGTTCTGCAGCGCAATGCGCGTCACCATTGCAGGATCGATAACACCCGCTTTGACAAGATCCTCGTACCGCTCGGTCTGCGCGTTGAAGCCAAAGTTCTCGTTCTTTTCGGAACGAACACGCTCGACAACAACCGCGCCTTCCTTACCGGCGTTCTGCACGATCTGGCGCAGAGGCTCCTCTAAGGCGCGCCGGACAATGTTGACGCCGATCTGCTCGTCGGGGTCGCCTTCGCCCTCTTTGTTGGTCTGAAACTTCTCCAGCGCTTTAGCCGCGCGTACGAGGGCGACACCGCCGCCTGGAACAATTCCTTCCTCAACTGCCGCGCGCGTCGCGTGCATGGCATCTTCGACCCGTGCCTTCTTTTCCTTCATCTCCGTCTCAGTTGCAGCGCCGACTTTGATTACGGCAACACCGCCGACCAGCTTCGCAAGGCGCTCCTGCAATTTCTCGCGATCATAGTCTGACGAGGTCTCTTCAATCTGGGCCCGCAACGTCTTGACTCGACCCTCGATGTCAGACTGTTTGCCGTTGCCCTCCACCAGTGTGGTGTTGTCTTTGTCGATCGTCACCTTCTTCGCCCGACCGAGGTCTTCCAGCTTGACGTTCTCAAGCTTGATGCCGAGGTCTTCGCTGATTACCTTGCCGCCGGTCAGAATCGCGATGTCTTCGAGCATGGCCTTGCGGCGATCACCAAAGCCCGGGGCCTTCACCGCCGCGATGTTGAGCGTGCCGCGCAGTTTGTTGACCACCAGGGTGGCGAGCGCTTCACCTTCAACATCTTCCGCGATGATCAGCATCGGCTTACCCATCTTGGCAACCTGTTCCAGCAGCGGCAGCAGATCCTTCATCGAGCTGATTTTCTTTTCGTGGATCAGAATCAGCGGATTTTCGAGAGTCGCTTCCATTCGTTCCGGATCGGTTACGAAGTAAGGGCTCAGATAGCCGCGATCGAACTGCATGCCTTCGACGACTTCGAGGGCCGTCTCCATGGTCTTGGATTCTTCGACCGTGATCACGCCATCCTTGCCGACTTTGCCCATCGCTTCGGCGATGATGTTTCCGATCGTCGAATCACCATTTGCCGAGATCGTTCCGACCTGCGCGATCATGTCACCTTTGACATCCTTCTTCATCCGCTTGATCTCTTCCGTGGCGCGCACGACAGCCTTATCAATACCGCGCTTCAGGGCCATCGGATTTGCGCCCGCTGCAACTGTCTTTACGCCCTCGCGAAAGATGGCTTGCGCCAGGACGGTCGCAGTCGTAGTGCCGTCACCGGCGACGTCCGAAGTTTTAGACGCCACCTCGCGCACCATTTGCGCTCCCATATTCTCGAGCGCATCTTTCAATTCGATCTCTTTCGCTACCGTGACACCGTCTTTGGTTATGGTTGGGGAACCAAACTTCTTGTCGATCACGACGTTGCGACCCTTGGGGCCGAGCGTAATCTTGACGGCATCAGCGAGCTGATTGATACCGCGCAGAATCGCAGCACGCGACTCCTCGCCATGAATTACTTGCTTTGCCATTTCTCTTTCTTCTCCTACTCAGAAATTTTATTGTTTTTAACTCGAACGTGGTTACGCCTCTTCAGACGACTATTTACCACTCTTCTTGCCGCTGCCAGTCGCTGCGCCGGCGCGCTCGATGATTCCCAGAATCTCGTCCTCGCGCATGATCAGGAGCTCTTCGCCATCAAGCTTGATCTCCGAGCCGCTATACTTTCCGAAGAGGACGCGATCGCCTTTTTTCACATCGAGAGACTGGCGCGTTCCGTCCTCTTTGTATTTGCCTTCACCGGCGGCGACGACCTCGCCTTCCTGCGGTTTTTCTTTCGCGGTGTCGGGAATTATGATTCCGCCCCGCACCTGTTCACCCTCTTCAATGCGGCGTAGGATTACGCGATCATGCAGAGGTTTAATGTTTGTTGCCATACTGACTTTCTACTCCTTTCGGGTTTTGCCTTCGAAATATTGCTGCAATGAAAAGACAGATCGCCTCCCGTTTCCTTAGCACTCTATTGAGGCGAGTGCTAAGAATATAGCGGTGGGTACTCCTATTGTCAACTCGGGATTTGGGGATGCTGGGCGCGTTTTGTTTAGCGAGAAAGGCGTTTGGCGGCGGGTGGGACCCGACCTGTTTGGTGGTAAGAGGCCACTCGCTTGGCAAGAGTGTTGCGATGAATTCCCAGCATATGCGCCGTTCTTGAGAGGTGTTTCTGCTGGCGCAACAGGGCCTTTTGGATATAGAGCCGTTCGAATTCGGCAAGGGCTTCTTCAAGCAGGATTTGGCCGTCAAGCATTTCCTCTACCAGAGCTTCAAGGCGGCTGCGAATCTGCATTTAACCCCCCACGATTGATCAACAAAGCACAAGCGACAGCGCCCTGGGCTCTGTAGGTCGAAGGCCAAGGCGCCTCGCGCGCGCAGTTCCGTCCTCAACTACAACTCGGTTCCGACGATCAACCGGTATGCTTCCAGATAGCGTTCGCTGGTTGCGCGCGCTACGTCTGGAGGCAGTGATGGTGCCGGCGGCAGCTTGTTCCAATTGAGTGTTTGGAGATAATCGCGCACGAACTGCTTGTCAAACGAGGGCTGCGATTTTCCCGGTTCATACGTATCTGATGGCCAGAACCGCGAAGAGTCAGGCGTTAGCGCCTCGTCGATCAGGACGATGTTTCCGTCACCATCCGTTCCAAACTCAAACTTTGTATCTGCGATAATGATGCCTTTGCCTCGCGCATACTCGCGTGCCTCGTTGTAAAGACGAATTGAGATATCGCGCAGCTTGGCAGTTACTTCCTGGCCAATCAACTCCGCCATACGGCTTTCGCTGATATTTTCATCATGGCCCGTTTCAGCTTTGGTTGCGGGAGTGAAAATCGGCTGAGCCAATTCGGCCGATTCACCCAGCCCGCTGGGTAAATGGTGGCCGCAAACCTCGCCCGTTTTCAAGTAATCGTTCCAGCCCGAGCCGACAAGATAACCGCGGACGACACATTCGACGGGCAAGACCTCAGTGCGCCGGACGAACATTGAACGCCCCTGCAGATCCGCTGCATGATCTCGAATGTCAGCGGGCATTTCTGCGATATCTGTCGTTATCAGATGGTTGGGGACAATATGCGCAAGCTTTTCAAACCAGAATCGCGATAAAGCGGTTAGGACTTCACCTTTGCGCTCGATGGCTGTGGGCAAGACACAATCAAACGCCGAGATACGATCGGTAGCAACTATCAGCAGGTTGTCATTGCCCGCTTCGTAAACATCGCGGACTTTGCCGCGTCGCAGTAACTTGAGATCGGTCAGAGAAGTCTCGACTACCGGGGCAGGAGAAATCATTCGTGCACGCTCTTGGTGTTTGATGCTTATGAAAGCGAGCGCGATTGTGCTAGTCAGGTCTCGAGTTTGTCAAGATTCGCTGCGAGATAAAACAGATCGAGTGAACAAGTTCTTCCCACCTCGCTGCCACACGTTAATCTTTCGCGAGAGATTCTTTTAAGCGCCGAATCTGCGCCGCATGGTTATGAGCATGCTCCGCGTAAATCCGTAGCCAGTCATCGGCTGTATATGAACCGCTTTCAGAGTGGGTACCCTCGCGCTGCCAGTCTTCTTCCGACATCGAGTCGAGTAGTTGTGCTGTGTTGTCGCGGGCAGAGCGAAAGGCGTCAAGCGCGGGGCCGATCTCACGCGCGTTGTAATTCAGCCTGGCAGCAAAAGCTTCCTGGTCGTAGCCCTGAATCAGCGGATGATCCTCAACCAGCAGTTTCTTCAGTCGTATCCCACTGACAGTTTCACTGTCGGCGAGGTGATGAGCGATTTCGCACGCGCTCCACTTCCCGGGAAAGGGATGAGCAGTTAAAGCGTCCTTCGGAAATTGGTCCAGAGATCGCCTCACCTCGTCGTAGCCCTCTTTGTATTTGGCGATCAATTGCAGCCTTTCGTCGGAGTTCATTCCAACAATCTCCTTTAGAAGTTGCCAGATTTGTGCCAGAATGCCGCTCGCTAAAGCTAAACTCGTTCATCCCCCCAAACCGAACCTATAGTTAGGTCCTGGTCCCAATAGCGTTCCGCCTTCTTAACTTGATTAGGAGAAACTAATGATACGACAGTTGTCAATTCGCGCCCCTTTTAAGGCGTTTTTTCTGAGCGTAGCACTACTGCTTGGTCAAGCATCGGGAGCATCTGTCCTGAACATCGGCGGATCCGGGACCAGGCAACCGCAGAAACGCCCTGCGGTGTTTTCGCCCCCGCAATATATTCCGAGCCACGACTACGACACTCGCAATATTACGCTCGATCTGCATTTCGATTGGGAGAAAGAGCAAGCCAGCGCGACCGAGACTATCAGTTTTGCTCCCCTCGTCAAAGACTTGCGCCGTCTTGTGCTGGACGCGGCGTTTATGACCTTTGGCTCAGTCAAATTGCCCAATGGTACGGCACTGCAATACCAGTTCGATGACAAGAATGAAAAACTTGGCATCGTTCTCGATCGCGCTTACCAGCCGACTGATGAAGTCACCATTATAATCTCCTATCACACGAATCAACCTTCATCCGAGCGTCGCAGCATTAATGGTGGAGGGGGTCTAACCTTCATCAAACCGACTCCGGAAGATTCAAAGCGTCCGAGGCAAATCTGGTCGCAGGGAGAGTCCGAATATAACCATTATTGGTTCGCCTGCTTCGATCATCCGAACGATTTCTTCACCTCCGAAATTTACGCTACGGTCGAAAAGCCGCTTATAGTCATCTCCAATGGCAAACTGGCGGAGACAAAAGAGAATGCCGACGGAACGCGCACCTTTCACTGGAAGATAGCCGCCCCGCACGCCTCCTATCTATCGTCAATCATCGTCGGAGACTACACCCCGGTGGTAGGAGACTACGCAGGCATTCCGGTCATTACCAACGTCTATCCGAACGAGATTGAGGAAGGCAAGGTCACCGCCTCGCGGCTGCCCGAGATGGTCAAATTCTTTTCTGAGAAAACCGGCGTCAAGTATCCCTACGAAAAATATGCTCAGACGGTGGCACGAGATTTCAATGGGGGCATGGAGAATATTTCCGCCACGACCCAGTACGACTTAATGATTCATGACGCACGCACTGAGCTGGACCAGACCAGCGACGGAATTCAATCCCACGAGTTGGCCCACCAGTGGTTCGGCGATTACCTGACCTGCCGTAATTGGTCCGACATCTGGCTCAATGAGAGCTTCGCTACCTACTTTCAGGCAATGTGGGACGAGCACAGCCTGGGGCATGATGATTTTCTTTACCTCGACGTGAAGAACAACAAGGACCAGTACTACAGTGCATGGGCACAGGGACGGCGCCGTCCGATTGTGACAAAGAATTACGCCAACCCGGACGCGGTCTTCGACACCTACGCGTACCCGCGCGGTGGGGCTGTGCTACACATGCTGCGCCAGTATCTGGGCGAAGAAAATTGGTGGCGCGCGATCAACCACTACTTAAACAAAAATGCGCACCAGCCGGTTGAAACTGAACAGTTCCGAATCGCAATTGAGGAAGCGACGGGACAATCAATGGACTGGTTTTTCGACGAATGGCTTTACAAGATGGGGCACCCTGTCTTTCGTGTCACGCAGGATTATGATGCCGCAGCAAAAATCTTGAAGCTTACGGTCATGCAGGATCAAAAGCCGGATCCGGACTCGCAATACCCGCAGGTCGGCTTCTTCCAGACTCCTGTGGATGTAGAGATCGGGACGGCCATGGGCACGCGCGTGGAGCGCGTCCAGATTGAACCGAAAGCGGAGCAGGCATTTACTTTCCCAGTCGACGGCGCCCCACTCCTTGTCAATTTTGATTACGGCGACACGCTCATCAAGGAGTTGCGCTTCGAAAAGTCAACTGACCAGCTCGTTTACCAACTCTCGCACGATGAGGATGTGCTGGGACGTGTTTGGGCACTTGGGCAGCTTTCGGCAAAGATCAAGGACAAAGGAACCGCCGACTCAGACAAACAAGAGATTGCAAAGCAGTTTGCCTCAGCCTTGACCAACGACAAGTTCTGGGGCGTGCGCCTGGAAGCTGCGACGGCATTGAATAACACTCCAGGCGATGGTGTGCGCGCGGGCCTGCTTGCCGCGACAAAAGACCCGAAACCCAAAGTCCGGGCGCGCGTTCTGCGTTCGCTGGCATCGACGAAGGACGCAACGTTGGCCAGCACGTATCAGCAGTTTCTCAACGATCCAAGCTATGCAGTCATCGGCGAGGCTGCCAAGGCGTTGGGCATGACGAAGAGTCCCGGCTCGTATGAAGGGCTGGTCAAGCTGGTTGACATGCCGTCCTGGCGCGACAACATCAGGGCGTCGGCGCTTTCTGGCCTGGCGGCGTTGGGAGACAAGCGGGCGCTTGATTTGGGTTTCCGCTACGTTGCCGCCGGCAATACTGCACCTGTGCGTGCGGCCGCTTTGAGCCTCCTGGGCGCTACCGGTAGGGAAGATCCGCGCACCTTCCGGCTCATCAGCGGTATGCTCCTGCAAGCGGCCGACAAGGGGAATTTTGGGCAGGTGGCGGCAGCATCTGAGGCGCTCGTAGCCTTGGGTGACCAGCGCGGGCTCGCCGTTTTTGAGGAGCTCGGCAAGAAATTCGGCAGTATTCCGCAGGCTCAGGCTTCCATCATGCAGTTTATCCAACGCCTGCGGCAAAACACGCAACCGCCCCCTCCCAAACCTCAGTGAAGAGGAAATCAATGCGACTCAATGGAGGCGGCCAGGACGATATTTTGCCACTTTCGCTTTAGATGTTGTTTCCTATCAGAGCGCTCAACCTTAACTTAATGCTTGAGTTTAATAGTCTTGTCCTGTTATATTTCTAGTTCGAAAACGCGCCTTCACCACAGGCGCGCATCCCCAAAAGCCCTACTCGCCCTTCGTGGGAAACAGCGGTAATGACCATCACGAATAAGGCCGACCACGATCCCGGGTCAAACGAAGGCACAGCTGCAGCAGCCGCGGTTTCGCCAGAAGCAGCGACAAATTTGCTTGTCATCGAAGATGACGACAATATCTGCTCCGCCATTAGCGAGTACTTTTCCCGCGCCGGATACAGAGTCAGTACAGCCCAAGACGGCGCTGCCGGCGTTCAGTCGGCGCTAAACAATCATCCAGACGTAGTCGTTTTGGACCTGATGCTGCCGAAGATGGACGGCTTGGCCGTTTGCAAAGAGCTGCGCCAGAAGAGTCCGCAAATGCCAATTCTAATGTTGACAGCGAAAGATGACATAGTCGACAAGATTCTGGGCCTTGAGATGGGCGCAGACGATTACATCACCAAGCCATTCAGCTTGCGTGAGCTCGAGGCGCGAATCAAATCGGTATTGCGCCGAGCGCGAACTGCCGCTACAGAGGATGGCAGTGCGGAGGCGCCGATTGTACGAGGAAAACTCCGCATCGATCCCGCCCGGCGCGAGGTAACCATTGGGGATCGCCAGGTGGAATTGACGCCCAAGGAATTTGACCTGCTTCGTCTATTCGCTTCGAACCCGGGCCGCGTTTTTCCCCGCAAGTACCTTCTGCAAAAGATCTGGGACTATTCCTACGAAGGGTACGACCGCACCATCGATTCACACATCAACCGCCTGCGTGCCAAAGTCGAGGACAACCCCGACAATCCTCAGATGGTTCTGACCGTTTGGGGCATTGGCTACAAATTTAGCGACGAGCAATAAACCAGTTCGGTCGCGCTCTCCCCGAAAAACCCCTGATGATTTGATTTGAACCTCTGACAGTTGTCGATCAAACCCGCGCACCATCTCCGACGATTTTCACACCTCCTGATTAACAAGATGAAAGCCGTACTAAAAATCATATTTGCCGGATCCAAACTAATGCCACGTTGTAACTCTGGTCTGGCTAAATCACTCCGTATCTTGTTTGTCGCCGGGGCTCTGGCTGCAATCGTAGGACTGATGCCCGACATTGCTTCACGTGCTCAGCAACCTGCTGAGAATGGAGGCGCCGCTCGCAATGTCGCTGCGCAGAATGGGGCCATAGCGCAAGCACCTTCCGGCAACGTCCCCGCGGCAAGCAATCCGGGCGCGGCTGTAGAAGACTCTACCAACTCGGCAACCACCTTGGGTTCGCTGGTCTTTTCTATTCCCGGCTTGGTGAGCTTTGTTGCTATTTGCCTGATAGGTTTCCTGGTAATTCGGCGACGCGATTCTGCATGGTCAGACGAGCCTGACGTTTCTGAAGGCTTGTCGCTCGACAGCGCAACTCCGTCGTCTAACCAAAGCGGGCAGGTTGTCGACCGCAAGGTTGATAATCGTTACCTTTCCGGACAATCGTCAGGTCTTGTGCCAACGGATCAAGCTGGTGAAGCCCAGCAAAATCCGCTGTCTCATGTGGCATCATCACTTTTCGGTGCTTATCGTGTTGACCAGGAAATTGGAAAGCTCGTGCTGGGTCAGGCTCATCGCATGGATGTGCTTGCATCGCGCGCGCCTGACGATCGCCGGGCCATGGAGGTTGCCCTGATCAAGGCTCTGACATCGCCAAACACTCAAGAAGAAGGCAGGCGAAGAGCTCGTCAAGCATTGGAGGAATATGGATTCGTAGCACGGCAAAGTGCGACGCTCCTGGCGGCCCATGATATTTGTGAACGTGCCTCCGCCGCCCGCACGCTCGGTGAAATTGGAGCTGCCTCATCGTTGCCATTCCTGTTAGAGGCTCTTTATGACAACGAACCCATCGTTCGCAATCAGTGTATCAGCAGCTTAGCGACCCTGAAGCTGCCATCTGCGATTGGAGCATTGCTTGACGTTGCCCGGCGCCATCCCTCAATTCCTGATTCTCTCTTGAGTCATGCCCTAAGCGCCTGTTCGGTAGAGAGCTTCGGTATCATCGACGTGCCACCGGTCCCCGCTCTGCTCACTGGCCAGGATCCATTGTTCACTGGGGAAATCACTGCGCTCGAATCTACCGGCATGGTGGATGACTTGCCAGACTTTGTGGAAGATGCCGAACTCATCGAAGCGCTGGGGCAGCTTGAAAGTCCGGAAACGTCTCTCCGCGCAGCCGCCGTCCGCCAGTTGGCCCGGTTTCCCGTGCAGCGTTCGGTCCAGGCTTTGGCCTCCGTCGCGATACAGGATCCAGAGCCGGCGGTGCGAGGATCGGCAGTTTCCTGTTTGGGCTCGATCGATCATGAGTCGGTTTTTGCTCCCGTGCTTATTGCCTTGGCAGACGAGTCAAGAGAAGTACGCGCCGCCGCTGCTCGATCGTTGACCGGACTGAGCTTCGACCGGGCAGACGCTTATGTTCGCGTAATCGAAACAGCAAACGCCGGAACATTGCAGCACGTGGCTCAGGCCTGTATCAAGGCCGGCATCGTTTCACAAGCAATGGACCGTCTGGCCAGCAACGATCGCCGCCAGGCTTATGAAGCGTTCTCGCTTCTTTCGCTGCTGGCGAAAGCGAATGAAATGCAGCCCATCCTCGATGCGATCGAGCACCACCGGGACAACGATGTCCGTCTGTGCGCCGTCCGAGTGCTGGGACTTTCAGGCCAGCCTCAGGTAGCGCAGGAATTGCGCCAGTTGGCGGGACGAGACGATATTCCAGATGTCGTGCGCACCTCTATTCTTGAAGTAATCTACAAGGCCGACCAGCAACTGGCTGAGAATTCCGCCAAGTGACAAGCAAGTCCCCAGCATTGCATAATGAGAAAGTCACGAAAGCTTTTTCAATTCATTTGCCCCGATGATGAAAAACATAAACCGCTCAGTCGTGTTGCTTGAAAAATTGTGCATGATGCTCTTCTGTCTGGGCATCAGCTTGTTTTCTCTTGTTCCCATAACAGCGCGAGCACAGACAAATCGTAATTCAAAAGCCCAGCCCAGCCCGGCAAACTCACAGAGGCATTCGGCCACGATTCGCGCCAGCGATTCGTCTGAAGGTTCGCGCGTAAGCATTTTTTCGGATTCAACCTTAGATGACTACGAGGCTTATCGACGCGGTGATCGTTTCTACGTCAAATTACCGGCCGTGGAAGTTTCGCAGGCTCAGGCGAAAGTTCACGCGCGCGGTTTTGAGGATGTGAACGTTCAAAAGAGTGGCAGCAACACGCTGCTGTCTTTTCATCTACAACCGGGAACAACCGCTCGGGTGGACCAACGAGGCAACCGTCTGGAGGTAATCTTTACAACTCCGGGCGGATCCCAAACTGCTGCGTCAGCGTCATCCTCCGCTGCAATCAACCCCAGCAGCAATGACTCAGTGAATAGCGCCACAAGCGCTCCCGGATCTACGCCCGAAACTGCTAAGAGTCAGTCGTCGCTTGCCACAAACCCCGCGGACGTTTCGTCAGCGTCGAGTGCCTCGCCCTCTGCCAGTTCCCAGTCTTCTGCACTATCTACAAATCAGGCAACATCGAGCCAGCAGAATCAGAATGATTCCTGGCTGGGCACTGGTGATTGGAGAACGCGTCTCAAGTTCTATGGAGAGATCGCGCGACTGAATTGGTTGCCGCTGGTAATCGGTCTGCTGGCGGTGTTATTTATCGTCGCCTTACTACTGTCTCGTCGTTCGAGGTCTCGTCGCCGCAGAGACATTGTTACGCTGCCAAAAAAACTTGCGAAGAATGAAGGAGCAGCAGTTAAAGCCAGGCCAATCGGGGCTTCTACTGAGCGAATTTCCGGAATAAAAACACCGACAGCCTCACCTGCTGTAACATCTTCATCGCAATCAGAATCCGGGGAGCGAATCACTACGGGTCCTCCCGTTCCGCTTCCGGTTTCCGCCCAACCGGTTGTTCAGAAAAAAGTGGACGTGGCTCGTGTACAAGCCGAGGCCAACAGCATGCTGTCAGGAGCGAGGTACGATAACCACGTCACGGGAACCGTAGACAGCGACGCGCGCGAAGTGATTGCCACCGAGCTGCTCTCGGCGCTGGCGGGCCGAAATCCCGAGCGCCGTGAACGTGCCCGCGAGGCCTTCATCAAGAGTGGATATTTCGACGATGCTACCCGAGACCTGCGCGTCGCTGAAGCTCCAGCGGAGCGCGCGTCCGCAGCTCGCAAATTGGCCCTCGCCAGAGATAAGGAGGCAACCCCTCACCTGATAGCTGCCCTGGAGGATGAAGCGCCGGAAGTGCGGCGGGCGGCGGTGGAAGCGCTTGCGGACTTGAGGGATCCGGCGGCAATTGCGCCACTAAACGGTCTTCTAAGTGTGGAAAAGGATCGCAAAGTTCCTCAATCGCTGATCCGCCACGCCATAGAAGCCTGCGCAATTGTAGAGCAGCCCGCGACAACTGCGAGCGCTCCGGAGGAGAAAGGCCTTGTCCCAGCGAAAATGACCTCCGCCACAATGGAGCCCGACCGAGAGGTGATTGAAATATGACAGCTTATAACTTGCTTTCCGAGCTGCGCCAGGCAGGCGTGGTGGTGAAGGCTTCTGGAACTGATCGCCTCGTCGTGGATGCTCCCAGGGGCGCGCTGACGCCGGATCTGCGAACCGCCCTGGCCACGCACAAAAAAGAGTTGCTGGCAATCCTGATGGTCACAGAACAGAAGGCGGCACCGGAAGTTGGTTTGGCCCACGAGCCGTCCGTGTTGGAAACACGTTCACTCGCTCCTTATGAGGCTGTCACTCCAGCTCCACCTCCCTTCCAAAGTTCGATCCAAAGTCCCGCGCCGAGTCCCGTGCAAAGCCGCACCGAAAGCATTGAAGAAAAGATCCGGGGTCTGGAACAAGAGGCGGCCCGCTTGCGGGCGGAACAGCAAGCGCGCCGAGCAGAAGTAGAAGCGCGTCAGCGCGTAGCCGACGAAATCAAGCGGCTTGAGGAAGAAGCTGCGCGCCTACCGCTTGAGGAAGAATCCCGACGTGCTGAGCGTGAGGCAATGCGTTTGGCCGAGGAGGAGCGCAGGCAAGCGGCAGCAGCCGCCCGGAAAAAGGCGGCGGAGGAGGCTGACCTGCATCGCGCCGAAGAGGAACGCCGGGTTGCCCAACTTGAGGCACGCCGGCACGCCGAAGAGGAGATTGCGCGAAGGCGCTCCGAGGAAGAGATTAGAAAAGCCGAAGAACAGCTATCGAGCTTGCGGGCCCAGGAAGTTAGCCGTCGGGCTGAAGTAACATCGCGTTGGCAGGCAGAAGATGAGCGCTGGCGAACAGAGATGGAAAGCCAGAGACGGGCTGATGAGCACGCTATGCAGCAACATGCTGAATCTGAGCGGCAGAGACTTGAAGCCGAAAGTCGGATCCAGGCGGAGGATGAAGCCAGCCGGAACCGTACCCAGACCAGAGTTACGACCATCCGGGAAAAGATCGCTCGGTTGCGCGAAGAGCAGGAAAGTTACGGCAGTGCTGAAGCGCGTCGCCGGGAAGAAGAAGAAGCCAGTCGGAGGGCAGAGGCGGAGGAAGCTCGTCAGCGAGCCGAGGAACAGGTTCGCTTGAAAGCGGAACAAGAAACTCGTTTGCGAGCGGAAGAAGAAGCACGACAGCGGGCCGAGGTGCGGTTAACGCTGGAAGATGCCCAACGGTTCAGGCAGGAGGCGCGACTGCGCGCCCTGGAAGAGGAGCGCCGTGATCTTGAAGAACAAGCCAGACCACAAGCCGCTGAAACTGAACCGTCAGTTCGTCAGGACGGGCCGGAATGGTTTCCAGTCGATTTAAACGAGCACCATGATGCAAGGCTCGAGGCCAGCAGCGCAACGCCTCTGACTTTGCCTGACATACCGGGCATAGGAGGAGATTCAGAAGGCACGTTCATAGAATACCAGGAGTTTGAGCCAAGGGGCTTGCAGCTGCATTCCAGCGCGATTGTCGAAGATGAGAAGGGCGGTTTTCATTTCTTCGGAGAGGAAGTCGCTTCCTCAGTTGATCAGGCGATGTCCGCCATGCCCACTATGCCCAACACCACGCTTGAGCGGCTTGGCAGCGAGAACGTCCGCGAGCGTTGCGCGGCCGTCGCGGAACTGCCGCGCCTTGGTGGTGAAGATGCATTCACGCAGATCTCCGCCGCGTTCGACGATCCGGCCGAAGAGGTTCGCAGTGCTGCCGCTCGAGCGTTGTTCAGCTTTCAGGCTGATCGCGCGGCGGCATTTACCCGGGCACTGCGCGAAGCGCCGGCTGAACGTCGCCGCCGAATTGGCTCCGCCATTGCGTCGTCCGGCCTTGCCGGTGAAGCCATCAGCCATTTGACTGGCGAGAGTCGGGAGAAAACTTATGATGCATTCTCGCTCTTGTTTCTGATGTCGAAGGCGGGCGAAGTTCAGCCTTTGCTGCGCGCAATTGAAGAACATTCGAATATCGAAGTGCGACTTGCCGTCGTCAAGCTGCTTGCTTTGAGTGGCCAGCACGAAATACTCCCTGCGTTCCGTCGCCTGGCTGTGCGCGGATCTTTGCCGCCGGAAGTAAGGTCGTCGGTCATGGAGGCAATCTACCAGATAAGCAGCCAGGGAACGTCGAGTGGTCCTGTACCGGTAAAACGGTGAACCTTTAACCGAAAAAGGTGAACCGCTGATTCCTTAACTACCCGACAACGTTCGAACAAATCGTGGATGGAGACCGATGGTTTCCCTTCACGATTTTCTCTTAGGGTCAGCAGAGGCTGCCGTTCGTTTTCCAATGCGAAGCCGGAAACGCCCTTTGAGTATTCCTCTCGCTAATTTCGCCCATTTTGTTTATTAACGAATTACGATTTACTATTTCCACAGATGCCTTTCAAATTGCAGTCGGAATACCAGCCGCAGGGGGATCAGCCCCAGGCAATCGATGCGCTCTTTCGTGGCCTGCGCGATGGGGTGAAGGATCAGGTGCTGCTCGGCATCACGGGCAGTGGCAAGACCTTCACCGTCGCCAGCGTGATTCAGAAAGCGCAGCGGCCCACGTTAGTCATCGCGCACAACAAGACCCTTGCCGCCCAGCTCTACCAGGAATTCAAATCACTCTTCCCGGAAAATGCCGTCGAGTACTTTGTCTCTTATTACGATTACTACCAGCCGGAAGCTTACGTTCCCGCTTCAGACACCTACATCGAGAAGGAAGCGACCATCAACGACGAGATCGATCGCCTGCGCATGTCGGCAACTCGCGCACTGTTCGAACGCCGCGACGTGATCGTGGTTGCCAGTGTGTCCTGCATTTACGGGCTGGGAGATCCGGATGCCTATTACGGGATGCTGCTTTTTGTTGAGCCCGGCTTGCGCATAACGCGCGACACGTTGCTGCAGCGTTTGGTTGAGTTGCAGTACGAGCGTTCGGACATAACTTTTGGCCGGGGATCATTCCGCGTGCGCGGCGATGTAGTGGAGGTTTACCCCAGCTACCAGGACGAAGCGTATCGCATCGAGCTATGGGGCGACGAGATCGATTCCATTTCGACCATCGATCCTTTGCTTGGTGAGGTAACGCAAAAGCACACCACGCGTCTTCCCATCTATCCCAAGTCGCACTACGTAATGCCAAAGAGCACAATTAAGGGAGCGATCAAATCCATCCGTGACGAGCTCGAGTGGTGGGAACCCAGGCTGATCGAAGAAGGAAAACTCGTTGAAGCTCAGCGCCTGCACCAGCGCACGATGTTCGACCTGGAGATGATGAAGGAGATGGGCTTTTGCCGTGGCATCGAAAACTATTCGCGCCACCTGACGGGCAAGAAGCCAGGCGAGCCGCCGCCAACGTTGCTCGACTACATGCCGCGCGACACCATGGTAATCATTGATGAATCGCACCAGACCATGCCGCAGATACGCGGTATGTTTAACGGCGATCAGGCCCGCAAAAGGACGCTGGTGGAATATGGATTTCGCCTGCCTTCGGCCATGGACAATCGACCGCTGAACTTTCACGAGTTTGAAGCGCGCATGGGCCAGCTTATCTACGTGTCCGCTACCCCCGGCCCATACGAGCTTACGAAATCCGGCGGCGAAGTAATCGAACAGATTATTCGCCCCACCGGCCTGATGGATCCGGAAGTGGAAGTACGGCCTGTCAAAGGCCAGATCGATCATCTGCTGGAGGAGTGCCGCCTGCGTGCGGAGCGAAATGAGCGCGTCCTGGTCACAACGCTGACGAAACGAATGTCCGAGGATTTGACGGAATACTTTACCGAAGTGGACGTACGAGTGCGCTATTTGCACTCGGATATAGAAACGCTGGAGCGCATAAAGATTCTGCGCGATTTGCGCCGGGGCGAGTTCGACGTCTTAGTTGGGATCAATCTGCTGCGCGAAGGTTTGGACCTTCCGGAAGTTTCACTGGTCGCTATTCTGGACGCGGATAAGGAAGGATTCCTGCGTTCCGAGCAGTCACTAATTCAAACCATCGGTCGCGCCGCGCGGAATTCAAGAGGCAAGGCAATCCTTTATGCGGATCGCATGACCGACTCGATGAAACGGGCCATTGACGAGACACAGCGCCGCCGCGCCCTGCAGGAAGTTTATAATCGCGAGCACGGTATTACGCCCCAGACCATAATCAAGCCGATCGAAAGCACGCTTATCAGCGCCTCTGAGGCTGATTACTTCAAAGTGCCGCTCAACCTGGAAGAGTTTGAAGAGTATACCCGCGACAACATCGACGCGACGATTACGCGACTGGAAATTGAGATGCGGGCACACGCCAAGCGATTTGAGTTTGAGCGCGCCGCCGAGCTTCGCGATCGCATCAAGTATCTGCGCGAGCGCGAGCTGCAGATGGCTTGATTTGGAGTGCGCCGGCAGAGCGAAGCGGCGACGGCGCTTTGGTCTGGGCGTTAGTCGCGCTTGCCACCCGCTTCACAATGAAATGCTAACTAAGACGAGGCCCGACGAAATTCAGTCCTTCCTCGCCGACGCATCCCACATGCACGGTGGTTACGCAGCGCGGGTTGTGTTCCCGGAAAATGCCACAGAAGTTGCCGACCTGCTCGCCGAAGCAAGCGCCAGCCAAACTCCAGTGACCGTTTCGGGCGCCGGCACCGGCACTGTTGGGGGCCGGGTCCCATTCGGCGGAATTGTGTTGGCTACGGACCGCCTTAATCGAATCAAGCAAATCGTTCACGAAAATGATTCGGGAACCGCGACGGCAGAAGCGGGAGTTATCCTCAATGATCTTCAACGGGCAATTGATGCAGAGAAATTGTTCTACCCGCCTGATCCCACCGAAAGTAGTTGTTTTTTCGGGGGCACGATCGCGACTAATGCTTCCGGCGCGCGCACCTTCAAGTACGGGCCGACCCGAAACTACGTCCACCGTCTGAAAGTCGCGCTGGCAAATGGTGACATGATCGATCTGCGACGTGGTGAAGCGCTGGCGAGCAGCGACGGCCTGATTGGAATTCCGACGAGTTCGGGAAACATTAAAGCTCGTTTGCCGTCATACCAAATGCCACATACGAGAAAACATGCGTCCGGCTACTTCAATGCACCGCGCATGGATGCACTTGATCTTTTCATAGGTAGCGAAGGAACCCTGGGCGTGATCGTGGAAGCTGAAGCAGCTCTGTTGCCCAAACCGGAAGGACTGCTAAGCGGCGTAGTGTTTTTTGCCTCGGAGTCTGACTTATTGTCTTTTGTGGCTGAAGCAAGAAGCCGCTCGCTGGCAAACCGGTGGGGGAGCACGACGAATGGCTTCAGTGAATCGGGCAAAAGTTCTTGTGAAGATACTGGACTTGACGCGCGCGCGCTCGAATACTTCGATGACGAATCACTCAACTTTCTCCGCCAAAAATACGCGACGATCCCTGATGAAGCCCTGGGCGCAATCTTCTTCGAGCAGGAAACCACAGGGAACACTGAAGACACATTGATGGACGCGTGGCTGGAATTGCTCGAAAGGCACCATGCGCTCGGAGACGAATCATGGTTCGCAACTAATGAACAGGACCAGGCGAAGCTGCGCGAGTTTCGCCATGCGTTACCGGTGTTGATGAACGAGTGGTTCGCGCGTTATAACCAGCAAAAGGTTTCCACTGACATGGCCGTTCCTGACGAGGAATTCCCGGGGATGTTAAGGTTTTATCAGGAGGCGCTACGCGGCGGCGACCTCAGGTACACGATATTCGGGCATATCGGCGACAATCACGTGCACGTCAACATTCTGCCGCGGGATGACAATGAAGCCAGCCTCGCGCGCGAGATTTACATGAAATTCATTCGCCGTGCCGTTGCGGTAGGCGGCACAATCTCGGCCGAACACGGCATTGGAAAACTGAAACGCGAATACTTGCCCGAGCTCTACAGCGAAACACAACTGCGCGAAATGGCCGCGCTGAAGCACGCCTTCGATCCAGCCGGGATTCTTGGCCGGGGAAATATATTTGCGGATAGCTATCTTGAAAGCCGCCCCAGCTGAACTCGTACTCCAGCTCGCGATTTACTATTTACGTTTCCCGATTTACGATTCACGAACTAATGTTTCGTTTCACTACCGCTGGAGAATCACACGGTCGCGCGCTGGTAGCGATAGTCGAAGGCCTGCCCGCAGGCATGCCGGTCGATGTCGATCTCATCAATCATGAATTGCAACGCCGTCAATGGGGCTATGGCCGTGGCGGCCGGATGAAAATTGAAGAGGACCGCGCGGAGATCCTGAGCGGCGTGCGTTACGGCCTGACGCTCGGTTCGCCGCTGGCCCTGATGATCCAAAACAAAGATTGGGCCAACTGGACGGATGTGATGGCCGTCGAGTCCCGCGATCTTCTGCCCGAGAAGTCGCGTCGCCTGAGCCGTCCGCGTCCGGGTCATGCGGACCTTGCGGGCGGCTTGAAGTTCGCAGCGCGCGATCTGCGCGACGTGCTCGAGCGCGCCTCCGCACGAGAAACAGCCGCGCGCGTTGCCTGCGGGGCGCTGGCGAAGCAACTGCTCGCTATCTTTGCTTTTGAGATTCGCAGCCACGTCATACAACTCGGCGGCATTCCTGCTGAACCATTAGAGGTTTCCTGGAAGAAGATTAGCGCCATCCCGGAAGACGCGCCGCTGCGCTGCGCGGACAAGAAAGCGCAGGAGCGCATGATCAAGCTGATCGATAAGAAGCGCGAGGCGGGCGACACGCTGGGCGGCATCTTCGAAGTGGTTGCGCGCGCCGTCATTCCCGGTCTTGGCTCCCATACGGCCTGGGACCTGAAGCTCGATGGCCGTCTGGCCCAGGCAGTAATGTCGATTCCCGCGGTCAAGGCCGTGGCTATTGGCGCGGGTGCGCAAGCCAGTAGTCTTCCCGGTTCAGAAGTTCACGATGAAATCGGTTACAACAAGGACACGAAGGAATTCATTCGCGCGACTAATCGCGCCGGCGGTCTGGAAGGCGGCGTTACAAACGGCGAAGAGGTGCGCGTGCGCGGCCATCTGAAACCGCTTTCAACTTTGCGTCGCGCCCTTCGGTCGGTGGATATCGACACCAAAGAAGAAGAACCCGCCGGCTTTGAGCGTTCGGACATCACCGCGGTTCCCGCTGCCGGCGTAATCGGTGAAGCGATGGTGGCCCTGGTATTGGCTTCGGCGATGCGCGAAAAGTTTGGCGGCGATAGCCTTGGCGAGATGAAGCGCAACTTTGAAGGCTATCGCGAGCAACTGCGCGGTTACTGACGGCAGCTAGTGTTTGCGTCCCGAGAAAACGTAACCGACGCTGACAGTGGCGCGAAAGCTTGGCTCGTGACCGACTCGTACATCCGGTGCCACAAACAGACGGTTGGTGAGAAATAATTTCACCCCAATCCCTGCATTGGCGGATATCACGTTGACGGAAACCTTCCTGGTGACCAGCACGTTGCCGTTGAAGAAGTCATTAAAGGTAAATTGATCGCTGTGATGTTCTACACCGACTCCGGCAATAGCATAGGGTACGATCCGGCCTCGTGAATCCATCAAGTCAACAGCTACATGCGGCGTGAATACCCAATCGCGGTCGAAATCGCCGCGCTGCATGTACATAACTTCCGGTTCAATGCTCAAGCGCCGGTACACATAAATACGCACTGAGCCGGCCACCACCTTATGGCGATAATTGTCATTAACCACACCACCAAAAGTTGAAACACCGCCCCCGAGTTTGATCTCAGCTTTAGGCCGGCTGAGATCCTGTTGGGCGCTCGCTTCCGGAAGACAAAACAAAACCAAAGCCAGCGACCCCAGCGCGCCCAAACTGGCTCGTCTAATTCGATTCATGCTTCGTGACATCATTAGTGCTCCATCTAAAGAATAAGTAATAGCCGGTTCCAGTTGGGCAACTAGCATGCCTACAGATTTGGCGGTTATTTCATGCGCAGCGGGCGGGGTTGATGGGGCAGGCGCAAACTGAGAGCGCCAACTGAAGGAAAAGCCCTGCGGCTGCTAAGCTCGGTGAGGTTATTGGTACAAGCCTGGTAGCACGGCAAGCTGACAACGGCGAGGGGCTTGTCCTACAATTAGACCGTGCGTTTAATCATGCGGAGTTTGAAATTACGATGGCATTAATGAAAATCGTTACGTGGCCGAATCCGATTCTCGATACGCCGGGGGATCCGGTCACTGTATTCGACGACAAGTTAAAGAAGCTGGTTAGCGACATGTTCGAGACGATGTACGCCGCGCCGGGAGTCGGAATGGCCGCGGTGCAGGTGGGCGTGCAAAAGCGTTTGTTCGTGATGGATTGTTCGATGGGCAAAGATCCCGATCAGCAAGTAGTCCTGATAAATCCGGAGGTATTACATGTCGAAGGCGATCAGGATGGCGAGGAGGGCTGTCTTTCGTTTCCCGGGATCTTCTTTCCGGTTGAGCGCAGCTTACGAGCCGTGGTCCGCGCCCACGGCATAAACGGCGAGCTTTTCGAAATTGATGGTACTGAACTGACCGCGCGCTGCATGCTGCACGAAACCGATCACTGCGACGGCATTGTGTTTATCGATAAGATGTCGCCACTGAAACGCGATATCGTCAAGCGGAAGATCAAGAAACTTCAGAAAGCCGGAGAGTGGGGATATAAGTAACAAGACGGCAGGAGGCAGGAGCAGGAGGCAGGATCTGAATATGGCAACTGAGTTTCGTAACGAAGCGCTGACCGATTTCAGCAAAGAAGAGAATGCGCGGGCTATGCGCGCAGCCATCGAAAAGGTGAAGAGCCAGCTCGGTCGCGAGTATCCGCTCGTGATTGGCGGCGAGCGTATTACGACTGGCAGCAAACTGGAGAGTATCAATCCTGCCAATCGCACCCAGGTGGTGGGAGTCTTCAATAAGGCTACGAAGGACCTGGCGAAGCAAGCCGTTGAAGTTGCGCATGAAACTTTTCAGACGTGGCGCCACACGCGACCGGAACAGCGCGCCGACTTGCTCTTTCGTGTTGCCTCTTTGCTACGCGAAAGGAAACACGAAATGTCCGCGTGGATGATCCATGAAGTGGCAAAGACATGGGCCGAAGCCGATGGCGACACGGCGGAAGCGATCGACTTCTGCGAGTTCTATGGACGCGAGATGCTGCGCTACACCTCCGGCCAACCTCTGACAAAGATCGAGGGCGAAGACAACCGGCTTGATTACATTCCGCTCGGCGTGGGCTGCGTAATTCCGCCCTGGAATTTTCCTCTGGCGATAATGGCCGGTATGACGGCGGCCGCCTTTGTAACGGGCAATACCGTGGTGCTGAAGCCTTCGTCAGACTCGCCTACAATCGCTTATAAGTTTTTCGAGTTACTGGAGGAGGCTGGGTTGCCCGCCGGCGTTGTCAACTTCATGACCGGCTCCGGCGCGGAAGTGGGTGACGTAGTCGTGGACCATCCACTAACTCGCTTCATCGCGTTTACAGGATCGAAAGAGATTGGCCTGCGCATTAACGAGCGCGGCGCCAAAGTGCAAACAGGCCAGATATGGCTCAAACGCGTGGTCGCGGAAATGGGCGGCAAGGACGCGATAATTGTCGATGCCGACACGAACCTCGACGAAGCTGCTACCGGAGTAGTGCAATCCGCTTTCGGTTTTCAGGGGCAAAAGTGCTCAGCGTGTTCCCGGGCAATCATACATGCCGATGTGTACGAGCCAATGCTGGAAAAGATTGTGGCGCGTACGGAGAAGATCAAATCCGGCGACCCGAGCGATCCTTCTACGACGATGAGCGCAGTCATTAACCAGAAGGCGTTCAAGACGATCAACGACTACATCGAGAAGGGCAAAGCTGAAGGGGGCCGCGTTTTAACCGGCGGCGGCGCTGATGGCGAGCAGGGGTTCTTCGTTGAGCCGACGGTAATCGCCGACGTGAAGCCCGGAGACACAATCGAGCAGGAAGAAATCTTCGGACCGGTGCTGGCCGTGATTCGCGCTCAGAGTTTCGACGACGCGCTGAAGATTGCCAACGACACGCAGTACGGTTTGACCGGCGCTGTTTACACCGATGATCCGGCGAAGCTTGAACTGGCGCGCCAGGAGTTTCATGTCGGTAATCTCTATTTGAATCGCAAGTGCACCGGCGCCCTGGTCGGCGTGCACCCGTTTGGCGGCTTCAATATGTCGGGCACGGATTCGAAGGCCGGCGGGCGCGACTATCTTTTACTGTTCATGCAGGCCAAGGTTTCGTCGGCGAAGATTGGAGCGGCGGAAACGATGGTAGAAAAACGGGCGGCGATCTGAGCGTTGGGAAAGCTAACAGCGGCTTCGCCGCCGCACAGTGCGGAAAGGCTCAGCCTTTCCGCGCAGCGTTAGATATTGACAGAGGCTACGCCTCACCCGGAGGCGCAGCCTCCTTTCATCTGTAGCTAACTTTTCCGGTAAGGCAAAGCCTTACCGCACGCGCGCCTGGAAGCGCGCACGTACAGAGAGGTGAAAGTCCTCTCCAGGCAGACGCTCTCCGGCCTGTAACCGACTGCTACTGCGACGCAGCGATGCGTGGTGGAGAGCCGCAGGAGGTGAACGAC
>WNGD01000403.1_pt1 | contig 45221 bp, 48 predicted proteins | sample 5400671 | NCBI WGS metagenome assembly WNGD01 (sample SAMN13153369, study PRJNA577476) | soil metagenome | isolation source: 40 cm soil or saprolite under grassland replicate 2 | place: USA:California | collected 2016-06-15 | reverse complement strand
GTCGTAGAGTTGCTTGAAGAGATCGAGGTAAAGGAACGTTTCGGTCGAGACGACGCCGTCCAGCGCACGCATCCGGTTGGTCAGCTCGAGGAGGCCTCGCCGGTCGTCGGCGACGACCTCGACGACGAGGTCGTACTGGCCGGCCGTGACGACGACGTAGTCCGCCTCCGGCCAGCTCGAGATCTCGTCTGCGACCGGCCCGGGCGACCCGGTCGTCTTGAGGCCGACCAGCGCCTGCTCGAAGCCGAGGCCGAGCGGGTTGGTGACGCCGACCACCTGCAGGATGTCGTCGTCGCACAGGCGGGCGTAGCGGGCCCGGACGGTCGCCTCGGAGACACCCAGCCGGCTCGCGATCGCCCGGAAGGACTCGCGGCCGTTCTCCTGCAGCGCCTCGATGATCCCCTGGTCGAGGCCGTCGATGCGCCGCGGGGCGCTGATGGGGCCGCGCCGGCGGTCGAGGACGGCCTGCGCGGGCTGAGCGGCTCCTCTACGCAAAGCGAGGCGATTCGTACCATGCGGTACGCATTCGGTCAACGCCCAGGGCAACTTGATCTCGCAATGCGAATGTTGGATGCTCCCGCTGCACACCGATCGGGGAGGAGCCGACATGGCACGGACGCCGCTCATGCGGGCGCTTCAACGCCTTTCGTACGAGCACTCGCGAGCCCAGGCCCTGGGAATGGACGTCTCCGAGTTTCGTGCGCGCGCGTCGACGGAGGCCTACTCGCGGCGGGAGTTTCTGAAGCGCGGTGGGGTCGCCGGCGCCGCCGCCGCAGTCGCAGGCCCGCTGGCGCTCGCGCGCCCGGCCCGCGCTGCCTCCGCGCCGCGGATCGCGATCGTTGGCGGCGGGATCGCCGGCCTGACCACGGCGCTCCTGCTCCAGGACAAGGGCGTGTACGCGGACGTGTACGAGTCGTCCGGCCGCCTCGGCGGGCGGATGCACTCGGACTGGGCCGAGTTCGGCACGGACTTCTGGCGGAACGGCCAGCAGGCCGAACTGTGCGGCGAACTGATCGACTCGAATCACAAGACCATCCTTCAGCTCGCGCAGCGGTTCGGCCTCGCGACGGTCGACCTGCTCGGCGCCCAGCCGAACGGGACGGATGACACCTACTACATCTTCGGCAAGCTCTATCCGAAGGACCAAGCCGACGCGGACTTCCAGCCGGTCCACCAGGTGCTCCAGGACCAGGTGCAGCAGACGAGCTACCCGACGCTCTACAACCTCTTCACCGACGCCGGCACATTCTTCGACAACATGACCGTGTACGACTGGATCGCGAACTACGTCCCCGGCGGGCACGGAGCCCCGTTCGGCGCGCTCCTGAACAACGCATACAACGAGGAATACGGGGCCGAGACGACCGACCAGGCCGCCCTCAACCTGATCTATCTCCTCGGGTTCAACGCGAAGCCAGGCAACTTCTCGATCTACGGGAAGTCGGACGAGCGCTACCACATCGTGGGCGGCAACTCGAAGCTGCCGGTCGAGATCGCCGCCTCGCTCCCCGATGGCAGCATCCACCTCAACCAACGCATGACCTCGATCAAGACGAATGCGGACGGGACGATCACGATGACGTTCGACACCGGCAGCGGCCCGTCCGCGACCGTGATGGCGGACCACGTCGTCCTCTGCATGAGCTTCGCCGTGCTGCGCACGCTCGACTATCGCCGGGCGGGCTTCGACACCCGTAAGAAAACCGCGATCACGCAACTCGGCGCCGGGATCAACGCGAAGCTCAACGTGCAGTTCGATTCACGGATCTGGAACGCCGACGGCAGTACCGGCTCGATCTACACCGATCAGCCGCTCCAGAGCGGCTGGGACGTGACGCGGGGACAGCCGGGCGCGACTGGCATCTTCGTCGAGTATCCGGGCGCGAGCGTCGCGAAGTCGATGGGTCAGTCGAACCCGTACACGACGAACGCGACGAATGTGCAGGTGACGAAGTTCACCAAGCAGCTGCTCGCCCAGCTGGAGCCGATCTTCCCGGGCATCACCACGCAGTGGAACGGCAGGGCGATGCTCTCGACGCCGTTCACCGACCCGAACTTCCTCTGCTCGTACTCCTACTGGAAGCCCGGCCAGTACACCGGGTTCAGCGGCTACGAGAAGAAGCGCCAGGGCAACATCCACTTCGCCGGCGAGCACTGCTCGCAGGACTTCCAGGGGTTCATGGAGGGCGGCGCGTCCGAGGCCGTGCGTGCCGCACAAGAGATCCTCGGCGACCTGAAGTAGACGACGTGGCGGTCGGGCAGCGTACGCAGTCGGACGAGGTTCTCTCCGAGCGCGAGCGGTACGTCGCGCGTGGCGTCGCGACCACACCGCTCGTGGTCTCGCGCGCCGAAGGCGCTCGCCTCTGGGACGTCGACGGGCGCGAGTACGTCGACTTCGCGGGCGGCCTCGGCTGTCAGAACACGGGGCACGGGTTCGCTGCGGCGGCGATCCACGAGCAGGTCGACCGGTATCTGCACCAGTGCTTCATGGTCGGGATGTACGAGCCGTACGTCGAGGTGTGCCGGCTGCTCGACGAACTGTGGCCCGGCGAGACGGAGACGCGCTCGCTCCTGCTCAACTCCGGTGCGGAGGCGGTCGAGAACGCGGTCAAGATCGCCCGCGTCGCCACCGGCCGTCCCGCGGTGATCGCCTTCGACCACGCCTTCCACGGCCGCACCAATCTGACCATGGCGCTGACGGCCAAGGTCGTCCCGTACAAGGACGGCTTCGGCCCGTTTGCCCCGGAGGTGTACCGGGCCTCCGCTCCGTATCCGTACCGCGGGGTCACCAGCGACGATGCGCTTGTGGCTCTGAGCCACTTGTTCAAGCAGGATGTCTCGCCCGATCGTGTCGCCTGCGTCGTGCTCGAGCCGGTCCAGGGCGAAGGCGGGTTCATCCCGATGCCCGAGGACTTCCCCCGGCGGCTGAAGGAGGTCTGCGACGAGCACGGGATCCTCTACGTCGATGACGAGGTGCAGTCAGGTGTCGGCCGGACGGGTCCCGTCTGGGCGATCGAGCACTACGGCGTCGAGCCAGACCTCTTGTTGAGCGGAAAGTCGCTCGGCGGAGGTCTCCCGCTCGCGGGCGTCACGGGCAAGGCCGAGGTGATGGACGCCGTCCCGCCCGGTGGGCTCGGCGGGACGTTCGGCGGCAATCCCGTCGCGTGTGCCGCGGCGATCGCGGTGCTGAGCGAGGTCCGAACGGACGCCTTTCGCGCACGCGCCGAGGAGCTCGGCCGGCGCATCCGCAGCCGCCTCGAAGACTTTGTGGCTCAGAGCCACTTGCTCGGCGAGGTGCGGGGGCTCGGGCCCATGCTGGCGATCGAGTTCGAGGAGCGGTCGGCGGAGGCGGCCTCGCGCGTCACCGCGGCGGCGCGAGAGCGCGGGCTCGTCCTGCTCTCGTGCGGGATTTACGGCAACGTCATCCGCATCCTCGTGCCGCTCTCGATCGACGCTGCGCTGCTGGAGCGCGGGCTCGACGTGCTGGAGGAATCGCTTGGCGACGCAGACGCTGCCTGAGCGCCGCTCGGTCTCAGCGACAATCCCCTCCGCAGTGGACGTCCGGCTCTTCGGCGTGCGCAAGACCTACGGCGACGTCGTCGCCGTCGACCGCGTCGACCTCGAGGTCGAGGCCGGGGAGTTCTTCACGCTGCTCGGGCCGTCGGGCTCAGGCAAGACGACGACGCTCCGCCTGATCGCCGGCTTCGAGCGGCCGGACGAAGGCCGCGTGGAGCTGAGTGGCGTCGACGTCACCGGCCACGCGCCGTACGAACGTGATGTGAACACCGTCTTCCAGGACTACGCGCTCTTCCCGCACATGACCGTGGCCGACAACGTCGCCTACGGCCTCCGCGTGAAAAGCGTGCCGCGCGCCGAACGCCGGCGGCGCGTCCAAGAGATCCTGCGCGTCGTCCGCCTGCCGGACGTCGGCGACCGCAAGCCGATTCAGCTCTCCGGCGGCCAGCGCCAGCGCATCGCGCTCGCCCGAGCGCTCGTCAACGCACCCAAGGTTCTCCTGCTCGACGAGCCGCTCGGCGCGCTCGACCTCAAGCTCCGCCAGGAGATGCAAACCGAGCTGAAACGCATCCAGCGGGAGGTCAGCGAGGTCGGGATCACCTTCGTCTACGTCACACATGATCAAGAGGAGGCGCTCACGATGAGCGACCGCCTCGCCGTCTTCAACCAGGGCCGGATCGAGCAGATCGGAGCCCCGGCCGAGGTGTACGAACGGCCCGCGACCGAGTTCGTCGCCGGCTTCGTCGGGGTCTCCAACGTCCTCGAGCGCGACGGCAGGAAATTCACCGTCCGGCCGGAGAAGATCCGGATGCACGCCGACGTAGACGGTGACGGCGAGCCGGGCCACATCCGAGACGTCGTCTACGTCGGCATGTTCACCAGGTACGTGGTCGAGCTCGACTCCGGGGGCGAGCTCACCGTCGTGAGGCAGAACCTCGAGACGTCGTCCACCGACGCGCTCGAGTCCCGGGGCAGACGGGTGCGCCTCGAGTGGCGTCCCGAGCACACCTTCGACATGGAACGAGCAGGAGGGCAAGCATGAGGAGGATTCGCAGGAGGTACGCACTCGTCGCCGCGGTCGCCGCGGCGCTCTGTGTGCCGGCGTCGGGAGTCAGCTCCGCGGCGGACAACTCGACGATCACGAAGGTCGGCAAGGGCGAAGGAAAGCTGAACCTGATCGCGTGGGAGGGCTACACCCAGCCACAATGGGTGAAGCCGTTCACTAAGGCCACCGGTTGCAAGATCAATGCGAAGTTCGGGGGCTCGTCGGACGAGATGGTGACGCTGATGCGCACCGGCCAGTACGACGCGGTGTCAGCGTCGGGCGACGCAAGCCTGCGTCTGATCTTCGGCAAGGACGTGCGGCCGATCGACCCAAAGCTTATCCCCGGCTTCAAGAATTTCATCCCGCAGCTGAAGTCACCACCACACAACACGATCAAGGGTGTGCACTACGGCATCTCGCTGCAGTGGGGCCCGAACACGCTCCTCTACAACACGAAGAAGGTGAAGCCCGCGCCGAAGAGCTGGAGCGTGCTGTACAGCTCGAAGTTCAAGGGCAAGATCACGGTGCCCGACAACCCGATCCAGATTGCGGACGCAGCGCTTTACCTCTCGAAGACGAAGCCGTCGTTGGGAATCAAGGATCCGTACGAGTTGAACGACGCTCAGTTCAAGGCGACGATCGACCTGCTCAAGAAGCAACACCCGCTCGTCAAGAAGTACTGGGCATCGGCCGGCGACGAGGTCGACCTCTTCAAGAACGGGGGCGCCACAGTCGGCGCGTCGTGGCCGTTCCAGACCATCACCCTCCAGGCCGCGAAAGCACCGGTCAAGGACCTGATTCCGAAGGAAGGTGCGACCGGCTGGGCCGACACGTGGATGATCTCGTCGAAAGCGAAGCACCCCAACTGCGCGGTGAAGTGGATCCAGTGGGTCTCCACGCCGAAGGTGCAGGCGCAACAGGCGCTCTCATTCGGCGAGACACCTGCAAACGCAAAGGCTTGCTCGATCATGAACAAGCTGTCGAAGGGATCGTGCGCGCAGTACCACGCCAACGCGCCGGCCGCGTACTTCAACTCGATCAAGTTCTGGAAGACGCCTGTGGCGGACTGCGGCAACGGCAAGTCCGACTGCATGGACTACACGAAGTGGCAACAGGCGTGGACTGACATCAAGGGCTAGTGGCTTCACAGGCGCACGAGGCGGGCCGTCCAGCTAAATGGACGGCCCGTCGCCGCCTCTCGGCGGCGTTGTGGCGGCGGCCGTGGCTGCGGGCAGCCGGCCTCTTGCTCCCGCCGCTCGGCTGGATGATCATCTTCTATCTCGCTGCGCTCGCAGTGCTGTTCGTCTCCGCGTTCTGGAGCATCGACGCCTTCACCGGCAAGCTGACGCACGCGTGGACGTGGACGAATTTCCATGCTCTCTACAGCGACTCGACCTACCGGCGGATCGCGTTTCGCACGATCTGGATGGCCGCCGCCGTGACGGCGACGGACGCTGTGATCGCGCTCCCATTCGCGTACTTCATGGCGCGGATCGCGAGCCCGCGTCTTCGCACAGTCCTGTTCGTGCTCGCCCTGCTGCCGCTGTGGTCGAGCTACCTCGCCCGCATCTACGCGTGGCGGCTGATCCTCAACCACGACGGTGCGCTCAACTGGTCGCTGGCGAAGATCGGGCTGCCGCAGCAGGGCTGGGCGTTCACCAACGTCGCAATGTGGATCGTCTTCTCCTACATCTGGCTTCCGTTCATGATCCTGCCCGTCTACGCGGCGCTCGAGCGCATCCCCGATTCCTACTTCGAGGCGTCGCGCGATCTCGGCGCACGCGGGTGGACGACCTTCCGGCGCGTGGTCGTGCCGCTGGCCCTGCCGGGGATCGTCGCCGGCTCGATCTTCACATTCTCGCTGACGCTCGGCGACTACATCACGCCGTCGCTCGTCGGGAACGTCGACTTCATCGGCAACGTCATCTACCGCAACGTGCTCGGCCTGACGAACAACCTCCCCTTTGCGGCGGCGTACGCGACCGTCCCGCTCGTCGTCATGGCTCTCTACCTGACCGTCGCCAAGCGACTGGGAGCGTTCGAGGCACTGTGATGGAGACGACTGCGACGCGCATCTCGCTGCGGATCTGGGCGCTGCTCGTCGTCCTGTTTCTGTGGATCCCGCTCGTCCTGATCTGCGTCTACGCGTTCAACTCGTCGAACATCCAGAGCTGGCCGATCGCCGGGTTCAGCACCAAGTGGTTCGACACCGCCTGGCACAACCAGGACGCTCGCAGCGCGCTCGTGCTCTCGCTGAAGGCGGCCGGATTCGCCACGGCGATCGCGCTGCTGCTCGGCACGGCGGCGGCGACGGCGGTGAGCCGGTTTCGTTTCTTCGGGCGCGACACGATCACATTCCTGCTCGTGCTCCCGATCGCGCTTCCGGGCGTCGTGACGGGGATCGCGCTCAACTCCTTTTTCTCGAACAATCCCGTCCACCACATCACGCCGTCCTTGTGGACGATCGTGATCGGCCATGCGACGTTCTGCATCGTGATCGTCTACAACAACGTTGTCGCGCGCCTGCGGCGCACGCAGACGTCTCTCACCGAGGCGTCGATGGATCTCGGCGCAGACGGCTGGCAGACGTTCCGCTTCGTGACGCTCCCGGTCGTCTCGACGGCGCTCGTCGCGGGTGCGCTGCTCGCGTTCGCGTTGTCGCTCGACGAAGTGATCGTGACGACGTTCACGGCCGGCGCGCAGAACACTCTGCCGATCTGGATCCTCGGAAACCTGCGGCTCGGGCAACAGCTCCCGCAGGTGAACGTCGTCGTCTTTTTCGTGATAGTCATGACCGTGATTCCGGTGGCAATCGCGGCGCGCCTGACGCGCGACACCGGGATCCTGAGAAGGAGGTAGTCGTGAGCACCACCGTGTCGAAGCACCAGAACCTGATCGGGGGCGAGTGGGTCGACTCTGCCGGCGGCGAGACGATGGAGGTCTTGAACCCGGCCACGGCCGAGGCGATCGCCGAGGTCCCGCGCGCGTCGGCCGAGGACGTCGACCGTGCCGTCCAGGCGGCGAAGCAAGCCCTGCCGGAATGGCTGGAGACGACGCCCGGCGAGCGCGCCGAGGCGCTGCTCAAGCTCGCCGCGGCGATCGACGAGCATGCCGACGAGCTCGCCGAGCTCGAGTCGCGCAACGTCGGCAAGCCGCTCTCGTACGCGAAGGACGAAATGCCCGTGTGCGCGGACAACCTGCGCTTCTTCGCGGGCGCCGCGCGCGTCCTCGAGGGCAAGTCCGCGGGGGAGTACATGAAGGGCTACACCTCGTGGCTGCGCCGCGAGCCGCTCGGGATCGTCGGCGGCATCACGCCGTGGAACTACCCGCTGATGATGGCGATCTGGAAGATCGCGCCCGCGCTGGCGGCGGGCAACGTACAGGTGCTGAAGCCGTCCGAGCAGACCCCGCTGACGACCCTCCGCTTCGCGCAGCTGGCCGCCGAGATCCTGCCCGCGGGCGTCCTCAACGTCGTCACCGGCGACGGCGTCCCGACCGGCGAGGCGATCGTCAAGCATCCAGAGGTGCGGCTGATCTCCCTCACCGGCGACGTCGAGACCGGCAAGCTGATCGCCCGCACGGCAGCAGACAATCTCAAGCGGGTCCACCTCGAGCTGGGCGGCAAGGCGCCGGTGGTCGTCTTCGACGACGCCGATCCCGCCGCCGTCGCCGAGGGGATCAAGATCGGCGGCTACTGGAACTCCGGCCAGGACTGCACCGCCGCGTCACGCGTGGTCGCAGGTCCGAAGATCTACGACAGGTTGCTGGAAGAGCTCGTCCCCGCGGTCGAGTCGCTGCACGTCGGCGACCCGGCCGAGGGCGACGAGATCGAGATGGGGCCCGTGATCTCGAAGGCGCAGCAGGAGCGCGTGCTCGGCTTCCTCGAGCGTGCGAAAGGCGCCACCGTCCTCACCGGCGGCGACTCGAACGGCGACCGCGGCTTCTTCGTCAAGCCGACCGTCGTCGTCGACGTCGGGCAGCAGGACGAGATCATCCAGCGGGAGGTCTTCGGGCCGGTCGTGACCGTCCAGCGTTTCGCCGACGACGACCAGGCGATCGCGTGGGCGAACGACGTGAACTACGGGCTCGCCGCCTCGGTGTGGACGCGCGACATCGGGCGAGCGCTGAACGCGGCGCGCAAGTTGCAGTTCGGCACCGTCTGGATCAACGACCACATCCCGCTGGTCAGCGAGATGCCGCACGGCGGCTACAAGCAATCCGGCTATGGCAAGGACCTATCCACCTACTCGCTGGAGGACTACACCCAGATCAAGCATGTGATGGCGAAGATCGACTGACGCGAAAGCTGCTCGTACTGACCTCCGCCCATCGGCGCACCCTTCGCCGCTAGCTTGCAATGCAAGGGAGGCACTGCTACCTTGCCTCGCATGGCAGTGAACGAAGGCCGCCGGACGCAGCTCCTTCGTGGCGTGCTCGACCTCTGCCTCTTGGCGGTGATGGAAGAAGGGCCGGCGTACGGCTACGAGATGACAAAGCGGCTGCGCGAACGCGGTCTCTCGATCGTCGGCGAGGGCTCGATCTACCCGTTGCTCGCCCGCTTGGAGCGCGAGGGCCTCGTCGAGACCCATCGCGCTGCGAGCAACGGAGGCCCTCCACGCAAGTACTACCGCCCCTCCCGCGAAGGCCGGCGCGCGCTCGCGGCGGGAATCGCAGAGTGGCAGGCAGCGCGCGATGCGCTCGACGCCGTGCTCGGCATCGACAAAACGGAGGCAGCGCAGTGAATGAGTTCATCGAACAGTGCCGCCGCGAATGGCGACGTCTTCGCGTGCCGAATCGCGTCGCGAACGAGATGGCCGCCGAGCTCGCCGCCGACCTCGAGCAGGCCGAAGCAGACGGCGTGCCGCCGGAGGAACTGCTCGGAGGCGGAGCAGACGATCCGCACTCGTTCGCGGCCGCCTGGGCCCACGAACGCGGTGTCGGTAACCACTCGCCGTCGTCGCCGAGACGGGCGTTGCTCTTTGCCGCGTTCACGGCTTTCGTCGCGGTCGCGATCAGCGGCACGGCCCTCATGGTCTTCGCCTCTCCCTCTCAGTCGGTGCGCGCCGCGGGACCGTCGACCCTCTCGGTCCGGCCCGTCCCCGCACCGGATGCGACGGCGGTGACCGCGACCTGGGTCACGGCCGCGCCCGTGGCGGAGGCTGAGAGCGACGGCGACGCGCGCACGCTCGGCAAGGTCTTGCTGATCGCCGGTCTTGTCGGCACGGCAGCGCTGTCGTTGTTCTTGTTGTGGCGCCGTAGCACCGCCCTCTAGGATCGCGTCGTGATCAAGCCGCCGCCGCTCCCGGAAGGCGGGACGATCGGCGTCGCCGCGGCGTCGAGCCCGTTCGAGAACCGGTCGGAGATCGACCGGGGCATGCGCTGGTACGAGGAGCGCGGTTATCGCGTCAAGCTGGCGCCCGGCGTCCATGTCCGCGACGACTACGTCGCGGGCGACGCCCGGGCCCGAGCCGCCGACGTGACCGCGCTCTTCGCCGACGACGAGGTCGACATCGTGCAGATGCTGCGCGGCGGCTACGGGGCCTCGCAGGTCATCCCGCACCTCGACTACGACGCCATCGCCGCGAACCCGAAGGCGCTCGTCGGCTATTCGGATGTGACCGCGCTGCACGTCGCGATTCGTCAGCGGACCGGGCTCGTGACGTTCTACGGCCTCGGCCTGACGAGCATGGGCCACCCGGATCGTGAGGAGTGGTCGAAGGAGCGCTTTCTACGGGCGCTGACGGATCCCGAGCCGCTCGGCGAGATCCCTGCGCGACCGGACGACCCGTACATCGGCGCGATCGGCTCTGGTCGCGCGACGGCGCCACTCGTCGGCGGCTGCCTCTGGCTCCTGCGCGAAACCCTCGGGACGCCCTGGGAGATCGACCTCGACGACGCGATCCTCTTCTTCGAGGACGTCAATTGTCCGCCGTGGCACGTCGACGGCATCCTGACGCAGCTGCAAAACGCAGGGAAGCTCGAGCGCGTCGCCGGCGTGGTGATCGGCGAGATGCACAAGTGCGAGGAGCGGCGCCAGCCCGAGCCGTGGCTGCGCAGCCGTTCGATGGAAGACGTCTTCGAGCACCACCTCGAGCCGCTCGGTGTCCCGATCGTCCACAACCTGCCGCTCGGGCACGGCGATCATCTCTGCACGATTCCACTGGGCGTCTCGGCGACGGTCGATGCGGACGCTCGACGCCTTGTGCTCGAGGAGGGAGCGCTCCTCGAATCGGCCCGAACAGCAGTCGGGGCGGCCGAAGCCGCCCCGACGAAGACGTAAAAGGGGTCCGCCGCTACTCGACGTCCGGCCGCTCAACGTCAGGCCGCTCGAGAAACGCGTGGCCTTCCACGTCAGGCGACTCCGTCTGGGCTTCCACGTCCGGCCGCTCAGTGTCTGGGCGGTCGAGCCCGTGCGCCTCGACGTCCTCGTCCTCTGTGGTCGTTGGCTCCTTGTTCTCTTCCACTACTCCTCCTTTCAGACGCCAGATCCGGATCCGACGTGTTCGTCCTCTAGACAGTCGACCCGCCCCATATCTTCCCTCGCCGCTCGGAAAAAGACAAAGCCTCGTACGATCGCTCGATGCTGACGACCCTCCGAGAGCAGCTTCGCGAGTCCGGCCGCGCTTTCAGGGCGGTCTTCGGGAACGCCAGTCTCAGGCGGGTGGAGCTCTCGTGGGCCGGCACCGTCTGCGCCTACTGGATCTTCATCGTCACGCTCGGCCTCTACGCGTACCAGCGCGGAGGCGCAAGCGCGGTCGGGGTGGTTTACCTGCTGCGAGTGCTCCCGTCTGTCGTTGCCGCGCCCTTCGGCGCGGTGCTCGGCGATCGCTACCCGAGAGAGCGGGTGGTCGTGGCGATCAACATCGCGCGCAGCGTGACGATCGTGGCTGCGGCCGGAGCCGCCTTCCTCGGGGCACCGGCAGGGATCGTCTACGCGCTTGCCAGCTTGATGGGGCTCTTGCAATCCATCTTCCGGCCCACGCAGGCGGCGCTGCTTCCGCTCCTGGCGCGGACACCTGAGGAGCTCACCGCCGCGAACCTCGTGCTGACGACGATCGAGAGCGTCGGCATGTTCGCGGGCCCGGCAATCGGTGGGCTGCTCCTCGCGGTCACCGGCACCGACACGATGTTCGCGGGCACCGGAGCAGTGTTTCTCCTCACCGCCCTCTTGCTCGCGGGAGTGTCCGTCGAGCGCGGCGCCCCGGCGCCGGCGCCGCGGCGAAGCTTCGTACGCGACGCATTCGCCGGCTTCGGGACCGTCGCGCACGACGCGAGGCTGAGGCTGATCATCGGGCTCTACGGAACCCAGACGCTCGTCGCCGGTGCGCTGAACGTGCTGATCGTGGTGATGGCGCTCGAAACGCTGGATCTCGGCAAGCCAGGGATCGGGTTCCTCAACTCCGCCGTCGGCGTCGGCGGGCTGGTGGGAGGCGTGGTCGCGGTCGTGCTCGTCGCGAGGACGCGCCTTGCCTCGGCGTTCGGAGCAGGGCTCGCCCTCGCCGGCTTCGGGGTCGCCGCGATCGCAATCTTCCCGACGGCGGCGGCAGCGCTCATCTTCCTGGGGTTGACCGGTCTCGCCACGACCATCGTGGACGTCGCCGGCCTGACGCTGCTGCAGCGCACCGTGCCCGATGAAGTCCTGACGCGCGTGATGGGCGTCGTCCAGAGCGTCTTCGTCGGGACGATCGGTCTCGGCGCGGTGCTCACGCCGGTGCTGATCGGGCTCCTGGGGAATCGCTGGGCGATCGCCGCCGTCGGGGGGCCGCTCGCGGCCGGAGCGCTGCTCGCGTGGCCCCGACTGCGCCGACTCGATGCACACCTTGCGTCCGCGCCGGAGCACGCCGGGCTCCTGCACGCGATCTCCATCTTTCGACCCTTACCGCCGGCGATCGTCGAGCAACTGGCGCACGACACTCGGCCTCTTCACGCCGCCCCCGAAGAGGACGTCATCCGCCAAGGTGACAAGGGAGACCTCTTCTACGTGATCGTGCGCGGGGAGGCCGAGGTCCGGATCGACGGAAAGCCTCACCACACTCTCCACGCCGGCGACCACTTCGGCGAGATCGCGCTTCTCCGCGACGTCCCGCGCACCGCGACCGTCGTCGCTCTGACCGCGCTCGATCTCCTGACGATCGACCGTGAGGACTTCATCGCAGCCGTGACTGGGCATCCCGAGAGCACCGAGGCTGCGCACGCCATCGTCGCCACGCGCCTCGGCTCGCTGCGCCCGGGGGTGGCGTCGGTCTAGTGCCTGCCGAGCCGCCGGGCGACGACAGCCTCGGCCGATGCGAGGCTCGGCGCATAGCCGGCGACGGCGGCGAGGAAGTCGTTCCGCGCGAGCACGAGCAGCACCGCGTGCTCCCTCGCGCGGACGGATGCGGTTCGCGGGACGTCCCGGAGGAGCGCAATCTCGCCGAAGTAATCGCCCGCCCGCAGGGTCGAGACGTGGCTCCCGTCGACGAAGACGTCGACCGCGCCTGCGTCGACGACGTAGAAGCGCTCTCCGGGTGTCCCCTGTTCGACGATCTGTTCGCCCGCGGCGGCGGACTCCCGAAGGGCATGGCGGGCAAGCCGCTCGATCGTCGCCTCCGGCAGCGACGACAAGAACGGCACGCCTCGCAGGCGCTCGAGCTCGCCGATCGGAACGTCTGCCTCGAGATCGATTCGCCGAAGAATGCGTGAAGCCGGGATGACGAGGAGGGGCAGCAGCAGTCCCGCGGCGATGAGCGCCCCACGAGTGCCCAGACCGGCCACGAGCGCGGGCGCCGCGGCCGCTCCGAGCCCCACGGTCAGCAGCAGGAGCGTCTCGAGGACGCCGAAGACGCGTCCGATCACCGCATCCGGAGCCACACGCTGGAGCAGCGTCACACCGGCGACGTCGGCGAGCGTGTTACCGACGCCGACGACACCGAGCAGCAGCAAGGCGGCCGGCTCGTTCCGCCAGGCGGCGACGAGAGCGAGCGGAAGGCCGAACAAGAGCACGCCGAGCCCGAAATCGCCCGCGAGGCGACCGCGGCCGACGAGGATGCCCGCGACGGCCGCGCCGACCACGCCGCCGATGCCCGAAGCCGCATTGAGCCACCCGACGGTGGACGCGCCCGCGTCGAGGTAGGAAAGCGCGATGACCGCGATCAGGACGCCGAGCAGGCCGTCGACGAATGTCTGAGCCGCAAAGAGGCCGACGAGCAACGCGATCTTCCGATCGCGCAGGATCGCGTGCAGCCCCGCGAGCAGCTCTGCGCTGACGGCATCCTCGCGGGACGCCTCGCGCGGACCTGCCCGGGCCGGGATCCGCAGGATCAGGACCGCCGACATCGCAACGGCCGCGGCGGTGACGAAGAAGGTGGTGGCGATGCTCGTCCAGGCCAACAGCAGGCCGCCGACGGCCGGCCCGGCGAAGATGCCGACGCTCTCGATCGCTGCGGCGACGACGTTCGCGGCGCCGAGCTCCGCCGGGGTCGTCACGAGCGACGGGGTGAACGCCGCTTCGGCCGGGCGGAACGGTGTGCCGGCGATGCTCACGAGGGTGGCGAGCGCGTAGACGACCGGCGCGGCGGCGCCGACCAGGACTGCCGCCGCGGCTGCCGCGATCAGCGCGGCGCGCAGGAGGTCCGACCCGACCATCAGGCGACGACGGTCATACCGGTCTGCGAGCAGGGCTGCGAAGGGCGAGACGGCGGCCGCCGTGACCCAACGGAGGAGACCTACGAGCCCGACGGCGCGGACGCCTCCCCGCTCGTACGCGTAGACGACGACCGCGATGCCGTAGGCCCAGTACGAGACGATCGAGAACAGCCAGGCAAGCTCGAGGCGGCGCAGGCTCACGTTGTGGAGCACGCCTGCGAAATCGCGCCGCGTCTCCCGGACGCGATCTACGAGGGCCATGTGGGAACCATCCCATCCGCTCGGGTTGTGCGCGACAATGCCGGGAGGGAAGATCTCGGCGAACCGGTACGTCTAGTGGATGTCAGCGGTATCCATCTCGCCCGAAAAAGGAGGCGGAAATGTCAGAGCAGGAGCAGTTCGAGTCGGAATCGGAAGAGACCGAGACTGACGACGTGGAGGCGCATAGGCGCCGCCTCGCCGAGGAGCCGTCCGAGCCGGAAGCGGACGACGACGGCGACGACGTCGAGGCGCACCGCCGCCGCTAGTTTCTGGGCGTCTACCGCCTGACAGACGAGCCCGGGCAGTCGCCCGGGCTCGCCATGTTTCAGAGCAGGTCTTCCAGAGCTTCGAGGAGCCGGAGCGCCTTCTCCATCGAACCGTCATCCTCGGCGCCGCGCGCTTCGAGCCTGGCAGCAAGACGGGCAAGCACGGCAAGCTCTCCCTCCCCCGCGACCGTCGACAGCGCGCGCCGGGCCCGCTGCAAGAGATCGAGCGCGATCGCAGCCTGGTTCGCGAACAGGCCCAGCAGCTCCATCTCGGCGAGCGTGAACCGTGCCTCGCTTGGCCGGTCGAGCACCTCGAGGACGCCGAGGACGCTCTCCTCGTACAGGAGGGGGACCGCCATCAACCCCTTCGGGACGAAACCCGTGCTCTCCGCCGTCTCGCGCGAGAACCGCGGGTCGGCGATCACGTCTTCGATCACGAGCGGCTGCCGGCTGACGAGGACGAATCCCGCGATGCCCGTGCTCGACGGAAAACGCCGGCCGACGAGCGATTCCGAGCCCTCACCCGCGACGGCCTCGAAGACGAGTTCGTCGCTCGCCTCGTCGAGCAGGAAGATCGACGACGCTTTCGCCTTGAAGATCGCACGCGCGACCTCGACGATCGACTGCAGCAAGGCGCGGTAGTTCTCTTCGGAGCCCAGGACGCCCGCGGCCACGGCGCTGTGCAGGTCGTCGCTCATCTGCTCATCGGCCCGCCTTCGGTCGATGAGCGAGGGAAGGGGCATTGGGGGAAACCGTGAGGTTTCCCCCCACCTTCTCCTCGGTCCGCGCGGCGATCGCAGCGGCGCGCGGGCTGAGGCGTGACCTCAAGAAGGGGTCTCGTAGGGGAAACATTGTTTCCCCTACGGGAGCGAGCCGAAGGCGAGCGACGCTCATTCCCCGTCCCCGACGTTCGACGCCGTCAGGTACAGCACGCTCTTGAGCTGGAACGGCGTCAGCTCGCGGTGCTTCGAGAGGATCAGTGCCGCGAGACCCGCGATGTGAGGCGTGGCGAAGCTGTTGCCGGTGCAGACGAGCCGGCCGCCTCCGTTCCAGGCGACCTCCACGTCGACTCCGCGCGCGAAGAACTCAACCGGCGGGGTCGGGTTGTAGTAGTACGCGAAGGGGTCGGACAACTCGTGGCTTCCAACCGAGATCACGCTCGAGAAACGCCAGGGATAGCTCTCGACGGGCATGTTGTGCGCTGATGCGACCAGCATCGTGCGCCGGAAGTATGCGCTGTCCGCCAGCTCGTGCAGGAGTGAGGCGAATTTCTGCTTCGTGGTCGACAGGCTCATGTTGATGACGTCGTAGCCCTGCTCGACCGCCCACCGCAGGCCCTCGAGAAGAATCGCCCCGCTGCCGGTGAACCCGGCGCCGAGCACGCGGACACTTGCCAGGTGGCATTCGGGTGCAAGCGAACGGATCACGCCCGCGCAGGCGGTGCCGTGGCCGCAAAGGTCGCCGGCCTGATCGTCGTCGTCCACGATCACGGTGTCGCCGTCGAGCGAGATTGCGATCGACTGCTGAACCGCTCCGACATGTGGATGGTCGGTCTCGACGCCGCTGTCGAGGACGCAGACGCGCACGCCCGCTCCGGTCGCCCCTCCCCACGCCCAGTCGCGCGTGATCCGGCCCGGCCAGGCCTCGGGCAGCGCGATCCGCTCGACCGCATCCGCGGGCAGGCTCCAGGCCGGCAGTGGCTCTTCGGTCACCCCGACAGCGTAAGCCCCGGAAGAAGGGGGCGTGCCGGGCCGTCTTGTGGCTGAAGTGTTTCCTCTATCCCACCAGGAGATCGCCCGGGACCGTCACGCGGATCTGCTCCGCGAGGCGAAACAGGAGCGGCTCGCCGCTCTGTTGCGAGAGGACGCACCCGCCCGGACATCGTGGGTGGGCGAGAAAGCGCTTCGCTGGGCGAGTTCCGTCACTCGACGACGGCCGGCGGTTCACACCGCCTGATCTACTCCCGGGCTGCCCGTGCCTCCTCGGCGGTGCGGGCAGCCTCCTCCGCAAGCCTGTCTGCGCGGTGGACTCGGTCGTCGTTGGAGGCCGCGGTCAGGTTGACGGCGACGAGCTCGGCGGCTGCTCGTGCGCTGCCCGCGGCGAGCAGCCCCGCGACGACGGCATCCGGTCTGAGGGCGGGATCGCATTGCTGCGCGACGACGGCAGCCAGCGCGGCCACGTCGGCGGCGGCTGCGGCGATGCGCAGCGGAGGCTCCGCCGCCTCTGCGTACGCGCGGCCGACCTCATAGTCTCCGCCGCCGGCGTTGATCGCCTCCTCGTACGCGCGAGCGGCGAGGTCGGCGAGCGGCCTCGCCCGGTCACGGAGGGACTCTGCCTGCGCGGCCGCCCCGGCCGCGTCCGGCCAGGCGTCCCTCGACGCACGGGCGACCTTCGCCAGCAGCTCGGCCGCGGATGCCGTAACGAGGGCCGCGAGTGGGCCACCACCCGAAGCCGTCTGCATGAGGGGATTCTGCTACTTCGACTTCAAGCGCAGGCGCAGCGCGGCGAGAACGGCCGTGCTGCGCTCATAGCCCTCGGCTTCGAGGGCGGCCTCGAGATCCGCGACGAGACGCTCACGGAAGGCTGCGTCGGCCTCCGCGCGGGCGACGATCTCGTCCAGTTCGGCCCGCGCGAGCGGGAGCTCCTGGGCGGCACGCACCCATCCCTCCGGCGCCGGAGGGAGCACCCGGATCAGGCGGGCAAGCTGCTCTTCGCCGAAGACGCTCATCGATCTCCAGACGGGCGATCGGAGTCGCTTCTTCCCTCGAGCAGCTCCCGCAAGCGTCCGAGGCACCGGGAGATGCGGCTGGCGATGGTTCCGGCCGGCAGGTCGAGCGCCTCTCCGATCGTCTTGTAGCTCTCGTCTCGCGCGAAGAAGCGGTCGAGGATCTCCCGGCAGTGCTCCGGCGTCGCGGCGAGCGCTTCGTGCACCGTCAGGGCCTCGTCGAGCAGCGCGAGGGTCTCCTCCGAGCCGCCGATCAGCTCCTCGTCCGCGACCGGCAGTTCGCGTGCCGCTGCGCGGAGCCTGTCTATGCACAGGCGGCGGGTGAGCTGCGCGAGCCAGGGCCGCACGGCGGCGTCGTCTCGGAGTTTGTCCAGGTGCTGGTAGGCCCGGGCGAACACCTCCTGGAAGACGTCCTCCGCATCCGTCTCGGAGAGCCGGAACGCCTGAACGGAGATCGCGTACACGTAGCGCGAAAATCGTTCGACCAGCTCGTTCCAGGCCTGCTGGTCGCCCGCCCGGCAGCGTGAGACGAGCTCGCGGTCACTGAGGGTCGAGGCCATCAGGCAGATTCTGACGCGTAAGGCCGTAAGGCTGGGGTCTGACCCCGAATGGGGTCAGACCCCAGCAGTTGCTTTACGCCGCCGGAGGTTGCTGCGCGTTGCCGCCGAGCTGCTTTGACCACCACTCCGCTTCGCGGCGGTCGAAGTTTTCCTGCAGCTGGGCGACGTACATCGACAGGTCGCTCTCTCGCGTCGACAGTTGGGCTTCAAGCTCTGCGCCGGCCTTCTCGCGCTGCTCCAGGCGCTGCTCGCGGACTTCGAACTCGGCCTCGAGCTGTGCCTCGCGGAGGTTGAGCGCGGCCTCGCGCTCTTCGAGCTCCTTCGCGCGGCCGGCAAGGACATGCTCGCGTTCGTCGAGCGCCTTCTCCTTGCCCTCGTAGCGGCTGCGTGATGCGAGGATCGCCTGCTCGGCCTTGTTGAGCGCCGCCTCGCGCGACGTCAGCTCCTCGTCCCGCTGCTTGAGCCTGCGCTCCGCGAGCTCGTCCACCTCCGGCGTCCGCGCCTCCTCGGCTGCACGACGCAGCGTCGCCTCCTGGCGGTGGAACTCGGCCTCGCGTGCGATCAGCTCCGCCTCGCGCTGGTCGAAGTTGGCCAACCGGGCGAGCGCATCGTTTGCAGCCTCCTGGCTCTGCTGCGCCGCGCGCTCGAGCTGCTCGATGCGTCCGCTCAGCTCCGTCGCGCGTGTCGACAGCTCCAGCTCGCGCTGATCGAGCTCGCGTGCACGCTCGGTGAGGCGATCGTCGCGGCCGTTGGCGCCGGCGAGCTCCGCCTCGTGTTTCGCGAGCATCTGCTCTCGGGCCTCGAGCTGTGAGCGTCCCTGCGCCAGCTCGCGCTCCATCGCTGCCAGCTCCCGCTCGCGGTCGGCGAGCGCTTCCTGCAGGGAGCGCGCCTCTGCTTCCTTGGCGCGCGCCTCCTCGAGAGCCGCCGCCCGCTCGTTCGCCTCGCGCTCGAGCTGCTCCATCCGAGCGGAGAGCTCGCTTGCGGCAGAGGACAGCTCGAGCTCACGCTGGTCGAGCTCCCGCGCCCGGGCAACCACCTGCTCGTCGCCCTGACCGTTGTTGCTCGCCAGCTCGGCCTCTCGCTTGGCCAGCTGCTTCGCGCGCGCCTCCATCTCGGCGCGCACATGCGCCGCCTCTTGCTCGACGGCGGCGACTTTCGCCCCTCGCTCCTCCAGCTTCTGCTGGAGCACACGAGCCTTTTCTTCCTGCCTGCGAGCCTGCTCGACGGCGGCGGCGTGCTCCTTCGCCTCCTGTTGCAGCTGGTCGAGCCGCGCCTTCAGGTCGCCCGCCTTGGTCGACAGCTCCAGCTCGCGCTCGTCGAGCTCGCGTGCCTTCGCAACGAGGCGTTCCTCGCTCTTGCCGCTCTCAGAGGCGATCCCGGCTTCGCGTTTCGCAACGACCTTCTCGCGCGCCTCCAGCTGGACGCGCGCCTGTGTCGTCTCCTGCTCCGCCTTCGCCAGCTTCTCCTCGCGCTCCGCCAGCTTCTTCTCGAGCGAGCGCGCCTCGTCTTCCGCCGTCCGTGCCTTCTTCTCGCTCTCCTCGAGCGCTCGGATCAGCTTCTCGTGTCGCGCCTCCGACTCCGTGCGCCCCGTCTCGACCCGTGCCTTCGCGTGTGTGAGCTCTTGCTCACGCCGCGTCAGGTCTTCGACCTTCTCCTTCCACTCCTTCGCCTCGGACGCGCGATGGTCGTCGGCCTGCTTCAGCTCCTGGATCTTCAGGTCGACGAGCTGCTCGCGCTCGGAGATCCGCGCCTCGAGTGTCGCGAGCCTCTCGTTCTCCTCGAGCGCGCCGTCGAGCTCCGCCAGCCGCTGGGAGATCTGGCGCTCCCGCTCCTCGAGCTCCGCCTCGGTGGCGGCGAGCGCAGCGGCGCGGCGGTCGAGCGCAGCCGCCTGCCCCGCGACGTCCTGCTCGAGGCGACCCTCGCGGCCCGAGACGTCGACCTGCTCGTGGAGCGACGCCCGCAGATCCTGCTCGCGGGCGAGCGACGCGCTCAGCTCGGCGCGCAGCAGCTCGAGGTCGGGAAGGGCGGCCGGGTCGGCGGCCGCGATCGCCTCGGCGGGAGAGCGAGGCTCTTCGTCCTTGCCTGCGAGCTTCGCCCGCAGGCCGGACCCGAAGCCACCTTCCGTCTTGCTGTGGTCTGCAGCCACGGCCACTCCGCGTCCTAGAACTGGAAGATCTTGGACAGGTTCAGGAATGCCGGCCCGAGGATGACGATGAACATCGCCGGGAAGATGAACGCGACCGTCGGGAAGAGCATCTTGATCGGCGCCTTCATCGCCTTCTCCTCCGCCAGCAGCTGACGCTTCAGGCGGGTGTCCGCCGCCTGGATGCGGAGGATGCGGCCGAGGGAAATACCGAGCTGGTCGGCCTGGACGATCGCGCGCACGAAGCTCGCCATTTCCTGGGACGCGCTCCGCTCGGCCATCTTCTTCAGCGCCTCCTGGCGCCCCTCGCCGATGCGCATCTCGCCCAGCGCGAGCTCGAACTCCTCGATCAGCGGGCCCTCCATGTGCTCGGTCAGCTTCTGCACTGCGCCGTCGAAGCCGAGCCCGGCCTCGACGCTCACAGACAGAAGGTCGAGCGCATCGGGCAGTTCCGCCGCAACCGCGGCCTGCCGTGAGCGCACACGGCCGTTGAGGTAGAAGCTCGGGCCCATGAAACCGAGCACGGCGAGCAAGATCGCGAACACCGGTGCCCGGGCAGGCGAGACCGCTCCGAAGACCACGAGCCCGGCGAAACCGCAGCCGATGGCCAGGATTCCCTGCGTGGCGATGAATCCGTTCGGCGACGTATTGCGCATGCCGGCCGCCATGAGCTTCATCGCGACGGCGTTGGTCGACGCCTTCGGATTCACCCGCAGCACCAGTCGCGCGACCTGCGTCGTCAGCGGGGAGAACACGCGCTCCCGAAACTTCGGCAGCTCCTTCCCCGCAACTTTGACGCGTCCGTAGTTCGCCGCACGATGGACGAGGTTTCTGCGTGTCCGCATCGGCGTCGTCGCAAGCTCGGCGAGGAAATACACGGCGAAGCCGATCGTTGCTATGGCGAGAAACAAGAGCATGGCATCAACCTCGGAAGGAGACGATCTTTTTCAGGACCAGGGAACCGAACGCCATCATCACGAGCGCGAGGCCGATCAAGAAGTGGCCGGCGCCCGTGAAGTAGAGCGGATGCATGTAGCTGCTGTTCAGCAACGTCACCGTTCCCGCGATGAAAAACGGAATGCCGATCAGTGTGTACGCCGACATGCGCCCCATCGCCGTGAGTGCGCGGATCTTGCGCGCGAATTGCTGTCGTTGCCGGACCGTGTCCGCCACCATGTCGAACAGCGTCGCGAGCGAGCCACCGACCTGGCGCTGAATCGTGACGGCCGTGATCGCGAACTCGAAGTTCTTGGATCCCAGACGCTCCGCCATCTCCGCCAGTGCGTCGTCCATCGGGCGGCCGAGGGACGTCTCCGTCAGCACCCGCCTGATCTCCTGGTTGGCCGGCGGATGGCCTTCGTCGACGACGGCCTGCAGGCCCTGCTTGAACGAGTGCCCCGCCTTCAGGGATGCCGCGATCGTGATCAGCAGGTCCGGCAGCTGGTCCTCGAACGCGCGGATGCGCTTGCGCATCTTCAGCCAGACGAAGCAGAACGGAATCGCTCCGCCAATCACGAGCGCGCCAACCATGAACGGCAGCGGCGCGCCCATCACGACGGAGAACATGAACAGGACGACGATCGCTACGACCTCGATCCAGAAAAACTCGACCGTCTTCAGCGGGACGTCGGCGCGCTCGAGCATCTTGCCGATCCAGCGCCACTGCTTCAGGTTCCCAAACATCTTCTCCGTTGCCCGGAAGACGTTCCCGAGCGCCTCGAGGCGACGTTCCTTGCGCGCTTTCTTCGAGTTGCCCTTGGTCTCGCCGACGTGCACGGAGATGCGGCTGCGCACCCATGACCCGCGCAGGCCTGACAGCATGAACAGGCACGCGAGGAGGACGAGGAACGCGACCGCAACCGCAAGGCCGAGCGGCCCGCCGGGACCGTAGGCGCCCTTCGGCACGATCTTCGACGGGTCCGGCGGGTTCGGGCTCGCGCCCGGAATCGCGATCGTATGGACAGCCGACCCCTGGCCGACGACGGACGCGGCAACGTGGATGCGGTCGTGCGGACGGGAGGCCGTCACGTACTGAACGCGCCACGTGCGCTTGAGCGTCTGAGCGATCGTCCCGTACACCGACGCGAGACCCGAGGTCGACGACGCGCCGTAGTACTGGCCGCCCGTCGATTCCGAGATTTGCAGCAGGGGGTCGGCCGTGAAGCCGTTCCCCTCGACCCCGATCGTGTACACCGCCGCGTTCGCGTCGCGCGCGGCCGCGATCGCCTGCTGGATGCTGCGATTGCTGGCGTTGTCCGCGCCGTCGGTGAGCACGATGATGACGCGGCCCGGGAGCGGGCTGGCCTTCAACTGCTGAGCCGCCGTCGTGATCGCGTCGTACAGTGCCGTGCCGCGCAGCCGGTCCGTGGACAGGTGAGCGAGCGCGGAATCGGCATCGAGCTTCACCGTCGAGAACGGCGACAGCGTCAACGGCTTCGAGCCGAATGCGACCACAGCCAGCTGGTCCGCAGGCTGCTTCGCGGCGACGAAGGCGCGGGCGGCCCTGATCGCGTCGGCAAGCGGCTTGCCGCGCATCGACTGGGAGCGGTCGATCAGCGTCGCGATCGCCTTCGCCTGACCGAGATTCTGTTCCTGCAGGCCGGCAACCGGGAGACCGTTCTCCGTGATCGTCGGCGCGACCGAAGCACCGCTCGGCGAGACAACCGACGCCCGGATGGTCGGATAGGCGCTCGCGTCCACGCCCCGCAACTGAACCGCGGCCGCCGCGGCGGCCGGAAGGACGAGGAGGGTGAGTGCGAGCCCGGCGGCGAGGAGCCGGAGCTTTCGTCTCACTGGAAGGCTCCCTTGAACTTCGACGCCTGGTGACCCTGGCCGACGGCGGGCGCGTCGTTGTCCTCGGCCGTAAAGAAGCTCGGCTGCAGCATGACGCCGTTCGCGGCCATCTTGTCCAGGAAGTTCGGCTTCAGTCCGCTGCAGCTCAGCGGCGAGAGCAGGCGGATGGCCCCGTGCGAGGCCTCCGCCTCCTCCGACGGCGGCTTCGCGATGAAGATGTCCTGCAGCGTGATCACGTCGGACTCCATGCGCAGAACCTCGGTGACATGAGAGATCCGGCGAGAGCCGTCCACGAGCCTCGTGATCTGGATGAGCAGGTCGAACGCGCTGGAAACCTGCTCGCGGATAGCTCGCAGCGGCAGTTCGACGCCGGCGGTCAGCACGAGGGTCTCGAGACGGGAGAGCGCGTCGCGCGGGGAGTTCGCGTGGATCGTCGTGAGCGAGCCCTCGTGGCCCGTGTTCATCGCCTGGAGCATGTCCAGCGTCTCGGGGCCGCGGACCTCGCCGACGATGATGCGGTCAGGCCGCATCCGGAGGGCGTTGCGGACGAGCTCGCGGATGCGCACCTCGCCCGAGCCCTCGATGTTCGGTGGCCGGGACTCGAGCGTGATCACATGCTCCTGCTGAAGCTGAAGCTCCGCCGCGTCCTCGATCGTGAGGATGCGCTCGTCGTTCGGAATGAACGCCGACATGGCGTTCAGCGTCGTCGTCTTACCGGTGCCGGTACCGCCGGAAATGAGGATGTTCAGCTTTCCCTTCACGCACGCGGCGAGGAACTGGGCCGCCTTCGGGGAGATCGAGCCGAACGAGATCAGGTCGTTCATCGTGTATGGATCGCGCGAGAATTTCCGGATCGTCAGCGTCGGGCCCCTGAGCGCAAGCGGCGGGATGATCGCGTTCACGCGGGAGCCGTCGGGGAGACGAGCGTCCACCATCGGCGAGGCCTCGTCGACGCGACGCCCCACCTGCGACACGATCTTGTCGATGATGCGCAACAGGTGAGAGTTGTCGGCGAACGCCGCCGGCGTCCGCTCGATCTTGCCGAGACGCTCGACGTAGATCCGGTCGTGCGCGTTGACCATGACTTCCGTCACGGAGTCGTCACGCAGGAACGGCTCCAGCGGCCCGTAGCCGAGGATGTCGTCGGTGATCTCACGGATGATCTGGCGCCGTTCCTCACGCGTCAGCGGTGTCCGGTCGAGCACCAGCTGCTCCGTCACGGCACGCGTGACGCGCTCGTTCAGGTCGCCCGTCGCTTCGCGCTTGAACAGCTCCGCACCCAGCGTCGCGATGCACGCGTGGTGGATACGGGTCTTCAGCTCCGCGTATGGGTCCTGCGCGCGAGCGTCGGGGGTCGCTTCCTGGACGGCTGAGCCCGACAGGAGGGCTTCTGCGGTAGCCAAGCCGGCTCCATTGGAGGTCTTGAGGCGGTCGTGGAGACCCATGGCTTAAGCCCTCGAGAAAGCCGGGATGACCCGACGCTTCTTGCTCTCGGCCTCCTTGGGCGCCCGGAACAGCTCCTTGGCCATCGACTTGATGGCGCGGGAGACGTCGGCGGACTCCTCGGCGAGCACGACCGGGTTGCCCCGGTTCACGGCCAGCGGAACCGCACGGTCCGAAGGCACCTCGAAGCGCACCTTCATGCCGAGCGCGCCCTCGACCTCGTTCGGCTTCATCCCGACCTTCGAGTTGGAGCGGTTGAGGACGATGCGGACGCGCTGCTTCGGGAAGGACAGCAGGTCGAGCGTCTGCAAGGCCAGGCGGAGGTTCTTGAGCGTCGGGACGTCGAGCGAGCAGAGGAGCAGCAGCTCATCCGTCCGGTCGAGCGTCGCCAGCATCGGGCCGTGGAAGAACGGCGACGTGTCGACGACGATGACGTCGAAGGACTCCCGCGCGACCTCCAGCAAGCGGCCGAGCTTCGCCTCGGTCACCAGCTCAGCGTCTTCGGGGCGAAGAGGCGCAGGCAGGATCTCGAGGCCGCAGGCGTGCTTCGTCGTGTAGCCCGCGAGCTTCTCCGAGTCGAGCTCGCCCGGCGCGACGACCAGGTCGTAGATCGTCTTCTCGGGCTCGACGCCGAGCATGATCGCGGCGTCGCCGAACTGCAGGTCGAGGTCGAGCAGCAGAGTCTTGTGCCCCTCGAACTTGGCGCAGGCGGTCGCGAGGTTCGTCGCCATGACCGTCTTGCCGGTCCCGCCCTTGGGCGAGAACACGGTCACGATCTTGCCGTGGCGGCCGGGGCCGGTCTCGTGGTGCCGGCGCGTCGTATGTGTGGCCTTGCGGATCGCGAAGACCACGTTCTCGACGAGCTGCGGCAGGAGCAAGACGTCGGACACGTCCGCGTCCAGCGCCTGCTCGAGCAGCCCGGCAGACCCGCTGGAAGCGACGATCAGGAGCGGGGCGCGAGTGTGGCCACGGATGGCTGCGACCTCATCCGCGGGGAACGTCGTGCTCCGCGTGGCATGGAGGACGGCGTCCAGGTGGCCGCCGGCGAGCGCACCCGCGCCTCCGGCGACGTCCGTGCTGGAGCCGACCAGTTCGATTTCAGGATGGCTGGCGAGCGACTCCCGCAGCTTGTCGAACCCTTCGCAGGATCCGGTGGCGAAGAGCCGAACGCGTTGGCGCTGAGTTGTGTCGGTTGAGGGGGTCAATGCGGCCTCCCGAAGTTCGCTGCCCACGACGGCGGCCTCTTGCCCGGGCCGTCGAAGAGCATCAGGGCGGAATCTTCGTACGTGTTGGAGCTGTCGAGAGCAGCGTTCGGCGGGCGCAGGGCGAGATGCCAGCCGGCTCCGTTGTCCTCGCTGTTCTTCTGAATCCAGATCATCTTCTGCGACTCGGCGTCCGTCATCCGGAGCTGCACCCAGGCCGTCTGCTGGCCCGAGGTCACTGCCGCGGCCTGCGCGGCTTCCGCGGGCGGCGTCAGGACCAGTAGATCGCGTAGCACGACCCGGCTGACGATCGCATCGCTACCCGATCCATTCGTAGAGGGGTTCTTGATGCCCCAGGTGGCGACGACGTCGATATGGTCACCGGCTTTGAGCGTCCCGGCCAGCAACTGGTTGGGATCGCCTTCGAGCTGGTACGCACGCTGCGTTCCCTTGATCTGTGCGCGGATGCCCTGCTCCTTGGGCGGAGCGAAGCGGCGCGTGCTGACCTGCTCGCCCTCGAAGACGTCCGCTGTCGCGATGTACTGCGAGAGCTGGTCGGGGCTCGAGATCGCGCCCGCCACAACTGCCTTGCGGGGCACGGTCTCCTGCTTGAGCATCTTCTGATCGATCACGTCCGCGCCGGAGGTGCCTGCCGGGATGTCGCGCGCGGCGACGAGCACCGTCACCTTGCCTTCCCCGTGCTGCACGTGGCGCTTGTAATTGACGACGTACACGCTCGTCAGGATGGCGGCGAGTGCAGCCAGGGCGACGGCGATTCCGATGTTCTTGGCGCGGTAGTTCATAGTCCTTTCTCTTTCTTGTGAAGGGCCTGAGGACTGTGGTGGTTATCGGCGGTTACTTGATTAACTTGACCGGATTAACTGTCCGGCCTCGGCGGGATTGAGGGGATTAACTTGACGGTCGCGAAGCCGTCGGGGTCGTAGGCCCCGAACGGGCACTCAGCATTCGGATCGCTCCCGGTCGGGCACGCGGCAGACGAAGGCGCACCGGAGCGCACGAACATGCCGGTCACCGTCTTCTTGTCGTAGTCGGTGATGATGAACCAGGCGAAGCCGACGACCTCGAACGGCGACGAACTACCCTGGTGGAACGCCTTGATGATCGGGATGACGACGACGTTCGGGTTGTTGTAGTCCGTGATCTGCGGGTGGCCGTTCGCATCGGTGGTGAGGATGCTGTACGGGTCGAAAGGCTTCACCGCGCCACGATCCCCGACGGCCGTCCCGGTGGCCGCCTTGTTGCCAGGCTCGACCGGGACGTCCTGGTTGACGTTCACGAGGCAGGAGTGCGTCCTGCGCGCGATCAGGTCGTAGTAGTCGTTGCCGCCGCTGCCGTAACCGCAGCCTTTCTCCTTCACGGGCAGGTCGACGCCGCCGAAGTTGCCCGGCGCGGCCTGGTCGCCCGACTCGACCTTGAAGGTGATGAGCTCCTGGTACTTCACGCTCGGCTTGTCGATCACCCACGGCGCCAGCCCGAGGGCCCAGCCGGTGAAGCTGCCGCGCACGGCGCTCGCGTTCGCGCGCACGTCGACGGTCGTGATCCCGAGCACCCGGCTGAAGATTCCGGGCTGATCCTGCTTCCCTTCGACCGAGATCGTGTCGCCGTTGATGAACGTCGAGTCCGACTTCACGTCTCCGTTCCCGACGCCGCCCCCGTTCTTGTCGGCGTACTCGAGCGCCAGCTTTTTCGCGTTGCTCCAGCTGTCGGGAAGAACCTGGGCGCCGGCCAACGCCGCGGCATCGGCGGTCGACTGCAGCTGCCGCTTCTCGCGAAACCACGAGCCGACGTCGAGGACTAGGGCGCACATACCCAGCAACATCGCCATAAAAATGGCGGTCAGGACAAACGTCTGACCGCGTTCGTCGTTTCTGCGGCGGGTCATTCGACTCGCTCCTTCATGGTCGAGGTGAGCTGCCCGCTCGACACGACCCAACCCAGAAGGCTGATCGAGTAGGGATACGTCGCGGTCACCGTCAGATCGGTGCCGGGCAACCAGGAGGAGGAGCAAGTGACTTTGAAATCCGTCCCCGGGTTCTGGAGGTTCGTGCCGGCGGCATACCCGGCCGCCTCGCAGATGCCCTTCGGATTGGAGACCGTTCGGGAGACGGCGCCTTTACGTGATGCGGCCCGTGCCGCATCGGTGAGGGTCAAATAGTTGTTGAACGCAATGCCGAATTGCGCGATGCCGAAAAGGAGCACGACGAGGAGTGGGAGCACCAGTGCCAGCTCCGTCATGGTCTGTCCTCGTTCGTCTCTCAGATTGTTCGTCGCGTGCGGCACGTGTCTCCTTCGGAAGTTCGCGGGGCCCTCGCTGCGAGTGGAGGGCCCCGCCTGTTAGTTGGGCGGCTAGAAGAACAACCGCACCAGACCTGCGAGTGCTGTTACAGCGGTGCCGGGGAGCTTCGTGAACGCGAGCACCGAGGTGCCGCTGATCACCGAGAGGGTCACCGTGGCGTCCGGCTTTGCCTGGCCATACTCACGCGAGAGAGACGCGATGAGCGGTTCGATTCGCCTTCTGACGTGCTGCACGATGAAACTCCTTGCTTCCGGTGTTGCTGGTTGGCTTAGAGGTAGCCCCGAACGGTGTCGAGCGCGGTTGCGATCGCGCCGGACAAGAGGCCGATTGCGACCACGACGAGCGCCGTGATGACGGCCAGGACGACGCCGTACTCGGCCATCGTCTGACCCTCGTCGACGCCGAAGCGCGCGCGGACGTAAGCGACCAGATCGGTGAACGTCACGATGGATTCACCTCCTTCGACATCTCCGGGGGCATGCGGCGCCCTGCGAGGGTGGGGGTGCTGCTCAGAACGAAATCGACTCGGTTGCGGGCGAAGCTGCGTGGCACGCGATGAAGTCCTTTCTCACTTAGGCGCGCCGCTTCGCCTGACGGTCAATCTCGTTCGTTTCATCGTGCCGCCGCGAGGCCGCGTGTATCCCTCGGCCGGGTGATCCGAACCCAGTTCCCTGAGGCGAGGGAAGCCGCGTTGTCTCTGAAAAGGCTGCGGGGCTCTCGCCGCTGGCGAGAGCCCCGCTTACAACCTGGGTGGCTACGAAACGCAGCCACGCCGGTCTCTTCGGCTTACAGGTAGCCCCGCACGGTGTTCAGCGCGGTTGCGATCGCGCCGGACAAAAGGCCGATTGCGATCACGACGAGACCCGTGATGACGGCGAGCACGACGCCGTACTCGGCCATCGTCTGACCCTCCTCGATGTTGAAGCGTGCGCGGAGGTAAGTCACCAGATCCGTGAACGTCACGATGGATTCACCCCCTTTCGGCAGCTCGAAGCGCGCGGGGCGCGCCTGGAACTCGGTCCTGCTGAGTTGTGAAGCGGCTGGACCCCAAGCAAAGTTGCTGAACGCGCCAAGATGGCATTCCTTTCCTGGTGAGGCGCGCCGCTTCGCCTGTCGGTCAATCTCGTCCGATTCATCGTGTTGCCGGCGAGGTGCGCGTATCCCTCGGCCGGGTGATCCGGCCCGAGGTTCCCTGAGGTGAGGGAGGGGTTCACGGGCTCAGACATCGATAGTCAGATGACCGCAAGCGGCTGCGGATGGATTCACAGGCCACAATCCGCGCCCCTCGTGGCGGCCAGGGGCTCGATCAGAAGGAGCTAACGGCAATGCCACGATGGTTCAACGACAACTGGGATTTCGGCGGCAGGCCGGATCCAACAGAGGACGGCACCCGTGAGCCCAAGTCGCGCAAGCGCCGGCTCGCTACGACGTTCGTGTTCACCGTCCTCTTCTTCGCGGGCGCGTCGCTCGCAGCGGTTGCCGGCGATCGGCTGACGGCTTCCATTCCCAGCGACGACGCGGCCGCGATCGCAGCCGACACGACGACCACTGACGCCGCGCCGGACGCGGCTGCTCCCGCGGCTGACGCCTCGGCGCCCGCGACCGACGACTCGGCCGCAGCTGCCGCGACGGCGGCGGCGGCCTCGCACGACCTGTCTGCCCCGGCCGACTCGGCCGCAGCGACCCCGGACCCGACCGCAGTGGCGTCGGAGGCCGCAGCGGCAGCGTCGGACCAGGGCTTCTCGGTGGTGAGCGGGTCCGATTCGTCGTCGACCGCCCCGGATGCGTCTGCTCCGGGCGCCTCGGCGGCTCACTCGCCGAGGCAGACGGCGGCGAAGCGTGCACGCGCACGCACGGAGCATCTGCGTGCCGTGTTGCTGCCGAAGACCAAGCCGGCGCCGAAGCCGGAGATCGAGGGCCCGCAGAGCGCGGCCACGGTCTGGCTCAATTCACTGCTGCCCGATCCGACCCCGCCCGCGCTTCGCCTCTCGGCCAGGTTCGCCTCGAACCTGAAGTCGGCGGCGCGGAACGGCGGCGTCAACTGGGCGACGATGCTCGGAATCCTCCGCGCGCGTGGAGCTTCCGGTCACAGCCCGGCCGACCGTGTCACGCTCAATCGGCTCGCCGCGCGGCTCGACTCCGTCGGTCCCGTGAAGGGTGACTGGGCACGCATCGTCGCGTACTCGGGTGACACCCGCTTCGCCGACAAGGCGACGGCGCTTGCCCGGTTCGACCGCGCGGTGGGCATGAATGCGCTGGTCAACGGTCTCGAGGCCGCGAAGCCCGAGATCGCGACCCGCGTCCTGTCCGATCCGATGGTCTCGATCTACGAGGGCGGCCGGAACGACATCGTCGCCGACAAGGTCGACGTCCGCGTGCTGGCGACGATCGCCTACCTGCGTGAGACGTTCGGTCAGGTCACCGTGTCCTGCCTCGTGTCCGGCCACCGGCTCTACGCCCGGCCGGGTGTCATCTCCGCCCACATCTACGGCCGCGCAGTCGACATCGCCGGCCTGGGCGGGATCGCGATCCAGGGCCATCAGGAGCCCGGTGGCATCACCGAGCACGCCGTTCGTGAGATCCTGTTGCTGCCGGCGGAGGTCATGCCGCGGCAGGTCATCTCGCTGCTCGGCCTCGGCGGACCGTCGTTCCCGCTGGCAGATCACTACAACCACATCCACATCGGGTACTAGTTGCAAGAAGTCGCGCTTCGTCGCGAAGACGGAACCATCGTGTGTGAGCGCTGTCTCCTGGCGGAGACGGCGCTCACACGCATGAGGGGGCTGCTCGGGCGGCGTCAGCTGCCGAGCGGCGAGGGAATCCTGTTGAAGCCGGCGTCGTCGGTGCACATGGCGTTCATGCGCTTTCCGATCGATGCGGTCTTCCTCGACCGCGACCTGCGTGTCGTCAAGATCGCCGCGGACCTGCGGCCGTGGCGACTCGCGGGTGCCCGTGGCGCGAAGAGCGTGTTGGAGATTACGGCGGGCGAGGCCGCGCGGCGCGGTCTTACTGTGGGCGACCGGTTGGTCGCCGGCTAGCTCTCGCCGACGTCGCCTGCGACAGCAGCCATTGGGTCCTGACCTGCCGGGCACGCTGCTCGAGTTCGGCCAGCAGCGTACGTACCTCGTTCAGCTGCGGCCGGAGCTGCTCGACCCGCTTCAGCTCGGACGCGATCTGCGCCAGCGAGCTGGCCGGGTTCTGGTTCAGGCGACGGATGCGGCGCTCACTCGACTCGAGCTGCCCGCTGACGGTGAGCGCCCACGCTTCGGCCTGCTCGGTGAGCAGCCGCAGCTCGGTCTCCGTCGCGGGTCGGCTGTCGAGCACCTCGCGGAGCCGTTTGATCAGGGCGAAGTCGAGCGACTCGGGCATCTGGGCGGCGGCGCGATCCTTTCAGATGCGCCGACGCCTCGCTTCATGCGAAAGGCCGGGGTCTGACCCCGCAGGGGTCAGACCCAGAACTTTCGCTCAGCGGCGGGCGGTCTTCAGCGCCTCCAAGGCCTCGATCAGGCGGCGCGAAGCCACCCGCCAGCGCTGCTTGTAAGCCCTGACCGCTGCCTCGTCCTCGACATCAGGCCGGATGGCGCGTTCGAGGTCGCTCCACGCCGCGTGCTCCTCTTGCGCGGCCTCGACGACCGCATATTCGCGTTGTTCGCGGAGAACGTGCACCTGCCGAAGCAGACCCGCGTCGGCGGCGGAACTTGCGCGGACGAGAGGCGCCGAGCGGATTCGAACCGCTGTACGAGGCTTTGCAGGCCTCTGCCTAACCACTCGGCCACGGCGCCGCGAACGGCCATGGTATCGGCGGTCTCTCCTAGGGAATCCAGCGCTCGAGAGCCGGCGTGAGCTGGAGCTCGTGCGTCCATGCGCGCGGGCTTTGCTCGTGGAGGTACCTGATCGCGTGCACGACATCCTCCATCGAGGCCGACCGTTCCGGGGGCTCGTCTTCGAGCCAGTCCTTCGTCTTCTCGCTCTCGATGATCGCGTCGACGATCAGCAGCGCGACATGGACGCCCTGGTCTCGAAGCTCCGCCGCTTGTGACTGGACGAGCGCCCGCGTCGCGAACGCGGCTGCCGCCCAGGGCCCCCGGCCGGGGTTGCCACGCCGGGCCGAGCCGCCGGTTACCTGCACGAGCGTGCCGTGACGTTGGCCGGCGAGGACACGGCCGCCGGCACGCAGGACGTTGAAGATGCCGGGTAGCAGCGCGCCGACGTACGCGTCGAGCGCCTCGGGCGGTGCCTCGTGCACAGGGCCGCCGAAGCTCGGCGTCGTCGTGATCGCGTTGACGAGCAGGTCGATGTCGCCGACGTCGGCGAAGATCCGCTCGACATCGCTCGGCTGGGCCGCGTCGCCGATCAGCCCGACTGCGTCGGGCACCTCGTCGTGAAGCGTCAGGATCGTCTCTTCGGTCCGGGCGACGGCTGCAACGCGCCAGCCGTCGGCCGCGAGCTCGCGGCAGAGAACTCGGCCGAGGTTGCGGGCGCCGAAGACCAGGAGCGTGGGCACGTTTCGAGCCTAGTGCCCCTTCCAGTAATGCCGCCTATGTATTGCTGGGAGGGGCACTAATCGCAGGGCAGCTTCGCGCCGCTGGCGAGCGGCCGGTTCGCCTCGAGCGCCTGGAAGCAGAGGTAGCACTTGGGCGCCACGATCGCGGCCGCGTGGTCGATCAGCCGAGAGCGCTCGGGCACGGGCAGGATCGGTTGCGCGACATGGAGCATGAAACGGTCGAGGGCCGCGTTGATCGCGTCGTTCCCTTGCTCCGTGTGGCGGCGTAGGGTCGCGGCTGCGACTCGCAGCCGGCGCAGGTCGGCATTCAGCTGCTTGCGCGCGTGTTCTCGCTTCGCGGCGATCTTCGACCCGACGCACTCGGGCCGCGGCTGCGAGGTCCCGTGCATCGCCGGCTGCGAGCCGCCGCAACCTGCGAGCGCGAGAGCCAGTACGACTACGGCCGGCCTACGCAGCGACGCGGCTGAATTGCGGGATGATCTCGTCGCCGTACGCCTTGAGCGTCTTCTCCTGCCCTTTCGTCATCAGGTAGATGTTGAACTGGTCGACGCCGATCGACTCCAGCTCCTTCAACTTGGCAGTCGCGTCGGCGACGTTTCCGAGCACGCAGAAGCGGTCGACGATCTCGTCCGTGACGAACTCGCCGTGCTTCGCACCGACACGGGAGTGTTCCTCGTAGTCGTAGAACTTGCGTGCCTTCACGAAGTCGGTCAGGTCCTTGGGAATCTCGGAGTCCTCCCCGTAGCGCTCGATCAGGTCCATGACGTGGTTCGAGACCATCGCCGGGAACCACCGCGACTGCTCGCGGGCGTCGGCAATGTCGTCCGAAATGTGGCTCGGCGCGCCGACGATGCACTTGAGCTCTCCCGGGTCGCGGCCGGCTTCCTCCGCTGCGCGGCGAGCCGTGTCCATGATCCACTGGATGATCACGGGGTCCGCGAGCTGGATGATCACGCCGTCACCGACGCGGCCGGCGACGCCGAGGGCCTTCGGGCCGTAGCCCGCGACCCACATCGGAACCTCCGGCAGCTCGTCGCGCACCCACTTCAGCTCGAGCTCCTTCTCGTTCCACTCCACGGCGCGGCCGTTCATGAGGTCCTTGATCATGGCGCAGCGCCGTTCGAACTCCGCCACCTTCACGGGCTGGAGGCCGACCACACGACGCGACGAGTCGCCGCGGCCGATTCCCATCACCATCCGTCCGTCGGAGATGTCCTGCATCGTCGCGTACCAGCTCGCGGTGATCGTCGGGTCGCGGATGCCGGGATTCGTGACGAAGTGGCCGAGCTTGATCTTGCTCGTCTGCGCGGCGGCGAGCGGCAGCGTTGCGTAGGACTCCTCCCAGAGGATGTGCGAGTCGTACGTCCACGCGTACTCGAACCCGTGCTGCTCGGCGAGCTGCATCAGCTCGATCATCCGCTGGTACGGCGGGTCCGGCAGGACCGTCACGCCAAAGCTGAGCATTGAGCCTCCCCGGTCGCTGGCAGGGGAAACGAGCATAACGCCCTAACGGCTGGGGTCTGACCCTGCGGGTCAGACTCCGGATTTTGGTCAGTCGTTGGCGACGCGGGCGATCGTCTTGGACGCCAGGCGATCCAGCGCCTGGACGGCGAGCTCGAGATGCTCCTCCTTGGTGTCCTCGAGCTTCGTGTGCGAGAGACCGCGCAGCGACTGGACGAACAGCATCACGGTCGGCACGCCGGCGCGCGCGACCTCGGCGGCGTCGTGGAGCGGGCCGCTCGGCAGGCGGTGCGACGTGCCGGCGACTTCCGTGATCGACTCGTCGGCCAACTCGACCAGAGACTCGTCGAAGAGGATCGGCTCGATGTTCCAGATCCGCTCCCACTCGACCTCGATGTTCTCCTCCCGTGCGAACCGCTCCGCCACGCTCTTCGCCTGCTCCAGCATCGCCGCGAGTTGTGCAGCGTCGAGGTGACGCTGGTCGAGCAGGCACTCCGCCGTTTCGACGACCGACGTGACGATCCCCGGCTTCGTGACGACGCCGCCCATCGTGCACACCGCACCTGCGCCCGTCCGCTTCGCGATCTCGCGGATCTCGAGCTCCAGTCGCGCCGCGCCCGCGAGCGCGTCGCGACGCTTGTCCATCGGGGTCGAGCCGGCGTGCGCTGCCTGGCCTCGGAAGGTGACCTGGTGTCGCTCGACGCCGAAGGTGCCGAGCACGACGCCGAGCGGGAGGTTCAGCGACTCGAGGACGGGACCCTGCTCGATGTGCAGCTCGAGGTACGCCGCCGACCCGTCGAGCTCCGAGCGCGCGTCCAGCGCCGAGTCCAGGTCGACGCCGTGCTCGCGGACGGCATCGGGCAACGCCACGCCGTTCGCGTCCTTCCGCGAGCGGAGCTCGTCCTGGTCGGCCATCGATCCGGCCGCCGCCGACGAGCCGAACAAGGACCGGCCGAAGCGCGCACCCTCTTCGTCGGCCCAGTTGACAAGCCGTACGGTCACAGCCGGCTGACCCTCGCCGGCCAGACGGCGCAGCACCTCCATCCCGCCCATCACGTTCAAGGCTCCGTCGAGCCAGCCGCCGTTCGGCACCGAGTCGATGTGGCCGCCGATCAGGACGGCCCTGTCTGAGCCGCCGCGGAGGGTGAACCACTGGTTGCCGGCGGCATCGACCGACTCCTCCGCCCCGGTCCCGGCCACCTTTTCCCGCAGCCAGTCGCGCGCGCGTTCCCAGGTCTCCGTCCACGCGACCCGCTGTGCACCGTTCTCGTCACCTGTCAGCTGCTGGAGCTCCCGGAGCTCCGCAACGGTCCGCTTCGGATCCAGCCCCACGCGACGACTCTAACGTGGTAAGCATCGGCCGATGTCGGCGATTGCGGTCGAGCGGCCGAGGGAGCGTGCCGCCCGTGGGCTGCTGCGCGGCGCCGGTCGCGTGGTGTTGTTCGTCATCGTGCTCGGAGCTCTGTGCGGGCTCTGGGAGGGTTACCGCTGGCTCTGGATCAACCGCGGCTGGACGTGGCCGTTCGCAGTCGACAACACGACGATGCCCCACGTCATCGACGTCGTCCGTGCCCTCTTCAAGGAGCCGTCGTCAGTGCCGGGCGGCGGCGACAAGCTCATCACGATGCTGCTGAAGGCGGCGCTCTTCACGGCGAAGGAGGCAGCCGTCGGGTTCGGTCTCGGCGCAACGGTCGGTTTCATGCTCGGCGTTCTCCTCGCACAGTCGAAGCTGCTCCAACGCGGCTTCCTGCCGTACATCGTCGCGTCGCAAACGGTTCCGATCCTCGCTGTGGCGCCGATCGTCGTCGTCTACCTCGGCACTCTTCACGTTGCAGCATGGTTTTCGGTCGCGGTGATCGCCGCGTATCTGACGTTCTTCCCGGTCGCGATCAGCACGTTGCGCGGCCTCCAGTCCGCCGACCGGCGCGCGCTCGAGCTGATGCGCTCGTACGCGGGGGGTCGAATGGCCGTGCTCTGGAAGCTGCGAGTGCCGACCGCAGTGCCGTACATCTTCGCCGCCCTCAAGGTTTCGGCGACCGCCAGCATCGTCGGCGCCATCATCGGCGAGCTGCCTTCCGGGATCCAGGACGGTCTCGGCGGCAAGATCCTGACCTTCAACCAGTACTACGGGCTCGACCCCACGCAACTATGGGCGACCAACATCATCGCCGCCCTGCTCGGGATCGCCTTCTTCCTCGTGATCCTCTTCGTGGAGCGGCTCGTCGTCAGGCGTGCGCCGGAGAACGTGGCATGAGCGTCGTCAAGGTCGACGGCGTCTCGAAGACGTTCCGCGGCGGCACGACCGCGTTGACCGACATCAGCCTCGAAATCGAGGCCGGCGAGTTCATCTCCCTGATCGGCCCCTCGGGGTGCGGAAAGTCCACGCTGCTCCGGATCCTCGGCGACCTGATCGAGCCGACACAGGGAACCGTCCTCGTCAACGGGAAGCGGAGCAGGCAGGCCCGCCTCGACCGCGACTACGGGATCGTCTTCCAGGATCCGGTCCTCTACGACTGGCGCACGGTCGGGAAGAACATCGCGCTTCCTCTCGAGATGGCCGGCTGGCGCCGCCAGAAACGCGCCGCGCGCGTCCGCGAGATGCTCGAGCTGGTGGAGCTGTCGGCCTTCGAGCGCCATCACCCGTGGCAGCTCTCGGGAGGAATGCAGCAGCGTGTCTCGATCGCCCGCGCCCTGTCGTTCGATCCCGCGCTGCTCCTGATGGACGAGCCGTTCGGCGCGCTCGACGAGATGACGCGGGAGCGCCTCAACATGGAGCTGCTGCGGATCTGGGAGCGGAGCAGCTCGACGATCGTGTTCGTGACCCACTCGATTGCCGAGGCCGTCTTCTTGTCCACGCGCGTGGTTGTGATGTCGTCGCGCCCGGGCCGGATCTCCGACGTTGTCCCGATCGCCCTGCCGCAGCCGCGGACGGCGGCGACGCGGGAGGAACCTCGGTTCTTCGAGCTCGTGACGCGCGTGCGCGAGGCGCTGCACCTCGGCGCCGACCTCGACCGGGCGGCGCCCGCGGTGGAGGAGACGGAGGCACCGGCATGAGCTCGACCGCTCCGGTCGCCGTGCAGCCGGCGGCAACCCGTGCCCTCGGCCAACTGGTCGGCCGCCGCGTACGCGACTGGATCCCTGCGGTGCTCGTGCTCGTGCTCGTGATCGCCGGCTGGCAGGCGGCGATTCCCGCCTTCCACATTCACAAGTTCCTGCTGCCGCAACCATCGACGATCTGGAGTGCGTTCTGGGACACGCGCGGTGAGCTGTTGAAGGCGGGCTGGCTGACGTTCCAGCAGGCACTCGGCGGGTTCGCGGTCGGCTCAGGCGCGGCAATCGTCGTCGCGCTCGTGCTCGCGAGGTGGCGGCCGCTCGGGCGCGCCCTGATGCCGTACGCGATCGCGGCCAACGCGATCCCGATCATCGCGTTTGCACCGATCGCGAATGCGTGGTTCTCGCCGTTCGGCAGGAGTTCCAAGATCGCCATCGCAGCCGCGCTCTGCTTCTTCCCGGTGCTCGTGAACACGTTACGGGGCCTGACGGCGGTGCGCCCCGAGTCGCTGGAGCTGATGCGCTCCTACGCGGGGGGCCAGTTCGAGATCTTCCGGCGCGTGCGCATCCCCTCCGCGTTGCCATTCGTCTTCACCGGTCTGAAGGTCGCGAGCGTTCTCGCAATGATCGGCGCAATCGTCGCCGAGTACTTCGGCGGCACGCTCGGAGATCTCGGCACGCTGATCCGCAGCCAGTATCAGGTGTTCGACTATCGGAACGCCTGGGCAGGCATCCTCGTCGCCTGCCTGTACGGGATTGCCTTCTACCTGGCGGTCGCGCTCTGCGAACGGGTCGCGCTCCGCTGGCAGCCATCGACATCGGAGTAGCCACGTAGCAATATGGACGCTGGATCACGACCGGAAAGGGGAGTGGATGAAGCACCGTAGGCACTGGGCCGGCGGGCTCGCGGCCCTCGCAGTCGTGGCGGCCGTCTCCGCGGCCGCCGGCACGGCCGGAGCGCATCCGGCACGAACACACAGCGCCAAGCTGACGAAGGTGACACTGCAGTTGAAGTGGGTCGCGCAGGCGCAGTTCGCCGGTTATTACGCGGCCAAGGCGAAGGGCTACTACAACCAGGTGGGGCTCGACGTGGCGATCAAGCCCGGCGGGCCGGACATCATCCCGGAGACGGTGGTTGCCGGCGGTCAGGCGCAGTTCGGTCTGGACTGGCTGCCGAGCCTCATGTCCTCGCGCGACAAAGGTGTCGATCTCGTCAACATCGCGCAGGTCTTCACGCGCAGCGGCCTCACGTTGATCACCTGGAAAGACACCGGGATCAACACGGTTGCGAAGATGAAAGGCAAGACCGTCGCCAACTGGCTCGGCGGCAACGAGTACGAGGTCTTCGCCGCGCTCGTCAAGAACGGCATGGATCCCGTGCATCAGCAGGGCGTCAAGATCTTCCAGGAGCCGTTCAGCATGGACTTCTTCATGAAGCGTCAAGTCGACGCCGCGTCGGCAATGACATACAACGAGCTCGCGCAGGTGCTCGAGCAGGTGAACCCGAAGACGGGCAAATTGACGAAGCTCGGCGACCTGAACGTGATCCCGATGCAGAAGGTCGGTACCGGGATGCTCGAAGACGGCATCTTCACGACGGGCTCGTGGATCAAGAGCAAGCAACACCAGCAGCTCGCGAAGAAGTTCCTGGCCGCCTCGTTCAAGGGCTGGATCTACTGCCGTGACCACTGGCGCGACTGCGTGAACGTCGTGCTGAAGGCCGGCACGGCCCTTCCTCGTGGACACCAGACGTGGCAGATGAACGAGATCAACGCGCTCGTCTGGCCGGCGCCGCTCGGGGTCGGAATCATGAACCCGGCCGACTACAAGCGGACGGCGTCGATCGCGAAGAAGTTCGCGAAGCTGAAGAAGACGCCGGGGCACGAGGCGTATCGCACCGACCTCGCGCGGGCAGCAGATGCGCTGCTCAGCAAGCAAGGCCTCGACCTGACAGGCAAGAAGTGGCGCAAGGCGAAGGTGGCTGTCACGCCGGGCGGAAAGTAAAAGAAGGGAGATCCGCGATGTCCGTACTGATCAAAGGCGGCCGCATCCTCACCGCGGCCGACGACTACGTCGGCGACGTCTACGTCGAGGGCGAGCGGATCTCACTCATCGGCGAGTCGCTCGACGTCCAGGCAGACAAGGTGATCGACGCAGCCGGGAAGTACGTGCTTCCCGGCTGCATCGACCCGCATACGCATCTCGACATGCCGTTCGGCGGCACGGTCACGATCGACGACGTCGAGTCAGGGCAGACCGCCGCGGCTTTCGGCGGCACGACGTGTCACGTCGACTTCATCATCCAGCCGCCGGGATCGACGTTCGCCGACGCGCTCGAGGACTGGCGCGCCAAGGCGAACGGCAAGCAGGTGATCGACATGGGCTACCACATGGCGGTCACGGACCTGCGCGAGGGCGGGACGCTCGAGGAGCTCGCGTCGCTGCCGGACCAGGGCATCACCTCCTACAAGCTGTTCATGGCGTACAAGGGCGCGCTGATGGTCGACGACGAGACGCTCTTCAAGACGATGGAGGTCGCGGCCGACACGGGCGCGCTCGTGATGGTGCACGCGGAGAACGGCGACGCGATCGACGTGCTCGTCAAGAAGGCGCTCGCGGAGGGACACACCGAGCCGCACTGGCACGCGCTCACGCGGCCTCCCGAGACGGAAGGCGAGGCGACGAACCGGGCGATCCAGCTCGCGCGCGTGGCCGGCTCACCTCTCTACGTCGTGCACGTGTCGTGCCGCGAGTCGGTCGAGCCGATCGCGCTCGCGCGCGAGAAGGGCTGGGACGTCTGGGGCGAGACCTGCACGCAGTACTTCTTCGTCGACTACACGTTCCTCGAGCGTCCGAGCTTCGAGGGCGCCAAGTACGTGTACACGCCGCCGCCGCGGGCGAAGGAAAACCAGGACGTGCTCTGGAACGCGGTGCGGACCGACACGCTCAGCGTGATCTCGACCGACCACTGCGCCTTCCTCTGGGACGGGCAGAAGACGATCGGCCGCGACGACTTCTCCAAGATCCCGAACGGCGGCCCCGGCCTCGAGAACCGGCTGCAGATGATCCACGAGTTCGGTGTGCGCCCCGGGCGGATCTCGCTCAACCGCATGGTCGAGCTGCTCTGCACGAACCCCGCGAAGCTCTTCGGGCTCTACCCGCGCAAGGGCACGATCGCCGTCGGTTCCGACGCGGACATCGTCGTCTTCGACCCCGAGAAGACGGTGACGATCACTGCGGCGGCGCAACACTCCAAGACGGACTACAACCTCTACGAAGGCACGGAGGTGACGGGCTCCCCGGAGGTCGTCCTGCTGCGCGGCAACGTGCTCGTGGAGGGAGACGAGCTCGTCGCGGAGCCCGGCATCGGCCGGTTCGTGGCGCGGGCCAAGTTCGGGCAGGAGCTGAAGCCCGAGCGGGCAACGGCCGCGGCGTAGACCAACGGCTGGGGTCAGACCCCAGCCTTTACGCGGTCCGCAGGGCGCCCTACACTCGTCCGGACCAATCCGGGTCTACGAGGAGGTTTGCAGTGACCGAGCCTCGCCCACGGCACGAAGTCGCGACCGACGTCGACGACATTCGCGCCGATCTCGAGTTCGAGCGGCAGGAACTCGAGAGCTCGATCCGGCACGACTACTCCACCAGCGGGACGGGAATCGTCCCGCTCGACCGCAGGCGCCCGATGTGGCACTTCGCGGGGCTCTGGACGACGTTCGTCGCCGGCTTCTCCTACATGGTCCTGGGCTTCGAGATCCACGACGGCGGCTACTCGCTGGCCGCAACCGTCGGGATCGCGGCGCTCGGCTACGGGCTCTACGTGGCCTACGCGCTGCTCGGCTCGTACCTCGGCTCGCGGACGGGGCAGACGCACGCCTTATTGACGCGCTCGATCTTCGGCAGCGCCGGCTCCGTGATCGTGTCGCTGTTCGTGCTGATCGCCCCGCTCGGCTGGGTCGGGTTCCAGGCCGGCCTGCTCGCGAACCTCTGGCACGGGTTCTACGGCTGGGGGCACGTCGAGGCGATCGCGATCATCCTCGCGGCGGTGATGATCCTGAACAACCTGCTCGGATTCACGGGGATCAGCGTCTTCGCGCGGTATCTCGTGACGCCCCTCTTGATCGTCTGGTGCGTCTACCTCGTGTTGAAGGGGTTCATCACCGACAGCGGTCACCTGGGAGGCACACCGGGCGGGAACATGCCGTTCTGGGTCGCGGTCGGCGCCGCGATCGGCTTCTCGATGTGGGGCAACGAGCCGGACTTCTGGCGGTATGGCCGGCCGCGGTTCACCTGGCCCGTGCCGACGTACATCTTCGCCGCAGCCTGGTTCATCCTCTTCACGATGGGCGGCTGGATGATGCTGACGCTCGCCGGGAAGGGCGATCCGTTCAACTTCAGCGTGCACTACTCGCTGTTCGGAGCGTTCTGGCTGGCGTTCATCATCGCGACGGTCAGCCAGTTCGCCATCAACGACGGCAACTACTACGAGTCGGTCAACGCCGGCCAGAACCTGCTCGGCGGCTGGCGGCACTGGAAGCGCATCTACACGTGCGTCGCCGTCGCCGGCGGCGGTGCGCTGGCGGCCTGGATCGTGAACTACAAGGCGGTCAACGGCTGGTTCGACGTGGCCACCTTCCTCGCCATCACCGTGCCGTGCGCGACCGTGATCATGACCGTCGACCACTTCATCCTGCCGGGGCGGTTCCGCATCTCGCGGCCGCTGCTGCAGGTGCCGGCCTGGCAGGAAGCTGGCCGGATCAACATCCCGGCGGTCGTCTCGCTGCTCGTCGCCGTTGCCTACGGCGCGATCGCGAGCGCGATCCTGCCGGGGAACTGGGGCTACGACACCGCCCGCAACTGGGGGCCGGTGCCGCTCGAGTGCTGGGTGCTCGCGGGGGCGCTGTACATGGCGATCGTCGCCGCGGTGCAGGAGTCGCCGAACGTCAAACGCATCCTCGCGTTCAGCCGGCCGGCGCTCGAGACGAGCGTTCCGCCGGGCGCGATCGTGGACGTGGCGAGCGAAGCGGGCGAGGCGCCTTCAGGCGAGGTGCGGCCCGTCCCCGCCATCTAGTAGTCGGGATAGACCTGCTCGTCGACGACGACGGGCTCCAGGCGCCGCCGCTGGAGCCCGTCGTCGGCACGCGCGCGGCGCGCCGCCTCGCGGCCGTCGACGAACTCGACGTCGCCGGTCTCGAGCGCATGCTCGATCAGCGCGCGCAGCACCTCGACGCGATGCGGTCGTCCGGACAGGAACGGGTGGCACGTGAGGACGAAGAGGCACCCGTGACGTCGCATCGCATCGAGCTCGCTCGTCCAGAGATCGAGCACCTTCTGAGGTGACTCGATCGGGCTCTTGAACGGCGGCCGCGGCAGGTAGGCGTACTGCTCCCAGTCGTCGAGGCTCCAGTGCACGGGCAGCTCGACGAGCTCGCCGGCCGTGGTCTCGAGCAGGTAGGGCCGGTCCGAGTCCATCAGGCTCGAGTCGTAGGCGAGGCCGTATTCGGCGACGAGCGCCGGCGTGCGCCAGGCGGGCTCCCAGCTCGGGCAGCGGAAGCCGTCGGGCTGGACGCCGAAGCGGTCGAGCACCGCGAGCGCACGCTCGAAGTCGGCGCGCTCGGCGGGCTCGTCCTGGTCGAACGGGCTGAAGTGCGCGTACGAGTGGTGGCCGATCTCGTGGCCGGCCTCGAGGATGCCGTCGACGGTCTGCGGATAGCGCTCGGCCGTCAGGCCGGGCACGAAGAACGTCGCCGGCAGCGCGTACTCGGCCAGCAGCGCGAGGATGCGCGGCACGCCGACGAGCGGCCCGTACGCCTGGTGTGACATCACGCCGGCGTTGTCGGCGTAGCGGCGGCCCTCGACGAGGATCGGCGTCTCGGCGTCGACGTCGAAGGAGAGGATCGCCTGGATCATGCGAGCGCGCGCAGCGCGAGCAGCTCCCAGAGCACGTTCGCCGCGGCGAGCGCCGTCTGCTGCCCGGGCCCGTCGTACGACGGCGACACCTCCACGACGTCGCAGCCGACGAGATCGATGCCGCGCAGCGCACGCAGGAACGCGACCGCCTCGGCCGTCGAGAAGCCCGCGATCTCCGGTGTGCCGGTGCCGGGCGCGAAGGCCGGGTCGAGGAAGTCGACGTCGAAGGAGAGGAAGACCGGCCGCTCCCCCACCTTCTCGCGCACGACCTCGGCGTACTGCTCGGGCGTCAGAGCGCGGAGCTGATCGCTCGTCAGCACAGTGAAGCCGAGCTCGCGCGCACCTTGCAGGTCGCCCGCCGCGTAGACGGAACCGCGCATGCCTGCCTGAACGGAGGCGGCGGGCTCGACGAGACCCTCCTCCGCCGCGCGCTTGAACGTCGTCCCGTGGAAGTAGCGCTGGCCGAAGTACTCGTCCCACGTGTCCGCGTGCGCGTCGAGCTGCACGAGCGCGAGCGGCCCGTGCTTCGTGGCGAGCACCCGCAGCTCGGCAAGCGTGATCGAGTGGTCGCCGCCCATCGCGGCCGGGAAGATCCCTGCGTCGACGATCGGTGCGAGCGCCTCCTCGACCTGGCGGTAGGTGCGCTCCGTGTCGCCGGGCGACACCGGCAGGTCGCCGTAGTCGACGATCGAGAGCGACTCGACGACGTTCACCTCGAGCACGGGGTGGTACGGCCGGATCAGCACGGAGGCGGAGCGGATCGCCTCGGGCCCGAAGCGCGGGCCGGTTCGGTACGTGGTGGCCGTGTCGAACGGAATGCCGTAGACGGCGGCGTCGACGCCGGCCAGTGCGGTGACGTGCGGCGCCCGCATGAACGTCCGGATCCCGGCGAAGCGGGGGATCACCTGGGCGTCGAGCGGCCTGTACGGAGGTCCCGTCACCGGTTTACGGTAACCCGGTGGACCTCCTCGTTCGAAATGTACGGGTGGGTGAGCGCCTGGTCGACCTCGCGGCCGAGGACGGCCGGTTCGTGCGGATCGGCCCGGATCTGGACGTCGACGCCGCCCAGACCCTCGATGCGGAGGGCCGGCTCGCCACGCCTCCGCTCGTGGACTGCCACCTGCATCTCGACGCCTCGCTGACCGCGGGCAGGCCGCGCTACAACCAGTCGGGGACGCTGATCGAGGGCATCCACGTCTGGGGCGAGCTGAAGGAGAGCCTCACGGCCGACGACGTCTTCGAGCGGGCGAGCGAGATCGTCCGCTGGTCGGCGGCGCAGGGCACGCTCTTCATCCGCGCCCACGCAGACGTGTCGGCGAAGAACGAGGCGCCGCTCCGCGGACTGTTGCGCGTGCGCGACGAGCTGGCCGACCTCGTCACGATCCAGGTGACGGCCTTCCCGCAGGACGGGCTCTATTCGCACCCCGCGAACGAGGAGCTGTTCGAGAACGCCATGCGGCTCGGCGCGGACTGCGTCGGCGGCATCCCGCACTACGAGCCGACGATGGAGCTCGGCCACCGCGAGGTGCACCGCGTGTTCGAGCTGGCGAAGCACTATGGACGGCGCATCGACGTGCACTGCGACGAGACGGACGATCCGAGCTCGCGGTTTCTCGAGGTGATGGCGGACAACACCGTGCGGCACCGGCTCGGTGGGCGCGTGACGGCGAGCCATTGCACCGCGATGGGCTCGTACGAGCCGTACTACTCCTCGAAGCTGCGCGGCTTCCTCAGGCGCGCGGGGATCAACGTCGTCGTCAATCCGTACGCGAACTCGCTGATTCAGGGACGGCTCGACCCGTACCCGAAGCGGCGCGGCTTCGCGCAGCTGAAGGAGCTGCTGGCGGAGGGCGTGAACGTGTCGCTCGGAAACGACGTGATCGTCGACCCGTGGTACCTGCTCGGGAAGGCCGACCTGGTCGACGCGGCGTCGCTGGCGCTCCACTTCACCTACATGTCGGGCCTCGACGAGATCCCGCAGATGCTCGAGTGCGCGACGACGCACGGCGCGCGCACGCTCGGGGTCGAGGACGAGTACGGCATCGAGGAGGGCAAGCCGGCCGACCTGGTCATCTTCGACGCCCCGTCCCCACTCGAGGTGATGCGCCTGAAGCCGGTGCGCCGCTGGGTGATCCGCCGCGGCCGCGTGATCGCGGAGACGACGCCGCCGCAGACGACCCTCCTCGGCGAAGCGGTCACGTTCGCCACTCGCAGCTGACAGCGAACAGGCAGGGACGCGTTCGCCACGGCCGTTCCGGCCGTGGCGGGGGACTGATGCTCCTATGACCTGTCAAGCCATGTGCGGCGCCTGACTGTCGAGCACGCGGTAGAGGTGGCGGGCGAGGTAGCGCTTGAGCGAGCGGACGGCGTCCCGGGTTGTTTTTCCTTCGGCGACGCGGCGTG
>WNGD01000696.1_pt1 | contig 45323 bp, 40 predicted proteins | sample 5400671 | NCBI WGS metagenome assembly WNGD01 (sample SAMN13153369, study PRJNA577476) | soil metagenome | isolation source: 40 cm soil or saprolite under grassland replicate 2 | place: USA:California | collected 2016-06-15 | reverse complement strand
ATTGCTTGGCAGGAAGACTTATGAGATTTTCGCTGCGTACTGGCCGCACCACAACGACGAAGGGGCCGGACTTAATAAAGCAACAAAGTATGTTGCCTCGCATGCGCCGATGGAGTTGACGTGGGAGCATTCAGTGCTGTTGAAGGGCGATGTTGTCGATGAGGTCAAAAAGCTGAAAGCGCAGGATGGACCTGAACTACAAGTCCACGGCAGTGGTAACCTCATCCAAACGCTTTTGAAGCACGACCTGGTTGACGAGCTGTGGTTGAAAATATTCCCGATCACGCTGGGCATGGGCAAGCGCTTGTTTGCCGAAGGCACCACTCCGGCAGCATTTACATTGCGCGAAGCGAAAACTTCGCCGTGCGGCGTTATTGTCGCCTCGTACGACCGCGCAGGAGAAGTAAAAACAGGATCATTTGCCTAATCGTTCACGATGAAGCAAGCCTATCGTTGTTACTACCAGAAAGAACGGAGGATTACTGCAATACCAACCGTAAATCTTGCGCCCGATGACGCATCCAGTTCACCTCTTCGGCAAAGATCTTGATAGCACCTGCCCGGCCAGCCTGTTCATGGTTGCGTAGCGCTTGCTGCAAATCGGCCTCAAAGTCATTGACAATGGCAATGGGATCGTCCCAGCCATAGGCTGCACACATCAAGCGAATACGTCGAGCTTGCTCGTCGGCAGTCTGATTGGACCAATGGCCCACATCCACATAATTGTAGATGGCGTTGGCCAGGTCACGCAACCGCGTACCAGGGGCTGCATCATCCCAGTCAATGAAACCGACCAGCCGGTTCTCCTGGAAAATCGTGTTATGTGGCCCCAGCTCATGGTGAGCAACAATTTCGTGACCCTGGGCCAACCGTGATCCAGCTGTAGCATCATGATAGCCTCGGATGGCTTTGGCTGCTTGCATCAACAGATCATCGGATAGCTCAGAACCACTGTTGGGCCATGTCTGGCCTTCCAGGTAACTGAGGATTTCCCGGCCTTGCTCATCCATCCCCAAAAAGCGCGGACCGAAGCCGAACGCTTGCTCCTCAAGCCAGAGCAGCAGGTCATGAACGAACGTTGCATTGCCTTTTGGCACCCTGCGCACCGTGTTGCCCACGCGCACGATGCCAAGCGTCAGTTGCCCACCCAGCAGCGGGATCTCTTCAGGAGATTCTTTTTGCTCATCCTTCCGGTTCAGTGCTGGCCTCCTTGGAGATACCCTCGGCAAAAAGAATGAGGTTCCGAAAGGGATCTCGGATGCTAAATTCTTTGAGTCCCCAGGGCTGGGCCACCAGGGGGGACGAGATCGCATTGGTCGGGAGATACTCCTGGTACAACGCCTCGATGTTGGTCACCCCAATCCAGCACACCGAGTGGCGTTTAGGAGGCTCTTCAGAGGGGTTGAGATGCAGATCGATCCCATCTCGTTCGACGATGGCAAAACCCTCGTTCTCATAGGTGGTGACAAATCCGAGTTGCCCATAAAAGGCCAGAGCTTGCTCCAGATCCCCAACAGCGAAGCGGGGCGCAATCGAATTGAGGGTTGGTTGTCTCGTTCGTGTGGCTGCCATGTGTTCTGTTCCTTCCTTTGCTGATCCATTTACTTGTGTTGGGGAACCACCGCAAGCATCCTCCCAGGGAAACGAAATTCCAGGACTATGCGTGCCGAAAGAGCCTCGCGGATTCGGCGATAGGTCGCCAGTTGTTCTTCTTTTGGTAACGTTGGAGCTGGAGCATCTTGAAGCTCCCAGAGACGATGCCGACCGGCACCAGGGATGATGGGTCAGGTAGCGGTCAACCCACTACAGAGGATGACCCCCTCATCCCACCGCAGACCAAACGCTGGCTGGATGAGGCGGTCGGGAGCCAGGAGAGCGATTGCTTGCTCTTGTAAGACAGCCTCAACGAGCGCGTGGTCCTGAGAATCCTGTGTTGGAGTACTCCATATTTCAATGCCATTCCCCGCTATCGATTCGAGAAGGCTGGCTGCGAGGAGAGCGCGGCCAGATCCACGCGCACAGAGAAAAAGCAGACGCGCAACCATCTCATCTCCTTTCTGTCTCTCCCTTCTGGGGAAGCCGTCTCTTTCGAGAATACCAGAGAAATGGGAGGGATGCAAGGTTTTGTCACTGCGTATCTTGTTGTGTGAGCCGCTCCAGAGCAGAAACAAGGGCGGTTCGCAATTCCGCATCAGTGAGTGGACTCGCGGCGGCCAGCTTCCTCTCATATGCTTCTCTCAAGATTGACATGGTTATGCCCTTTCTGTGATAATGGTACGTACGGCGTCAATGACGCCAAAGACACTATGTCTAAATATAGACTACAGGCCGTGTGAGGTTACAGCCCTATGAAGCGCATTACTGCCAGTTATGCTCGCTACGTCTTCTGGGTCATGTTCGCTATCAGCTTTCTGAACTACCTGGATCGTTATATGTTGTCTGGAGCTATTAATGTGATTGCCAAAGAGCTGAATTTTGGCATTGAGGGCATAGGCTTTATTTCGTCGGCCTTTCTGCTCGTCTACACTTTTAGCACACTACCACTGGCTATCTGGGCTGATCGTGCAAATCGCAAGACAGTGGTTGCTACCTGCGTGGCTGCATGGAGCGTGATCACTGCTCTGACGGCATTGGCAGCGAACTATAGGATACTATTTATCGCACGTATGCTGCTGGGTGTCGGGGAAGCGGGCTATTTTCCTGCCGGGACCGCGCTGATGAGTGACTATTTTAGCCGTGCGAGGCGCTCACGTATTATGAGCTGGTGGAATGTCGCCCAGGTGGTTGGTATCCTCTTTGGAACGGCAATCGGGGGCATCGTGGCTGGTCTCTATACAGGCTCCTGGAGATTAGCATTTGTCTTTACTGGTATTCCTGGTCTCTTCCTGGTATGGCTGGCCTGGCGCCTGCGCGAACCTCGACGTAATCAGGCGGACGAAGAAGCTGCTGAACTGGATCCACATATGCTGGCGATGGTACCAGAAGAAGAAGCACCACGACATACTATTACCATATCGCAGAATGTCGTGGCACAGATAAAGTCACTATTGCGCATCAGAACGTTGTTAGTGCTGACGGCGATGCAGATTTTTGCTTTCTTTGTCCTGTATGTAGGTATTACCTTCTTGCCAACCTATCTTCAGCAGAAAGATACTTTCGGCCTGAGTTCGGGACTGGCTGGAGTCTTTGCAGGCGGTGTGATTGCGCTGGCTGGTCTGGTTGGAACCGTTCTTGGTGGTTACATGGCGGATGCCCTTAATCGTCGCTACCCCGGTGCGCGTGTGCTGGTCTGCGGCATTGGTTTTTTGTTAAGCGCGCCTGCCTTTGCGCTTGCTGTGACCATACACAGTCTCACCCTGTTCACCATCTTCTTTGTACTTACTACTATCTTGCTTACTATTTACCAGGGCCCCAGTACTGCTGCAGTGCAGGATGTTGTGCCTTCGTTCTTACGAGCCACTGCAGTCTGCGTTGTCTTACTGATCGCTCATCTGCTGGGTGATGCCTTCTCTCCCACGATTGTAAGCGTTCTAGCAGGGGCTTTTGATCCGACGCATGGGCAGCATTTCAGGACGGGTATGGCGGGTGGTGATCTGAGCCTGGCTCTGCTCGTGACCTGTGTGCCTGCACTGACACTGGCTGGTCTGATCGGCATATTTGGAGCACGCTGGATGGGAGCTGATGTCGCGGCTGCTGAGCAGGCCGATCGAGCGGCAAAGGAGTATGTTGCATGATTCATTTTTACGAGTTGTCTCAGCTTGATGCTGCGCAACGAGCACGACTGTTGCGGCGGGCTGAGGTCCAGATTGATGATCTTATCGAGTATGTGCGTCCGATTGTGCGTGCGGTGCGGGATAGAGGGGATGAGGCGCTGATTGAGTTTATGGAGCGTTTCGATCATGTACAATTGACGCCTGATCGTTTTCGCATAGAACGAGAGGCGATTGAGCGTGCTCACACGCTGCTCGATAAGGATATTCATGCCGCAATCGAGTATGCGGTGCGCAATGTACGCACGTTCCATGAGCGCCAGATGCCACATGAGCAGTGGTTTACAGAGGTTGCACCGGGGATTATGGCGGGCGAGAAGATTACGCCGATTAGTAGCGTGGGTCTCTATGTGCCACGTGGCAAGGGCGCGTTTCCGTCCGTGATGTATATGCTTGCTACGCCTGCCAGTATTGCAGGAGTACCACGCATTGTGGTCTGTACGCCACCGGGACCAGATGGCGAGGTCGATCCCGCTTCACTGGTTGCTGCTGATCTGTGTGGTGTGCATGAGATCTATCGTCTGGGAGGCGCACATGCAATCGCTGCCCTGGCTTATGGGACGGAGAGCATTGCGCGGGTGCATAAGATTACAAGTCCAGGCAGCCCCTATGTCTCGGCTGCGAAACGTTTGCTCTATGGGACTGTGGATATAGGTCTGCCCGCCGGGCCAAGCGAAGCTATTTTGCTGGCTGACGAGAGCGCTGATCCTGAACTGGTGGCGCGTGACCTGCTGATTGAGGCTGAGCATGGAGCCGATTCTTCCAGCCTGCTGGTCACTGATAGTCGCGCACTGGTGGATGCGGTGCTGGCTCTATTGCCAGACAAGATCGCGGCGCTGCCACAGTGGCGGCAGGATTTTTGTCGCGCAGGCTTTGAGGGACCAGACGGGACAGGTGGTATTATCCTGACACGTACGATGAGCGAGGCAATTGAGTTCGTCAATGAGTTTGCCCCGGAACACCTTGAGGTGCTGGTGCGTGAACCGTTCGCTATTCTGTCCAATCTGAAAAACGCTGGCGAGATCCTGATAGGGCCATACACGCCGATCTGTACCGGGAACTATGCGATTGGGACTAATGCGATCTTGCCCACAGGAGGCTTCGCGCATACGTTTTCATGCACCTCGGTCTTTGATTTCTTGAAGCGCACAGGACTCGCTTATCTTACCGCGGAGGGCTATGCCGCTCTAAGCGAGACGACGCGACGGTTGGCGGAGTTTGAGGGATTTCCCGCGCACGCCAATGCGGTAACAGAGCGCCGAGCGCCGCTCCCACGATCGTCAAAAACATTGCAATAAGCGTCACAATCGCCGCCTGCTGGAGGAAAGATATCGTCTGGCCGGCGGCGATAATCTGGCGTGCTAGATTATGTGATGTCAGGGGCAGATCGGTACTATCAGTAATCTCTGTCACTGTATTGCTATCTTCTGCCGCAATATAGACCCGGTGCAGCGAGGGATCAGATTCGACGCCATCAGGGCCACGACCGATCTGTAAGTTGCCCAGCACGTCAAAGGTCTGTCCATCGATCACGGTAACGGTCGTGCCACTATCTGGTTTTCTGCTTCCTTCTTCGCTCCCCTCGTCTGCTACGTAGATCTGCCCTGTCGCCGTATTGAAGGCTACTCCCTCGGGATAAGGAGCGACTGGCGGGCGAGCAATTACCTTGTTCGTATTGCCATCGATCACATCCAGTTCCTGCCCCGTCGAACAGACCACGTAGACGCGGTTGTTTGCTTCATCGACGCGTAGAGGTGGAAGTGGCATTGCGCCAACCGATATTGTTGCCAATGTGCGTCCATTGTTCTCGTCGATCACTGTAACCGTATTAGTCGCGCTATCGGCCACATAGAGCCTTTCCAGGCGGCTATTCACGCCCAGCGCATCTGGACGGGGCCCGACGGTGAATTGAGAAGTCTGGATCTGGATTGGGCCGCTCTGCCAACCGGATTGAAAGGTGTACTTATATATTGTATCCTGGTCCTCGCTAGAGGTGTAGACAATGTGGTGTGGGCTATCCAGTGCAATACTGTTGTCGCCCGAACCTGAATCCATAGTGGCCAGTACTTTTCCACTAGAACCATCCAGGACGTAGAGATTGCTGTGCCCATTCTGATAAGAAACGGCACTGGCATAGACGCGATGACTGTTACTATCGACCTGTACATCAGTAGCAACGTTGTTTAACGGAGTATGCCAGCGCACAGTACCGCTGATAGGATCGAAGCCGACGATGAGGCCAGGAGATTCGTAAGCGATATAGAGCATATGTGTCTGTGTGTCAACAGCCAGAGCTTCAGGTGCACGCCCATTATGGAGAACACCAATGATGGGAAAACCGCCATCCGCATGTGCCGTAGTAGATAGGGCGAAGGGAAGCAGGAGAAATACCATGCTGAAACAGGTAAGTGCTATGCGTATCAGGATGTTAGAGCTGCCCTTTATCATAAACGCTGTGCTGCCGCTTCCTATCTTGTGCCCAAATCTAATTTGTAACTTTTCAGGACTCCTCGCCACCTGCGGTGGCTCGCTCGTGTGTGGTGGGGTTGGCGGCCCGGGCCGCCAACCCCACCACACACGCCTTGCGAAGCGCCGTAGGCGCTGAGAAGTCAGGAAAAGAGCACGTGAATAGTTATTCTAATTTTTAGTACCAGTGTGTCGATTAGAGAGATCAATAAATATAGTCTCTACTACAATGGTATCATGCTAGTTGCTGATGGGCAATATATTGTTTAGCCGGGTTACTTACTATTCTTACTATCTCTCATTGTAGTATGAGTTTTGAGTCGAATACAGAATTGTTCAAACAAAATTTGGACGAAACTATAGAAGAGTAAGCAAAGGCATGCTATTATTAAGTCAGGAGTGCAAAGCATCCCTGTGAATAGGATCATATAGCGACTATGGAATTGGATACTGCTCATATGAGGAAAGATGTGTTATAATGCCCCCAATATAAGGTCTAAACTTTAAAGATGGAGAGGAAGTTTTCTGGCTCCGTTATATTACGGCACCTATCATTTTTTATTAGGAGAATGGAGTTCAGATTTTGACAGAGTGGTGCATAGTATATGGCAAACAATTATTCATCTGATCCTAAGCATATGTTACCTGTCAATGAGGCCGCGATGCCGCAGAGTGAGCCTGGTAGGAATACGCCGGGTGTGCCTCTGTCGCCGTCGGTGGTGCCCCTATCTGCCTCTTCTGCAACCCCAAACGGAGGGCAATCAGTGGTGATGCCGTCATCTTCATCAGCATCCGACGGCGGGAATGCTGCTAACTCGCGTCGTTTGCCGTCTGGCACAGTACTTTCGTCTGATCGCTATCGTATAGAACGGCTGATAGCTTCCGGCGGGATGGGCGCTGTGTATCGTACACTTGATACACGTTTTAATCGTCCATGCGCTGTGAAAGAAATGCTGGATGAATTTCATAATGAAACTGATCGAGCACAGGCTGTAGAATGGTTCTCACGTGAGGCCACCTTGCTGCTGGACCTGAATCATCCCTGTATCCCGCGTGTGCGTGATTTCTTTATGGAGCGGGGTAAGCATTATCTGGTCATGGATTTTATCGAGGGCCGTACACTAAGCGACGTGTTGGAGAAAGAAGGGAATGTGCTTGGTGTGAATGGGGCGCGTGGCGTATCTGAAGCGCGGGCACGCAGTTGGGCGCAACAGCTCTGTAATGTGCTAGGCTATCTCCATCGCCAGAATCCTCCCGTCATCTTCCGTGACCTCAAGCCATCAAATATCATGGTTACCAATCGCGACGAGATTAAATTGATCGACTTCGGCATTGCACGCACTTTCCAATCGCAGCGCCAGGCAACGATTATTATGACTATTGGCTATGCTCCTCCTGAACAGTTACATGGGATGCCGGAACCACGCAGTGATATTTATGCCCTGGGAGCGACTTTGTATAGAGTGCTCACGCGCCACGATGCGGCTAATAATAAACCAAGCATTTTTACTTTCCCGCCGTTGCGTTCACTGCGCTCAGACATTTCGTCTGCTTTTGAGCAGGTTATTGTAAAGGCGTTGCAACCCGACCTGGCACAACGTTGGGCGACCGCCTTTGAGATGGAGCGTGCGGTGATCAACTTGCCACCTATAACCGTTGCTCCCCCGGTAGGATCGATTGCCTCACAGTCTGCACCACCTCCACGTCCATCAAACCCACATACACCAAATAGCGGTGTGCCTGGATCGGGACCGAGTGCCGGACCAGCCTCTGGAGGAGTGACAGGACCTGCTGGTCAACATATTACTGCTGCGCAAGGGCATCTCGCCGCTGGTCGAATCGAACCGGCCTATACGGCTGTACAACAGGCTTTTGCTTTAGAACCAAACAATGCGCTGGTGCATAAGCTGTTCGGGCAGGTATTTACGCGGCGCCCTCCAGTGCGTCCTGACCTGGCTGTACGAGCCTATAATCGCGCTTTAGAGTTGAATCGGGATGATGCTGAAACCCATAAGTTGATAGGAGATGTCTCTTTGTATCTGACTCAGCAGCCTCTACAAGCGATACCAGCTTATAGAGAGTCGCTGCGTTTGAATTCAAATGATTTTGAGACGCATCTGCGGCTGGGCCATTGTTACGAGAAGACAAATCAACTTGATCTTGCATTGATTGAATATCAAGAGGCTGTGCGCCTGGCACCGGAGCAACCTCCGCAACCAGGAGCGCATTTCGCGCTTGGTCAACTGGCCATGCGTCTGAACCAGTTCACGATAGCGGAGCACGCTTTTGTGCAGGTGCTCTATATCAATCCAGCTGATCACCAGACGCGTTTCTTACTAAGTCAGGTGTATGAACGTGAAAACAAGTTGGAAGAAGCATTCCGTCAATGTAGTTACGTGGTACAGCCCCTGGGTACAAATCCGGCAGTGCAGCAGATGTTTCAACGTTTACGGACGAGTTTAGGACGATGAGAGGCAGTGTTCTATGAGCTGTAAATCCGGCATGAAGGGAAAGGGTCAATGAGTACGCATTGTTTTATTACCAGCGGGCACAGGAGGAGCAGCCTTGCAGCGACTGCCTTCTCCGTACTTGGTGGGCTCCTCATCGTTCTGCAACTGATACAAATGAACTCTGCAACTGCATTGGCTTCTTCCGTTCCACCAGTAGCAGACCCGCCACAGGATATCAGTTTTGCGGGTGTTTCTGTGGTACGTGTGATCTCCACCTATGAAGCCAGGCGTGGGGTGTCGATCAAGGCGACGCAGGGTCCCTCTTTCACCGAATGTAGCGGACTGGGAGCGATCATTTCCAGTTGGACCTTTTCCTCTCCTACCGATGAGAATGAATGGGTGCTCACGGATGGAAACCTGGTGGACTCGACGCAGGAGCTGTCGTTTCCTCTCGAATCAACTCATACGACCCCCTATGTTGATCTGGCCACCGCGGATCTCAAACCAACTGCAAAGATTGGATTGAGCCAGCAGAACGCCCCTGCTAGTATCCTTCCTGCTTCCAGTACTCAGGATCAGACACAGCGTGATCAGTATCCCATTCAATTGAAACAATTTATGGCACCTCAACGTCTGCCAGCGAGCAACACAGGGAGCATTCTGGAGAACGGAACGCCGCTGGTCAATCGTGTGGGTGAGCTGACTGGCATGTCCTTGAGCAGTGGGGTCACCTCGGTTTCCGACCTCGCTGATTGGGTCCACAAGCAGCCAGAGCTCAAAGTACCGCAACCTGTAACACATATGAATCCTGTTCATGATGCCTGGAAGAACGGCATCAGCAATTATTATCAGGGCAAGTATGCTGCTGCCAACACCTTGTTCCAGAGAGCGGCAAAAGGAAATGCCTTGTTCCAGGCACCACAGGTCTTTGAGCAACGGATCGCCAACCGTCAGGCAAATGCTGGTAACGAAGGGAATAGTAATCAACCAATCACCATCAGTTTTTTGGGTGTGAACCTTACCATCCCTACCTTGCGAAATCTGGCTATTCCTGGCTTTGCTGTGCTTGGGGTGCTATTGGTGCTGGTGGTAGTGCTGCTTATACGCGCACGTACCAGGCGTCGTCGTGTGTTCCAGGAATATGATGAAGCGGAGCGCAGAGCAGAACTTGAGGCGCAGCGTATTGCGGCAATGGAGTCAACGCAGAATCCACAACGCTCTGCACGACCAGCACCATCGTCACCACCTCCCTACTCTGCAAATGCTGTAACGGCGGGTGCTCTGGCCGCGAGCGATTTGCGTTGTCCCAATTGTGGACAGACTGTGATGAAGGGTGATAACTTCTGTTCTAATTGTCGTATGGCACTTTCACCTTCAGAGTCAGGTTACCATGTACGGCTGATGCCGCAGCCTCCTGCTCAGTATTCACCTACTCCAGCACTACCAGCTCGTTCGCTGTCTGAACAGCCTACCCTTGAGATGTCGCCTGATGCATCTAATGAACAACCTACCCTTGAGATAGCGCCAGCCGTGCCTGTGAACGGGCAGGGTGATGCAGAAAAGACCGTTCCTTACTCTATTGCGATGCAACAGTTGAAAGGGAATCGACTGGGCTTTGCCGTAGGGACGCGTACAGATCCAGGTATCAAGAGAAAATATAAGCCGAACGAAGATAGCATGTTTGCGGCCCAGTGGGAACAGAGTGCGGACGCGGAGCCGCTGCCCTTTGGTTTATTCGTGATTGCGGACGGTATGGGTGGTCATGCCAATGGACAGGATGCCAGCCGCAGCGCCATTCAAACCATCATTGATTTTATGTTGCCCAGGTTGTCCAAAGGTGGCATAGAGGTGCAGAACCAGGATCTGGAGCACCTGCTCGCCGAGGCGGTGCAGCATGCCAACCAGGTGGTGCATCAACATAACATGGAGCAACGTGCGGATATGGGAACGACTGTCACGGCTGCGCTGGTGGTGGGAGCAACTGCGTATGTCACCAATGTGGGTGATAGCCGCACCTACCTCTATCGTGAACCGGATGGACTCAAGAAGGTCACCAACGACCATTCGGTGGTGGCAAGCCTGGTGGAGGCGAGAATCATCAAACCGGATGATATCTATACACATCCCAAACGGAACCAGATCTACCGCAGCCTGGGAGAAAAAGCGACGGTGGAAGTGGACTCGTTTGTGGTGCAGTTGCAGCCCGGTGATAAGTTGCTGCTGTGCTCGGATGGTCTGTGGGATATGGTACGCGATCCCAAGATAGAAGGTGTGGTGAAGAGTCCAGTTCCTGATCCCAGGATGACAGCGGATGCCCTCATTCAGGCTGCGCTCGAAGGTGGTGGCGAGGATAATGTGAGTGTGATCGTCGTTTCTCTTACTGAGACACCTCAACATACTATCGGGCATGGTATCCAATTGCTGGCCAAACCCGATGCAGTGCAAATGCCGCAACTATAAATAGCGCGACTTCCTGTATATATCCGCAACCCGTAGAGGCATGGCTTGCCTGTGCCGCGTGCGTGTATCAATGGACACGCGGCACAGGCAAGCCATGCCTCTACGGGCCATGATCGATACATTATTGTGTGATATTCTGTGTATGTCCAAAATTGTCGGACCTTCCTCCCTGTGCTATAATCAATGCAGCATCTTCTCGCCTTTGTAGGCTAGCGAAGGCAAGTACTGGGGAGGAAAAGCTTATGTCGACGGCAAATAATGTTGGATATCTTTATGCAGGCATTTTAATAGTAGCCGGTTTTCTGTTCGTGATTGTCGCAACCGTGTTATCAAATCTGCTTGCACCTCATCACGCAACGAAAGAAAAATTGCAGACGTACGAATCCGGTGAAACTCCCATCGGTAATGCGTGGGTGCAGTATCCGCTTGGTTTCTACATCTTTGCTCTGCTCTTTGTTGCCTTTGATGTAGATATAGTCTTCATCATTTCCTGGGCAATTATCTTTAAACAATTAAGCATTTTCGGATTCTTTGAAATTCTGTTCTTTATTATTGTGCTGGCACTTGGTCTGGTCTATGCATGGCGTAAAGGAGTGGCGCGATGGATTTAGTACCACGTTCAACGAATATGCCCAGTGCAACAACCGGGTACCGTGATCAGAATGCGGCGCTTGCTCGTGACCTGGCTCCTATTGCACAAATCACGGGCAAGCCTGTTGTACCAAAGACCCTGAAGGGTGATTTTCTCGCACTTGATATCGAGCGTGAGAATCTGGTGGCTGTGTGCCGTTTCTTGCGCGATCAGCTTGGCTTTGATCTGTTGAGCTGTATCTCAGGGGTTGATATGCTCGATCACCTGGAGACGGTCTATCATATTCGTGCAACGACGCGTGGACAGTTGCTGCAAATCAAAGTGAAAATAGATAGTGAGAAGCCAGAGGTAGATAGTATCGTATCAGTCTGGCCGACTGCTAACTGGCTGGAGCGCGAGACCTACGATATGTATGGTATTCGTTTCGCGGGCCATCCTGATCTGCGACGTATGTTACTGGACGATGATTTCGAAGGCTATCCCTTGCTAAAAACGTTCCATCAAGTCCCTCTAACTGTAAAGCCACGTGCTACAACGCAGGTGGAGCCAAATATGGCCGTTGCTGGCAATTTCCAGCAGCAGCGTGTGGAGCATGTGGTCCAGAAGAAGCTGGGGCAGGGTCTTGAGGAGCGGCTGCATCCTGGCACTCCGACTTTCGGTCATACTTTTGGAGACTACCAGGAGGAAGCGAACCAGAATACAGCGCAGCCCGAGGGTGAATCTGTACCAGACAAGAGTATATCTGGAAGTAGTGAGAAATGATGCAGCCAGTCTGGAATGTGAGCAGGTCTGATGCCAAAAGCTAAAGCGCGCAAAAAATCCGGCGTGGTACGCGGTGGACAAGTATCACGTACCGCAACGGTTTCGGCCAGGAATACAACGATAACAGGCGGAGCTACAGCAGATAAGCAGACTGCTACCGTACGGTCGCGTCGGAACACATCGAAGCAGGCGGGGGGTGTCCAGGGTATGATTATGCCCGGAATGGTGGCGCTCGGTTGTTGGGGTATGGCCTTCACGTTTGTGGTATTTTCTACTGATCCCAACCACCTGTTGTTTGGTGGTATGGCAGCACTCATGGCCATAATGTGGTCGGTTAGCTTCGGAGTTCGTCTGCGTAAGGTATTACATCGAAGATAATTCAGATATGGCTTGAAATAGACTTAAGAGGAACTTATGGCTACAAACCAGGATACAAATGTTCAACTTCAGAGCACGGATACCGCCGAAGGGATATCGTCGCAGGAAATGTTGCTGAACATGGGGCCGCAACATCCCAGCACGCATGGCGTACTGCGTCTGGTGCTGACAATGGAAGGAGAGACGGTGACGGATTGCACCCCGGTAATTGGCTATCTGCACCGTGGTATCGAGAAGATTCTGGAGAATCGGCCTATCATGGGCGGTATTCGCTACATGGACAATGCCGACTACCTCTCTCCTATGCTCAACGAGATTGCTTATGTGGGAGCCGTTGAGCAATTAATGGGTATGGAACCTCCGCGTCGTGCGCAATATATTCGACTGTTGGTGGGCGAAATGCAGCGTATTGCCAGTCATCTGGTGGCTGTTGGTACCTACCTGCTGGACCTGGGAGCGTTTACGCCTGTGCTATGGACCTTCCGCGATCGTGAAGGTATCCTCTCACTCTTCGAGGCACTGGGTGGTAGCCGCTTCAATGTCAATTATCTACGTGTGGGTGGTGTCCTGCATGACTTCCCCAAAGGTTGGATCAAAGAGTGTGTTGCCTTCCTGGACCAGCTTGAGAAAAATATGGCCGAGCTGGAGGAGTTGATTACAAGCAATGAGATCTTTGATGCACGTACGCAAGGCGTGGGTTATATAGACCCGGAGCAGGCTATCGCTTATGGTCTGACTGGTCCAATGCTGCGTGCTTCTGGTGTCAACTGGGACCTGCGCGTGAACCGTCCTTACATGGCATATCGTGAAATACCTGTAAACGTACAGGTGCGACAGGAAGGTGATTGTTTCGCACGCTATAAGGTCCGTGTTCAGGAGATTTACGAGAGCATTCGTCTCTGCCGCGAGGCGCTGGATAAACTGCCGGGCGGTCCTATCGGAGTACGTACCCCGATTGCTTTGCGTCCTCCACGTGGCGAGACATACTTTGCGATTGAGAGTAGCAAAGGTGAATTGGGCGTGTACTTCATCAGCGACGGCAGTGAGTATCCCTGGCGCGCCAAGCTACGCGGACCATCGTTTGTGAACTTGCAAATATTGCCCGAATTGTTGCGTGGCCACAAGATGGGTGACGTCGTGGCGATTACGGGTAGCCTGGATCTCGTATTAGGTGAGGTTGATAGGTAAAAGTATCCCTTTCGCAATTGGAGCTGTCCATGTTAATTTTAGCTGATGATACATTTTTATGGTGGACGCAAATCTGGAGCGGAATTCTTTCCTGGCAATTCCTCCAGTTTGTTGTTGCGTTCGTGGTGATCTTTCTTTTCATTATGACCAGCGCGGTGATCTTGATTCTGGCCGAACGCAAAGTGATGGGCTGGATGCAGGATCGCCTGGGGCCGATCCATACTGGACCCTGGGGACTGCTGCAAACGACTGCCGATGTGGTCAAACTGCTGCTAAAGGAAGATATTCGCGGTCAGCAGCATGATCCAATAGTCTTCTTGCTCGCTCCCTCGGTGTTTATGGCGCCAGTAATCGCGGCCTTTGCTGTGCTGCCTTTCTCTCCTTATCTTGGATTACCTGGCAGTGCGCTGGCTACCGGTATTGTCTACCTGGTCGCGATGAGTTCTATTGATGTGATCGGTGTGGTCATGGCTGGTTGGGGCTCAAATAACAAATACTCGTTGATTGGTGGTCTACGTTCGGCGGCACAGATGATCTCCTACGAGTTGCCGCTGGTGCTGGCTCTGATCGGCGTAGTTATGCTGACGAGTGCGCTGGCAGGAATGCCGGGCTATCCTGGGGTAGCGGATAATGGTATCGGGACCATCTCTATCCGGCAGATCATGGACTTCCAGAACGTCTGGCACAAGACGGGCATTGGTATCCTTGATTTCATCTTCCAGGGTTTTACACCGTGGCTCTGGTTCTTCTTGCTCCAGCCTTTGATGCTCATCATCTATTATACCTGCGGTCTGGCCGAGACGAACCGTTCGCCTTTCGACCTACCCGAAGCCGAATCGGAACTGGTTGCTGGTTATGTAACCGAGTACAGTGGTCTACGCTGGGCCCTTTTCTATCTCGGTGAGTATGGCAATATGACCATCGTATCCGCGATCGCGAGCTATCTGTTCCTGGGAGGCTTCTCTGGCCCTGGTGTCGCTTATCTGACTGGACTCAATTCGTTAGGGTGGGGGTTCCTGGGCAATCTGCTTGCGTTGGGCTACTTTGTGACCAAGATCTACCTGCTTTGCCTGGTCTTCATCTGGGTACGTACCACGCTGCCACGCTTACGCGCTGACCAGCTGATGCAATTTGCCTGGCTGATCCTGATCCCGGTAACACTCGGCAACATTGTCGTCACGGCCCTGGTCTACCTGGTCGTCAGTGGTCTGGGTGCGCCTACCTGGGTCTTCCTGGTGGCGCTTGCAGTGATCAACTGGGCGGCTACCTTTGGCTTCATCCAACTGGTCACTCGTGTCACAACTGCCACGACGCGTAAAGCGCAGGCACCCGCGATCCGGGCTCAGCGCCGTGCCGCAACGGTACCAGTGCTGCCACTGCGTGATGCGGTACCACAACTTGCGCAACCGCAAAGTCCGCCTGTTACCAGCGGAAAAGAGTAAAAGAAACGACTTTCTTGAGAAATTGGGAGGTACCACTCAGTACCTCCCAGGTTTTTATTCTTCAGGTATAATTTCGCCCTGAACTGGTTCCCCAACAGTGGATGTGAGTTCCTCGATCACTTCGATGTCTGCCGCGCGCAGTGCCAGATTGTCTGTGTCTGGCGGCCTTTCCGCCACTTCTACCAGGATCATGGCGTCATACCCGCTTTGCGCGTTAAGGATCTGGAATCGTACAACTTTTATCACCCGGTAATCTGGGAGCCCAGGTACTTCTTTGCCTATGAGATCGTTGGCCCAGAGCGCAATCTGGGTAACGGTTGCAGCTGACTCGTAACCGAGCATTCTTGTTTCCATCTACTACTCACTTTCTAAAAGGTACTATAATTTACTCGGTTCAGCTCTGTTTTTAGATGCAATCTATAAGAGATATTTCTCATTTTATAGATATCAATAGGCCAATCTCTTCTTGTTTATCAATATGTCCACTTCTTAAAATTGCTTCAGGAAATTGGCAAAATTTTTGTTTTTAAACCGATGATTATATTATTAAGATAAGCTATCATATTTATTTAAAGTTTGGGAAAATAGTACTAGTTTCGAGAAAATGTTTGAATATAGAATGTCTTTTATATAAAATATATTTATCTGATATTTACAACAAAAGATGTCAGATGTCTCTGTAGAGAAGGAGAAGAAAAAAGATGATGAATCAATCCTTTCCCCAGGTACAGGCGTATCTCTTGTTTATAAGGGGACCTCGTGCCCAACAGACTTTTCCTGTGGGCGAGCAGGAAACCTGGATTGGAAGTGATCCCCAGTGTCAGATTTCTATCTCCGATCCTTCGCTACAGCCATGGCATGCTCGTCTGATCTGGAATAAAGGACGACTCTTTATTCAAAGTTATCAGCAGAGCCTTGTGACGGTCAATCAGCAAAGCATCTCAGATGCATCATTCGTCCAGGATGGTGATGAAGTTAGCCTGGGACAGGCTGGTATCTCATTCCGCCTCCAGATCAGGACTGACTTTCAGCAAAGCGGCGGTATCCATACGTATCAACCTGATGGTACAGAGGTTGCACCGCATCAGAATGGAAACTCTGTCTCATCACAGCAACGTGAGATTTTTACGCATACACAACCTACGGAGACTACACGCTACCTATGTGCTGCAGCCCATTTCGACGAAGCATTCCGCAAATATATATTCAGAAATATCGTTGATGAAGAACATAAGGCACTGGGTGAAGCGTATGGCGTCGATATTATTCCAGTGGTTAAATGGTCTTTTGCGGCCCAGAAGAGGACGTTTATCCGTGATGTCGTTCTTCTGGGTATTATTCTCCTTGTGGCATTACTCGTAGTGCTCGGGCCTATTGCCATCACCAGGCTGCTCCAAAATTCTTATTCACCTACCATCAGTCCTTACTCACCCACCAGTCCTTATTCGCCTACAACCGGTTATTCGACAGCGCCAGGCTACTCGATCATTTCCGGCGCATCTTTTATAGTACTAATTATCTTCGGTGCGTTCTTACTGTTTATACAATTTTTATTTATTACATTATTTGTGGCTGCTGCGCGGTTCGTTTTCCGTTCCGCACAGCCACGAGCGCTCTATCTAATTGCCTATCTCCTTTTTTATCCTGTGGCATTCTTGCCTCTCTACCTGCTGGCCTGGATCGTTGTGACGATAGAAAGGGCAATTACGTACTATGGGGCGGCAACAAAGCGATTAATAAAAGGTAGATTCGTAGCAGATCTTCCCGAGGTGCAACTTGATCCGACGGTAGAGCAGCGCCTGAGGGAGAGTTTTAACCTGCAAGACGGAAATGTGATTGTATACAGTAAATACTCTCCGTTTGCGGGAGCAGGCGTAGATGTGGGTCGCTGGTCCTTTGCCGTGGATGTCACGAAGGGGAAGCAAGAAATGGGAAAGACATTTACTCCTGTCCCATTTCCAGTGAGTGAGATGTACGCTCACATCGTTACTATGATCGAAGCGCTTCGCCTGTCTGGTCCCAGCAATGTACGTATCGAAGACAGATTGTATGTGAACGGGCAGGAGATTCGAGAGGATCAGCGTTTCCTTGTTAATCCTTTTTCCCCTCCGCGTACATATGCTGACCCTGTGCTAATGAAGCATTTCATGGAAAACTCGACGGAGGATATTCGCTATTACAAATGCATTCGTATCACATCCTGGCGTGGAGAACTGGTGCTCTCGATCTTTTTTAGATTAAAGATGGCCGGGAAAAACTTGTTCATCGAGACGGATTACCTCTTGTTGCCTCCCTTAGAAGAAGAATATTATAAGATCGATACTATTGAACCAATACTTACTTTTGGAAAATTGTGGACAGTAGCGAAAAAATCGTTCTTTCCTACTTTCTCCCTTCTAATATCTTCACCAATGAGGGTATATTCCTGGGTATTCAGGGATCAACTTGTGCGGCAGAAGAATGAACGAGTGGCGCGTTCTATTCAGGATAATCCTGCATTTGATTATGGAACCGATACTAGCCTGCGCGAGGTTGCCAGTTCTTCCGAGTATCGACGCTTCTTTCAGAGGCTCGATGAGGAGATGTACGTGAAAATAATCGAGCGTCAACTATTGGATGGCATTATAACCTTCCTGGATGCGAAAAATATCGACACGACCGACCTGAAAGCGCGTGAACAAACCATCCTCAATAGTGGTGTTATCGTGAATGGTGGAACTTTTAATGAGTCGAGTATTGCTGCTGGTCAGGGTGCACAGGCTACGACCAACAACAGCAATAGGACTCAGGGATCAAGCGGGGCGGCAGCCAAAAAGTGAGCACCCGTTTAGATTGAAAAGTTTGGAGCTATATCTTATAAACAAGAAGGAGATACATGTGGATCAGGGTAATTCAAACAATGGTGTTTCTATTTCTGGCGGTGCTTTTCATGGCAGCTCAATCGCTGGTGGGTCTGGGGCCCAGGCTCATACTTATAATGGTGCATCTGAGAAAACATCGGCTACTCCGGCCATCAAAATTCTGCTCGTTTTTGCTAATCCACGCGATACAGAGAGTTTGCGGTTGGAGAGTGAAGAGCGTGCAATTCAAGAAGCGATCCAATTGGGTCGACATCGTGATAATATAGCACTCACAGTGCGTCACGCTGCCACTATCCATGATGTAAGACGCGCTATGCTTAATGAACAGTTCCAGATTGTGCATCTTGCTGGTCATGGAACTCCTGATGGACTCATTTTAGAAAACGAACAAGGAAGAAGACATCTTGTGCCTCAAGAGGCATTAGCAGATTTCTTTCGGCTCTATAACGAGACTTTGCGTTGTGTCGTTCTGAATGCCTGTTACTCCCTTTCGCAAGGACACCTCATCTCATTTGGTGTACCTTATACTATCGCAATGGATGGTGCAGTTAGTGACCGGGCTGCTATAGAGTTTGCACGTGGCTTTTACGACACCATTGGTGCGGGACATACATTTGAGATGGCATATGAGCAAGGGCGTATCGCTGCCAGGCTGGCGGCCTCCAATTCTCGTATTGCTTCCATATTCCTGGCTGATTCTCGTTAGTATACGAAGGGATAGAGGCTATAGGGCTCCTTTACAGTGTGATCTGGTGGGCCTGTACAGGATATCCGAGCAATTTACTGGCAATCTGGCTGAAAGTCGGTGCATCTCCACTACACCAAACCTGGAGTCCTCCACCATCGTAACTATGATCGGTTGGATGGATGATGCCTTCGGTGTCCAGTATCGAGCGCGTGCGTCGTGCAATGGCATTTCCACTGTCGATAACCAGGACATGTTTGCCTACTACATGTTCTATAGAGGGGCGCAGGGCCGGGAAATGGGTGCAGCCCAGGACCAGGACATCTATGTCATGAACAAGTAAGGGATGCAACGAATTTTGCAGTGTTTCTTCAACTAATGGACCATTAAACTCGCCACGCTCTACCAGTGTCACCAGCTCGGGACAGCCAACCGCGTAGACCTGGACACCACAGGCATAATCATCGATTAACTGGCGCAAGTAGGCGGCTCTGGCAGCCTGGTTAGTGGCGGCAACACCGATGCGACCACGTTTCGTAAAGCGAGCGGCAGGTTTTACGGCTGGCACGACGCCAACGAAGGGGAGAGAGAAAGTCGCCCGTAGCGTATTGAGTGCTGCCTGCGAGGCTGTGTTGCAGGCTATGACAATAAGCTTGACACCCTGTTCAATTAAGAAATGGCAGGCGCGTATCGTTAGCTCAGTGATCTCGGCTTCGCTGCGTACGCCGTAGGGGCAATGTGTAGTATCGCCGAAGTAGATGAAATGCTCCTGCGGTAACTGCTGCCGCAGTGCTGACAAAACGGTAAGACCGCCTGCGCCCGAGTCAAAGACACCGATCGGCGCTAATGAGTGTGCTTGTAAATGTGTGTGGGCGTGGTGGGCGACCGTCTGGGGGCGACCGCGAGGGTCGCCCTTAGCATATTCGTGATTGAAGGGGTATTCACTACGCTCAGCATCACGGGCAGGAAACACAGAGCGTGTCTCTGCTTCTTCATCTGAACCCCAATAGTACATAACTTGCTTCTATCTACTCCATACTACGAAACTCACGTTGTTCACCAAACACATGGCGCATCGTGTCGCTGATCTCACCAAGCGTGGCATAGGATTCAACCGCGTTGATGATCAACGGCATGAGGTTCTCAGTGCCACGAGCGCCATTTTCTAATGCCTGTAATCGTTGTTGTACCAGCTCGTTGTCACGGCGCTGGCGCAGAGATGCCAGTTTCGCTGCCTGCCGTTTCCCAACCTCTGGATCGAGATGCATTATTACCGGGTGCTCCTCGTGCTCCAGCGCAAAGCGGTTTACGCCAACGACAACAGCATTCTTTTGCTCCAATTCGAGCTGGTAGTTGTATGCTGCCCGCTCGATCTCAGCCTGGATATAGCCGCGCTCAATAGCACGCACGCTGCCGCCCAGTTCGTCGATCTTGCGTATGTACTCCCAGGCCTGCTCCTCGATCTGATTTGTGAGTGACTCAACATAATACGAGCCAGCCAGGGGATCGATGATATCGGCCACACCGGTCTCGTAGGCGAGGATCTGCTGTGTACGCAGTGCGACGCGCACGGAATCCTCTGTTGGCAGAGAGAGCGCCTCGTCTCTTGAATTGGTGTGCAGGGATTGTGCTCCACCCAGGACAGCGGCTAGAGCCTGGTACGAGGTGCGCACGATATTATTATCGGGTTGCTGCGCGGTCAGAGTCGAACCGGCGGTCTGAGAGTGGAAGCGTAGCATCATAGAGCGTGGATCTTTCGCCTGGAAGCGCTCACGCATAATGTGCGCCCACATGCGGCGCGCGGCGCGGAACTTGGCAACCTCTTCAAACAGGTTGTTATGGCTGTTGAAGAAGAAGGAAAGCTGCCCGGCGAAGCGGTCCACGTTAAGTCCGGCATCAATCGCGCCCTGCACATAGGCAATGGCGTTAGAGAGCGTGAAGGCTACTTCCTGTACTGCCGTTGAGCCAGCCTCGCGGATATGGTAACCGCTGATGCTAATCGTGTTCCAGCGTGGAACACTCTCAGAGCAGAAGCGGAAGATATCGGTGACGATACGCATCGAGTGCTGCGGTGGATAAATATAGGTGCCACGCGCGGTATACTCTTTCAAGACATCGTTCTGGATAGTGCCAGAGATCTTACGGGCCTCAACGCCCTGCTTTTTCGCTACCGCGATGTAGAGCGAGAGCAGGATGCTAGCCGTGGCATTAATGGTCATAGATGTGCTGATGCGATCAAGCGGCAGATCATTCAGCAGCGTTTCCATGTCTTCCAGGCTAGAGATCGAGACACCGACCTTACCGACTTCCCCTTCGGATAAAGTATGGTCCGCGTCGTAGCCCATCTGTGTGGGCAGATCGAAAGCTACCGACAGGCCAGTTGTGCCCTGCGACAGCAGATAATGGTAGCGTTTATTTGACTCTTCTGCGGTAGAGAAACCCGCGTACTGGCGCATTGTCCAGAAACGGGAACGGTACATCGTTGGCTGAACGCCCCGCGTGAACGGGAACTCGCCGGGATAGCCCAGCTTCTCATGCGCATCGAAGCCACGGATATCGTCTGCTGTCGCCACATCCGGTACTTCTATGTCTGAACTCGTCACGAACTTCTTGCGTTCCGGGGCTTTCGCGCGGGCGCTCTTTAATGTTGTGTCGCGCCACTCTTCGGCGTTGTTACTGATATGCAAGTCCATATTTCTGCGGTTCTCCTTTACTACCACAGGCAATTATAGCACATTAGATCGAGCAGAGTGAGAGCACTCTGCAATTCTTATCATACCATCTCTAATAGACATCAATATCTCAAATGCATCACGATAGTGCACGGTATCACAGAATGATCTCACCTTTGTGATGTAAGTATGTTATAGATGCGATTCGCATATATCTTCTGTGTGGAGATATATTTACTTGCTTAAACGTCCTCGTATATTTATTGTCGATGCTGTCTGATCCGTAGAGGCATGGCTTGCCTGTGCCGGGTGTCTCCATGTGACTCACCTCCCGGCACACCCGGCACAGGCAAGCCATGCCTCTACGGGAAACTCCACAAGCGTTTTGCAGTAGATGACCTACAGCAATTGCTCCAGTTCCTCCGGCGTGTTCACTGGTGCCTGGCAGGCGAAGTTCTGACAGACATATGCGGTTGCTTTCCCCTCTTTCTGGGGTCGATCAGCCAGCAGTGTGATGCTCTGCACTGCATGCGTATCGTCGGGAGCACTACAGGCGAGCACGCTGTTGGGCAGGTAACGACTGTTGATGATCTCCAGTAGAGCACGCGTATCGGCGGCCCGAGGATCTCCGATGATGGCAAACTCCTGGCTGGGAGAGAGGGCGAAGTCCAGCGCGCCTAGGGCATGTCCGAATGCCTGTGGATGCTGCGCCATGAGTTCGGCGAGTGGTTGCAGGTAATCATCGGCCCGTTTGCGATAGGACTCCTCACCGGTAAATGCAGACAGGCGTAGCAGGACATCAGCAGCGACGCTGTTGCCAGCCGGAGTTGCGTTATCCATGATATCCCTGGGCCGACTGATCAGCGCCTCATGATCGTTTCCGGTATCAAAGAAACCACCATTCTGCTCATCCGCAAAAAGAGCTATAGCCTGATCTATCAAGGCGCGCGCCTCGTTGAACCAGCGCGAATCAAAGGTAGCTTCGTAGAGTGCCAGCAAGCCATCGGCCAGGAAGGTATAGTCTTCCAGGTAGCCATTCAGCCGGGCGCGACCATCTTTATATGTGCGCTGCAGGCGTCCATCCTTGCGTAAAGTATTGAGTAGGAAACTGGCATTGTTGATGGCGATTTGCAGATAGTCGGGACGGCTTAGATAGCGTCCGGCCTCCGCGAAACTACGTAGCATCAGGCCGTTCCAAGAAGTCAGAATCTTCTCGTCACGGCCTGGCTTCACGCGTCGTTCGCGATCTTTAAAGAGAATCTTACGACCGAGAGCCAGCCTCTGCTGTAGTTCGTCCAGGCTGATCTGCGCGTCGTCTGCGACTTTCTGGGCATCCTGCGCGACATGCAGAATATTTTTGCCCTCAAAATTACCACTCCGAGTAACATCATAGTATTGCATGAAGTGTGGAGCGATCTCGGGAGGAAGCAAGCGCTCCACTTCCTCAGCCGTCCAGGTGAAGAATTTACCTTCTTCACCTTCGCTGTCGGCGTCCTGTGTTGAGTAGAAGCCACCCTCGGGCGAAGTCATTTCACGAATAACATAGTTGAGCGTCTCTTCGGTGATACGGCTATAGAATGGCTTACCTGTCACAAGATAGGTGTGCAGGTAGATACGGCTGAGCAGGGCATTATCGTACAACATTTTCTCAAAGTGCGGTACCAACCATTCGGCATCGACCGAGTAACGATGGAAGCCACCGCCCAGTTGGTCATAGATACCTCCATTCGCCATATGTTGCAGCGTACTCTCGACCACTTCCAGTTCGGAGTATTTTGCTGTCTGTTTACTCTCGGTCTTAAGCTCACCTTTGAGCCGATGCAGGTGAACACGTAACAGGATCTCCAGTGCCATCGTATTGGGGAACTTGGGTGCACCCTTAAAACCGCCATGCACAGGATCAAATTCGGCGCCTAGTTCACTGCTGGCGACCTCAAGCGGCTTCAGGGGTAGCGTTGTATCCGGGTTGATGGCTCCTTTACCGCGTAGCGGTGCGCTGCTGCGCTGCTTCAGGTAATTGGCAAGCTCGTTTGCCTGTTCCTCTACCTGCTCTCGTTGCTGTTGATAGATCTGCGCCACGTATTGCAAGACGCGCGGAAAGCCTGGTATTACCTGGCTACCATGATGGCGATCTTCTGGTGGAAAGTAGGTGCCACCCGAGAAAGGACGTCCATCGGGGGTCAGGAACATCGTCATAGGCCAACCACCCTGGCGTGTCAGAGCCTGTACCGCCTGCATATAGATATTATCCAGATCTGGTCGCTCCTCGCGATCAACCTTAATAGACACAAAATACTGGTTCATGAGTGCTGCGGTCTTCTCATTCTCAAAGGACTCGCGCTCCATTACATGGCACCAGTGGCAGGCAGAATAGCCAATGCTTAGCAGAATAGGTTTATCTTCCTGTTGTGCTTTGCGTAGTGCCTCTTCGCCCCATGGATACCAGTCTACAGGATTGTGTGCATGTTGCAGCAAATATGGACTTGTCTCATTGATGAGCCGGTTGGTATGCTTATGTGGTCCAGATGTATGTGTATCAGCCATGAGTTTGCTCCTTGCTGTTACTATCGCTCGTCGTGTTTCAGGCATTGTACGACATTGAAGTTGAAATGAGAAATAGGAAATGCATGGTATATTGTTCGATGAAGAGATTTTCACAAGGAGGAAACACATTATGGTTCTAGGGAAAGGTTCAACGACCACAACGTTGACAACAGAGGATATACAAGAACTGCTCGCATCTGCAGATGATGAGTTACTGGTAGGAGCCGGGCTGGACCCGGCCCACAAGCGAGTGCTGGTGATTATTCCTGACGGAACACGCACGGCTCCGATTCCGCTCCTCTTTCGCCTGCTCTATGGGCAATTTGGACGACGCGTCGCACAACTGGATTACTTAATTGCCCTGGGAACCCATCCACATATGTCGCAAGAGGCAATTGACCACCTCGTAGGGGCGACGGCTGCCGAACGAGCGGAGCGCTATCCCAACGTGCGCATCTTCAACCATGATTGGGCCAATCCGCAGATGCTTCAGACTATCGGTGTCATCTCGCGCTCGGAGGCAGGCGAGTTGAGTGGGGGATTGCTCGCCGATGATGTACCGGTCACGCTCAACCGCTTGATCTTCGAGTATGATCTCTTGCTGATCTGTGGGCCGGTCTTTCCCCACGAGGTAGCTGGCTTCTCTGGGGGAGCCAAATATCTTTTTCCCGGCATCGCAGGCCCGGATATTATCAATTTCACCCACTGGCTAGGAGCGCTGGTGACCAGTATGGGCACCATCGGCATCAAGGATACCCCTGTCCGGCGCATCATCTCCCGAGCGGCTGCATTTGTGACGTGCCCACTCCTCTGTCTGACGTTGGTGCTGCAAGGTCAGGAACTTCATGGCCTCTACATCGGCTCCCATACTGAAGCCTGGAGCTGTGCAGCAGACCTCTCGGCGCAGCTCAACATCAGGTACGTGGATCGCCCTTTTCGAAAGGTGCTCTCCGCCCCGGCCGAGATGTACGACGACCTGTGGACGGCAGCCAAGGCGATGTACAAAACCGAGCCAGCGATTGCCGACGGAGGCGAAGTCATTATTTACGCCCCGCATATCACCGAAGTCTCCTATACACACGGCAAACTGATTGACGAGATCGGCTACCATGTCAAGGAGTATTTCCTCAAGCAATGGGACCGCTTTCAAGACGTTCCTGGAGGCATTCTGGCGCATAGTACACACGTCAAGGGAACAGGAACCTACGATGCCACAAGCGGCATCGAAACCCCTCGCATCTCGGTTACGCTGGCTACCGGCATTCCAGAGGAACGCTGTCAGCGCATCAACCTGGGCTATGCCGATTATCGGGAGATTGACCCCGAAGCATGGAAAGGACGCGAACAGGAGGGCATTCTCTTCGTGCCACACGCCGGTGAGATGCTGTACCGCGCTCATGGCATGTAAGGGAAGATCTTTTTATCGCGCTGTTCCTATAAACCGCGCCCCTACCATAGATATATTAGTTTATGAGATTTGGATAATAATGCCAGTGAATAACATATTTAGCCTGTTTTGTGACGTGTAAAATATGCGGCCAGTGGGCGACACAAGATGGCTCGTTCATCCTGATAAGGCCGCTTAACATGTGGCGCTGCGCGTTTTGCGTACAAGGTAGAGCGCCTGAATGCGCTCGGCATCTTGTAGACTCATGCCAACTTTGCAACGAGCGTAGGCGAGGGAGGCGCGCAGCAGAAGCTTTTCGGCGTGGACCTGTGGCCATTGCCAGTTTTCGATATCTGCTTTACGCTCTTTGAATGCCTGATTGAGGGCATCAATGTCGTCTACACGGTCGCGCATGGTGCAGATGATGGCATGCTGCTGGCGTTCTGGCAATTGTAATACAGCGTCAACCACCTCTTTTATGCGACTGCTGAACTCGACCTTTTCCTCGTACTCCTCCGCAGGATCATTCATGCCTGCGCTGGGAGCAACCAACATGTGGCCCTGATAGAGTTCTCCCTCCTCGTCCACAGGGAGAGACTGGGCATGCTGGGGCTTGAGACGACGCACCAGATCGATAAATTCGCTATTGACGATGCGCTTGATATATGTCCTGGGATAGTCGATGTGTTTATCCTCCAGGGCGCGCCAGAATTTGATCCGCACCCGCTGAACGAGTTCGTCAGTTTCCAGATCAAATACATCTGCATGAACGACATGCGGATGTTGACGCATACGTTCCTCCACCTGTCTAATAATATACGCATCATATTCTTCCAACACTGCCACTATTCCAGCATTATTATCCTCCGCACCGGCTGTGTTATGCGCAGATAATCGGCACTGAGATGTTCCCATGACTTTCACTCCTCGCATTTTTGTGCTGTACATCACCATCAATGTCCTATGCACATAACTATAGCGCCATTTTTGTGAAAAACTGCACACGTTTTGTGCCAGATTTCTGACAATAAAGGCATGCCTCTACGAGTCGTTTGAATCGCCCTGGTTATGAATGCAGTTCTACCAAACAAAGGAAAAGTATCGTACAATATTTATACTACCTGGTAGAAAGAATAGGCTATGACGACACAAATACCTTTTGATACTGTTATTGCTGTCGCGTCCAACACGCAAAGAGATACTCGAACGTGGTGAGATATGGCGTCCTTATCGCACCTTTGCAACGTGGTATATGTGGGGAGCGCGTCGTCTTGCCCAGCGAAATGAACGCGAACGAACACGTATTGTATCATTATGAGTTCAGATGGTAATATAGTGAACAATGGACACACCTGAGAACTATTATGCTGTTTTAGGCGTTCCCATAGACGCTGATATTGATATGTTAAAACGAGCCTACCGCCAATTGGCCCGGCGTTACCATCCCGACCTGGCTGGTCCACAGGGAGCTGTAGAGATGAAGCGCATCAACCGGGCCTATGCTGTGTTAAGCGATCCTGAAAAGCGTCGTAGTTATGATATGGTTATTGGTGGGGTGATCGACCTGCGGAAAGGTGGTTTAGCACGCCCACGCCCGCAACCACATGTGTTTGATCCGACTGAAGACGTGGAGTTCTTCGGTCTCAATATCTTCAGCACGAGAGGACCTTTGAGCGCTGGCGCCGTGATTCATAGTCACCTTGGCGTTATTTCCGCACTCAATTGCGTACGGACGGTGCATGGTATGGTCATAGCGGCGGGTTCTCTGGATGGTAAGGGCGCGCTCTGGCAATTAGTCAATGGGAAGGTTGCGGAACCTATCAATTTTGTTGCCGATCCGGAGTTTACCGTCGAATCGTTGCGCGAACTACGTTTCTCTCAGGCCGGTGCCTTACTCTCCGGTTGGGGTCGCCTGGGGCTGCACGTCTGGGATGGCCTCAATGGCACACGGCTCTGGAGCTATTCGCTGTTGCGACGTGCCGTCTCGGCACACTATTCACTGGACATGTCCTTGCAGGTAACTCCTGATGGGAAGGGCCTCGCGTGGATCGCCTTGCCTTTGCTCGTTGATGATGCGCGTGCGCCTCGCGCATGGGGAGTACGCGGTACCGATGTTGTGAGCCATGAGATGGTTGCGGCTGATGCCAGCTTGAGTGAGCCGCTTGTATGTGCTGAGGAGGGAATAGAAAAGCGACAGTTCTGGGCCATACGTCTGCGTTCATTGAGCCAGGATGCCAGTACATTGATCACACTCTCCTGTGCACATTTACCGAATGACCAGCAAGAGATGGCGATTGTGCGGCACTGGGATCTGACTGCCAGGACACGCCTGGGCAAAATTCGTCCACAGATCAGCGCCTCAATCGTCGTTGGACGGTGCGCTGATTGTAGCCCGCCCTATGCAACTACTAGCGGTGGGAAGATGGTGGCCTTCGTATACCAGGGAAGGAAACTGCGACTCTGCGATACTGTCGAGGGTACGTATAGCGAGCTGACAAGTGGAACAATGGGCAGTAGCTCGAAGCTAGCGTTATCACCGGATGGTCAGTGGGCCGCTGTGGCGCGTGAAGACAGCGAGGTCAATGAAGGCGTTATCGATCTCTGGTCGGTCATCACGGGCCAGATTGTGCAGAAGCTGTATCATCCCTGGCAGATCAGTGCGCTGCATTTTGCAGACAAGCAACTTGTCGTCGCACTCACAGATGGTACCATTCAAGTGTGGAGTTGAAATTTGTATCTATTGGTCTGTTTCGCGCGTTCTAGTAATAGGTTAGATAAATACACTACTTGTGGGGTGTAAGGAACGAGGTAGGGGGTTTTATGCTTATTTCTGTTGTTGTTCCCGTCTATAACGAAGAAAAGACAGCGGCGGAGGTTTTGAAATTACTTGCGCAGGTTGCTCTTGATCTTGATGTTATTGTCGTGGATGATGCCTCGACCGATCGTACGTGGGAAATTTTACAGGAACTGCGGCAACAAGAGCCATTTAACAATTATTTCTATGTGCGTCATGAGAAGAATCAGGGCAAGGGTGCAGGATTACGTACTGGCTTTCAGCACGTCCGTGGAACTCTGGTGACTGTGCAGGATGCTGATATGGAGTATAACCCGCATGATTTGCCCACGTTGGTACACAAATGGGAAGAGGGACGAGCCAGTGGGAACAAGAGGGTAGCGGTATATGGCTACCGGAGTCTCAGCGGGCAGAAGTTTACAACTCGTTGGGGTAATCGTTTCCTGACAGAAGTTACCAATATGCTATTCGGCTGTCGTATCCATGATATGGAGACCTGTTATAAAATGATGCCAGGAGAGCTGGCGAAGGCATTACCAATGCGAGGACGCCGGTTCGAAATCGAGCCGGAGATTACCTCTTGCATCCTGCAGGCAGGCTACACTATCCTCGAAGTGCCTATCCGCTACACTCCTCGTAAGGAGAAGAAGCTTGCACCCTGGAAAGATGGTTGGCCAGCTCTGGCTATGTTACTACGTCGCCGTTTTGGCAAACCATTTCAGTTTACCTCTGCTGTTTCTGAGCAGGAGAGTGTGGTCCCGGCGAGAACTACACAAACTTTGCTTTAAGAAAGAGAAGATGAAAATATGCTGAATATTTCCTGTTTTTGGCAAGAACAATCTCCAAAAAGGTTGACAATTTGCATTGTCTTCTCTATAGTTCAATCATACGTATTGATTCTTGTGTAGATTTATGTGTCGTACTGTGCAGCCATGTTGCGCGGTAGAGTGAGGGAAAGAAATGACGCGCGAGGGCACCCTTTTAGAGAAAGAACCAGGTTTGAAAACTGTCTTTCAAGGTGAAGAGCATGCCTATGTCCGGTGTGTCATTGCCGACATAGCTGACCCTGAGCGTCACTTCGAATGTCGCGTCTTAGATGAAGACGACATACCAATCTCTATTGGAGAAATGATTAAACTTGACGTGGTAAAAGTGGTAACGGAACGACGGAGCGGAGTTGTACGCTTTGATTGTCGTTTGATACATACAGCACAATAACAGGGAGCGACTTTATGAACTGTTCTCGATGCGCAGCAGAACTGCCAGACTCAGCCACCTTCTGCCCCAGGTGTGGAACGACCACTACCTCAGGCCCGTTCACAACATCAACTTTCTCGTATTTACCAGCCGGGGCGCCTCCCTGGCCTGCTACTGTGCCACCAAAACCTGTTTACACAACCGATACAGTTGCATCTGTGCAGGCGGCGAGTCTCGGGCCTGCAAGTAAACCAAAACGCTCAACCGGGAGCATCGTCACGACTGTAGCGTTAATTGTACTTGCTCCACTGATAGGCGTGGGGATCACATTAGCCGTATTAGCCAGTCAGGGTCTCTTCCCACCTGGTACGGCTTCTGCGCGGCCAAAAACCAATACAGTTATCAAGCCAGCACAGGCTACCGCAACTCCTAGTGCCGTCGTTCAAGGAAATCAATTGCCGACTCCCACATCTTTTAAGACGACAAACAGTAAAGATGTAAATATCTCCGTTCAGTATCCGGGAGACTGGGTCGCGGATAGTCCGCAGAAATCGACAAACTCCACTTCACTTGCCATTCATACTCCACAACAGGAGACGACAAACATCGATTTCTTTGTTTTTCGGTACAACGATAATATATCTGCGACGATTACCAGTCCAGATCAACTCAATCAAGCTCTTCTGACAAACGTGAGCCAGCAGCAGACCAGTACGAATGTGCAATTAGTGTCAACGAAGCAGCCCACTATTGCTAGTATAAAGTGGTCGCAGATGGATGCCACTTACACAGACAGCAGTATTAACCTCAAAGTACACGTTGTAACCATTGCGGCGCAGCATAACAAGGTCTATTATAATATCGTCGTTCTTATGCCTGATCAGTACTACAATGAGGCCATGCAGAAGTATATTCAGCATATGCTCGACACATTCCAGTTCCTGTCGTAGCTATTGATCGCTTACGTGCCGTGGCCGGGGTAAAGTGAGATATAAAAAAGCTCACCGTATGCAAAACACGGTGAGCTTTTTTATGGAAAGATGCGGGCTGAAGACTAGTACTCAGGCATGGCCGGAGCAGCAGGCCTCTCCTTCTCAGGCAAATCGGTGACGAGTGCCTCGGTGGTCAGTATCATCGCCGCGATGCTGGTGGCGTTCTGCAGAGCAGAGCGGGTAACCTTGGCAGGATCGATGATACCGGCCTCGACCATGTCTACATACTGATCGGTGAGGACGTTGTAGCCAAGGTACTTGTTGCCGCGCTCCTTCTGACCGCGGCGGGTGCCTTCGACGATGACTGAGCCATCGCGACCGCCGTTAACGGCGAGTTGGCGAATAGGCTCTTCAAGGGCGCGACGCAGGATGGTGACGCCGGTTGCTGCATCCCCGCTCAGGTTCAGATTGTCCAGGGCCTCGACAGCGTTCAACAGAGCGACACCACCGCCAGGAACCATACCCTCTTCGACACCGGCGCGGGTTGCGGACAGTGCGTCCTCAACGCGGGTCTGGCGATACTTTAGCTCAACTTCTGTACCGGCGCCAACCTTAATGACGGCAACGCCACCGGCCAGTTTCGCCAGGCGCTCCTGGAGCTTCTCGCGGTCGTAGTCGCTGGTGGTCTCATCGACCTGAGCTTTAATCTGGCGCACACGAGCCTGGATATCTGCTGGCTCGCCATGACCTTCGATGATCGTCGTGTCATCTTTATGAGAAGTGACCAGGCGGGCAGAGCCGAGATCGGCCAGAGTAGCGGAGTCGAGACGGCGGCCCATTTCTTCGCTGATAACCTCTCCACCTGTCAGAATGGCGATGTCACGCAGCATTTCTTTGCGGCGATCACCAAAGCCAGGAGCCTTCACAGCCAGGACGTTGAGGATACCACGCAGTTTGTTGACAACCAGGGTAGCCAGTGCCTCGCCATCGACATCCTCCGCGATGATCACGACCTCGCGGCGGCCCTGCTGGACAATCTTCTCGATAACGGGCAGAATATCCTGGACGGCACTGATCTTTTTGTCTGTGATCAGGATATAGGGGTTCTCAAGCGAGGCTTCCATCTTCTCCGTGTTGGTCACGAAGTAAGCAGAGATATAGCCCTTGTCGATCTGCATACCTTCGACATAATCGATCTCGAAGTTGATACCACGGGACTCCTCAACGGTGATGACGCCATCTTTACCAACGCGGTCCATCACTTCGGCGATCAGGTCACCGATGGTATCATCCGCGGCGGAGATAGAAGCGATCTGGGCGATCTCTTTCTTGCCCTCGACCGGAATAGCCATTTTGCGGATGTACTCGACGACGGCCTGCGTGCCCTTGTCGATACCGGCCTTCAACTGCATCGGGTTGGCGCCAGCAGCAAGGTTCTTCAGGCCCTCATTCACGATAGCCTGGGCCAGCACCGTAGCGGTTGTTGTGCCGTCGCCAGCGACATCATTGGTCTTTGTTGCAGCTTCCTTGAGGAGCTGAGCGCCCATGTTCTCGAAGGCGTTCTCAAGCTGAATCTCTTTAGCGACGGTGACGCCATCATGGGTAACGGTAGGGGCACCGAACTTCTTGTCGAGCGCGACGTTACGGCCTTTAGGACCAAGGGTCGATTTGACAGCACCTGCCAGGATATCGATGCCCTTCTTCAAGGAACGACGAGCTTCTTCGTCAAATATAAGCTGTTTTGCCATTTATATATCCTTCCTCGTGAGTGCTATGCAATAACGGCGAGGATGTCGTTCTCTTTGAGTACCAGGTACTCTTCGCCATCCAGTTTGAACTCAGTGCCGCCATACTTGGCGAACAGAACGCGATCTCCCTCGTGTACATCGATGGGGGCACGATCACCATTATCCAGAAGACGCCCATTGCCTACAGCAATGACTGTGCCCTCCTGGGGCTTCTCTTTTGCGGTGTCAGGAATGACGATACCGCTTCTGGTAACTTCTTCTCTAGCCGCTGGCTTCACTACCACGCGGTCGCCGACAGGACGAAGCTTTGCCATAAATGTGTACTCCTTTTCGTTATGCAGGTCTAGCACCGATGCATCCAATAAAGGGAGAGAAGAATCGATCAGGCGCGGGCATCATAAATAGCCCTTATCCTGGTCGGTGGACATCTCCCTTGTCTCTGCTCAACTACATGCCGTAGTGGATCACTCCTGCAATTTTCGTGGAGTGATACTGCGAATAATCACAATTACAGGGACCACCAGCGGCACATCCGGTGCAACAGTAGGTTTTTTCCCGTACCACTATCGGAGGCCAGAGGATCTCTATGTCGCAGTTTGCACAGCGTACTGGCGTCTGAGACGGGTAGCGATGTTTCTCATGTTGTGTGCTTTGTGGTTGATTGCTCTCTGCGTACATATATCTTCTTATCCCAGGGCTTTTTAAACCCACCTCTACGGATACGTTTATGTCCGACCTCCTGACCTAGTATGGCATAAGAAATGTTAGAATGTTATAGGAGAAATGTTAGAGGAACGTTAGAAATTAAATATGGTACAATATTCTCAGGGGCCAGAGATGCCAGGGGAAGGATAGATATTTATGTCACATATTGTTACGACGATTCATGGTCAGGAGCATCATGTCGATACGGGTGAGGATGAGCATCTGGGGACAATTACCCTGGATGGGCAGACGCATCTCATCGACTGGAAACAGCTCGCCCCACTTGCAACGGATACGAAGGGGCACGTGGATGTAGGCGGACGCTACAGCCTGATCATTGAGGGAAAGACGTACGAAGTATTTGCGCGGCGTATCACACGCGCGGATCAGAAAAACGGTCAGACCTACGAGATCTATGTCGGCGGACAACGCTTTGAGGTCAAAGCGGAGGACGAACGCACCAAGCTGCTGGCAGGATTAATCAAAGGCGGTGATCATAGTGGTGAGGCAGCCATACACGCTCCAATGCCTGGACTGGTAGTGGGAGTGCTGATGGAGGCAGGAGCCGAGGTCAAGGCGGGGCAGCCCGTCGTCGTCCTGGAAGCCATGAAGATGGAAAATGATCTTGCTTCGCCTATCAACGGGAAGATCAAAGAGATCCTTGTGAACAAGGGACAGACGGTTGACCTGGGTGATGTCCTGGTCGTTATTGGAAATGATGCTGAAGCAGAGTAAGTAACGTTTAGCGCTGTCCATTATTTGGCGCCCTTCTTGAAGGACGCCTATTTTAGTTGGTAGATTTTATAAGTGAAATTAATCGTTGACGTAACGTAATTCACCGTGGATGCGGTGACGGCAGAGGATGCCTTGCTGTACCAGTTTTTCCAGGGCATGCCTGGCAGCCTCTTTTTCTTTACGACCAGACTTATTTTTATCAGGGGGAACAAATTGCTCCGCGATCTGGTCCGGTGTAAATACTTGCAGTTCGCCTGTATATTCGTTCAGATGGCGCTTGATAGCATCTTCGTACCATATGACGAGATTGGGAGGATGGGGAGCATAGCGAGCAACAGGCGGTGGGACGACAATCATCACAGGACAGGGAGCCAGTTGTAAGACTCTACGTGATATGCTGCCCAGAAAGATCCGTCGCAGTCGTTCGCGCAAGGAATTGCCGTGGCAACCAATGATTATGAGGCTGACCTGCAATTCTCTGGCTATGCGTATAATTTCATCGGCTGGTACTCCCACGCGTACCATACCTTCTGTGCGTGTAAGTGGAATTCCTTGCATTTGTAAGAATAGACGAGCCTTGTACACTGCTTCTTCGGCCCGGTTACGTTGCCAGGAAGGGATTGTGAGCGGAAAGAGCTGCCCTGCATACATGCCCGGATGCGTTGAGATTACCTGGGCGGTAGGAATAACGGTAAGAAGGATAAGATGAGTTTCTGGTGTCGCCTGTTCAACAAGCTCACCAACCGTATGTAATACGTGTTGTGTCGCCGGGAAGAGATCGTCGGCGACGCCGAGCAGAATTCGCTTACTCATCGCTGTCTGCACCGTTTTGTGCGACTGGTCACTATCAAATGGTTATGCGCGACATTGTATAACATTGCCGATACATGTATCCTTGGCTATATAGAGAGAGTATACCTGTTTTGTAAAGAGGTCGCAAGAAATGGGACAAATGACACGCCCCACTAGAATAAGCTTCGTCTATACTGAACACTATAGAGATTGGTAGCAGGCAGATCAATTTCCTTGACTTTTGCTCCCAATGTAGTCTAAGCTAAGATCAGCTAAAGATTGTTCTATACAAGATGAAGTTATTTTTAATTGTAGCGTTCTCTGCTTACTTGAATGCAACCTTGATTGTCAGGGGCAGCACTGGTAAATTACTTCTCTTTTCTTAGTGAACTAATCCTGCATTGCAGGCATACAATTTAAATACAACGCGAAGCTACGTCTAATATCGTAATGAGGAATGTCAACGTAAGCCGTACCGTACTTTCAGCCTTTGCTGGAGGGGAAGTAGGTAAAGAGCATGGGTATCAGAATGGATGATAGACCTCCTGGTAAGATGAGCTTGACGGATCTCGCAGAGTGCTGCACTTGCGAGATGAAAAAATACCGCCACAAAGAGCCGAGCAATGATAAATATTGCCTGGAGATCTTCCGACGTGCCGTGGTACTGCGGAATGATGACGCCTGGGCTGTCTTGCGGCGGCAGTTCAGCGAGAGTGTGCGGATCTGGCTGGGTCGGCATCCCAACCGGGATGCAGCACTGCGACATGATTGTGAGCAAAGCTATATCGATGATGCCTTCAGACGCTTCTGGCAGGCAGTAAGCGAACAACGATTAACGTTCAATACGCTCGCAAGCGCACTCAGTTACTTACACCTCTGTTTAAATTGTGCTCTGATGGACGCACTGCGTGCGTACTCGCGGCCAAAAGAGGAGCCCATCCCCGATTACGGGCAGTCCGATGCAGACGAGCCACTGGTCGAGGATAGCTACCAGGAGAACGAGTTATGGGAGGTCATCGAGGGGTTGCTGCCCGGCGAGAAGGAGAAGCGGGTCGCGTACCTGCATTTCCACTGTAACCTCAAGCCCCGCGAGATCATCCGTTATTGCCCTGGCGAGTTCAGCGGGGAGGCCGAGATCTATCGTCTCAAGCGCAACATCATGGAGCGCATTCTCCGCAACGCTGACAAGATCCGCTGGCGCCTCAATGGTGACGAAAAATGAAAGTAAAAAATCAATGGGAGAGCAAAAGACAGGATTGCTCTCCTTTTTATATTCCAACAAAGTCAAGCCCCAAAAACGCTTTAACCAGCGTTCATACAGCGATAAGAGGTTGAAGGTTGTATAATAGGCGGTGAGAAAATGGTGCTAAAAGAACAACATGAGGGATTGCTAATGATGGACTGTTTCAACTCAATGGCCCCCAGTGACGAGGAACTTTTGAGACTGGCCCTGGACGAGGTACCTTTGCACTCGATTGCAAAGGAGCACCTTGAGCACTGTACTATCTGTCAACAAAAGCTTGCGCAGTACAGGCGCACCAATAGCTATCTGCTCTCGAAACTGTATCGTAGCCAGTGTCCGACAGCTACCCGGCTCAATCTCTATTGTGCGGGTATGCTCCCTGATGATGAGAGTAGAGGCATTGTGCATCACATTGCCGAATGCCCGCTCTGCACCCATGAAGTCATCGATATTCGCCGTATGCTTGCTGGCTTCGAACCTTTTCCCCTTGTCGAGAAAACATCATCAATGCGTACCGTCCTCAAACGTATTATCGCCACCCTCGTCCCCTGGCAACCGCAACTGGTCACGCGTAGTGGTGCTCTGGATGCTCGTTGGCCACGCCAGTATAGCGCTGAAAAGATCAACATATCTCTTCACCTCTCGCGGGGAAGTAAAGGAGAAATTATTCTGCTCGGCCTGTTTACCAGCGAGGGTCCTGACGAAACGATCGAAGAGCTTGAGGGTATCTCTGTTGATCTGTATCGGGCACCAGACCCATCCGTCTCACTACATGAAAATGAGCACCAGGACGCTCCTCGTGAGGAGCCAGTGCTGTCTACTAGGATTGATGATCTCGGCAATGTCGTCTTCAAAGCTGTCCCTACGGGGGAATATATCATGATTGCGCGCTTGCCCGAGAGCGAGCTGGTCATTGAGGGCCTGGTTATTGAGCATGGACCATAGGGAAAAAATTATTTAAGAGCATGCATTACATGGTGGATATCAGAGACCGCATTTACGATGGAATGCGGTCCCTTCATGTTACCTGTATCGATACATTTGAGAGATTTGTTTTCTATCAAGGACAGGGAGAAGGCAAGGGAAGGGTGTATATCCTGGTAATAAAAAGAGAGGACGAGCATCCTGGATCGCCCTTCTTTTCATCTATGCCCTGAGTGCCATTAGCTGGCACTCTGCATTGCGCTTTTATTATAGAGTCCGGCGGCGGGTACCACCGGAGACCGCGCGCAGGATTGCGATCAGGATACACGCGCCGATGAATGCTACAAGGATGCTATAGAGGATGTTACCACCAGAAGCAAAGCCAAGTGCATTCATAATGAAACCGCCGATAAGCGCACCGACGATACCAACGACGATATCACCAACCACACCATAACCGCCACCACGCATCACAACGCTCGCCAGGAAGCCGGCGACCAGACCAACGATAATCCAGAAAAGCAATGCTGTTAACATAATTAGTTTCTCCTTCTTTAGTTTAACTGATCTATACCCTGGCAAATGACTTTCTATCAAAAGTTTTGCTTGAGCTTCAAGCAATTCGTACAATTACATTTGCCTTTTCTATATTAACCGAAACTTTTATAGAAAACAAGTCATAAACAAGCTTGAAAGGACACTCTAAGAAGAAGCTAAACCACAGTTAATTTTACTCTAATATTCTTAAGAAATGGTGTATAACTCTCCCTTTATCTGGTTTACCTGAGAGAGTGCTCCCTGTTCTTTTGGCCATTGCCGCAGCATAAAAGAATATGCTACGCTATGCGTATGTCCTTTGTTACCAGTTGGGAGTCTGTCTTGCATGTCCAGGGCGTCTAAGCCTTCTTATGAAACTAATCAAACACAACCAGGTAATGCTACTCAAAAATATCTACCGGGATCATTTTTCTGGCATCTACCGAGAAATGTCTATCTGTTACTTCTTTTTACAATAGGGAAGGGATTTCAGCTAAGCATCGCTCTGCTCACATTAAATTATTATGCTCATAGCCTGGGCTATCGTCCCGATTTTATTGGAGTGTTCAGCGCTGTTCCTGCGATTGGTGCTCTGATCGGAGCTGTCCCGACTGGTATGCTGGCAGACCGTATCGGACGCAAGCCTGTGCTGCTGGTATCTGCTATTCTTGCTCCGCTCTTCCTGGCGGCGACTGCGTTGGTGACGCAGGCACCTTTGCTACTGCTGTTGAGCATGTTGCAGGGTCTGGTTTCAACGGCATACTGGGTCACGAATGTACCATTATTGGTAGAGGGTACAACGAATGAGCAGCGTGTTGGGGTACTGGCGTTGAATAGCTTCCTTCTGCTCGGCATAGGTGCGCTGGGTAATCTACTGGGTGGGGCCATTCCTGAGTTCGTCGCTGGCCTCCTGCATGTGTCCGCAGGGAGCACTGTTCCTCTGCGTCTGGGTGTCATTACAGCCGCGTTGTTTACATTTGTCTTTGGGTTGCCTTTGTGGTTTTTGAAGGAAGGAAAACGTCAACCCGTCGCGACAACAGCATCAGGTAAATTGAGGCAGGAGACAATAAAAGAGAGGCGACCTGTATCGCTGTTTATTCAGTTATTAGTGCCGGACCTGGTGTTCACAATGGGAGAAGGTGCGGTGGTGGCTCTGATGCAGATCTACTTTGTGTTGCGCTTCAGTCTTTTGCCAGGTGCGCTGGGGATTATCTTCACTATCTCGGGACTGGCTGGAGGGATCTTCTCACTGACAGCGCCGCTCTTTGTGCATCGCTGGAGCAAACTGCGCATCATCACTACTGTACAATACCTCAGTGCGCCGTTAATGATACTGATCGGCTTTGCACCTGCGTTGCCCCTGGCTATTGCTGGTGAGTATGCGCGTTCGTTTATGCGTACATTGATCGACCCCGTCTATGCCGCATTTGCGATGGAGAAGGTCTCAGATCGGCAGCGTGCAACATTGGCGGGTTTCTATTCCGTTACCTGGAGCGTTGGCTTCAGTGTAGGACCAACGGTTGCCGGCTGGTTGCAGACGGGTTTTGGTCTGTCTGCGTCCTTCATCTTTGGCGCGTTCTGTTTGTTGCTTGCCCCAAGTTTACTATTGTCGTTCTTTGGTAGGAGAAGAGGTGCATAGTGCCTACAACTCGCTTATTGCTGGTACGCCACGGTGAGACGCTTGCTAACCGCGAATTTCGTTATATTGGTGCGCGCGATGATGTGCTCTCGGAGCGTGGAGAAGAGCAGGCTCAACGATTGGCCGAGGCGCTGTCCATCTTTCCCGTTGCTGCTGTCTATAGTAGTCCCTTGCTGCGTGCTTACCATACGGCGCTTCCAATAGCCGCGCGGTTGCATTTGGATGTGCAGGTGTTGAGCGAGTTGACCGAGGGACGCTTTGGAGCATGGGAAGGTCTGAGCCGGGCTGAGGTGCTGGCAAGTAGTTTGCTTGCTGAGCAACAGTTGCGCGCGTGGGAGGCTGATCCTACCCTGGCACCCCCTGAGGGAGAGAGCTTTGCTGATGTGCAGATGCGCGTCGTAACTGCGGTTGAGCGCCTGGCAGATGTGCATCCAGATCAGACAATAGTACTTGTTTCGCATGTGGGACCTATCAAGGTTTTGCTTTGTAGCGCGCTTGGAACCCCCTTAACTTCTATGTTCAACATCTTTCTTGATCCGGCCACAATCAGTGTGATCGATTGGCGATTGCCCCGGCCTGTCGTGCGGCTTTTGAATAGTCATGCTCATCTTGGGTGGGAGCATGCACGCTGGCGTAATATGCGATAAAGAGTCCCCGTAGAGGCATGCCTTGCGTGTGCCGCGTATCCCGTTGAGTGTCGGGCCAATCCACCCCCACGACGCGGCACACGCAAGGCATGCCTCTACGGGACCGAGCAGGCGAGGCGGCACACGCAAGGCATGCCACTACGGGGTATGAAATAGGGATAGACAAAATGGTGTGATTGCAGGTAAAATGAGGGTGTGGTGCTATAATCAGAGGTGGTTACGTTTTGGAGGGGTGGGAACGTCTCCTTTTTCTAGAGCATATGAATATTTTGTCCCAGATGTGAGCTAATCCACTTCCATTACACGGTTTACATAGTATACTAGAATATATTGCTAAAATGGGCCTGCCGCCAGAATAGCGTAGATTGGTGTTGTACTAGAGGAGTTCTTGATGCGGTCGAGTGTTGTTGATGCTCAGCGGTTACCTGAGGGGGGGAACCGCAGCGCAGGATATAAACCTGTTTTTCAACCTCCAATGCCTGGCCCCAGGCGTTCAACTACGAAACTTGCGTCGCGCTCCTTACCGCGCCGTCTTACTCCTGTCGAAGGTTGGTCACCCCTATTTTTTCTGGCGATAGCACTGTATAGCGTTGTCTGGTCGATCATTGCGGCCAACTGGGTGAGCCATAGCATCATTCTACTGTGGAGCCCCGCATTTGGCTTGCTAATTGGTTTAGTTATCGCCAGGTTGCCCCGATTGCCGCAGGCTGTGCTCCATCTTGCTGCATGTCTTGTTGGACACTGGCTGGCGATCTGGTTGACCAGTGTGGCGGCATTTCATATCAACTGGCTATTGTTGTTGGGTGGGCTGCGTTCGGCTATTACTGGTACCGTGATGACAGGAACAATGCCTACCAGCGAGATCGTCTTCTTCTTCTATCTCGCCTTCCTGTGTTTCTTTCTTGGATACTTCGGGAGCTGGCTGGTGTATCGCGCGCACCTGCCGTGGCTGGTCGCGCTGGTCTATTGCTCGATTCTACTGGTCAACCTCAACTATGTGAAGCAAGACCTGGCCTACCTTGTGATTATTCTGGTCGGAGCGCTGATTTTGCTGATTGCACGTGTGCATCTGGTTACTCAGATTCAGAACTGGACGGCAGAGGGTCTGCATACAGATGCAACCTGGCTACGAAGTATGACGACGCGTTGTATGCAGGTCGCCTGTGTCATGACATTGCTTGCGTTGTTACTGAGCTGGCTGTTGCCGATTCAAAATCAAACTACAAGCGGTAGGAATTTCTGGGACCAGCTCAATAACGCCTGGAACAATCTCATCAATGGGCATGTTACATTGCAGAATATTGGCTCGCTTACGCAACCTTATCAGTCACCAAGCAACTTTTTTAGCGATCAGCTAACCGTTAGTGGCAGCGTGCGTCTCCCCGTTGGCGAGGTTCTGTACTATACGAGTACAAATGGTCTACCGCGCTATCTTGAAGGATTTACCTATAATCATTTTGATGGACATACCTGGACGACATCGCTGAACGATACACAGCCATTTGATGCAAATACTCCCATGTCAGTTGATATTAATCGCAACGATTACTCGCAGGTGGCAACAGGGATCATGGTGACACAGCCTCCAGATGGACCGAAACACTACATTTTTGGCCCTGCTCAACCAATAAGTTTCGACACTGCCACAGTTGTGTATAGCGATGGTATGGCGGGTGCATGGACGCAACAAAGTCCGCTGGCGAAGGGAGAACATTACAACGTCATTTCGATGGTTCCTACTACAGATAGCAATGCGTTGTCAGAGGTGCCTCTACCCATGGCTCAGCCGGACGTATGGCATAACGATGCGAATTACCAGAAGCTGGTCATGGATTATATGCAAACGCCGCAGGATCTCTCGCGCAATGTTGGGTATACAACAAAGCTGTGGACGCAGGGAGCAACGAATGCCTATGGTGCGTTGAAGCTATTAGAGTCGCACCTGAGTAACCAATCTGTGTTCAACTACTCGGTGGATAACACACCAATTCCTTCCAATACTGACGTGGTTGACTGGCTTTTTCAGACGCATAGCGGGTATTGTACGTACTATGCCACGGCGATGTCGGTGATGGCACGGCAGCTTGGCATTCCGACGCGTATAGTGAACGGCTTCAGCCAGGGACACTTCGATCTGGTGCACCATGTGTGGTCTGTGGGTGGGCAGGATGCGCATAGCTGGGTGCAGGCCTATCTGCCCAGTTTCGGCTGGATTAGCTTTGATCCAACGCCTGGCTTTGCACCTGATGCTACTCCCAGGCCAGCACCAACGCCTGTTCCGACGAAGCCAGCAACGAAGGCGACGCCAGTGGTAACGCCTCCTCCTGCTGTGAGCACGACAACTCCACCTAAGCAGCCGACGGTGCCTCCTATCAAACCGCCCACGCAGAATCATCCCAGAGCGCCGAATCCAGTAGATTCGAATGTGTTGATGGGTATGTCGATCACCGTCTTATTGTTGTCGCTATTAGTCTTCCTGACCGCTATTGCTTCGTACTGGTGGCGGAATCTCTACGCGGAAAATGGTTTTGCGGCAGCTATGTTCTGGCGCCTGTGCCGGGTCGCGAGCTGGGCTGGCTTCTCTCCGAAGTCCTGGCAGACACCGTATGAATACAGTGGTATGCTCAGCAATCAGTTTCCGCGCAAGGCTACTCCTCTGTGGCGGTTGACAGAACTTTTTGTGCAGGAACGTTGGGGACCACCCGCTCACACGGCGGCAGTTGACGAGGAAGAGGCCGTAGAACATCTCTTGCCCCACTTGCGCGGTATGTTTTTACACTTAATCATGCGCAAAGTAAAAAAACCTACATTATAATTATGAATACTTCAATATACGTTACAAATGATTGTGACTATCGTTACTGTATTATGAGACGATAGATAACATTTGTAGTTCCTCTGTTACCAGCGGGGAGGATGGGGTATGACGTTGCGTGAGCCTATAGTGGAGTGTATATATGGATGGGGCAAGGTGATGCGGCTGTATGATGACCACCTGGATGTTAATGGCGCTTCTTATGCTCTGGTTGAACTTGTCTCTGTGCACCCAATTTACCATCATATTATGGGTGTTTCCTCAGCCCGTCTCGAACTGCGTTTCAGACACAAGAAGGTGGTATTGCGTGGCATAGCTGCTATCGAGAATGCGCAGAGGGTAGTGGCATACCTGAGCGAACGCTGTACAATGCATGCCGTTACCGACAAACATGGCATTGACAGCGCTCCTTTGCTTAATTCGCCTCATGTTGATGCCAGGGCGCCTGGAGGGGACTGGCGGACTGAAGATCTATTGGCGCCCTCGAATGAGCGAAGCTCGCTGTTGCATTCGGATCGTGCCGACCATGTTCAGACTACTGAAGAATATAGGCTGGAAGAGCATGTCAGGCTCTCTACGACGCCGATCAAGATACCGCGCTGGCAGATGATATGGCAGGAGCAGCGTGCACGTAAGCTCAAACGCGCACAAGCAGAGAGTGCAAACCGTGAGCATGGCTTCGACGTTGAGCAACTGGCAGTGCGCTTGCAAACGGGATTACTACCGCAGGTGTATGTGCCAACACGCTTGCTGGCTGGCGAGTACGCTCACTACTGTACCGATGCAACATTATGTGAAGAACCATTGCCTGGTTCCGCGCAGCGCAGTTATCAGATCAAAGATCAAGGCTTGCTCATCCTGACGAGCAGGCGAATGATCTATATTGGACGTAAGCGCCAACTTGTTCTTGGCTATAGTCGCCTTTTGCACGTCTCACGCTTGCGAGGTGCAATTGCTGTGCTTAGCGAGACCTGGTCGAAGCGGGAAATATTTGAGGTGCGCCTGCCCCTGGAATGTACTATGTACCTGGATGCTATTCTGCTTCGCTTTCGTCAGCAGGAGCAATACGCGCATAACAATATGAAACAGGCTCATGTTCGCCATCTCTATCCTGACACAAATGTCTATCCTTATCACGCGCGAACAACTACGACTATGCAGTCAGAAACAATGACGCATCAGCAACCCCCTGGTAATTTCAATCCCCTCAAACGGGGTGGAAAAGAATAGGATCACTCCCGCTGAGGTTCAGTAGACTGATGAAAACCAAAAAGGTCAGGTGGAAATGCATTAAGGACAGGGCTATCCAAACGTCGTGCGCGTGGACCCGTAGAGGCATGCCTTGCGTGTGCCGGGTGGCCGGTGAGCATCCGGTTGAGCGTCAGGCCAGTCCACCCCACGACGCGGCACACGCAAGGCATGCCTCTACGGGAACGTTTGGATAGCCCTGCATTAAGGAGAGAAAGACGTGTTAGATACATTTATGGCGTTGTGGAACCAGAAGCATAAGGAAAACAGGCGAAAAATAGGCAAAGCAGTTCTAACTTTTCTCTTTATATGTATTAGTATATCGTTACTTCTATTTACATACAATAATTTTTTCTGGTCTATGTTGCCGACTAAGAACCACGTAACCAGCAATACGGTGGTGGAGTCTGACCAGGAGACGATGGCACAACATCGTCTCCTGCTCGGAACGGCGCAAAGTAGTGTGACACCTACGAAAACTGCAACTGTGATTGCTTCACTGCCCTGTGTACGTATTCCTCCTGCTAGAACGAGTCCGACGGTGCCTACAATAGCTCGACGACAAGAGGGAATATATCCTGTCAATCGTGGAAAGTGGAGGCGTCCACATCCAGAACGCACGCACGCCAGAACCAAAAAACGGACCGTCCGGGCGACGCCAACGGCTAAAATCAGCGTCACACCTGCTCCTGTAAGCAGTAGTACTGCAACAGTGACTCCAACTGCGACAGTGATTGCTACAGTAACTCCAACTGTAACGCCATTACTCACTGCAACAGCGTCACCTGTTGCCCCTGACACTTCAGGTGACGTTATAGCTACCGCTGCACAGGATGGATCAGCGGCGTTTACCACTTTCTTTGCTCCTGGTGCTCGGATAAAAGGATCTATTTCAATCTCAAATGCTAACAAGACTGACGAGATTGGCGAGGCAAATGGAAATAGCCGGGGAGTTGGAAGCTTGCCTGTAAGCTGTAACAGCGATGATATCGAAGCCGCCATGAGTGCGGATGCTGTGATGGTTATGGAGCAACATACAGGGTGGTTGCTAGGAAGTTCTCTGTCAGGAATCATCCTGTTTTTCGCGCTGGTGAGTGCTGGCAGGCGAAAAAAAGATGACGTTTAAAAACTTCTCCCCAATCATCTCCCTCCTGGTCGCAGGGCCAGGAGATGACCAACTCGGCTACCGAGAACCCCGGCACCGTAAATCAAGATATTCATAAAAACCCTTTCTGGAACCGTTGCGCTTTCAAGCCAGTGCAGGCGTGCGAGCGCGCAATCCACGTCTGAGTGCGAAGGCTGTAACGGCTGCTGCAAGGGCCATCATTGCGACAACAATGAGGACTCCCTCGCTGCCACCGATCTCTCCTCTGAGTCCTGCAGGCCCAAGTCCCAGGCGTAAGAGCCATTGGTAAAGACGCATTGAGAGTGCAATGATCCAGGGAGTCGAAGCTGATCTACGCATTAAAGTGTCCCCTCGCTAGAAATTGCAGACAAAGCACTGCCGAGTATAGGTTTCGTTTTCGCAACAGCAACTGCCTGTGCCAGGCGACGCGTCTCCGCAATGGCTACTGGTAAATACCCTACGAAGTGGGTGAATTTGGCCCGCAAATGTGGAACATTGCCCTCAATCCTGGACAAAACCGCTTTCCATCAGGTACACTTGCTCTCAAATCTGTAAATTGTGTTCCCTTTTGAGAGAGAAACAAA
>WNGD01001626.1_pt1 | contig 45344 bp, 42 predicted proteins | sample 5400671 | NCBI WGS metagenome assembly WNGD01 (sample SAMN13153369, study PRJNA577476) | soil metagenome | isolation source: 40 cm soil or saprolite under grassland replicate 2 | place: USA:California | collected 2016-06-15 | reverse complement strand
CAGTTGTCGCGCGGCAAAGGGCACACTATCCATTACCAACGCCAGGGCCAATAACCTGCAAAACGTCAGCGTCGATATACCGACAGGCGTCCTGACCGTGGTCACGGGTGTCGCCGGGTCTGGCAAAAGCTCGCTCATCCACCAGACCTTTCTACGGCAGCACCTCGACGCGATTGTGATTGACCAGTCGCCGGTTGGAATTTCCAGCCGCTCGAATCCCGCCACATATACGGGAATCATGGACGAGGTCCGAAAGACTTTTGCCAGAGTCAACAAGGTGAGTCCGTCCCTGTTCAGCTTCAACTCGAAAGGTGCTTGCGAAAATTGTCAGGGACTGGGCGTCGTCTACACCGACCTGGCGTACCTGGACGAGGTCAAACTGCCGTGCGAAATATGCGGCGGCAAGCGTTTCAAGGACGAAGTGCTGGCCTACAAATTCCACGACAAATCGATCTCCGATGTCTTGAACATGCCTGTCCGGGAAGCCCTGGATTTTTTTGACACCAAAGAGGTGGCGAAAGACGTCATGCGCAAATTGCAAGCCTTGAGTGACGTCGGACTTGACTATCTGACACTTGGTCAGCCGCTGAGTACACTATCCGGCGGCGAATGCCAGCGCATCAAGCTTGCTAGCGAACTGCACAAAAAAGGCAGCGTGTATGTGATGGACGAGCCGACTACCGGGCTGCACATGTCAGATCTTAGCCATCTGCTCGCTCTCATCAATCGGCTGGTGGATGCCGGAAATACGGTGATGGTCATCGAGCACAACCTGGCGATTATCAAGAACGCAGATTGGATCATCGACATGGGTCCCGAAGGCGGCAACAAGGGCGGGAGAGTAATGTTCGAGGGCACGCCGCAGCAATTGCTGGATTGCGAACAATCGCTGACAAGCGCCTACCTGCGCAATGAGGTGGTGGGGCGAATTTGAACATTCGTTGTCCATTCTCATAGATCTTTCCTTTCCGTTTCTGCAATGCCGTGATCTGCACCCCTCCCTTTGGCGCTAGGCTTTCTGAGCTACGCGCAGGGGTTCCCTCTGCTTTCAGCCATCAGAAGGAGTCCAGACCCCTTCTCGTCTGATCCAGCGTTTCCCACGATTTGGGGTGCTGGTCGTGCGCCTGGGGTGCCAACGAAATCTCACGATGGTTCCCTTTGGGTGAATGTCTCGAACCGCGAGACAGACCGGACATTCAAAACAGAAGAGGTTGGCTTCTTCCATCTGCGCGAGGGTCACCAGAATGACTTCGGTAAAGGGACAGCCGGTGTTTTTCCGCTCGAGTGGAGCTCCTGCCTCTCCCACAGGATCACGCTCGGGGGCACGGCTTCCCACACGACGTGGCGTCGGTTTGGGCGTGATTTGCGGCAGAGGGAATGAGCGCCGCGCACCTTCTCCGATCGTGGAGGCTTCCCTCACCTCTGACGCCGGGGGGGAACTTCCAGGTGCTGGTTCTGTCTGCTCCGCTTTCTTTGGAGGTTGTTTCAGCAGCGCCTGGAACTTTTTGGCACTTTCGCTGTTGTGGAGCGCCACCTGGCGTTCTCCTGCACGCGCTTCCATCTCCAGACTAAGGCGTCTGGCCGGATGCGGCATGGTTCGGGTGAGGACCTCCTCCGTTAAGCTGGTCCCGTGTTGGACGAAGGTCGCCGCGACTGCGTCCACCAGCCAGTCTTTGAGCACGCCAATGCAGCCCACACAGCCTGAGGCCCACCAGCGCCAGCGTGACAGCAAAGCAGGCACATCAACCTCCAGCGGCATCCGTTCCAGCAAGTATTTCAAGGCGGCCACAAAGGCCGTGCGTTCTTCTTTGTCTTCGATGTGATAGCGGGCAAAATGAATATCGCGGCCCCGACGCGCGAGTTGTCCGCTGGTATTGCGGAAGCCAAAGAGGGCATAGGGACCAGCGAGCACGTGGAGCACCTTCGTGCGATTGCTCAACGACTTGAGCCACTCCAGTTGCTCATCGACGCTGTGACTCCCATCTCCTTGCATTAAGCGATGCCCTTCATCAGCGAACACGGCACGGACGTGCGCCCGGATCAGAGCTTGCTCGGCGACGTGACGCATCTTCAGCCAATCGATCGCTCCTAGTTTTACGCGGGTGGCTCTCGGCGCAGCCATCAAGTGCGCCACGCTGCTTACCAGCTCTTTGACCAGCACATGTTCTTTGAGCGCCTCGATGATTTGCCAGTAGTAATCCAGCCGCAGATAGGGTCCCTGATCTGGTGGGATTGGCTCTAACACGAGGATCGGGACCACGAAGCGATCTGCTTCCTCGCGTGTGAGCCGTTCGGCGACAACCCCCAAAGCGGTTGTCTTCCCCACACCACCTGGTCCACAGAGCAGGATATGGGTAGCTTCGGCATGCTCTTCCACCCATAAGGAGAGCTGATCATCCACCGCTTGCAAATGTGCATGTTTCACGGTGACCGCCTTAAACGCGTCCAAGCATATTCTAGCCTCGGGTTCAAGCTTTGCCATCTGAGCGATACTCCTCTAACGTGGGAAGGGTGGTCAAGTCCAGCTCATCGTCTGCCTCGCTCTCGGCGGGATTCAGGTCAAGCGGGTCGACATCGCTCGACCAACAATCGCGTCGCGAATGGACACCCCCTCCAGATCGCGCTGCTGTTGTTCCAGAAGCGGTTCCTCTTCCAACACCTCTTCGAGAAACGCTGCCAGCCTGGTACTGTCCAGACTCATCCGCGTGCGATGGTGGGCGCGCTGCTGTTCGCGCCATTCAGACAGGATCAGTTCCCATTCCCGTTCTGAGCGTCCCTGGATCTGAAGAAAGGCATCAGCGGTACAGGTCAACCATTGTCCATCGACAAACGCGTAAGTGATCCCCATATTAAAGGGCTCATAGCGAACCGGAACAGCGCGGCCTACGTCCGAGGCGCCACGCATCAGCGGATTCCAGTATCGCAGCCCATTCACGACAATGCCACGACTCGCATCCAGCTTGGCATAACCGGTGCGCGTGGTTGGGCAGGTCAGGATGAGAAACTCTTCAGAGTACGGGATCAGCCGATGCAGACGCATCCCCGCGAGTGCCACCCCTTGAGCGAACGCTTCCCGCGGACTCTGCCCCAACGCCGGGTGGTCCAACTGGTCGTAGATCTCGTAGGCATACTCACACAAGCGAGCCGAGAACCGCTCCAGCGTCCAGACGGCTAGCCGCCTGGGATCAACCTCTCGCGTCATCTGACGAGAATGCTGACTTGCCTGGGTGTTTCCAAGCAATTGATGCAAGAGCTGGGTTGTCGTCGTTCCAAAGAGCCGCTCGACGACCGATCCCACGCGTGGTTGTGCGGGTGGGCGCTCTTTTTTCGTGACGCCGTACCGCGTAAGCAAGGTCTCAAAATACACGCTCCCGAATTCCGGGCCACGATCCACCAGGCATTCCTGCGGGAGGCGCTGATGGCGCTGGACACAGATCCGCAGCGCCATCATCACCGAGCGATAACTGGGGGGATCATAGGTCAGGTAGCACGCCAGAATCTGGCGGCTGTAGGCATCGGTGAGAAACGTCGCGTAGGGCCTGTCCAGCGGTTTGCCCGTGAGCGAAGACACCAGGACAATGTCGAGCTTGGTATGATCCAGATGGGCCAGGGCGAACGGCGTTCCCCATGGCGGGGAGTGGTCTGGTCTAACCAGGAAAACGGTTGGGAGGCGTAGGCGGCGCGTGTGCCACGACGCTTGGCTTGCACCTCGTTGGTCGCGAACCGGGCGCGCACCCGGTAAAACGTGCGCTCACTGACGGGAGGAAGGCCCTGCTTCGCACACTGCTCGCGATACAGTCGATAGACGGCGGCGGCGCTTTTGCTTTGAGGCGTAGCGTAATGAGCCTGGAGAGCTGCCTCTAAGAGCTGGAGCGAAACAGGCTCGATCCGTTCCGTCCGATTCCCTCGCGCGGCCACCCGGTCAAGCAAGCCCAGATAGCCGCACTCATGCTCCTCCTTGGCCTGCTGGTACGCCCTCCACCAGCGTTGGACCGAACGCCGTGAGGCCGTTGTTGGTTCTCCTCGCGCGTAGGCCAGCATCTGGATCATCCGGGCGTTTGCTGCTCGGTGCGCGTCTTGACTGGCGCGCATGAGAATCTGGCGCACCTCTGGGGTCATGGGAGAGGGAGAGGCAGCCCCCACCATCCAGAGAGCTCCTTCCCCTTTCAGTCGCTCAAACTCGGCTCGTGGAAGCACGAGAGGCTCGCCGACTTCTGGACGCAGCTGCACCTCTTCCCCCTCAAGCCGCTCCATCCACCAGAGTCGCCCATCCCAGGCTAGCGGTGCACTCGGGAGCGAAAGGTGTAGGACCGGAGATTCTCCCGACGTATCCCGTGGCACCTGCCCTTCCTCTGCATACAGTGCCACCTGTTCATGACACATGAGCAGCGTTGCGGAGAGATCGGTGAGGATTCGGCGAGTGGAGAGCAACACCCAGATGACATCAACCGCAAGATGGGGGTAGGTCGCCAGCAAGTTGTTCAGTCTGATCCCAGGATGGGCTTGAATATGCGCCAGAGCCAGGGCTTCGTGTTCCGGGTTGGGAGGAACCTCGTGTGCCCAGTAGTCCTGGAGAAACTTCAGGTTTTGAATCTCCAACGGCCGGAATTCCGCGGAGGAACGTAAGCGATAGGTCAGTCCGAGGTGGGACGCATAGGCTTCTCCCGGCGGACAACGCCAGTGCGACGTCTCGGCCCGGCTGTAGCGGGCGGGCTGAGATTCGGCCAGGCGGTCGAGACGCTCCGCCGCCTTCCATTCCTCCCACCCCGCCGACTCACGGCGGAGGACAAAGAAGTCTGGGGTATGCCATTGGGTCGTCCGACGACCTGATTTGGCGCGATAGCTGAGCGGAATGCGCGAGGGCTGCTCGTACAATTCCAAGACATCCTCATCACATTCCATCTCATAGATCGCCCAAAATTCCCCCCGCTCGCTTTCAAACTGAATCGACACTCCCATTTTTGGACTACAGCGGAGAGCGGAAAGATTGAGCTACCTTTCACTCCGTTTTCTCCTCAGTAGGCAAATAGCCGCAATGTTCGAACCATCCGTGCGCATCCTGGGACGTCACAGTAAGCAAGGCTTGCACAATGGCTTCTTGGAGCGCCTCGCGTGTTCGGGCCTTGCTCCGTCGAAGGAAGGCCTTGATTTTGGAGAACGCCTCTTCAATCGGCGAGAAATCGGGGGAGTAGGCTGGCAGAAAGAGCAAATGACAGCCGCACTCCTCGATGAGCTGGCGTACGCGCGCGCTCTTATGCACATGTAAGTTATCCATCACGACGATTTGTCCAGGCTGTAAACTTGGGGCCAGGATGTGCTCGACATAGGCCTCGAAAGCCAAGGCGTTGGCCGCTCCCTCAATGATCATCGAAGCCCCGATCCCTTCTAAGGACAAAGAGGCAATCAGCGTGGTGTTCTTGCCACGGTTACGTGGGATGCGGTCAGGGGCTCGTTGTCCTTGCGGAGCTCGTGCATAGATCGGGGTCAAGGCAATGTTCGACCCGCACTCATCCACCACTACCAGCTGATCACGCTCTAATTGCTTTGCTTGCTCTTGCCAGGCGGCTCGCTCCGCTTCGTTGCGCTCGGTGGCACCCAGCGTCTTTTTTTTCGCGTCCACCCGAGTCCCTTGATAGCTCGGCTCATCGTCCATCGACTGACCGGCTCGCCATGGGCTTGCTCCCAGATCTCACAGTGCCTCTCTAATGTGGCATCGGGAGCGGCTTGCAGTTGGGGAGAGAGCCCTGCCTCCAGCGGCTTGCGTTTCGTCGGCCTGCGTCCCGGGATAGCTTTGGGCCGGACATGACCTTGCTCTCGTCGTTGCTTCACATATCGCTTGATCGTCGCCAATGAGACTCCTAAAGCCTCCACAATCTCCTTCTGAGATTTCCCTTGGTCGACAGCGCGTAACACTCGTTCACGTAAATCAGTTGAATAAGCTCTCATACCCTCATTCTACCACACCGCTCAATTCTTCTGCTCACCGCTGTAGGAATGTTTTGCCAGACGACTGATTGTCTAGGTGGTAATGATTATAACGTTCTATATATCAGGCGGATATGGCCCCTTACGTTTCTCAGTGAACACTCTTAAGTCGGCCTTGCTAATTCTATATTCGCGCTTACCTATCCAGATACGCGGTAGCTCTCCAGACTGTACCCATGTGCGAACTGTCCTAATGTTAACCTTCATTATTTTAGCCACATCCTCGACGGTAAGCATTTCTATATCATCTTGCTGCATCGGCGCCTCTCCCTGGCTTAAGCTCATTTCATTATAGCCATTATACCGTCTATGGTCAATTCTTACTTTCTAATACCATCTACTTACTTCTATTACTCTCTACTACTTGACATTCTTGCTATGTACCTTGTATTATTTTCTCATAACCATCATTCATTCCTGAGACTATAGGGTAGTCAGGATGGAGAAGCAAGTGGGACTGCTTGGAAAAGGCAAGCGCGATACCAATAGTATTGGCGATATTAGTGAGTCAGCGATTATCGCCCGGTTCCTACAACTTGGCTACGTGGTACTTACTCCCCATGGTGGGAACCAACGGTATGATCTGGTGATTGAAGATGTAGAGGGGCAGTTCTGGCGCGTGCAGTGTAAAACGGGGTGGATTGATGAAGGTGGTACGCTGATCAGATTTAACACAGCGAACGCCAATGTCACGGGAAAAAATAGACAGTCGCGGCACTACCGGGGACAATGCGACTACTTTGCTGTGTACTGTGAGGAACTCAATAAGATCTATCTCATTCCAGTGGATCAGGTAGGCATTAGCAGGGCAAACCTTCGGATAGGTTCACCGAAAAATAATCAGGAAAAGTATGTGCGCTGGGCGAAGGACTACGAATTATAAATGGGCCCAGCTGGGATCGAACCAGCGACCAAGCAGTTATGAGCCGCCTGCTCTAACCACTGAGCTATGGGCCCTCGCGACACGTATTGTACCATACCCTTTCACACCTGGGAAGAGGCAATTTCTCACCTTTTTTCGTTCATAAGAGTAACCCGCCCCAGTAGTATCTACGGGGCCAACAATTCCGATCCGCCTCCTTTGCAATGGCATTGTCGCGTGGAAGCTCATCTAATTCTTCGTACTCTATTCAGTGAAGTGTGCTATAATAACAGGGCATTTAGTAAAAAAAGTTCTACCCTTTTAGGCAATTTTTCCCAGGGGGACATTCAATGACGAATGAAGTCACAATTCGTATAGGAGGCGAGTCGGGCGAAGGCACCATCTCGGGCGGTGATATCCTCGCGCTGGCCTCTGCACGCTGGGGGTATCACGTCTATACCTTCCGTACCTTCCCGGCCGAAATCCTTGGCGGACCATGTCTGTTCCAGGTCCGTATCGGCGTTCACCCCATTAGATCGATGGGTGACTACGCTGATGTACTGATCTGCTTGAATCAAGAGGCATATGATCGCAATGTTGGCGACCTGCGCCAGGGCGGTGTGATAATCTACGATCCATCCGATTTTACGCCGGACACAGATAATTTTATTACCTACCCTATTCCATTCAATGAGATAGCACGCAAAGAAGTACAGCTCTTCCAGACGAAGAATATGGTGATGCTCGGCGCTATCTCGGGCCTGTTTGGTCCCGAGTTGGAGGCTATCATTGAGGTCGTCGAATCCAAGCTCTCCAAGTCACGCAAGGCCAATCCGCTCTTGATGGAGAAGAACCTGCAGGCCCTGGAGATCGCGAAGAAATATGTCAGCGAGCAGATCACCAAGCGCGACTCTTACCGGCTTGGCCCGGTCGATAAAGCCAACCGCGTCGTATTGAACGGCAACCAGGCCGTGGTAGCTGGGGCGCTGGCAGCGCAGTGCCGTTACTTCGCAGGCTACCCCATCACTCCTGCCAGCGACATCATGGAGGCCATGGCCAAAGAACTGCCGCTCGTCGGCGGCACCTTCTTGCAGGCAGAAGATGAAATGGCCGCGCTGGCATCGGTCCTTGGAGCCTCTTTCGGGGGTCTGCGAGCCATGACGGCCACGTCAGGTCCCGGCTTTTCGCTCATGACCGAACTGATCGGCCTGGCATCGATGACCGAGCTGCCGGCAGTCATCATAGACGCGCAGCGTGCAGGCCCCAGCACCGGTATGCCGACGAAGATGGAGCAGTCCGACCTGAGCTTCGCGCTCCATTCCGGGCACGGTGACACGCCGCGTATGATCGTAGCCCCCGCCAATGTCGCGGATTGCTATACATTGATCATCCAGGCCTTCAACATGGCCGAACGCTACCAGATGCCCGTCCTGTTCCTCACCGACCAGTCGCTGACTGCACGTGTCGAGAGCGTCGATCGCTCCATCTTCAAGCCCATGCAGGTCGAAGAGCGCCTGCAATTCAGCGCTAACGGTCACAGCAGCGACGCCAACGATGACTCTGTCAACGGCCATGGATCTGCCGGCAGCGTCGCGGAAATGGCTCACAGCTTCGCCCGCTATGCCTATACCGCGAGCGGCATCTCGCCCATCACCACACCCGGCCCTGGCGCCTTAGCCTACACCGCCACCGGCCTTGAACATAACGAACATGGTCACCCCGACTACGAGCCGGAAGACCACACCGCGATGATGGAGAAACGTTTCCGCAAGCTCGACACTGCCGCCGAAGAACTACCCGGCCCGCGGCGCTATGGAGACGCAGATGCCGATATCGGCATCATCGGCTGGGGTTCGACCGAAGGTGCTATCCAGGAAGCGGTTGACCGCGCACGCGAAATGGGCTACAAAGTAGCATCGCTGCACCCGAAAATTCTCTCGCCGCTGCCTGATCGCACCATCCGGGACTTTATCCGCTCAGTCAAGAAGGTCATCGTGCCTGAGTGCAACTACTCCGGCCAACTGGCCAACCTGCTGGGCGCTAAATATGGCTTGCAGGCCATTCGTGTCAACAAATTTGGGGGTATCCCATTCACCGCTGGCGAAATTCTGCGGTCAATCGAGGAGGTTAGTTAATCGTGGTTGAATCAACGCTCGTGCTCACACCGAAAGACTTCAAGAGCGAGGTGAAGCCAACCTGGTGCCCCGGCTGTGGCGACTTTGGCGTGCTCAGCGCTACGTACCAGAGTCTAGCAAGTCTAAAGGTGCCGCCCGACCAGACGGTGATCGTGTCCGGCATTGGCTGCTCTAGCCGTTTCCCGCACTTCATGAAGACCTTTGGCTTCCACACAGTCCACGGGCGCGCGCTGCCTCTTGCCCAGGGGCTAAAGATGGCCCGCCCGGACCTGAACGTTGTAGCCATTGGAGGCGATGGTGACTTCTTCAGCATCGGCGTCGGACACCTGATCCACGCCGCGCTGCGCAATATCGACATCACTGCCATTGTGATGGATAACGAGACCTATGGCCTGACCAAAGGCCAGACCTCGCCTACGTCACCTCACGGCCATGTCACTAAATCAACGCCTTATGGCCTCATGGCCTCGCAGTTCAACCCGATCGCTACCGTGCTCAGCCTCAACGTCGGCTTCGTAGCACGCGGCTTCTCGTCCAAGCCAAAAGAAATGGCGGCACTGATCCAGCAGGGCGTGAACCATCGCGGCTTCGCCTTCATTCATGTGCTCAGCCCCTGCCCAACCTTCTACAACACCTTCGATGCCTGGAAAGCCACCGTCACACCGGTTCCTGCCGATCATGACCCCACCAACCATTTCAAAGCAATGGAGCTGGCAATGGAGACGGAGCATCCCTACATGGGACTCTTCTATAAGGAGGAGCGGCCAACCATGGACCAGGCAGCCCAGGAGTTAGCAAAGAAGGCTAAAGAGTTCGACATCGACAGATATATGGAGCGTTACGTTTAAAGCAACACGGCTAGAAGTCAGCAGGGGCGACCGCGTAGAGTGCCGATTTATCGAGCACGTGGTCGCCCCTACATTTCTCCTCATCAACTCGTAAAATGTAGGGGCGGGGCTTGCCCCCGCCCTGCATTTCTAGGCAGAACGCCAGTTCGTGTCGCTCGTCTCTGGGGCAGCAGTAGAGTTGATTACGGCCCGTGTGAAGTCCTCACCACATGAGCGGCAGAAAAGTCCACTTTCATTATGATAGCTTCCACCAATGGCAGTTAATTGCTTCTCGGCAGGTTTTCCGCACCATTCGCAAAGGCTGCCGCGAGGAGCAGTGTCCACGGAGACGGGCCTGCGGAATTCATTGTTCGACATAAGGGATCCTCCTGGTTCGTGCTGATCAGGTGTAAGTGCTAATAAAAAAGACGATCTAAGCACACAAGGGGAAACCCGTACCAGGTGGTCGACAGCGTCGGAAAGTCAACAGTGATACGGCATACCCAAGGACGCGCGTCCTCGCCCGGGAGCTGCACTGCCCCTCACCGGCAAATGTAGAGGTGAAACATATCATTACCGATGTCACACCAACTATACCATATTTTTGGGAAAACTACTATAGTCATGGCGCCTAGTCATCTTCTACAGCAGGAAACCTGGAAGAGAGGCGGTTACCGATAACCCATCCTATGCCTCCAAGCCCCACGGTCATGCCCAGCCAGACCAGCAGGTCCATGTTCAGAGCCACGTTATAGACAATGGCGAGGACGCCAGCCAGTATAATGCCAAGCGCCAGGCCGGTCGATACACCTATCAGGCACCCCGGGTGCGCCAGGTTGCGCCCTCGTAACCTCTTCATCATCGCGCTTTACATTTCTATAGATCTGAATTGATCATTCCTTACTATAAGCATCATAACGTTCCTTTGGCAGTGCGTCAAGCGATTATATCCTTGTTGATTGTCGAATAACTTTTTCTGTTTGACTCATAAATTTTCTGCGGCATTTGAGTAGTAAATTAGAGAAAACAAGCACACTCTGCCGCATATCTTTTCCTCTGGTTGTTACCTTGCTATTTCCATGCCATGGCATACTCCTTGCTGGCTTTTTTAGGAAAACAACGAAATGATATGCGGCAAAACCTTGTATCTTTCAATTATCTCAGATATACTTCTCTTCAGAGAGGCAAAGCCATATTTCAGGCACCAGAGTTGACGAATATGGCCAGGATCGTCTATGCCACGCGTGTGCTGGTCTCTCGAAAAACTCCCTGGTCAGACATTGAGCGACAGGTTCTGGAACACTATGCCCTCCCTGGTGGTCGTGCCTATACCTGTGACGAAACGACCGGCCTGGCCAACCAGATGCTCAAAACGATTCCCCCTGGCGAATATCGTAGGTATCTCCCAGAGGGAAAGGCGATCCTCTTTCATGCCTCACCACCCCAAATTCCGCCTATGGAATAAAAAGATTTACACCCGAAATAACAGCATTTTTCGCGTAAGGTATCGCGCCTTTTTCGTGACTGGTACAGAGAAAGGGAGGACGATATGACTGAAAATGAGAGAGACACACAACATACACCATACGATCAATCGCCGGTCAATGATGGGAATTGGACTATCAGCCACGCGGCCTTGCTCGCAGACATGGAGCAGGTCTTCACGGAGGCGCGTCCACGTCTGCTGCGGCTGGCACATTTGAACGGTATGTCGCCCGACATGGCCGATGATGTCGTGCAAGAAACGATGATGGAAGCATGGCGGCACGTCGAGAATCTGCGCGACCCGCAGCGTTTCCATGCATGGCTCGACGGCATCTGTCGCAACGTCTGTCGTCGCTACAAAACGCCAGATGGCGCGCTGCACCGGCACTTCTCGCTCTCCACTCTGGCCCGCGACAACGAAACGAAAAACGCATCTGACGCCTCGCTCGCTCTCCCCGACCCGTTCGCCATTGACCCGGCGGAGGAGTTGAGCCGCCAGGATTTAGCAACCTTGCTCGACCGCGCAATGGAGCATCTTTCACCCGGCACGCGCAAGCTCTTGGAGATGTGCTACCTCGCGGAAATACCGCAGCGCGAGGTGGCTCTCCAAATGGGATTGACCATCGGTGCATTGGAACTACGCCTGCACCGCGCCCGCAAGCAACTGAGGCAGGTACTGGGCGGCACATTGCGTGCCGACGCTGAGAGCTTCGGTCTGGCACTTGACCCGCTGCAGGTACAGGGATGGCGGGAGACGCGCCAGTGGTGCTGGCTTTGCGGCAAACACCGCATAATCGGCATCTTCGAGACGCAGCCCAATGGGCGTGTTGCTATGCGCCTGCGCTGTCCCGCATGCTTCAACCGGTACGGCTACGATGTGATTAACTCTGGTGGCCTGGTTTCCCTGGAAGGTTTTCGCTCATTTCGCCCTGCCATCAAGCGGCTCTTCCAGAAAATGGGAGAGCGTTTCTGGATACCATTGACAAAGGGCGCCTGCTTTCAATGTAACGGACCTGCCCTGGTCAACATTATTGACTCCAGCGATGTCTCATTCCCGGTGCCACCTGACCACTACTGGGTACGCACAGCATGTTCGAAGTGTGGAATAAGCACAACAGATATTGCCACTGTCTTTGTCTCATACCCGATTGTCAATCGGTTTTTAGTACAACACGAACGTTGCATAACCGAACCGCATCAGTTACTTGAACACGAGGGAAGACCGGTGATTTGCGTCAGACTCACAGATGTGATGAGTGCAGATCAACTGACCGTCCTTCTGGATGTGCAAACCTTGCATCTTCTCGCGGTCTTCTAATCAGCTCTCACCTCTAGATGATCAGAAACAGAGAGAAAGGACTCGTTATGTCTTCTTCAATGGATCACGTTATCGAGAATAAGAAAAGCGAACTGTCAGTAGAAAGGTGTCATGCGTCATGATGATGATTGAAACCCGGGGATTGTGTAAATCGTTCGGCAACCATGTGGTACTTGACGGCATCGACCTGGATGTGGCTGAGGGAACGATCTTCGCGCTGCTCGGCCCTAACGGCGCTGGCAAGACCACAACGGTTCAGATCCTGTCCACGCTCATCGGCGCCGATGGTGGCGAGGTGCGGGTTGCTGGCCACGATCTAGTCCGGGAGCCTGATGCGGTCCGCGCCGCGATCGGCGTTACCGGCCAGTTCTCAGCGGTAGACAACCTGTTGACTGGAGAAGAGAACTTGCTTTTAATGGCAGACCTGCATCACCTGGGACGACGTGAAGGCCAGCGGCGCGCAGCCGCACTGCTCGAACGCTTCGACCTGGTTGACGCGGCCAGGAAGTTGCCTGCCACCTACTCCGGTGGCATGCGGCGTCGGCTCGACCTCGCGATGACCCTGGTTGGCAACCCCCGCGTCATCTTCCTCGATGAGCCGACCACCGGCCTGGACCCGCGCAGCCGCCACACCATGTGGCAGATCATTCGCGACCTCGTGGCCAGCGGCGTCACGATCTTGCTCACCACGCAGTACCTGGAGGAAGCGGACCAGCTCGCTGACCGGATCGCGGTTCTCGATCAGGGGAAGCTGGTTGCCCAGGGGACCCCCGACGAGCTGAAACGCCGCATCCCCGGCGGCCACATCCGCCTGCAATTCGCCGATGCGAGCGGGCTCGCATCGGCTACCCGCACCCTGGGCGAGGTGGCGCGCGACGACAACGAGCTCACGCTCCAGGTTCCGACCGATGGCAGCGTCCGGTCCCTGCGGGCCGTGCTCGACCGGCTCGACCACGAAGCGCTCGCGGTCAACGGAGTATCGGTTCACACCCCGGACCTTGATGACGTCTTCTTCGCCCTCACCGGCCACCCCGACACACAGAAAGGGAATGTACGATGAGCACTCTTTCCTTTGCCCTGCGCGATTCGGCGACGATGCTGCGGCGCGATGTCCGGCACTCGCTGCGCAACCTCTCGATGACGCTGAGTGGCCTGCTGGTGCCGATCATCATATTGGTGCTGTTCGTCTACGTGTTCGGCGGCGCGATGGGTGCCGGCCAGGGCCTCGTGGCGCAAGGTGGCGCCTACATCGACTACATCGCACCCGGGATCATCATCCTGACCGTGGGCAGTGGGGGCGCGACGACCGCGATAAACCTCTGCATGGACATGAGCGAAGGCATCATCGCCCGCTTCCGCACCATGGCGATCTTCCGCGCCTCGGTGCTGACCGGACAGGTCCTCGGAAGCCTGATCCGGACGATGATCAGCATCGGCCTCGTCATCGGAGTCGCGCTGCTCATGGGTTTCCGGCCCACCGCGAATCCTGTCGCCTGGATCGCGGCGCTCAGCATCATCGCGCTGTTCACCTTCGCGCTCACGTGGATGGCGGTGGTGTTCGGCCTGGTGGGCAAAACGCCCGCGGGAGCCAATAGCCTCTCCCTCATCTTCCAGCTCCTGTCGTTCACCAGCAGTGCGCTTGTGCGCCCGGACTTGATGTCAGGCGGGGTACGCTGGTTCTCCGAGTACCAGCCCTTCACCCCCGTCATCAACACGCTGCGGGGGCTGTTGCTGGGCACGCCGATCGGAAACAGTGCCATCCTCGCCGTCGCCTGGTGCACTGGCCTCACCCTGATCGGATACCTGTGGGCGCGAGCGCTATACAACCGCAACTCCGTACGGTAAGGAGGCGGAACGCACCGCTGCCGCTCCGATGAGGGGCTGTACATCGAGCGTGGCGAGCAGGTGAGGCCCGGCCATACAGCAGCAGCTTGCTCATCGCTCCCGATCCTGCAGACAACCACCAGCGCTTCCTCATCACCACCCGGCATCCGCTCGCCCCGAGGCCCAGCACCCTGTGCTACGAGATCCTGGGATCGGCTGGCGGCGCACCCTTCATCAACTGGCTCGGCGAAGAAGAGCACCCCAACGCGACGTCCGAGGGGCCTTCTGCTGCGCTGAGCACCACATCCCTCATGGTCCTGGCAATCCTCAAAAATTGCACCGAAGCTCTCTATGCCAGGGAAGTTTCGCAATACTCCTGCGAGGAATACGAACGCGTCCGCAAAGCGCTGCGCCGCATGTTCCATTCCGGTCAGGTCGTCTCCCCCGCTCGCGGCCTCTACACCATACCCGGTCACCCCTGCCTGTCGTAGTATCCTCAACAGCAGACCCCTTCCCTGCCACACAAGCTCATAACCCAACTGTCCCAGGTGCCCCATCCAGCCTGGCAACCCCTGACTCCGAAAATGACCCGGATGCTGACTCACAAACAACACTTGTCCCAGGTGTCTCAACTGTCCCAACGCAGTCACCCGCAGCCACCTCCACACCACCCATAACTCGTAAGGCTCGCTTTACCGCGCCCGCTGATGTGGAAAGCGATGACGAATCGGAAAGCAGCCCCGACCAGCAGCCACATAAACCCGTAAGGCCCAATCCACCTCGCTTCCTGAGTATGGAGGAAGACGAATCCTGAATATACGGGCGAGGGCGAGCCTCGTCCTGGGGACTGCCTGATACTTTGGAAACCTTTGTAGTTTCTGTGACCGCGAGAGGAACGTGCGCGCGAATATTTACGCGCTATTTATGGTGAGGTAAGGCACGTTTATGCGCCGTTTACGCCTAATCGACTACACTGTCATCAGAGGCTCATGGCAGGGCTCACTCGTCCTATGACGGCGATGTGATTTGTACGCACAGCCTGCTCGCCAGGAAGACTCGCACTGGTCGCGTGCAGTGGCGCCAGCAGACCATTCGAGAAAGGAGTTCGACTGCTCTCCCTATGACAACAGACTCATCAACTCTTACACACAACGCGACGAGCCGGGCCACGTCCGCCATCGAATTACGGGACGTCACCAAGCGCTTTCTGACGCCCACGGGCCAGGCCTACACTGCCATACGGGACGTTTCCCTCAACGTCGCGCCTGGCGAGTTCTGCGCGGTGGTCGGCCCGACCGGCTGCGGCAAATCCACCACCCTGGGTCTCATCTCCGGCCTGGAGCGGCCCAGCGCAGGTGAAGTGCAGGTGATGGGAGAACCCGTGCAGGGCATTGACCCGCGCATTGGCTATGTCTTTCAATCCGATGCGGTCTTCCCCTGGAAGAATGTGCTCAGTAACGTCGCCACGGGGCCGCTGTTCCGCGGTCAGCCCAAAGCCGAGGCACTCAAGCACACTCGTGAGTGGATAGCCCGTGTTGGCCTGGCCGGGTTCGAGGACCACTACCCGCATCAACTCTCTGGCGGCATGCGCAAGCGCGTGGCGCTGGCTCAGACCTTTATCAACGAGCCGCAGATCCTGCTGATGGACGAGCCGTTCAGCGCCCTCGACGTGCAGACGCGAACCTTGATGGAAGACGAACTGCTCCATCTGTGGTCCTCCCTCTCGGCCTCCGTGGTCTTCGTCACCCACGACCTGGAGGAGGCCATCTCCCTGGCCGACCGGGTGTGCGTCCTCACTGCCGGGCCGGGCACCGTCAAGGGCATCTATAGCATCGACCTGCCGCGCCCGCGCAAGGTGGAGGAAATCCGCTTCGAGCCGCGCTTCGTCCAACTGTATCAGGAAATCTGGGAAGATCTTCGCAACGAGGTGATGATTAGCTATGAACGTACTAAGCAACGAGCTTAAAGCGACGGGCACCACTCCCGAGAGCACCGGAGTGCCATCGGTCACCGCTGCTCGCCGTCGCCGCCGCGTCCTGATCTATAGCCTGCGCGTCCTGCTGCTGGTCGTCATCATCGGCGGCTGGGAGCTCGGCACCCGCGTCGGCGTGATTGATAAGTTCTTCTGGGGGCAGCCTTCTGGGATATGGAACCAGATCGTCACGTGGGTGACGCAGGGGACCGCGCAGGGTCCGCTGTGGGAGCAAATTGCCGTCACATTAGAAGAGACCATCGGAGGCTTCGCGATCGGCGTGGTGCTCGGGGTCGTCTTTGGCGTGGTCCTGGGGCGCAATCAGTTCCTTGCCGACATCCTGGGTCCCTACATCAAGGCGGCCAATTCGATCCCACGTGTCACGCTCGCTCCTCTATTCGCCATCGGGCTGGGCCTGGGCATCCAATCCAAGATCGCGCTGGCGGCCGTGCTGGTCTTCTTCATCGTGTTTTTCAACGCCTTTCAGGGTGTGCGCGAGGTCGATCGCAACCTGCTGGCCAACGCGCGCATCCTGGGGGCAGGCCAGTGGCAACTCACCACGGCGGTGATCATCCCGTCTGCACTGACGTGGATCATCGCCAGCCTGCACACCAGCTTTAGCTTTGCACTGGTGGGCGCGGTGGTCGGCGAGTTTATTGGCGGGTTACAGGGCATCGGTCTGGTGATCCAGACCGCGGGGGCCAACTTCAACGCCAATGGCGTCTTCGCGGCGATAACGATTCTGGCAGTGGTCGCGCTGCTTTCGGAGGCCCTGGTCACCGCGCTGGAACGCCGCCTGCTCAGATGGCGGCCCACTACTATCAGCGACGTGACCATCTAGACCATCTACGAATAGGAAAGGAGCAGGTTATGAACTCGTGGAGTCGACGGCTTAGCCCCGTCATGGTAACCGGCATTATCTTAGTGCTTATTCTTAGTGCATGCGGTAATAGCAGTACCGGCAGTAATGGGAGTGGAAAAATACATCTCTCGATCATGGTCGGCGGACTGAGCAAGCAGATCTATTTGCCGAACATGCTCGCCAAGCGCCTCGGGTACTTTGATCAGGCGGGTCTCGATGTGACGCTGATTGACGAGGCATCCGGGCAGTCGTCCGAGGACCAGGTGCTGGCGGGCCAGGTAGAAGCGGGCTCGGGATCGTACAACCACACCATCGAACTGCAGGCCGCGGGAAAGAACATGGAGTGCGTGGTCCAACTGGACGTCGCACCCGGTGAAGCCGAAATGGTTTCTGCTAAAGAGGCCGGCCAGATCCAGTCAGTCAGCGCCCTCAAGGGCAAGAACCTGGGCGTCACCGAACTGGGCTCAGGAACGCAAACCCTGACCATCGCGCTGCTGCACAAAGTTGGGATTCCGCAAGACCAGGTGCATTTCTTGCCCGTTGGTGCAGGCGACACGTTCATCGCGGCCATGCAGCAGGGGAAAATCGATGCAGGCATGACCACCGAGCCGACGATTTCACGCCTCTTATCGAGTGGCGTCGGCAAAGTCCTGGTCGACCTGCGCACACCGCAGTCGACCCAGGCGGCTCTCGGCGGGCCTTACCCCTTCATCTGCGTCTTTATGAAAAACGACTACGTCAACAGTCATAAAGATACCGTCCAGAAGCTGGTGAATGCCTATGTCAAGACCCTGAAGTGGATCCACACGCATACTGCGGATCAGATCGCTGCTATGATGCCACCTGACTACTATGCCGGCAATAAAACGCTGTACGTGACGGCGCTGCAAAACCAGTTGAGCATCTTCAGTCCAGACGGGAACATGCCTGATGGCGGCCCCCAGTCCGTGCTCAATATCGAGCAACAAACCAATACCACTGTCCAGGGGAAGCAGATCGATCTCAGTACAACGTTCACCAACGAGTTTACAGGCAAAGCGACCGGTTAATACTCCTGCCATTAATGCTCGGGTGCTGGCCTCACGGCTGGCACCCGAACTATCTTGTCCCGTGAGTATGCGAACGAAAACGCGTTGAAAATGGTATAATGCACGAGTATCGACATCCCAGGTGCGGGACGTGATAGCGGATGAGTGGATATGTTGTCCAGGGCAAGAGACAAGATTGCGTTCGCTGTCTTCGTTGCGCTCAATGAGCGCGTCAAGGCTGGGATGTGATGATCTGGCTGTAGCCATTGGATATCCCCACACACAAAAGGTGCTCAAGGATGATCAAAGCTCACAAGATCAGGTTGCATCCAACGCCTGAACAAGCAACCTACTTTGCCAAGGCTGCTGGCACGGCTCGCTTCTGCTTCAATTGGGCGTTAGCTGAATGGAAGCAGCAGTATGAAGCGGGTGGAAAACCCTCTGCCCGCGCCCTCAAGAAGCAGTTCCACGCGATCAGAAAACAGCAATTTCCTTGGACATATGACGTGTCGAAGTCAGTGGTAGAAGGCGCCTTTATGGACGTGGCGGCAGCCTTCAAGAATTTCTTCGAGAGCCTCAAAACGGGCAAACGGCGCGGATATCCCAAGTTTAAGAGCAAAAAACGTTCGAGACAAGCCTTCTATCTGGCCAATGATCGCTTTGCAGTGGGCAATCATTGGGTGGAGATCTCCAAGCTCGGTCGCGTGAATATGGCAGAGAAGTTACGTTTCTCCGGCAAAATCCTTTGCGCACGCGTCTCGAAAACCGCTTCCTGGTGGTTTGTTTCCATCACGGTTGAACTGCCTGACGAGCAGCACGACAACCACCATCCTGCTGTGGGGCTGGACGCAGGATTGAATCGGCTGGTAACCTTGAGTGACGGAAGACAGTTTGAGAACCAAAAACCGTTACGTACGTTACTCAGGCAGCTACGTCAAGCCAATAAACGCTTGTCCCGTCGCACAAAAGGCTCTAAGAACTGGCTGGAAGCCAAGCGTAAGCTGGCACGACTGCACTATCGCATCGCCTGCATTCGAGATGATATCCTGCACAAGCTGACCACCGAAATTGCGCGTAGCTGCGGAGTGGTGGGTGTTGAGTCACTGCATGTGAAAGGGCTCATCCAGAACCGGAAACTGGCTTTGTCCTTCTCAGATGCCGCACTGGGTAAGCTCTTGCGCTTATTAGAAAGCAAAGTGACGCATCGCGGCGGTCAAGTGGTGAAGGTGGATCGCTTCTTTCCATCAAGCCAGTTGTGTCACAAGTGTGGCTGGCGCTGGGAAGATATCGCGCTCGCTGATCGAGTGTTTGTCTGCCAGAATCCCACCTGCTGCTGGTGCGGGGATCGAGATGTGAATGCCGCGCTCAATATTTTCAAAGAAGCCCTTCGTCTGATCAGGCTGGTTGATCAGGCGGGCGTCGGTAGTGGCTACGACGACGCCTAAAAGCGCCTGTGGACCTGGAGTAAGACCAAAAAGGTGACGGCCTTCAGGCATCTGGGAATGAAGCAGGTACAACTAATCGCGTACAAAGAGGTATTTCCGCGTACAAGAAAGGTAGCAGTACTGGCTATGCTGCATTTCATGCGTCGATCTCTCCTGGTCCAATTGCTTAGCGTGTATCTCCTCTTTGTTGCCGTCGTGCTGATGGGAGGCGCGGGGGTCAACGTTGTAGTCGAGCAGCAGCTGCGCAATGATGTCCAGGCATCTGACCAGGCATTGGCGCAGGAGATCGCCCTCGAGACCAGTCTTCACCTGCGTGACGCGGAGGATGCACTTGTGGCGCTAAGCAAACTTGCGCTGCAGGCTGCCACGCCTGACGCGATGGCGAGCATTTTCCATGCTTTCCAGGCCGCTCGCAGCGACGTGGATCATGTCTACTGGCTCGATCCGGTGGGCACCCTGCGCGTCTCCTGGCCGCCGGACAGGGTTGAATTAGGGGCGGAATTCTCGCCGCCCGGCGTCGTCCAGCGGGCACTCACGGCTACTGGCCCGGTCTTCGAGGTGGGCGCTATGGTTAAACCTACCTTCAATCCGGACGTCATCGTTGCAGAGCCGGTACGCGCTCCCGGCGGTGCACTGGTCGGCATCGTCGCGGCCAGCCTCTCGCTTGCTGAACTCAGCGACCCCCTGAGCACTGTCGTCAAGGCGCAGCAGCGCCAGGGCCGGCGGCTCATGATTAGCGTCATCGATGACCGCGGCGAGCTTGTCGCTACGCCTGAGCATGAACGGATCTTGCAGACAGTACTGGATGAGCTGCCGGGCGCTGACCAGGCGCTGCGGGGCCACACGGCTTCGCTCATAGGTGCGGGGACCGATGGCCAGGACTGGCTCTTCAGTGCTGTACCTGTCCCAGATTCAGGCTGGGCCGTCGTCGTGCAGAGGCCTACAGGCGAGGCGCTGGCTGTCGTCGCGCAGTTCCATCTCTGGCTGCTCACGGCAGCACTGCTCTTCGCCATAGGCGGCTTGCTGTTCTGGCTGATGCTGCTGGTCCGGGTCATCCGTCCTCTCCATACGCTTGCCATCCAGCACCAGGCGCTGCCCGCCTCGGAACAATCCATCCCGGTACATGCGACCATACTCGCTGCGCGTGACGACGAGGTCGGCGGCCTGGCGCACTCGCTTATACGCCTGGAGCGCGACGGGCTGGAAAAACTCGGCGAACTACGCACGCTGCTGGAAACGTCGAACGCTGTGGTCCGGTCACTTGAACCACACGCCGTTGTAGGAAAGATCATTCGCGAGGTGCGACGCCTGGTAGATGTACAGGCTGCGGCAGTGCTCCTGCCGGATGAGCAGGGCGTGCTGCGCGTACTGGTCAGCGACGGCCACAATGAACACTACGACCATGCGCTTTCCCTGTCTCCTGAGAACATAAGCTCGGCTGCTGTGCTGGCGCTGCACGAGGGCAAGCCGGTGCAGAAACTGCTCAGTCCCCAGCAGCCATGGCCATCGCTCTCCTATGACGAAGGCTTCCGCTCGGTACTGGCGATCCCCATCATCAGTCGACATGCGGGAGGCGTGGTCCTGCTGGTGCATCGCGCCGAGCCCCATCTCTTTAACCAGCATGAGATCGACTTGCTGCTGACATTCGCCAACTATGCCACACTCGCCTGGGAACACGCGGTACTCTACGAACGCAGCGATGAGCGGCTGCGCGAGGTGGCAAGAGAGAACGAGCGGTTGTACCAGCAGGCCTCGGAGGAGAAGCAGAAGCTGGAGGCGATCATGGGCAGTATGAGCGATGGGCTGGTGCTGACAGGCATTGATGGGACGATTCTGTATGCCAACCTGGGAGCAAGCATTATCACGGGTCTCCCCAGCGAGGCGCTGGAGCGCCGCCCCTTCAGCGCGCTCTATGATGCGCTGTGCCTGGCGGCGGTAGATGCTGCCAAGTGCGAGCGGACCCTGGCGCAGGCCGAGTCGACCGAGGCCACGGAGGCGGTTATTGAGATCAGGCGAAATGGCCGGCGCTGTGTGATCCACTTGCTGCTGTTCGAGGTGGGCGACGAGTCAGGGCGGGTTATTGGGCGCGGCCTGCTGCTGCGCGACATGACGCGCGAGCGCGAACTCGACGAGTTCAAGACGACATTACTGGCAGCGGTCGGCCACGAAGTGCGCACGCCACTGGCGGCGATCAAAGGCTACGCCTCGACGCTGCTCCAGGAAGACGTGACCTGGCCACCTGCGGACCAGCGCCATTTCTTGCAGACGATCAGCGGCGAAGCCGACCGGCTGGCGCAGCTCATCAGTAACTTGCTCGACCTCTCGCGCCAGGAAGCCGGGCTACTCCTGCTCAACCGTGTGCCCACCAGGGTGCAGGATCTCGTGGTGGAGACCATCGAGCGACTAAGTCAGGCAGGGGCCACACTATCTGTACACATCCCCGGCGACCTGCCTCTGGTCAACGTGGACAGAGCACGCATAGAGGTCGTCCTCCACAACCTGGTCGCCAACGCGCTGGCGTATAGCGATGGCGAAGTGCGCATCTCTGCTGAGAGGAGGGATGATGTGATTGTCGTATCAGTTTCGGACAATGGACCCGGCATCGCCCCCGACGAGCTGCCACACGTGTTCGAGCGTTTCTACCGGGCGCGGCATGGCTACCAGCGGCATTCTAGCGGCACTGGCCTCGGCCTGACCATCTGCAAGGCTTTCATCGAGGCCCACGCGGGTGTCATCTGGGCAGAGAGCAGCGTGCTGGGTGCCACCATCTCGTTCTCGCTGCCGCTCGTTTCGCCCGTCGCAGTACCCGTTGCCACGGCGGCAGCAGAGCCCTCAACGGAGGAAAGGAGGCTCGTATGACGACCAGGACGAAGCGCATTCTGCTCGCCGAAGACGAAGTAGCATTGCGCGATTTCGTGAGCCGGAACCTGCGCGCACGCGGCTTCGAGGTACTCGAAGCGAGCAACGGGTTAGAGGCCCTGGCTGTGTGGGAGCGCGAAGATCCCCACCTCCTGGTACTGGACATCATGATGCCGCGCATGGACGGCCTCGAAGTCTGCCGGCGCGTGCGCGAACGCTCTGCCGTGCCCATCATCGTGTTGACTGCTTTGGATGCTGAAAGCGACAAGGTCACAGCGCTCGATCTCGGTGCAGACGATTACCTGACCAAGCCGTTTGGGGTGGAAGAACTCCTGGCCCGAGTGCGTGCCGTGTTGCGCCGTACTCAATGGGAGGCAATGCCTCTGGCGGGCGGCGTCAAACAATTTGGTGACCTCGAAATCGACCTTTCGGGACACGTCGTGCGACTTCGAGGGGCAGAGGTGCGGCTGTCGCCAATAGAGTTCGCCGTTCTGAAGCAACTGATCACACACGCGGGCAAAGTGCTCACCCATCGCATGCTGCTGCAGAGTATCTGGGGACCTGAATACGGCGGTGAGACCGAGTATTTGCGTGTGTATATCAACCGCCTGCGCCAGAAGCTAGAGCCCGACTCCGCCAACCCGCGCTACTTACTTACTGAGCCGGGCGTTGGCTATCGCTTCGTTGCTCCGGAAACCGAGGGAGCACGCAGGCGCCCGCCTATAGCGCGTAACAGCAGCGACTAAGGTATGCTCGCCCCCCCGAAAGAACTCGGAAGGGCTAGTAACCTTTCTCCATCATCGTAATTCAGCTTAGATTCAGGAACACGTCAGTTGCGTTTCAGTTCTCCAGACTATAACACACTCAAAAGCAATATGGTATAAAGAGCAATAATGGACGCACATATCCTGATTGTCGACGATGATAACCGCATTACCAGCGCATTACGACGCACGCTGGCCTACGAAGGCTACCAGGTCTCTACAGCAGCAAATGGAGAGGCAGCCTTAGCCATCGCTCGCAGCAGGCCACCGGATGTGGTGATCCTCGACCTCATGCTTCCTGGCATCGACGGCTTCGAGGTCTGCCGGCGGCTGCGAGCTAGCGGCGACGGAGTGGCAGTACTCATGCTCACCGCCCGCGATGCAGTAGCCGATCGCGTGGCAGGCCTGGAAACAGGAGCGGATGATTACCTGGTGAAACCCTTCGCGCTCGAGGAACTGCTGGCGCGCGTCAAAGCCTTGCTCAGGAGGCGCAGCCCACCTGATGTCTCACGCGAAGTGCTCTGCTTCGAGGACCTCGAACTGGACACTGCAACGCGCCAGGCCACGCGAGGGAAGCGTACTATTGAGTTGAGCACCACCGAGTATGAACTGCTGGCATTGTTTTTACGCAACCCGCGCACCGTACTCACACGCGTGGTACTGATGGATCGCATCTGGGGTAGCGATTTCGAGGGTGGCCCCAACGTCCTTGAGGTCTATATCGGCCACCTGCGCAGCAAATTGGAGCAACACGGTGAAAAGCGGCTTATCCAGACGGTGCGCGGCGCGGGTTACGTCCTGCGCAGCCAGTAGATTAGGAGATGCTGACTATGTATATCCCGCTTCCTCTCCGTCTGACGCTTTTTTTCACGCTCTTGCTGGGACTGGCGCTGCTGTTCTTTGGCAATATAGTCTACGCTCAGGCACAGCAGCGTGCCTATCGCGACCTCGACGATGCCCTGAGCAGCCGAGCCGCCAGCGTGAGGCTAGGCAAATTTCTTGATTGCCCCGGAGCAAATCCCAATCCCCGCTCATCTCCCACCACGCTTCCCAGTGTCGATGGCCTGGGAACCGGTGGCATTGCTATCGAAGTACTGGATGAGGAACTGCATTTGATCGCAACAACAAGCAATTTGAATTCAAACGACCCTTTACAGACAGGCGTAGATGACCTCGTGCCCAGCCCCGTGCCCTGGGATGCACAGGCGGCTCACATGCTCTTGGGGCGGCATTCCTTGCGACGGTATTCAAACGATAGCACAAGCGGCCTCTATACTACGATCATGTACCATGGTCAACACGTGCGCGTATACAGTACTATCTCGACCTCTTGCAGCATGCACATCATTCAGACCGCTCGTTCTGAGCAGGATATCGAGCAATCGCTGACTTACCTGCGCTCCCTGCTCACCCGTGGGGGCGCCCTGGTTCTGGCCTTCGCCTTCATTGGTGGCTGGTTGATGACCTGGGGTATACTCGCTGCCGTGCGCCGTATCACCAGAACGGCGCGCAGCATCGCCGCCTCCCGCGATTTCAGCCAGCGCGTTCCAGGTATGGTGCTGGCAGGCCGGGATGAACTGGTTACCCTCGCGGCCACCTTCAACGAGATGCTGGCAAGTTTACAGGAATCCTACCAGCGCCAGCAGCGTTTTGTCGCCGACGCCTCGCACGAACTGCGCGCCCCTATCACCTCCATCCGCTGCAATCTTGATTTGCTCGCCAGGGCTCCCGACCTTCCTCCCGCAGAAGCCCAGGCCGCGCTGGCCGATGCCCGCACCGAGGCGGATCGTATGGGGCGCCTGGTGAGCGACCTGCTCGCACTTGCTCACGCAGACGCCATCCAGCCATCTGCAGCCGATGGCTATAAGAATAGCGACACGCGGGCACAACTGATTGATCTCGATAGCCTGCTGCTGGAGGCTTTTCGCCAGTACCGGCGTTCTGGAGAGGGCGCGAACGATGAGCAGCCGCTCCAGGGGCCGAGGCTTATGCTGCAACATATTACCCCGGCGCAGGTCTATGGCGACGCCGACCAGCTCAAACAGGCATTTGTTGCCCTGCTGGACAACGCGCTCAAGTATACGCCCTACGAAGGGTCCATCTCGCTTTCACTGGTCACGGGTGAAGACTATGCAACGGTGAAGGTAAGCGACACAGGCATTGGCATCCTTCCCGAAGACCTGCCCCATATCTTCGAGCGTTTTTACCGCGCGGACCGCGCCCGCTCGCGCGATCGCGGCGGGAGCGGGTTAGGCCTGGCCATTGCTCAGAACATTGTGCGAGAACACCGGGGTCTCATCGCGGTAGAGAGCACGCCAGGGAAAGGTAGCACCTTTATTGTGAAGCTGCCTCTACCCTAAACATTACACCGGCACTGTTGCCCCATTGCTTAAACTCACGTATCGAATGGCATTAGTATCAATGCCTGTCTTATGCCACCGAGAAGAAACTGAGATCCACTCATAACTCGGGGTGCAGGGGCAGAGCCCCTGCCGGAGCGCGAGGTGTCCTCGCTCTCTCACCTTCCTCTCAAAGCGGGCCGTAGGTCCGCCAGAATAATTACGAGTGGATGTCAGAGAACACAAGGGAATAAACAGCTCTCATTACGTGTTAGTAGTAGTGTATGACATCAAAAAGTAATTGTATCGCTTCTGTGAGAAACGGTTTCTACGAGCGTCAATATGTTGAGAGATGTCGACACAGGAGCATACTATCATGAGACTGTATGTAGGGGGACTCCCCTATCAAACGACCGAGCAAGATCTGCTCGATCTGTTCGGACAAGCAGGACACGTTATCGAGGCCTCGGTTATCACTGATCGCGACACGGGACGAAGCAAAGGCTTTGGCTTTGTCGAGATGAGCGACGATCAAGCAGCGCGGACCGCCATTGAGCAGCTCAACGGCACCATGTTGGGGAATCGCACGATTACTGTCAACCAGGCGCGTGAGCGCCAGGCGACAGGAAACAGAGGGTTCCAGGGAAGAGAGCGACGTTCACGCACTGGCTACTGGAGCGAACGCTACTAACTTCTGAGGACTGGTAGCGCGAAACGGGCCAGAAAGACGTTCTGAACACTCAATGAACCCAAGGCTAGCTCATCTGCTAGCCTTGGGTTTTTGTTTTCCTATTTCTCCACATGCCCATGCATCGCTGAAATTCCTTGCTCAAATGAAGCTGGCTACCGCATTGAGCAACAGTGTTAATGGATGCCACCTGGTTATTGCGCCGTTCTTCCCCCATCAATAGGAATGACCTGCCCCGTAATATAGCTTGCGAGAAAGAGGACTGTAGGGGCAATCTCGCCAGATTTGCCGATGCGGCCTAAAGGCGCTACTTGAACGTTGGCCGCTTCAGCGCGCTGGACCAGTACCTCGGACATACGTGTGCGAAATAGTCCTGGCGCGATGGCGTTGACGCGTATGCCCCGGCTGCCCCACTCCACCGCCAGCGCCCGCGTGAGATTAATAACCGCCGCTTTACTGGCATTGTAGCCGACAGTGTTGTGCTGTCCCCCGCTCAGGCCTGCGATTGAAGCAACGTTTACCATGACGCCTCTACTGCGCTCTAACATATGGCGGCCCACAGCCTGTGACATGAGAAAGGTTCCAGTGATGTTTGCATCGATCACCTGCCGCCAGCGCTCCAGCGGCATCTCCTCCGCCGGGGTACCCCAGGTCAGGCCCGCGTTATTGACCAGCACGTCAATCTTGCCGCATGCTGCAAGCGCCTGCTGCACCAGATTTTCTACTGACGTGGGATCAGCAACATCAGCAATGAAGGCATGCACGGGCACACCTTGATCCTTTAAGGTTTGCTCGGCCTCGTTCAGCCATTGTTTACGGCGCGCGGTGATGACGACCGTGGCTCCAGCAGCCCCGAATGCCTGGGCGATCTCTAATCCCAGGCCGCGTGAGCCGCCGGTAATCAATGCAACCTCACCGGAAAAATTGAAGGTGACAGTGCCCATAATACCCTCCTCTGGATTATGATTTCACCATACTATAACATATTGCAGAGCAGGGTTGTGAATTATTATCCTGTTTTCTTTTTGGCTTGATGGAGTACTTGAAAGGGGATAGCATGCACGGCGAGCCACAACAAGTCGTCCTCGATTTCTGCCTCTGATAGGCGTCTATACAAAGAGAACCTTATCGCATTGCATCTGGCATTACATGACAACACCTGAAAGGAGATAAAACATGATAGTGGTCATCCTCCTGGTTCTGCTCACTACAGCAATATTGGTCATCGCAATACAACTCCTCAGCCGCCTCTTCACACAGCAGAAGAGCAAACATAGCTCTGCCTTCTACCCTCCTTCAGATCTACGAGGGATAGGTGCCTGGAATATTGGTGCGCTCGATACTGCTGAAAAACTCAACGAATCAATCGTGGAAGGGCGTGCTCGGTACACCCGTAAACGGCCCAGACTTTGAGCCTGCTCTAGCTCTCCAGAAAGGCCAGGACATCGCGGTTGAAATCCTGTGCACGTTCGACGATCACAAGGTGACTGGTGTTGGGGTAAAGAATGAGCCTGGCTCCTTTGACTGGCGTGGGGATGCTCCCTTTCATACTGCTGCGACTGAGCGCAAGCAATGCCTGCTCAACGAGGGAACAGACGAGTAGTCTCTGTCGTTCATTTTACCACAACAGTGGTACAGGTCTTCTGGGAGGCCTTCTGAGCCCTTGTTTTGCAAGACAAGGGCTCTCCGGCTAGAAAACGATCAGAACCAAAACATTATAGTAGACTATGACCGTGGAGTGACTGCCGCCGCTTCTGGAGACCGGAACCAGGTTCCCGGTTTCCAGGGCAACCCTAATGCAGGCAGCAACCAGCGATCAACGCCGATCCATCCACAGACTCGCCACGAGAAGCACAGGAATAACCCCAGCACCCCCAGCACAGGATTAATACTGACCGTCCCAGCCAGCAAGTAATTCAGGTTCATCAAGACCCCAAAACCGGCTGCTATCCCCGTCAGCACTCCCAAGAGGAGACCCAGTCCCACAGCAACTTCTCCCCAGGTCACCAGGAACGAGAACAGTCCCACGTTGGGCAGCACAATCTGCTGTAAAAACCCTGCATACCATCCCTGTACTGCTGGATGGGCTCCAGCCGATTTGGCTAAAGCGCCAGCGGCAAAGCCTGCCAGTGCTTTTCCACTGGTGCCCCAGCCAGGAGAGATCACCTTTTCCCATCCAGCCAGCAGCCACTCGGCGCCAACGTACATGCGCACAACAAACCACAGCCCAGCCGATCCCGCTGAAGCCAGGAAAAACTTCGAGATTGCCGGTTCAGGAAACTGCTCCGTCGAAGAAGCAGCCACCAAAGCAGGCCGCTCCTGGAAGTACTGAACGAACGCCAGAATCAGTGCGAGGAGAAACAGGATGGGCAAAGCCACCCCCCAATAATCATCAGCTGTGATACCAGCTACACTCCAGATGAGATGCACAAGCGTCCATGCTCCTGCAAGGACCTCGATGGCGAGCATCCCCCATCGTACCGTTGAATTCTGTTGACTTGACATAGAGTCCCTTACTCCTTTCCAAAGGTATTCTCGCGGTAGATCTCACGTCGAGTAACTGCAGAGAATAGTATTATGATACGCGCACCCCCGCGGCTATCTGTTGGCAAGCTCTGGGGTGAGGAGAGCTTGAGCGTGTTTTTTCGCCGAAAACGCTTGAAAAGCGGTTGCACCTTCTGGTTTACACCCTTGTCGCTGCGCTCCGCTCCCACCTGCGTTTTCATCGATAATGTAACGCATCGCTCTCACTCTTGCATCACAGAGAACTGCTGTGTCCTCACAAAACAGTCACAAACTTCAGGCAGGATGGAAGCTTGTCTGTCTGCTCGCACTACAAGGCAAAACCTCGAAAAAAGCTGCATCATAAACTCTTAGTTGCGCGATATGAAAGGGAGCAAACCCATGCCAGTCAAAGAGCCTTCGTTTGTTATGATTGATGGCCGGAGACTGGCCTTTCTGGAGGCTTAGAGCAGGCTCAAAAAAGAACCATTCTACTAAATTCAACTTTTTCCATTGATTTATAGAATTTTTCCACAAGTATAGCTTGAAACGCTCTCCATTCCTATAGCGTGCTAATAGGGAGCGAAAGGGGTGTTTTGCCGTTTTTTTTCTTCAGCGAACGACCGAGCAGTCTACATACCTGCGACAGATTGTATACTTAAATATGTAGCGCTCAAGCGGTGTCAGAGTGAGGAGGACACCGAGTAAAGAGAGGGTACCTATGTTTACTATACTCCTTCCTGAGCTTCGCCCCTATCTGGAGCGTTTGTTGGATGATGCATTAGCACAGACGGATATGACCATCCGCCAGCAAGCCACGCGTGAGCATATGCTGTGTCTGCTCCAGAAGGAACTTGTTCGCTTCATCTTCATCCAGTTGATGGCCGCCTTGCCCCTAGGTGCGCGCCGCCAGTTCACCTCCCTCCTCGAGCAGGAAGCATCACTAGAAACCTTACAGGCCTTCACTATGCGCCATATCACCAACATTCCAGCGTTTGTGGTGCAGGTCTTCCAGGAGTTTCGGGCGCGCTTTATCCCTTCAGAGCAAAAAGCTGTCTGCTAGGATAGTCTTGTTTCCTGCTGGGACCAGGAAGCTCCTGCTCCTCTTTCGCCGTGCACTCGAGTGCTTGACCAGGCTCATCAAGCCGAGTACCGTAACGGTAGAACATCCTTTACTACTCTGAAGAAAAGAGGAACAGAGCATGAAAAAACCGTGGTTTCGCGAGTGGGGCTGGCTGTATTATCCTGTTTCCTGGCAAGGCATCGTGCTGGTTGTACTCATTGCGGCCTTTTGCATCCAGGTATTTCTCGCCGTCGATTATCACTCTCATTCCGTCAGTGATACCTTGTATGGCATCTTCCCCTACGTGGTTCCAAGCCTGCTTGTCCTGAATTGGATTGCCTCGAAGACCAGTGAGAGGACTCAGTAATTGTTCACCTGAAACATTTTTCTATTCTCTACCGTGATAGAATTAAGTGTTTTTCGGTCTTCATCGAACAAGTGGGGTTCACCGTGTTCAATGATGATAAAAGAACACATTTATATGAAGAAAGGCTTCAAGGAGCGAGAACCCTTCTTGTCGTTGAGGCCGGCGAGGAAACCGGCACGTTCCTGATGCAAGCCCTTTCGCAAGAAACCTCCTATCATCCAATGTGGCTTATCGTTGGTTTTACAGCATTCATGCATGTACACGATTGAAACCCTCCTCACCTCACCGTGAACGATGGGTGGAAACAATCTCGTCATTTGTGTGGTAAGCAAAGCGTGCTCGCAGAAAGGATGAATAGGAGTGCCATGACGACACCTGGGCAGCAGAAAGTCAACCATACAGACACAGCACTAACGAGAACAGATGTTGTGCGTTTGCTTCAGGACTTAGGGAGTCCCGAGCAGTTGGATGTCAGCGGTCAGAATGTACAAGAAATCAACCTGGTGAATTGTAATTTGCGGGGAGCCAACTTGAGCCAGGCGAGCGTCTGCGCAGCGAACCTGTGCGGGACCAATCTCTCCAGGGCCAATTTGCACGGTGCCGACCTGCGCGGAACCTACCTGTGCTGGGCTGACCTGCGCGGGGCCAATTTATGTGAAGCTGATTTACGTGAGGCTGATCTAAGCTGGGCCAATCTGCGTGAGGCTGACTTGCGTGGGGTCAACTTGGACAGAGCCACCCTGTATGGGTCCACTTTGTGCTGGACTGACCTACGTGGAGTTTCCTGGGATACGGCTGACGTGCGCGGAGCTGACATGAGTTGGGCTTGCTTTGGTGGGACGAGCGCCTATGAACTCAAGAACCACCTTCGTCGCAGTGGAGCCATCTTTAGAGAAACGACCAGCGTGAAAGTGGCAGAGCGGTTCTCAGATGAGGCAAGCAGTTTCGCTCTCGGATTTTCGCTTGGTTTCCTCTTTATGAGCGTGGTTGGTTTCCTGGGTATAGTTGGCATGCGAGCGATGTGCCTCTTCTTGGGGCTGAAGAGACTCCTTGTTCATTGAGGCAAAATACGGGACTGGAACGTGTAGAAAGCAGGAAGGGCTGTGTTTATTGAGTACGTGTGCCTGCTGGATTGAAGTAGGTACACACAATCAAGCAAAGGAGATTGCTATGTTCACCGTCCTGGGTGAGCTTCCACTCATCACGATCAACCTGGGGAACCTTCACTTGGTCCTCTATCTGAGTCAGGTCATGTACTTGTTGGTTGCGGCCTTTGTCGGCTTTGTGGCCGAGTTCATTGTCGGCTGGCGGCTCCCCTTCGGCATCCTTGGGGCGATCATTGCTGCGCTGGTGGGGATCTGGATCGTCACCAATGTGGTGATCCTCATCATTCCTGGTGACCCCGTCTTCTTCGGAGTACCGCTTTTCAAAGCGCTGATTGGGGCCACCATATTCGCGGCACTCTGGTACCTGGTGACCTACCGCATCTGGCACCGCCGCCAGCCGTACTACCAACGTCGAGCCGCAGTATAAGCGAAGGTCGTTCTTCAAGGCTTCAGTGTAAATAAGCATGTCGAGTCCCTACCCATCCTCTGCCTGGTCTGGTGGACGCCGGCCCATGCGGTTCCAGATGGTGTGGTGGTTCCGGGGTGCGCCGTTGGGGAGATCGCAGCCAGAAGGAGACGCCTGGACGCAACAAGAACGGCGCTTCCCTTGCGGCCCCCCCGCGCGGCCTACTTACAGTCTCCGGTACGGATAGCGACGCGAAAAAACTCGCAGGAGGAAAATCAAGATACAGGCACCAATAAAAGCCATAATAATGCTGCCCAGCAGACCACCGCCTGTGCTCACGCCAAGCAGGCCAAACAACCATCCTCCGATGAAGGCCCCAATGAGGCCAGCGATGATATCCCCGACGATGCCGTAGCCCGCGCCTCGCATCACTACCGCGGCCAGGAAGCCAGCGATCAATCCCACGATCAGCCACCAGATCAGGCTTTCCAGCGTGACATCTGCAAGCACCAACGTTGCCATGATCATTGTTAACACTCCTTTTCGATCGTCCATGCAAATGAGTGAACATGCTGCTATGCTCAGTACAATTATTCCTGTCTCAGAGACATCATGAAAAGTGTTGCTCTCCTGTCCCTGCTAGCTATAGCGTAATCCAAATGCGTGGCTCCGTTCAAGTCAACAATGAAAAGATTCAGCATATTTTAAAAAGCATGCTAAGTTTTTTAATGTTCGGGAAAGAATCTCTATCTGATTTGCCCTACATACCGTAATAATGTTATGCTGGAGGTGAATAAGAATGAATGTCACTAATATAAATTAGAAAAACAAGCATGCACAATAACGAAACTCGCACACCCCAAACCACACCACAATTTCACATGAAAGCAGATGACCGGCGCCTGCTGGAGCATCTCCCCTGGCAGGTCCCGCTGGCGGAATGGCCTGAACACGGCATCGTGCCGCTTTCGATCCGCAGGGGCGAGTCGCGCCACCCTGTCATCTTCGTCGAGCGCGCGGGCTTCCGCTATGCCATTAAAGAGACGACTCCTCATATGGCAGAGCGCGAGATAAATAATCTACGTGAGATCGAACGGCGCGGCATTCCTGCTTTGAGCCCGGTCGGCAACGTCACCGTCAGGGAACCGCCCGTACTGCTAGAGGAACATGGGCCTGGAGGTAGGCCTCAATATATCAGTGGAGATCGTGGCTACACGGTGACGAAGTTAGCTCCGCGCGTTGTGCCGCACGCTCTGCTCTACAGCATCCCCTTTACCAGGCGCAACAAGCAGCGCATATTGTCGGCCGTGGCAGTCCTGATGATCGAGTTGCATGAACATGGCGTGTATTGGGGCGATCCTTCGCTGGCAAACGTATTGATCCGCATCGATGGACGGCGTATCCTGGCGATTATGGCCGACGCGGAAACAGCGGAACTTTTCTCCGGCCCGGTTAGTGAAGGTCTGCGCGAACAGGACCTGGCTCTATTTAACGAGTCGCTCCTGTGGCAGGCAGAAGACCTGCGCAAGGCGCGCGGGCTGCCCGAAGAAGAGCAGGTCCTGGGCGAGGCAGATTTTCGCTATTTTGAACGGCGCTATCGCTGGCTGCGCCGTGAGCACGCTCGACTGGCAACCCCATTGATGTTGTCTTCGTTCTTCCAGGTAGAACGTCTATTGCACGATTTGAATCGCTGGGGCTTCTCCCTGCTGGATACCGGCGGACATGCCCTACAAGAGTTCATCACTGTATTACCTGGCTGGCACCAGCGCCGCATCCAGGAACTGCTGGGGATTACAGTGCCGCGCCCTTACGCGCGCCGCTTCTACAATACAATCCTGGGACACCAGGCCATCATGAGCAACAATGAGAAGCGCCATGTAAGCATCGAGGAGGCTGCAAAGGACTGGTATACGCGCTACCACCTCCCCACTGTTCTCCTGTTACGCAAGAACCTTACAAGGGATCAGGACCCGATGCGCGCCTACTTCGCACTGTTACGCCACAAGTGGGATCTCAGCGTCAAAGCTGGCCACGAGATTCCCCTTGATGAGGCCGCTTTAAGCTGGTCTATGCAGCAGGCGGAAACAGGAGAACTTGGCTCCATTGATCCCGCCATGCTAGCAAAATGGTGGCACGAACTCGAACCCGTCTCGCAAGTACTTGAGCCCCCCATGATAGAAAGTCAGAAGCTTGAGCCGCTGCTCTCCAAGCAAGAACAGCCACTCGTTCGCCTTCCCGCGCCAGAACTGGAGCACGAGCTGAACGAAATGCTGGATCAGGGGAAGTCAGAGGAAATGTAGGGGCGACCGCAAGGGTCGCCCAGGTGGGGGTCGCGACAGGCCATTATCCTCATCGCCTACTTCACGAAAGACGGTGTGCGGTCGCCCTGGTGGGGGCAAGTCCGTCCCTACATTTATACCTCTTCCAGGGCCTGGACGTGCAGGGCGGGGGCAAGCCCCGCCCCTACATTTATACTTCTTCCAGGGCCTCTTCTTCCTCTCCCTCTTGATTGCCCTCGCTCTCGGCAGCCTTGAAGGAGAGGATATTGCCGCGAATCTGCTCTTCAATGGCGGAGGCAACATCGCTGTTCTGCCGCAAGAACTCCTTCGCGTTCTCGCGCCCCTGGCCCAGGCGAATATCGCCGACGGTGAACCAGGCGCCGCTCTTCTTCACCAGCCCCATCTCCAGGCCGAGGTCGATCAGGCCGCCTTCGCGAGAAATACCCTCGCTGTACATGATGTCGAATTCGGCAACGCGGAACGGGGGGGCAACCTTATTTTTGACCACCTTGACGCGTGTGCGATTTCCCATCACGTCCTGTCCCTGTTTGATAGAGTCAATACGGCGGATATCCAGGCGCACAGAGGCGTAGAACTTCAGCGCTCTACCGCCTGATGTTGTCTCAGGATTCCCAAACATAACACCGACCTTCTCACGCAGTTGATTGGTGAAGACAACAGCGGTGTTAGAACTACTTATAGCGCTGGTAAGTTTGCGCATGGCCTGGCTCATCAGGCGAGCCTGCAAGCCCACGTGTGAGTCGCCCATCTCGCCTTCGATCTCGGCGCGTGGCACAAGTGCCGCCACAGAGTCAATGACGACTACATCGATGGCGTTACTGCGCACCAGCGAGTCCACAATCTCCAGCGCCTGCTCGCCGGTGTCCGGCTGGGAAATCAGCAGATTCTCGGTGTCAACGCCGCAGTGTGCGGCATACGTGCGGTCCATCGCGTGTTCAGCGTCAATAAAGGCTGCATAGCCACCAGACCGTTGTGCATTGGCGATAATGTGCTGGCAGAGCGTCGTCTTACCAGAAGCCTCGGGACCGTAGATCTCCGTAACACGCCCTCTCGGCACGCCTCCCACGCCCAGCGCCAGGTCTAACGCAATTGATCCCGTGGAGATCACTTCAACATGCACCTTCGCGGCCTCGCCCAGCTTCATAACTGCACCTTTTCCAAAGCGGCGTTCAATCTGCTGCAGTGCCAGTTCTATAGCCTTTTCACGTTCGCTATTGCCGGTAGGTACTATGGTGCTGCTTCGTTCCGTCGTCGTTTTTTCTTTCTTCGTCGTCGCCATACCTCTGTTTCACAGGGTGCAGGATATAGACAGGGTTGTTGCTCTCCCGCTTCACCAGCCCTGCATTCCTCCTTCTTTAAATGACAATGAAATAGTGACTAATCTGATTCCCTCTTTGGGTATATTCTCTGCCAGAGTTGAAAAAGCGGAAACAGGCACCTCTCCCTGCACCCATTTCCCGAGTGTAGAACAAGCGTACCATAAACACAGGCATATGTCAAGGACATTCTTCACATGTCCCGCCGCCCCTCGAGGGCGCGGCTGAGCGTACCCTCGTCGGCATATTCCAGGTCACCGCCACTGGGCAGTCCGCGCGCCAATCCTGTGATACGTACATCTAGCGATTTCAACTTATCCTTGATAAAGGTAGCTGTATACTCGCCCTCGAAGTTAGGATTCGTCGCCAGAATCACCTCGCACACCTTGCCGCCACGCACGCGTTGTAGCAGCTCGTCAATGCGCAAGTCCTTCGGTCCAATACCCTCCACGGGCGAGAGCGCGCCATGCAGCACGTGATAGAGCCCTTTGTAAACGCCAGTCTTCTCCAGGGCCAGTACATCCAATGGCTCCTCCACGACACAAATCAAGTCCTGGTCGCGGGTCCTATCGCTGCAGGTTGCGCAGGGATCGACTTCAGTGATATTGAAACAGCGCGAACAGTAGATGATGCTCTCCTTCACGCGTAGGATAGCTTCGGCCAGGCGACGGGCCTGATCGGACGGGCTGCGTAAGATGAAAAACGTCAGCCGCTGCGCCGTCTTCACGCCCACGCCGGGTAGCTTCGAGAACTCTTCTATCAGTTCCGCCACGGGTGATGCAATGTTGCTCATGATCGTTAGAACATTCCTGGAAGCCTCATGCCACCGGTGACGCTGCTGAGCATCTTCTGCTGCGCCTCGGTAGCCCGGTTAAAGGCATCCCTGGCTGCCGACAGCACCATTACCTCGAGGTCGGCGATATCTTCCGCGTTAAAGGCCTCGGGATCGATTTTGACAGCAGTGGTTTCAAACTTCCCACTCATGGTGATCGTTACCGCGCCGCCACCAGCAGTACCGGTGAACTCACTGGCCTCCAGTTCCTCCTGCATTTTCATCATCTTCTGCTGCATTTTTTGCAGTTCACGCATGTTCATAACTGCTACGACTCCTCACTTAGGGCGAACATCGATAATGCGCGCCGTAAACGTTCTCACAACTTCCTGCACTACCGGATCGTGCCGGGCCCTCTGCTCGATAGTCTCCTGGAACGATACCCCTGTAATATTTTCGCTCACTTTGCTCATTGTGGCAAGAGGCGGTGAATGGGCAGGGCCGGCCGAGTCGGCATAAGAAACTTGCTCCTCCTGAATCTGCTGGACCTGGGCCTCCTGCTCAACTCGCTCGGACTGTTCAGGAGGAGTACGGGCAGGCCGCTCGACACGTGCTGTCTGTTGTGGCGCAATGGTTGAGTTTGCCCTTGCCGGACGATGGCCGACCTCCCGGGATGAAGCACCTGGCAGGGACTGACCTGGAGGCAGCAGGCGCATCCGGCAATTCCGCTCAAATTCCACAGACAAAGCCCATTCCACATCCCTGGAGCGGCCATTCACAATCTTGTAATGCGCCTCGTTGGCAAGGTGCAGCACAATAACAGGCTCCAGGTCTGTGCCCTCGATAGCAATGATTTTACACTGGGTCAGTGTCGCGGCCGCCAGCCCATTCCTTTGCTTTGTCCGCTTTTTAACCCTTTCCCACGCGTCCATCACTTGCTGCACTGTCAGCGACGGCATGGGCGCATCACCTGCCTCAGTTTCCGCCATAGGAGCTGATCTATCTGTGCTGCTGGCGGCAGTCTCTTTGACCGCTTCTGGTTTGCTGGGAGCAGGCAGTGGTTCGGGTACATATCCGTCCTCCTCGAGCGGAGGTAGATCATCCCAGTCAGGGAGTGCAGCAGGTACCTCTTCTACTCGCTTTTTGGGTATTGCAGATGGGCGGCTTTCCTGGTCAGCCGGGGGACGAGTAGGAGGTGCAGCCTGTGGAGCCACAGGGCGCGGCTGCGCCTGAACTGTGGTAGTTCGTGGCTGGACTGCCGGAGCGGGGGCAACAACAGGCGCCTGGCTCTTGCGATGCAGCTCGACACACACGAGGAAAGCCAGCTCCAGGCCAAGCTGCGGTGTTCCCTGGTTCTTCTGCATCAAATCATTCTGCGCGAAGATGCGCGCACACTCGGTCAGCTCCTCCAGCCCAAATTGCCGGGCTATCTGCATAACATCACCGGTCTCGTCCTCAGTCAGGTCCAGGATAGTCGCGACATCCGCGCCCGCTTTGGCAAGCATCAGCGCGCGCCAGTACTCCACCACCTGGGCATTGACCTGGCGCAGGTCCGCGCCGGCCTCCGCGAGTTCGTGGATCAGGTGTAGGCCACCCGAGCCATCAAGGGTGGCGACATAGGTGATGAGCCTGGAGATGAAGCGCGGGTCTGCCACGCCGAGCATCGCCTGCACTTGCGTCAGCGCAATATCTTCTCCGCAGTAGGCAATCGCCTGGTCTAGCAGGCTTAACGCGTCGCGCATGCCCCCGGCAGCGGCCCTGGCTATCAGTTCAGCAGCGGCCCGCTCCAGCTGGATGTGCTCCTGCCCAGCAACGAAATTCAAATGCTCGACAATCTGCCGCGTCGTAATGCGTTTGAAGTCGAAGCGCTGGCAGCGCGAGAGTACGGTGGGCAACATTTTATGCACATCCGTCGTCGCCAGCACAAAAATTGCATAGCTTGGTGGCTCCTCCAGCGTCTTGAGCAGCGCGTTGAATGCTTCTGTAGTGAGCATGTGGGCTTCGTCAAGCACGTAGACCTTGTACTTCCCCGTCGATGGCGGCATCATCACCTTTTCGCGCAGGTCGCGGATGCTATCGATACCGCGGTTAGAGGCGGCATCGATCTCGATGACATTGAACGAGTTTCCCGCCGTAATCTCGCGACACTGCTGGCACACGTTGCACGGCTCGCCATTGATCGGACTGGCACAGTTGACGGTTTTGGCAAGCAGGCGGGCGGTGGTGGTCTTGCCAGTGCCGCGTGGTCCGGTGAAAAGATAGGCATGTGCTGGTTTGCCGCTGCTGAGCGCATTTTTGAGCGTGCGGGTAATTGGCTCTTGCCCGACCAGCTCGCCAAACTTTTGCGAACGCCATTTGCGGTAGAGTGCTTGTGAGGTCATGCTGCTAATCCCGCCTACCCTTGCCGGTAAGTCACACCAGAGTCGAAAGCTGAAAAAAGAGAGCCGCTTTTCGCCCGGTCCTGCCGATCAGCGCAATCAGGCTGCCCTGCGGCACCCAGAGAGGTCGTCGTACCGTTGCTTCCTCACAGACCTGGCGGGGTTCAGAGACATCTGCCGCGCAGGACCCGATTACGCCGATCGGCAGGACCGGAGAAAACCGGCCCGTTCATTTGAAACCATCGTGGGAAGCAAGCCTCAAGCGCCTTGCCCCCGAACAGAACATAGCAATTGTACTACTACTTAGAGCGCTTTGTCAAGGAACATACCTGCCTATCAGCAGGCTATATTTCTCTTTGACAGCCGCTGGAATCATGGCCGGATCGGTCAGAATCGAGTTTGCCAGTGCGCTCGGGCAGTCGCAGGTATTGGTGCCGCGATCGGCAGGTATCTTGCTGGCGACACTGCGCAGGATGCGCTGGGCATTGGCGACGTTAGCGCTGAGGTTGCTGATCACCATCTCGACCGTCACCGGCTCCTTCGACTCGTGCCAACTGTCGTAATCGGTGGCGCAGGCAATGGTGGCGTAGCACAGCTCGGCCTCGCGCGCCAGCTTCGCCTCCGGTAGAGCCGTCATGCCGATGATGTCCATGCCCCAGCTGCGATACGTGAGGGACTCGGCCTTCGTAGAGAAGAGCGGGCCTTCCATGCAGACGTAGGCGCCACCTTCGTGTACCTTTACATCGCCCAGTTCGCGCGCCGACTCCAGCAGCAGCCCGCTGAGCGTGGAGCAGAAGGGTTCCGCGAAGGTGCAATGGACGACGATGCCGCCTTCAAAGAAGCTGTTGACGCGGCTCTTCGTGCGGTCAAACAACTGGTTGGGAATGATCAGGTCACGCGGGGCGATATGCTCGCGCAGGCTCCCTACGGCGCTGACCGAGATTACCCATTCGACTCCCAGGCTTTTGAGCGCCCAGATATTGGCGCGTACCGGTATCTCCGTCGGACTGATGCGATGCCCTCGCCCATGACGCGGCAAGAAGGCCATCGAGACGCCTTCTACCTTGCCCACGGTGATCGCATCGCTCGGATCTCCAAAAGGCGTCTGTATTGCAATCTCTTCGACGTCGCTCATGCCCTCCATACGGTAGAGCCCGCTGCCCCCAATAACGCCAATATGTGCTTCTGGCATAGGTCATTTTCTCCCAGGCTGTCGCCTGCTGGGCGACCGCGTAGAGTGCCGATTTATCGAGCACGTGGTCGCCCCTACATTTCTAGTGTCTAATCCTGATGTATTGCCTCTTCCCCACCTTGAGGATGGCTCCATCGAGGGCTGGCACGATGAACCCAATGTCTTCAACTGTTTCGGACCGTTCTTCCGTCCCCTCGGGGAAGAACGTCACGCCCCCCTGCTGCACCAGGCGCCTCGCCTCGCTCTTGCTCGACGCCAGTTTTGCATCCACCAGCAGATTGAGAATATTCGCTGGCTCGTCCAGTCGGTATTCGGGAATGCCGGTCGGCAGCTTTCCTTTGGAGAATTGCTCGATAAAGGCTGCCTCGGCTGCCTCGGCTGCCGCAGCATTATGAAACTCGGTCACAATCTCTCGCGCCATGCGCCGCTTGACCACCACAGGATTCAGCGAACCGTCTTCCATCCTGCAGCTGAACTCGTCCAGCTCGGCCTGTGGAATATCCGTCAGCGCCTCGAAGTAGCTCATCATCACGTGATCCGGCAGCGACATGAGCTTCCCGTACATATCATTAGCAGGCGCGGTGAGCGCAATGTAGTTGCTCAGAGACTTCCCCATCTTCTGCACGCCATCGAGGCCAACGATCAAATGACAGGTCAGGATCTGCTGTGGAGTCTGTCCGAAAGCCGGCTGCAGCTCGCGCCCGACAAACAGGTTAAAGGTCTGGTCCGTGCCGCCAATTTCTACGTCGGCATGTAAGGCCACCGAGTCATACCCCTGCAGCAGCGGGTACATAAATTCGGAGAGGTATATTTCAATGCCGCTTTTATAGCGCCTGGAGAAATCATCTCGCTCCAGCATGCGCGCTACGGTCTTATGACTGAGCAGCTTAATAGCGTCGCCCAGGGTAAAGTCATTGAACCACTCGCTCTGCCGGCGCACCTCGGTCTGTTCCCGGTCAACAATGCGATAGAACTGTTCAAAGTAGGTCGCGGAGTTGGCCTCGACCTGCTCGGCGCTCAGGGGTTTGCGGGCCTCTTCCCGGTCGCTGGGATCGCCCAGGCGCGCCGTCCAGTCACCTACAAGCGCCACGGCCTTGTGCCCTAGCTGTTGGAACTGGCGCAACTTGCGTAAGACAACCGCGTGCCCGATCGTCAGGTCATAGTGGCTGGGATCTATGCCCAGCTTGACACGCAGCGGCTCTCCCTTACTGCCCTCCAGCAACAGGCGGCGCAGGTCTTCTTCCTTTTCAATTTGCGCGACGCCTCGTGTCAATACGTATTCCACAGATTCGCGTGTTGGCTGCTGTTTCACCGTCACTACAAAGCCCTCCCGGATTGGATTGATAGTCTCTTTGCCGCATTGTAGCAGAATCGGCGTCAGCCGTCGAGGGGGCAAGGGTGTGGGTAGACATTTGGAGATAATGCTTGTCATCCTTCGCTGCGCTCAGGGCTGCGGCTCATGCGCTCAGGATGACAGGGAGGATAGCACGCAAGTCCGCTCACGGGAAGTCTTATCTCCAAATGTCTGGGGTGTGGGGACAGGGTCTGAAAATTACTACCGAGAGTCCAGACGCCAAAATCTGATATGATAGCAATAGTTTCAGTACAACGAACACCTTGCTCAACACAATATTTCTCATTTTATGATTGTCTAAGGAGAGGCATTATGCATCATTCCCCCCTCTGGCGACTCAAAGCAAAGCCCGTGGAGGGAAGAGAGACTCAGGCTCCCAAAAGAGAGCTGATCTGGTGGCAGAGCTGGGAGTTCTATCTGATAGCGCTGCTGGCGGTCGGATTACGACTCTATAGCATTGATACCGCACAGTATATGACCGACCAGAACACGTTTTACCAGATGGCCCATGATGCGCTAGCGAATGGACTATGGCCAATCAGTGCCAACCGTGCGTCCACTGGACTACTGATCCCGCCGCTTTTTGTGTATGTGATGATGATTCCGTGTGCTATCACATCCAATCCCGTGGCCGGCAATATCTTGATTGCCCTGTGCAACGTCGCAGCGGTGCTCCTGACCTACATTTTTGTACGGCGCTACTATGGGCGGCTGGCAGGAGCAATTGCCGCACTGCTGTACGCCACAGCCGTCACCGTAATCATCCTCAGCCGGGATATCTGGCAGCCGGACCTGCTGCCGCTATTTGTGATCTTGCTGTTGTTCATGCTGTTTCGTGGCGTGGTGGAAGAGAAGCGTTACTGGTTCTTGCCTGCAACACTACTGATTGGGGCGATGTATCAATTTCACACCACAGCCCTCTACCTGCTCGCACCCCTACTGGTAGCGGTAATCCTGGCCCGCAAAACGATCCGCTGGCGTGAGCTGCCTCTGGCGGCTCTAGCGCTGCTGCTGCTTTTTGCACCATACCTCTACCTGGAGAGCCACAATCAGTTTGCAGATCTTCGCCGGCTGTTCCAGCTAACTGGACAGCCAATGCGCTTCTATAGTGACGCGCTGGAGTTATATCACGTGTTTGTGCAATCCTTTGTGCTCAACCCGCTGCACCAGCACACAGATACGCATCTTATTCCAAGCAACGAGCACTCCATTCTGCTGACGACGCCACTACGCTTTATCGCGCAGTTCACTCAGCCGGAGAGTTGGCTGATGGAGCTGCTGCTGGTGGGAGGCATAGCGACGGTAATTGTGCTGATCCTGTGGTCGGGCCGTCGTCATCAGCAGGGGGAGATACCGGGCTGGTGGAAGGAACTGCTGGCCTCGCCACAACGCAAAGGGCTGATCCTGCTGCTGGTCTGGCAGGGAATGGTCCTGTTTATGATGCATCGTCCGGTAGACGTCTATATCTATATTCACTACCTGACCTACCTGCTGCCCGGTCCCTTTGTCTTGATCGGGCTCTTGCTGGCCAATGGCGTGGAGCTGGCGCAAGGGCTGTGGCCTTCGCGGGAGCAGATGGTGCGCTGTGGGCTATATGTGGGAGTGGGTCTGCTCGTGGCAGTGCAAACGGTCGCGAGCGCTGGCTGGCTGGTTGATCATATCCTTGGCAATTTCTCTAGCAATTATGCCAGGCCAGAATATTTTGATCTGAAGACGGTGCAGCGTATAGTGAACGAAGGGGATCAGGTGGCGCAACAGCAGCATCTTTCGCGTACCTATATCGATATTCATGGAGATGATGAGGGTGCAGTGCGCTACCTGTCGCAATTTGTACATACACCAATGGCAGTGTTCGATTCTCAGCAGTGCATGGTGCTGCCAGATGCTAAGAGCGGACCGGTAGTGTACGTGACCGATCCCAACCGGGAAGATATCGATGCTCTGCTGAAGCGCTACACGGTAGCCCGGCTGGTCGAAGAGATCCAGCACCCGGGGGGAGCGCCCTTCAAGCTGTATGTACTGAGTGCGAAGCCGGAGCCGAGGCCAGCTCTACAACTGAGCGGTGGTCTGCAACTCCTTTCTCCGCAGGCGGATGTGCTATCCAGCCCTGGCAGAGCTTCACAATGGCTGGCGACGCGCTGGACGGTACAAAACGTACAGGTACCGCAGCCACGTACTACTTATCAGTATGTCTTCAACTCCCAGTTGGAGGGGATGACCACGGGTGGACAACAGCAGCTCTGCGAACTGTCGAGGACGTGGCCAGGTGACCAGCTCGTCCCTTTCCTCAAACTTGTTGAGAGTGCTCCCAGACATCTGCTAATGCAGGTCCAGACATTCTCCTCAGGGCCTCAGCACTACGATCTGGGGCCACTGAAGCTGGTCACTTTCTCCTCTGTGAATACTTCGCGGATCACTTTACAGACAGCGAATGGCAGAAAGATCATCAGTTTATTCATACCTGTTGCACATGCGCCGGTATAGTCGTGGGGAGTTGTCACATCCTGAAGACGCCGAACGGCGTATCGGGCGTGGGGGCGTTGAGCGATGCCGCAATGCCCAGCGCGAGCACTGTGCGCGTATCGCGAGGATCGATAATGCCATCGTCCCATAGCCGCGCGGTGCTGTAGTAAGGATTGCCTTCCGCCTCGTACTTGTCGAGAATAGGCTGTTTGAACGCGGCTTCTTCTTCCTCGCTCATGCTCTTACCCTGGGCAGCCAGACCCTCCTGTCGCACGGTTGCCAGTACGCTCGCGGCCTGTTCGCCGCCCATGACCGAGATGCGAGCATTGGGCCACATCCACAACTGGCGGGGCGAGTAGGCGCGCCCGCACATACCGTAGTTGCCTGCACCGAATGAGCCGCCGATGATGACGGTGAAGCGCGGCACCGGGGCGTTGGCCACGGCCATCACCATCTTCGCGCCATCTTTGGCGATGCCGCCGTTCTCGTATTGTCGCCCAACCATGAAGCCCGTGATGTTCTGCAAAAAGACCAGCGGTGTCTGGCGCTGCCCGCACAACTCGATGAAATGGGTTGCCTTGAGCGCGCTCTCCGAGAAGAGGATGCCGTTGTTGGCGATGATACCGGCAGGATAGCCCATGATATGGGCGAAGCCGCACACGAGGGTCGTGCCATAGAGTGCTTTGAATTCGTGGAACTGGCTGCCGTCGACGATGCGGGCAATGACTTCACGCACATCGTAGCTCTTGCGGCTATCACTTGGGACGATGCCATAGAGTTCGCCGGGGTCGTAGCGCGGCGGCTCGGGCGGGCGAATGTCCCAGGGGATATACTTACGCCGGTTGAGGTTGGAGACGATGCTGCGGCAGATGGCGAGGGCGTGTTCATCGTTCAGGGCGTAGTGATCGGTGACGCCGGAGATACGGCAGTGCACGTCGGCACCGCCCAGATCTTCCGCGCTGACCTCCTCGCCCGTCGCAGCTTTGACCAGCGGTGGTACGTCCGAAGTGCTCGCGATCGGGAAAGACGTCGGCCTGGAGAGGGAGGAATGCTCCCCCTGAGTCAACAAGATAGATGCAGGGCAGGTGGTTCTGCTCGGCAATTTCTTGAGCGCGCAGGTGTTTCTTGACGGTCATGGGATAGTAGGTGCCACCCTTGACGGTAGCGTCATTGGCGACGATCATGCATTCCTGCCCTTCGACCACGCCGATACCGGTGACGATACCTGCCGATGGCGCCTCGTTCTCATACATATCCCACGCCGCCAGTGGGCTGAGTTCCAGGAAAGGCGTATCGGGGTCGCACTCGCGGGCCAGCAGCTTATTGCGCTGGCGATGCCTGGTGATGGCTCTTTCACCTCCGCCCTGCTGCGCCTGTTTGATGCGCTGGCCAAGCTGCTCGAGTAGTTCCTGGAAGTAGCGCGCGTTCTCTTGAAATGTAGAGATGTCGCGGTCTATGTGAGTTTCGATGATGCCCATGTATATATGTTCCTCTCGACAACGCTGTCTATGATCCTCTTAACATGTTCGCAGCATAGCACCGTGTGAGAAGGAGCGTCAAGGGAGAGCAGGCCTGCAAACCAGGGCTCTCAATAGTTGCGCTCACCACTCGACGGGCAAGAGAGACTTGTGAGAGAGAAACCCTGTCTCTCTCACAAAGGGAATAGTGTACAATACATGGATATGTCGGTAACCTTTGCATCCGTTTTTGGCACTTCTCCACTAGAAGGTCT